>Ga0310121_10000105_pt1 | contig 82209 bp, 63 predicted proteins | sample CB27_Tmax_986_MG_FD_203504 | JGI IMG/M metagenome (GOLD analysis project Ga0310121, IMG submission 203504) | Marine microbial communities from Western Arctic Ocean, Canada - CB27_Tmax_986 | ecosystem: Environmental > Aquatic > Marine > Oceanic | place: Canada: Western Arctic Ocean | collected... | reverse complement strand
TCTCTCGATCCATCGGCTAAGATCTGACCCCGATCTACCCGTCCGAGCAGCGGCCGACTACATCGCCTGGAGCCCCGCCATTGGACTGAAACTGCTCAATTCCTGACTTTGCAGTTCTCCTGGTTCGATACCGTCAATGGCTCGTTGCTCGATAAGTGAAGCAGCTCGACCAGGCAACATCCCGCATCAAGCATTCCGTATCTAGTCTCGAGCATCGAGCGGGCGATACAGGAACGGCCGACGGAACATACCGCCCACGTGGTGCGTGCAATGCGTACGCACCGTAATGTCGTTTGCGCCGGTTTTGAGCTTGCCGGTCAAATCAACATCCCACTCGAAGGAAGAGTCGTTGTTCCACCACATTCCGTTTTGTGGACGATGTGCCACGAGCAGCCCGTTGACATACAGCCACGCCTCGGCAAACAGACCTGGAAATCGAAGGTGAACCATCCCCTCCACCTGCTCACGGTCAAGTGTCACTTCAGTTTTGGACCACATGAAGCCCGTAAACGTCTGTCAGTCGGGATGAAGGATACCTTGCGCCTGAGGATACAAATCCGTGCGCACGGTTTCCCACGCGGTCGTGGGATAGTCTTTGCGGCTAGCTGGCGTCTGGTAGTTGTTGCGGTTAGCTCGCCAATACGAGTGGTCGGCAGGGCGGCCGGTGCAGTGGCTTGCCAACCCGGTGTCGTGGGGATCGCGGCGAAAGGCCCAAATTAAGGGCAGTTTGACGATGAGTTTGCCACGGGGACCATCGGTGAATTTGGCCAGCGAGGCGTATTGCTCCACTTCCCCGGAGAACCAGGCCGGTCCGCTTTCCACGATCTTGTTGCCCGGTTGGCCGAGATACCGGTATGTCGTGAAAAGTCCGCTCATTTCGGTCAACTGATCACGAATGTGCAGTCCGGTCGCGCCGGCTGCACCGGCGGCCTTGTAGTCGGCGTCGGTAGCCGCCAATCGTACCATTTTCATGTAATTGTCGATGATGCCGAAGGAGAGCCGCGTAAACTTCATCCGATCGAGCAGTTGTTTTTCGTGCCGGGTGAGTTGGCTGGTTGGTTTCGCAGCCAGCGGCGCAAGCGCTGCTTCCGCCTGCGTGAGGTGTCGGCGGAACTGTTCGATGAGCACCGGCGTGTAGATCGCCGGGGCCACGTACCCCAACGAGCTGTGTGGACGCACGGTGTTGAAGTGCCGTCGCCAACGCTCGATGAGTACCTTCGCCTCCAGCAATATATTGAACCATTCTCGGGCCAGATCGACGGTTGCAATCGCAATGGGGCGGAACAAACAGATTTGGCCGCGAAAGCGTTTGAACTCTCGCAAATGCTGCAAGAGAAATGGGTTAAGGCTAATGTGCGGGCCAAACGCAGTCTGCTCGAAATCGTATGTTTGAAATTTTTGCTCGACGGCGCAACTTTAGTCCCTGAAATAAGAAAGCCCATCGACGAGCACGTCGAAGGGCTTTCTGTCCCGTCAAGTCGGGCTGAAAGGATTTGAACCTTCGACCTCTGCGTCCCGAACGCAGCGCTCTAGCCAAGCTGAGCTACAGCCCGTGATGTCAGCGGATCCCGCTTTCTGACCTCTTCACGATCGTAACACAGGCCCCCTGGGGCGACAACTGACCACCGCGGCAGGGAATTTTGGCCCCGGGATACCGAGGCAAGTACCCGTTCCGGTTGGCGGGGCCGATGGGCAGGGGGCCGAACCAACAGTTAAAATGATTGAAGTAACGGTTCTGTCTGGTCGTGTGGGTTCGGGAAAGGTTCCGAGCCGGTATTTTGTGGCCACCTGCAAGGTGCGGCCTTATCAACGGGCTGTGAACTGGTGTACGATGCGGCCAGGGATAAGTATCATTCTGAGACAAACGGGCTTTTGGGTTTATGTCTGCGCCAAACCAGGTCGTATACGCCTATTTGACAATCCTTAGCGGGAGCAAGGCTGGAACCAACTTTCTGGTTGATCCCGCTGTGCGCACGCTCATTGGTCGCGGGACCGATTGTCACATCGCCATCCCCGATCCGTTGTTGTCGCGGGTGCATGCTTCGCTGGAATTTGAGCAGGATGGTTGGGTTGTGCGCGATGCGAGCAGTCGCAATGGGACCCAGGTGAACGGGCAAAAGATTACCGAGGCGGCGATTGACGACACCCATATGATTCAGCTTGGCAAGAGCAAGTTGCAATTCCATTTGTCGGAGGACCCACCAACGGCTGAGGGGAACGACCCTCACCACACGCAAACGATCGTCAAAGATGTTCCGCTGGCGATGGCACAGGATCGGGAGGAGGTAATTTCGGGGCTACCCGGTGCCGATCAAGTTAAAGAGCTGATGTTGTTGTATCAACTCTGTATCAAACTGCTCGGTTGTGGAGATCCTGATCAGGTGGTTGCAATCGCCCTGGACCTGTTGCGCAAGCGGACAGGTGCTGCCGTGATCGGGTATTTGGCCGTGACGGACGAGGGAGGGCTTAAACCCAGTTTGGTGATCCCCGAGGATTCGGAGACTAAAATCCAGTTGAGTGATTCGCTCACCGAGATTGTGCTCCGGCAGGGCCACGCGATTTGGGTCGCCAATCAATCGACGTCTGGCCGGAAAAGTGATTCGTGGGAACATTTTGCCGATGCCATGTGTGCTCCGCTGGTGCGGAAGTCCAAGGATGGGGAGCGGATCACGCTCGGGGCGATTCATGTTTACCTGGAGGCGGGTCGATTTCGTCAGTCAGATTTTGACTTCCTGATCAGCGTGGCGAACCTGGTCGTCGTGGCCCTGGTGAGGGCTCGGGAACTGGTCACGCTGCAATCGGATTTTCAGCGTTTGGTGGAAAGATCGCCGGGCTATGACAATTTGATCGGGGAAAGTTCTCCGATACAGGAGTTGAAGACCAAAACAGCCCGCGTTGCCAGAGCCTCCGGTTGCGTGCTTGTTCGAGGTGAAAGTGGTTCGGGTAAGGAACTGGTAGCACGGGCCATCCATCGGGCGAGTCCGCGGGAAGATCGCCCGATGATCTCGGTCAACTGTGCTGCAATTCCAGCGGACCTGATGGAAAGTCAACTTTTTGGCCACAAATCGGGGTCATTTACTGGTGCCGATCGGGATCACCAAGGTTACTTCCAGCAGGCGGATCAGGGGACGCTGTTTCTGGACGAAGTCGGCGAGTTAACCCTTGAAGGGCAGGCAAAGCTTCTCCGGATCCTGGAAGGGCACCCGTTCTTACCGGTTGGTGCAACCGAGGAGGTGAGTGTTGATGTTCGGATCGTAGCCGCGACGAATCAAGATTTGCAGGATTACGTCCGCGAGAAAAAGTTTCGTGAGGATCTCTTTTATCGGCTCAGTGTTTTTGAGTTGTACGTACCTGCGTTACGGGAGCGGGGCGACGACATTAGCCTGCTGATCGACTACTTTTTGGATCACTATCGACATCAGCACGGTCGGCCGAACCTGGTTCTGGCCGAGGATGCTCATAAAAAGATGCTGGGCTATCGCTGGCCAGGTAACGTGCGGCAACTGCGCAATGTGATCGATAGCGCCGTTGTCCTGGCCGATAGCGAAACGATTCAGCCCAGCGATTTGGCGCTGCGAGACTCTGGGGGTCCGGACCTGGACACACTCCAGATTGATCTTTGGGAAAAGAAACTGATCGTCGAGGCGCTGCGACGAACCAGCGACAATGTACCGGAGGCCGCCAAATTACTTGGCATTGGCCGGGCCACGCTTTACCGGAAAATTGAGCAATACAAGATTCAGCGGTGAGTGGCTCAGAGGCTGTGCCAACGAAGTGGCAGGCGGCAACCGGGGGTGGACGGCGGCCGGCACGTGGTAGGCCTACAGTTTTGGGAGTTAGGATTTTTCCTGTCGGGGGGGTGCGTGTGAGAAACCAATATTGAACAGAAATGGGCACAACGGAGGATCAACGCCGAAAGTTCGAAACGCTTGATCGCGATGCGCTTCAAGCGCACCAGTTAGCATCCTTGAATCGGCTACTGGCCAAAATCTTGCCGCAGAATGAGTTCTACGCTCGCAAGTTGTCCGATTGCAAAATCCCGCTCAAAAACCTCGACGAGCTTGGTTTTTGGCCCACGACGATTAAAGAAGAGCTTCAACCTGCGACGGCCGATCCTTTTGTTGCCAATCGCACGTATCCGACCGATCACTATGTTCGTTATCACCAAACGTCGGGAACTCGTGGCCGGCCGCTGGTAGTGTTGGACACGGCCACCGATTGGAAGTGGTGGATCGATTGTTGGCAGTTTGTGCTCGATGCGGCAAACATTCAAACGCACGACCGCGTACTGTTGGCATTTTCATTTGGTCCGTTCATTGGTTTTTGGAGCGCGTTCGATGCCCTGCAGGAGCGTGGGGTGATGGCGATCCCGGCGGGTGGGATGGGTAGCCTGGCCCGTTTAGAAATGATTCGCCGGGCTGGGGCAACGGTGTTGTTTTGTACGCCGACCTACGCACTCCGCCTGGCGGAGATTGCCCGAGAGCACCAGATCCAACTTGAGCAATTGCCGATCGAGAAGATTGTGGTAGCTGGTGAGCCGGGTGGCTCGGTCCCGTCGATTCGGGCGCGCATCGAATCTGCCTGGAAGGCAACGGTATTGGATCATGCCGGAGCGACCGAGTTGGGAGCCTGGGGTTATCCCGACGCCCAGCGGCGCGGGCTTCACGTGCTGGAAAGTGAATTTATTGCTGAGTTCATTTCGGTAGCGACGGGTCGGCGAGCCGAGTCAGGTGAGTTGGCGCGCCTGGTACTCACGACCCTGGGTCGTGAAGGCGCACCGCTGGTGCGATATCAAACTGGCGACCTGGTGCGGCCCGATTGGAGTCATGCGGGGGACAACCGATTCGTGTTGCTCGAAGGGGGAGTCCTTGGCCGTGCCGATGACATGATGATCATCCGGGGAGTGAACGTTTTCCCGAGTTCCATTGAACAAATTCTGCACAGTTTCCCGGAAGTCGTCGAATATCGTATGACCGCGCACCGGCGGACGGCGATGGACGAGCTTGTGATCGAAGTTGAAGATCACCTGATGCAGTCAGCCCGGATTGCTGAGGAGCTCAAATTGCAGCTTGGGTTGAGCGTTGAGGTCCACTGTGTACCGGCGATGTCGTTACCCCGGTTTGAGGGGAAAGGAAAACGTTTTGTAGATGAGCGGAATGAAACCTCAACCAACGAAGCTTGAGCTTGTCGACCCGACTTGCCTGGAGATTTCCTGGTCAGATGGGAAATCGCATCACTACAAAGTGCGGGAGTTGCGTGATCGATGTCCTTGCGCCACGTGTCGCGAGTTGCGTAATGCTCCGCTACCGCCACCGACGCAATTACCCGTGCTTTCGGCAGCCGAGGCCGCACCACTGCAAATCACAGGCGTGTCACCAGTCGGCAACTACGCGTACTCGATTGAATTCAGCGATGGACATAACACAGGATTGTACACGCTGGATTTTCTTTACGAACTTGGCGAGTTGTCGGCGTAAGCCGTTCAATCGTTCGCTATGTCAATCGGAGTGCAAGGGTGGGAGCTGGAGGTGCCTCGTCTTTCGTCAAGTGAGGCTTGATCAGCCACTAGTTACCAGGGAGGTTGGGCAGTCCGGGGATTGCGGTACCAGGGGCGCCAAAATTACTGGAGCCGGGTGCTGCGGAACTGACTGCCTCGTCGTCGGACGATTCGACCTGTTTGACGAGGTCGGCACGACTGAGGCGGATTTTCTGGAAGACATCGTTTGCAATCACGTAGTACCAATTCCCAAAGCGTTGATTGAGCTCGTCAACCTCTTCGGTGCCTTGATCGATCTTACTTTTGTATTCGTCAAGCTTGCGTTGATTGGCTTGTTCAATTTGCTTGCGATCGGCGATGATTTTTTCCAAATCTTCTGACGTGGTATCCTCTGCTTCGCTGGTATCCGACGATTCGCTGGTATCCGACGATTCGCTGGTATCCGACAATTCGTCGGTTGCTTGCTCGTCGGTTGCTTGCTCGTCGGTTGCTTGCTCGTCGGTTGCTTGCTCGTCGGTTGCTTGCTCGTCGGTTGCTTGCTCGTCGGTTGCTTGCTCGTCGGTTGCTTGCTCGTCGGTTTTCTCGGATTCTGCTGGGGCATCGCCCTCGTTGTCCGTGGTTTCACTGTCGTTTGCAGGACTGGTTTTATCGGTGGCTGGTTCTGCGGTCGAGGAATCATCTTCAGCTTGGGGCTGGCCATCTTCAGCGGGCTCACCCGTGGCTTCACCGTCAGTATTTGCCTCGGGCTGCTGTTTGGTCGGGAGTTCGGGGAGTTTTTCGAGTTCAGGTTTTTCGATGGCATCTTCGTTGAAGCGAACCATGACGAACAGATATCGGTTGACTCCATCTTCTTCATCTAGGTCGTTTTCGTCAGCGATGCCTTGCTCGGCTTCGCCACTGGAGGCGATCTGCAGGTTACCGAAGCGAAGTACATATTCGACACCATTTTTCATCGTACAAATGACTTCGCCTTCGCTGGAGAGAATCTCGAGTTCGTCGGAAGTGAGTGGAATGGGTGCGAAACCACGTTTCACAAGGCTACTGATGGACTGGTTATTTTTGAGAAAATCGCCACCTGCTTTGAGGTCGGCGCTAAGCCCCGTCGGTTTTTGTTCGACATCCACGATCAACAGATTATCGAGGGCATCTTTCAAATCGCGGATTTTATCCTGATTCAGTTCTTGTTCTTCGGTGAGTGGCTCGTCGACGAAGTCTTTGCCATCGGTCTGGTAGGTTTTCAAGGAGTCGACCACCCATTTTGAGTCAGCCGAATCATACCGCAGGGAGTATTCCCCCCGTCGATCCCATTCAATTTGGGGTTGAAAGCCAACAAGGACGAGGTTGGCCGAGTAGTCGTTGACTTTGATTTCCTGGATATCCATGGGATTCAGCTTCAAGAGATCGTTCTCAATCCAATCTTCGAACCTGGTCGAGAGTTTGGAGGGATCGATTTCGATGACGTAGACGACATCGCGGTTAGGCTCACGGACGTAGCGTTGCCCCTCGGCATCTTTAACAGGCTTGCCGATGACAAGGTCGACGAGCGGTTCGTCGTTGATATCGGCAACGGTGACTCGGGTTCCGACGCCCTTCTGGCCGGCCTCAAGTTTTGGTGAATCGGGGTCAACGACGCCATATTGTTCGTGCTCGGTGGGGTTGTTGGATTTCACAGCGAGCACCTCTCGACCGAGCAGGCTACCGGCTGCCTCGCCCATTTGCCGCTCGGCGTCGGCGGGATATCCATTTTTTGAGGGGAGTGTCCAGAGCCCGTTGTCATCCTGCGCGACCTCAAAATCGCGGAGGGTGGCGGTATCTTCATCGAAGGTCACGATTCTAAGCCGTTTGGCATCTTCCGGATCGAAGTCCCCGATTTTTTTGTCGCCGACAAGCGTGTCAAGGTCGAGGTCGGCCGTGGAAGGTTTGGTCGAAAAAGCGAGGACCAGGATAATGACGGCAACGACGATGAAGAGTACGGTTTTTGTAAATTCGTTCATAGGAGGGACCCTGGAAATGGGAACGGGTTTCAGTTTATGGCGGGGGAATTCATCGGCAACGTGGCCAATGTTTAATGTTGACAGTGCGTGGGGAAGGAGTGCTGGTTGGAATTACGATTTCGATTTGGTGGCTCGTTCATCAATTGGGCCTCCATACCGCAATCGCGATTTGCTCACACCTTTCCGTTCGGCTTTGCGGCGATGAAAAAAGACGAAGAAAGCCACAAGTGCCGGCGGGATGAGGGGGAGCAGTACGGCGTAAGTTTTGTAATGACTTTGCACGCCCCGGATTGCCAGGTCGCGATCGCGTTCACTTTGCCGGACTTTACGATCGCGATCTTTTTCGAGCCGGGCAATTTTAACGTCACGGATTCGCTCAAGCCGCTGGCGAGTGATCTCCAACAACTGCCGTTTTGCGGTGGGACCGAGATCCGTGCGTGCTTCGATCTCATCAATTTTTTGCTGGAATTCATTTCCAGCTGCCTCGATTTGCTCGCGGGCTTCCACGACAAAATCATTAGTTTGTTTGAGAGACTTTTCGCGATAATCTTCGGTAGCTTCCTCAATTTTCTTAAGGATACGATGGGTGCGATCACGTTTGCGGATATCGATGAAGCGTTGGTCTTCGGCGAGATGGTCGAGGATATTGAGAACGAACGTAACATTTTGAAAGTTCCAGTTGATGAGCATTTCTTCTTCCTGGCCGATTTCCCGCAGCATGAAAATGACGGGTGCGATCCAGTCGATGTCCGCGACCAGTACGGCACGGATGTTAGTTTCTGTTTCTTCCTGGACTTCTTCTTCCTGTTCCTGCTCCTCCTCTCCAGTGGAATTTTCGTCATCACCAGCATTGACAGCAACGAATAAATCGTCCTCAGTCTCAACGGTGCCACTGACCTCGGCAGCCACAATGTAAGATTCACGGGTCAGGACGCGGCGTGGGGACATAGGTCCTCCCCGCATTTGCATTTCGAAGTCCATGTAGTTGATGGTGCCGGTCTGAGGTCCAGTTACCGCCAGTGCGGTGAAGTCAAGCTTGGAGTCATTATCGGGTTGCCAGCCACCGGCAATCAAAAAGAGTACTTGCCGCATCCCTTCGGAGATTTCATTATTGGGATTGAAGGGCTGAACGGCCCCGTTCCCTTCGTCGATGAAGATCCACTGCCGATCGATAAACGTTTGGGCCCGCTTGTACGGGTTGTAGTCTTGCCAGATGATTTCATCAGCGACGAACTTGACTCCCAAGAGCTTCCAGAGTTGATTGATATCGCCTTTTGGCTCTGGAGGCTGGCGGTTAAACATTCCCATCATCCCCCCCGGGGGTCGTTTTGGCTGCCCGGTACCAACGACGTTGGGAAAGAACTGTGGCAACGGGAAGGGGTCTTCGAAGATAGCGACCGGCTGCCCGGCTCTGACGGCGGCTACGAAGTTATCCATTTTTTCGGGTGTCAGGGACGAGGGTTGGACTGCCAACATGACATCGAAACGTTCGGTGATGGGGTTGGCGGGATCGGCTTCGACGACGTCGTATTGTTTTTTGAGTTCAGTGACCAGGCGTGATTCTGCGGTTTGGCCTTGCATGGAAAAACCGCCGAAGAGTTCCACATCGGTTTTCAGAACGCCAAGTGTCTTGCGTTCCTGTTGGGCAACCGTGGCAATGGAGCGGACCAGTTCGTATTCGATGGGGATCCCTTTATCGATAAAGGGAATAACCACTTTGTCGAGGCCACAAGTAAACGCGGCGCCGAGGTAAATTTCCTCGCGCTTGCGTGAACCGCCCAAGTTGGTATCCACGTCCCGGGGTTCAATGCCGTAGGTTCGTTCGGCAAGTGCGGCCTGTTTGCTGAAGTTCTCAATTTGGTTCACATCGACCTGGATCTTGCCTCCACCGAGCGAGCTTAGTTCTTGCAAAGAAGAGATAAAATTGCGTTTGAGAGCGGCATATTCTGCCGGTACCTGCGGGCTGACATACGCGTCGATTTTGATGATCGGGACGCCGTCATCGTTACGGAGTTGGTCGATCAGTTCGATGGACTTTTGGGAAAGGGAGTTAAGTCTTTCTTTGGTTGCATCCCAGCGTGCCAGGCTGACATGAGACAGGAGCACGTTAACTCCTACCGCGAGCATGACGAGTGAGAGGGCGCGCACAAAATAGTGCCCCCACATGGAATTACCGTCTTCACCGCCGCGCCAATGCCGCCGGCCGATCAGCACCATGCTGAGGTAGAGCATGACGATGACGATCATCAGGAAGTAGCTGATGCCACTCAGGCTGATGACACCTCGTTCAAAGTCAGCAAATTGTTCGGCAGCGCTCCAGCGTTTAATAGCTTGAGCGAAACCGGGGTCGCGTATGATCCAGTCGGCCACACCAAAAAAGGCAAGTGGCAAGTTGAAGATCATTCCGAAAATGAATCCGACGGTCAGGTTATTGGTGAGGAACGAGGCAACTATCCCGATCGAGAGCATGGCGAGGCCGATAAACCAATAGCCGATGTAGGTGCCGATAAACAGACCGCTATCAGGCCAACCGAGCCCCCAGCTGAAGATGAGATAGATCGAGAACATCGAGAACAACAGCGAGACCGAAAAAATCGCGACACCCGCCAGGTATTTACCGACGACCACGTCCAGGTCGCTGGCCGGCATGGTGAGCAGCAATTCGTCGGTCCCGCGGCGACGTTCTTCTGCCCAGGTGCTCATCGTGATAGCAGGGATGAAGACGAGCAGGATGAAGGGCATCCAACGGCTGAGCTGATCAAGGTTGGCCAGATTATTGCCAAAGAACTCTGGTGGCCAGAAGGCGGCAGCGGCGCTCAGCACGACAAACACACAGATGAAGACATACCCCGTGGGGTTGGAAAAATAGCTGATAAAGTCGCGTTTAAAGATCGCTTTGAGGACGTGAAAGTTCATGGCGAACCAAAAATGGGTGGCATGTGACTAGTGGTGGATGTCCGGTAATGTGTAAGGGGTGGCGCGCGAGTTCAGCTTTCCACGGAGGTGATCTGATGGAAGCGTTCGTCGAGATTTTTTTCGTCTGCTTTGAGTTCAGCGGGTGTGCCATCGAATACGAGGCGGCCTTCGTTGATAAAGAGTACGCGGGTACACGTCGGTTCGACCTCTTGCAGAATATGGGTCGAAATCAAAATGGTTTTGGTTTTGCCCAGGCGTCGAAGCGTATTACGTACTTCGCGAATCTGGTTTGGATCCAGTCCGGCTGTTGGCTCATCCAGGATGAGCACATCGGGTTCGTGCAGGAGCACGCGGGCCATCCCAACCCGTTGGCAAAAACCTTTGGAGAGCTTACCGATCGGTTTTCCCAGCACACTATCCAAGCGGCAAAGTTCGATGACGTCGCGCATCCGCTGGTCGATTTCCGCGGGGGACATCCCTTGTAGTTCGCCCGAAAAACGGAGTATGCTGCGGGGCGTCATGTCGGGATAGAGCGGCCCGTTTTCGGGCAGGTAGCCGAGTTGGCGCGACGCCGCAAGCCGGTCGGTGGCCGTATCGTAGCCGGCGATTCGAGCGGTTCCGGTCGAAGGAGCGAGATAGCCGGTCAACAGTTTCAGCGTGGTGCTTTTACCCGCACCGTTGGGCCCGATAAAGGCTACGACCTCACCCCGCTCGATGGTGAACGAGACATCGCGGGTGGCAGCGAAGTCGCCGTAATATTTTGACAGGTTAACCGCTTCAATCATGGCGGAGCCGTTGGTGGCATTGCCGCCGTGGGCTGCTTGATTCATGGCTTGAAGGCTCCTCGTGGTAGTCAGGGAAAACAGATCGAACGCGTCTCAAATTGCCGCAGCAGGCCAGGTATTGCGGATCGTTCGGGGAAGCTAGGGAATGGGTTTTGGCAGGGCCGCTATCCATTGGGGTATCGGGCACAGGCCGATTAGCGATCACTCTAAAAACTGATAACGGATCACTGGTATTTCCGACACGTGCTCAACGTCTCCCCTTGGTCCAATGGCAGCGATCGGGGAGAGGGGGCAAGAATACCAACGAACTTGCGAGGCCCCGACATCAGCACGGCGGAAACTTGAGGATGCCTGAGACACCTGCCGAAGGCAATAGGATAAACCGGCACCCGGGGCTTGTCTATAGCTGTTGATACGTCGTCGACGAGAGCCCGGTTCGGAGTGGTCTGGCGGGCAGATTGCCGATCTTGCCTAACGGCCCCGCACAATCTCGATATGGCGTTGCCAAAGCGGGTCGTTGGTTTCGGGGAAGTCGGTCCGGAGGTGAACTCCGCGGGATTCTTCGCGTCTGAGGGCCGATTCGATCATTAGCTTGCTGACGGTCAACATGTTTTGCAGTTCCCAACCGGTCGGGTCGGTCAGTTGTCGCGTGAGGGCGTACTGGCACCATTGGTGGATGGTCTGGGCTGCCTCGGTAAGGCTTTCGCGATTTCGACGGACCCCGACAGCCCGCCAATTGAGACTTTTGAGGGAATTGCGCACGTCTGTCAAATCGAGCCGTTCGGCGGGTGGTTCGCTCGTGGGGTTTTCCAAGCGGAGGGCCTGAAAGTCATCGGATTCTTCGAGGGCGGCTGCCGAAGCATCGTGCCCGGCGTGGGTACCATACACGAGTCCCTCGAGCAAACTGTTGGAGGCGAGGCGATTGGCTCCGTGCAAGCCACTGCTGGTCACCTCGCCTGCTGCCCACAATCGAGGCAGGGATGTTTGCCCGCGATGGTCGACAACAACACCGCCGATCATGTAGTGGGCGCCGGGACGAACGGGGATGGGATCGGTCGCGATATCGATCCCGAATTCCGCGCAGGTTCGCGCAATACCAGGGAACCGCTGGCGAACCCGCGCGCCGTCGAGATGGCTCAGATCGAGGTAGACATTTGGGTGTTTGGTTTTTTCCATTTGTGAGACAATCGCCCGGCTTACGATATCGCGGGGAGCCAATTCGGCCTGCTGGTCATACGCCGGCATGAAGTGCTCGCCATGACTGTCAATCAAGCGGGCTCCTTCGCCGCGGATTGCCTCGGTAATCAAGCTGCGGATGCTACCAGCTATGTAGAGCACGGTCGGATGGAACTGGATGAATTCCATATCGGCCAATGCCGCACCCGCACGGTAGGCAAGTGCGTGACCGTCGCCGGTGGAAATACGGGGATTGGTCGTTTCGCGAAAGATTTGTCCGCAGCCACCTGTGCAGAGAATGGTTTGTTTGGCCCAAACGAACGTCTTGCCATGGTCAACGTTCCAAACGAGTGCTCCGCGGCAACTGCCCGCGTCTGTCAAAAGATCCATCGTAAAGGTGTTTTGCCAGATTTGGGCCTCGAGTTCATTGCACGCTCGATGAATCATGGCCCGCATGACTTCTCGGCCGGTGGCATCGCCCAGGGCATGAACAATTCGATGACGACTGTGCCCACCTTCGCGTCCCAGCATCAGTTCGCCCTGGTCCTGGTCGAATTGGGTTCCCCAGGCAATCAATTGTCGAATGTGATCGGGTGCTTCGCGGACGACCATTTCGACCACGTCACGGTTGCAAAGATTGGCACCTGCGGCCAGGGTGTCGTCAATGTGATTTTGAAAGCAGTCTTCTGGATCAAGGACCCCTGCGATTCCTCCTTGCGCATAGACACTGCTCGACTCCTGCATAACGTCCTTGGTGACGATTAGCAGTGAAAGCCGGCGATCGATTTCCATCGCGGCGCGCAGTCCGGCGATGCCGCCCCCCAGGATGAGCACATCGACGAAGTGGTGAGGGATTCGCTTGGGATGAAAAGGAACAAGATACCGGGGAACCTCACAAGATTTCATAATCGCAAGCTTAACCATCTTTCCAACGGGCAGCTACCGGCCAAATTGCGACAATCCGTTGCAACGTACCAGCCAGTCGGCCAGTCGAGTGGTTCGGGCTTTTCGGCTGACTTCTTTGCCAGCAGAGGCTTCGGAAACGGGTTGCGCAGGGTTTACCCCGGGGTCGGGAGGCGTGGTTTTTCGATAATTGCCGTTTTTCGACAATCGCTGTTTGCGACTTGCATAAGATCGGGGACGTTTCCGCGCTCCAGCACGGCTAGCTCAAAGCAAAATCGTTAGTTGGCTGATTTCGACACGCCCTGGTTGTAGGCGCGGAGCCGTTGTTCAAACTCGGGCGGGGGGGGGACTCGTGCCGCATCGCGTAGATCGCGCAAGGTATCGTCCTTTTGCGAAGCGCCTTTGCCAGGCGAGTCTGGTTTGAAGCCGAGGCTCCGCAAGGCGTTATTCCAAAAGTCGTTGGCAGTTGAATCGGATGCCGATTGGTTAGCTTCTTCTCTGCGAGACTTCCAGCGATCGACAAACTGCTTGAGTTCGTTGGGGGTCCAACCAAGTTGGTCGAGAAGTTCGGAATCGACTTTTTTGCGGTTGAGCAGGTCGGCGAGCTTGTTGAGAATCAGTTCGGTTTCGCGGCGGGCATAATCGAGGTTGGCTTCGTCACCGCCGGGCTCACCCGAGCCAGGTTGCGGGGGTCGACCCTGATTAGAACCCGATTTTCCACCCCCCCCTGAGGCGCCATCGCCTGATGATTCCTGACGCGGATCTTGTGCCTCGCTGAGTTGTTCGGCGGCCTTGTCCCCGGAGGCGGAAGGATCCTTGGGTGGATCCGGTTTTTCCCCATCTCCCGTTGGTTCTCCCGGCCTCTGGTCGGCTGATGGCTTTTCGCCAGTTGCCTGCTGTTGGGTTCCCTCTGAATTCTGGTTGCCTGCTTGGGACGAGGGCTTTCCGCCTGGCTGGTCTCCTTGGCCCTGACGCTCTTTAGTGCCTTGACCTTGCGAACCGTCCCCCGGTTCACCCGTGGGCTGGCTCGATTGTTTTTCACCGGCACCCGCGGCCGAGTCGTTGCCGGTTCCTCGTTCTGAGGATTCGCCACCCCCTTCGTCGGCAGATTGATTTTGACCGCTGCTACCGGTTCCTTCGTGATCGGCTTTTTGGCCACCCCCTTCCTGGCCACCACCGGGTCGGTCGCCACCTTGATCGCCCTTGGAATCGGACTCGCGTTTGCCTGCTCCCGGGGTCGGTGGCTCGCCATCGTCGCTCCGAGATGTGTCGGAGGGGTCCTGTCCCCATTTGTCGCGGGGTTTCATACGCTCATCAGAACTCGGCGCGCCCTGACTTTCATCCGGTTGGTCGCCAGCTCCGGAGGGGCCTTTGCTACTGGACTGCTGCCCGCCCGGAGAACTTTGCTCCTGATTCTGCTCCTGACTCGCCTGACCGTCGCGATCAGGATCACCCGGTCTGGTTTCGGCGCCAGGATCCCCAGAGCCTGGGCTTTCGTCTTGTTTGGAATGCGGACTCTGATCGGGGGAATTTTCTGTGGGATTGGTGTTTGTTTTGGGCTGAGACGGATCCTCGGACGGTTCATTCGAGGTTGCAGCCCGCTGGGCGTCCGATTTTCCCGGTTGCTCGCCGGAGTTATCCTGACGGCTTGATTCGCCTTGCTGGTTGGTGTCCGGCGAAGCATCGGGTTGTGTTTGTCTGGATTGCGAGGAGGCATCCTTCTTCTGGAAATGTTGGCGGATGCGCTCGAATGCTTCACCATCGTCATCACCGGTGGGTGAAACGGGCGATCGTGGCTGGTCCTGAGGATTGCCACCTTGCCCCGGTTGGCGACGCTGGGCAGCGTTGGATGGGTTGGAACCGTTTTGGCTGGCGGCCCGTGCATCGGAGACCTTGTCATCCGTTCCGGAGGATGGTTGCTGATTTCCTTGTCGGGTTTTGTTGCCGGTCGAGTCACCTGGTTGATCACTTGCCGTGCCACCTTGTCCCTGCTGGTCTTGTCCCTGCTGGTCTTGTCCCTGCTGGTCTTGTCCCTGCTGGTCTTGTCCCTGCTGGTCTTGTCCCGGCTGGTCTTGTCCCGGCTGGTCTTGTCCCGGCTGCTTGTTTTGGCCGGGCTGGGGTTGCTGGTCTTCGTGGGACCGGTTGTCGTCGGTCGGCGAGGGTTCCTGGTCCGGGTTGCCGCTGTGATCGTCCGGGTCTTGCGGTTGTTCTTTTCTCGGTGGGGACGAGCTGTTGGTCGACTGGTTTGCGGTGTTGCTTTTTTGGCTGCCACGGTTGTTGGCCTGGTTGCCATCGTCTTGGGGGTTCGCGTCGGCTTGGTCTTTCCCCTCTGTTTGACCTGCTGCTGCCTGACCTTCTTCTGCTGGGGAATCGCCTGGGGAGTCAGACGGTTTGGTTTCGCGATTGGCGAGTTGGTCTTGATTTTCTGACTGGCGGGGTTCTGGGGAGACGATCCGAAATTGTTGTCGATGGGTGAGGGCTACGTTGGGGTCGGGTTGCCGATTATCGCGTGCGATTGCCCAGTATCGGAAACGATCCCCAGCTTGCAGTCCATGTCGACTGGGCGTAAACAGAAAGCGGCCCACGAATCTCCCGGTGCGGGGTTCGGGCAACAATTTTTCATCCAGCATGCGATTGTCGGCAACTTCGCCCACGAGTTGCACGTCGCTCAAGGCGAAATCAGGATCACGTGCTTCGACTTCGATCACGACGGTTTCGTTCAGTTGCACATCGCGAACATTATCGCTGGGAGTACGGAGTTCAACTTCGGGGGGGTAGTCGGGAAAAACATCGATTGTGTGCTGTACGGGCTGGTGATTTCTTCTTCCTTCCACATTTTTCATTCGCAGCGCGTAGCAGGTGTGCTTTGGCGTACGTCGATCGGGCCGCAAGGCGAGTGCGAACATGGCTTTAGCCGTGTCATCCTGGTGTTCCATGGCAAGGTCGCGGCGTCCATCCGCCTCGAAATCGAGGTAGGCCTCAGCAATCGACCCGTTTGCGCGGGCATGGAGTGTGATTTTGGTGCCCTCGATCGCACGGATATGGCCATCGTCTGTGATGATCTGGTCAGCGTAGCCGGTATACTCGGGATAGTCGTATTCGACTTGCTTGACGGTAAGCGCGGGAGCCTCGACGACGGTCAGGAAGAACGATTTCGAATGCCCGTCCCCCGCCACAATTCGATAGTGTAAGTTACCTTGCACGCCGGTCGAACGGCTCGAGGCACTATGATCTGTGAGCTGGCATTGAAAATGAAGACCGTCCGATGAATGCATTGTCAGGGACTGATCGACCGCCTGCCGATCGTCGGTTGTGAAGCGAAGTTGGGCGTCCTCGTCTTCTTCAAGACCACGGATCATCGCACTGATGGTGACAACTTCACCGCGGGTCACGGTGTCGGTACCGGGATCGACATTTTCGATCGAAACACGGCTGGGAGCAGCAATCTCTGCCCACGGCATCACGATCCGTCTTGCCGAGACGAACGGATCTTTGGGCGATAAGATTTTGTAAAGGGCGATCAGAACGACCAAAGCGGCAAAGAGATAGCCGATGTGAATCAGTCTGGAGCGGTCAACCGCGTTTTCAACGGTTACACGCTTAAGTCTTTCGGCAGCTTGATGTTCGAGCGTGTGGTAAACAGCCTCAGGAATGGTTTCCCGCTGTTGGCCAAACAGCAGGAGATTCAACAGGCTGTTTTTCAACGAGGGACTGGAGCGTTCGATGGTTTGTGCCGCGTAAACGGGGTTGACCCGGTAGACCAAATGGGGCCACAAGTGCTTCCAGCCATACCAAAGACTCGCCGCCAGCGCCAGGAAGAAAACTGTGAAGCGGATTTCCATGCCGAGGCCACCCGGCACAACCCAATGATCGGCCATCGCAACTAACAACAGCAATCCAAGCAGTCCGGCCACCAGGACAATCAACGAGGTGGCCAGATCGACGATTTTGAGGGTTCGCCGCGTGCGACTAACCTGCTCATGGATGAATTGTTCGCAGGGGACGGGTTTTTTTTGAATGGTGACCGGTGGAGCGCCAGTCGGTTTTGGGTCAGATGGGCTCATGTTCAAGAGGCCGTTGTGAAAATCTATTTTGCCTTGCCATTTCATTATAGGGTTTGTGATGAGGATGTTGGATGCCGAGACCGACGGACACCCCCTAATTTGCCCGCCACGACAACCGATTTTACGGGAATTGAGGCCATCGCCCGATGATATCCCCGTTTTTGGCTGAATTCGTGTCGACACGCCTTGTGGGGGGTGACTAGGCTACGCCTGATCGGGGGAGATATGATCCGCGTCGAGGTGCACGAAAATCAGCGTGAATTACGCTAACCGGTATCGCGAAATTGTTGCTGGAGAGCGGCGCGGCCTGGCTGGGTCGCTGTTACGGGCGGCGCTCCGCGCCATCGAAGTTCCCTACACATGGGGGACTGCCTGGCGGAACCATCAGTTTGACATGGGGCAGAGGGCAACCCGTTCGGTTGGGGTTCCGGTGATCAGCGTTGGGAACCTCTCGCTGGGAGGGACGGGAAAAACACCGATGGTCAAATGGCTGGCCACCTGGTTGCGGGGGCAGGGCCTGCGGGTGGTCATTGTGAGTCGTGGATATGGTACCACTGCGGGCACGGCGAACGACGAGGCGTTGGAACTGCACCAGTCGTTGCCTGATGTGCCACATGTTCAGAATCGGGACCGTGTTGCTGCGGCACGGACCGCGATCGAGCAGTGGAACGCTCAAGTCATTCTGGCCGACGACGCATTCCAGCACCGTCGCCTGGCGCGCAATTTGGATATTGTTTTGATCGACTGCCTTCAGCCGTTCGGGTACGGGCATCTGTTTCCCAGAGGTACCTTGCGAGAGCCGATTGCGTCATTGCGTCGGGCTGATGGGGTTTGCCTGACGCGTGTCGACATGGTCAATCCAGCCCGGCGGGACGGTATCCGGTCACGAATACAAAATGTCGTTCCAGAGTTGCCTTGTTGTGAAGCGGCCCATAAACCAAGCCGGCTCATGGACCATCACGGCAATGTGCGTGCCTTGAATGAATTAGCGGGAGTTTCAGTCGCGGCATTTTGCGGAATTGGCAATCCACACGGATTTCGTCACACGTTGTTATCGACCGGTTGCAACCTGGTTGCGTGGCGTGAATTCGGCGATCACCACCAATATGAGCCAGGCGATCTTGATGCGATTGCGGCCTGGGTTCGTGCAAGTGGCGCTCGGGAAGTTGTGTGTACGCACAAGGACCTGGTAAAATTACCGGTTGAGAGAATTGACGAGGTTCGTCTATCGGCCATGGTGGTGGAACTGGAGATTCTCAAAGGCCAGCGAGCGTTGGAGCAAATGCTCAGCAACGCCGTCACCGGGAAGCGGGGCGATCCCAACTGCGAGGTGCAAGATTTTCACCTGGGTACGACGACGTGAATCTCGTTCTCCAGGTGTTCGTCCTCAATGACTCCCTGAGCGGCATGTTGGGCAAGTTGCTTGGAGTAGTACGTTGCACAATGCCCTGAGAGGACAACCGTTTGTCCTTGGATGCGAACGTTCAAATCGTGAATTCGTCCTTGGACACGACTAGCGATGCGTTGGTGAATCGCCTTGACCAAGTTGTCGCAGCGAGTGTCATTGGTGTTGTCGGGTGCTGCTGATCTGTCGCCGACAGGTTTTGCTGCGGCGCGCAACACGTCACGACTGGGATGACGGCCTTCTTCTTTGAGACTGGAGGTGAGCTGATTGTCATGCCCGCGCATTGGCAAATCCTTGGTAGCGTGGCGTGGATTTCCTATCCGGCTGGCGAGTTCAAATCAGGCTTCAGGAGTTATGGTTACCGCGGGTGGTTCGACAATTGTACCCGGGACATTTTGAGGCGACAACGAATTGCCCAAGAGTTTGTGCGGTTGGACGGATTTGTTCAGAGTCGATTCTTCAAACACTCACAGACTTTCCCGGCTCGAACCTCATGACAGCCATCAGAATGACCGTCGACTTCGCACCGGAAATAACGCTGAGCACGGAATTCCAAGCTCATTTCTCAAAGCCAATCTATTCCCAGTGAACTTTTCCTGTCAACACGACTTGTTGCCATTTCGAAAACTTTTCACGCAATCGCCCATTCGAGTCACCTGATTCAAGAACACGGGCATCGGGCTGCCTCAGTAGCAGGCCGGTCGGGCATCAAGAAATATTTCCACGGGAGTGAGGAAAATTAACGATCTGCGTTGCTAGCGTGGTCCAACTTGCAACGTGGGTGAAATGTCGTCTTGAACCATTCACGGGAGATAGTCGATTCCTGCTAATTCGCACAAGTTTGCCGAGGCGACCGGCTGTGGACAACTCCAGACCAGGAAGAAGAGTGCTTCACGGCACCAGCGTCCGGCCGGGTGGCCCACGACATATCCGGTACCCTTGGCAGCAGTCAGAGCTGCTTGCGAGGCCCGCAAGGCAAGACTGTTGGCCCTCTGCCGGAGCGATTCTTTCGTGCAGACCTCCTGGCCGTTGGCAAGGGCGAGAAGATCATCGGTCATCAGGTGGTGTTCGCTGCGAAATGCCTCAAGGGGTATCTTCAGATCGGCACGGCGGGCTGCTTCACTGTCGAGGTAGTCGATTGCGGCACGTGCCAGCCCCATCGCGAGCGTCGATGTTTCATGGCCACCGGTGCCTGCTCCCAGTCCGCTCGCCATCACATTTTCAACGGGTCCAGCGATCAGTTGTTCGTCTGCCACTTTAACAGCTTGGAGTTGCACCGAACCGGTGTGGCTGGCAGTCAACCCGACCAAATTTGCCGGTGGCTGCACGGTGACGCCGCTGAGCCCGGTCGGCAGGGCCACTAGAATTTGCTCTCCGCTGGGATGGGCATCTTTGGTCACCGTGGCACCGACGACAATCAGGTCAGCCGCTTGCCCGCCGGTCACCCAAGGTGAGTAGCCGTCCAGGCGGTAACCTACGGAGGTTCGCTCTGCGGTCAGAACGGGATTCTGGAGGTGCCTCCGACTGGTGGTCAGGTGTGAAATTCCGACCGTTGCAAAGGTTTCCCCACGGGCGAGTTGCGGCAGTGTGTGACTCTTGAGCGGCTCATTGGGGCAGCCTTCGATTCGGCGGCAGGCGCCAGTTCGCTGGGTGAGGATGAAAGTGGTGGTGAGGCAAGCCGCGCTGAGTTCGAGATAGCCGCGGACAACTTGCTCGTCGGTCCAGGCCTGCCCGCCCCACGCAGGATCGAGAAACCACTCAAAGACACCGTATTCTCCGCAGAGACGGAGCTGTTCTACAGGCCATTTACCCGATTGGTCTAACTCGCCGGATAGCTTTTTCAGGCGGCCACACAGCTGCTTGAGTGCCGGGTCGTCCGGTGATGTGATGTGGGGAACTGGCATTTGGTGAGCGGTGAGTAAACCCCTACCGGGACGTGCGGTTGTGTTACGCCATGTAGCTTCGGCTCGGTTTATTGTAGCCGAAGGGGGGGGCTGCGGGGAATTGCGCGGCATGGCTGCCTGCGGTGTCGGTTCACCCCCGTTGCGGTCAAGTCGGAAGTTGTGCGACGGTACTGGGCGGCGTTCAGTGGCGACTAACGAATGCTCATGTCGGAACTATGTCCACCGGCGGCCATCAGGTAAGAGTTCTCGACATAGTCAATCACCATGCGATGGGCACTAAATCTCGCGGCGCAAGTCGCGATCGATTCGATCATTCGCTCGATCCACTGGCGTGGCAAGCCGTCCAGGTCACGATTGTAGAAGAGCGATACGACTTCATTGCGGAGCACGTGCATGAGATTTTCAACATCTCGCGAGTCGGTAATTTCATCGTCGACGTGTTGGTTGCCGTTGCCGATGGCAAAGCCGTTCTTGCCATTGAATGCCTCAGCCCACCACCCGTCGAGTATCGAGCAGTTAAGCCCGCCGTTAAGAACGACCTTCATTCCGCTGGTGCCGGAAGCTTCCATCGGGCGGCGCGGATTGTTCAACCAGATATCGACACCCTGAACAAGGTGTCGAGCGACATTGATGTCGTAATCTTCGATGAAAACCATCCGCCCGGCAAATCGCGGATCGTAGCGTAGATTCGAGATTTTTTGGATCAGTTCTTTGCCAGGCTGGTCAGCGGGATGGGCTTTGCCTGAGAAAATAAACTGCACGGGTCGTTGTGGGTCGTTGATCAGTTCAGCAAGTTCGTCGAGCAGGTGGAAGAAAAGGTCTGCCCTCTTGTAGGTGGCAAACCGCCGCGCAAAACCGATGGTCAAGGCATTGGGGTCGAGGATGTTGTGGGCTGCTTCGACGATATGGTCTTCTTCGTTTCGACGGCGACATTGCCGGCTGTAGCGTCGACGAATGAAGTCGAAGAGCCGGCTTTTAAGTGCGTAATGGGTTTCCCAAAGTTCACCCGGATCGACGTTGTAGATACCTTCCCAGATCGCTGGATCTCCCATCTCTTTCTGCCAGCCTGGCCCCAAGTTGCGATCGTAGAGCTGTAGCATTGGGAAGGCGAGCCAACTGGGAATGTGGACCCCGTTGGTGATGTGGCCGATGGGGATTTCCTCCTCGACGCGCCACGGCCAAAGGTGGGCCCACATTCCCCGCGAAACGTGCCCATGCAACGAACTCACCGCATTGGCGCGGCGCGAAAGTTTGAGGCCGATGACAGTCATGCAAAACGATTCATTTTCATTCTGCGGTTCAACCCGACCGAGTCCCATCAATTGCTCCGCGGAGATCCCAAGCTGATCGCGCAACGGTCCCAGGTGTTCCTCGATTAACTCGGGATTGAATCGATCGTGCCCGGCTGGAACCGGCGTATGGGTGGTAAAGACAGTGCGGTGGGCAATTTCGCGGAGCGCGTCGTCAAAGGTCAGGCCATCGTCCTCCATGCGTTGATGAACGACCTCCAGGGGGGCAAATGCACTGTGCCCCTCATTAAGGTGGTAGACGCCTATCGTAAGTCCGAGTGCCCGCAGCGCCTTGACGCCACCCACGCCCAGCACCAGTTCCTGGCGAATTCGGGTGCGGTGATCGCCGCCATACAAGCGGGATGTTAACTCGCGGTCTTGGGGGCTGTTGCCCTCCACGTCGCAGTCAAGCAAGTACAAATTGACCCGCCCGACGTGCATCAGCCAAACTTTGGCCAGGAGTTGGCCATCGCGGGTATCGATCGCGACGGTTATGGGTTGCTGGTCGGGTCCCAGCGCCGGTTTCATCGGCAAGTTCGCAACCTTGGTGTTGAGGTATTCTTCCTGTTGGTATCCATCCACATCGAGGTGCTGTTTGAAATAGCCCTGGTCGTAAAAGAGCCCGATGGCAACCAGGGGAATGCCGAGACTGCTGGCGCTTTTGATGTGATCGCCCGAAAGTACACCCAAACCACCCGAATAGATCGGCACTGATTCGTGAATTCCAAACTCAGCGGAGAAATAAGCGACTGGTTTCGAACCGAGGACCCCGGTGTGGCGGGCACCCCAGGTGTGGGTGGTTTGCGAGAGATAGTCCTTCAGGCGGCGGTGGGCTTGATTGATGCGGGTGTAGAGGACCATTTCGGCCGCCCGTGCTGCCAACTCCCCGGGTGTCATCTCCGAAAGCAAGGCGATCGGATTATGATCCAACTTACGCCACTTGCCCGGGTCGAGGTCGCGAAACAAGTTCACGACGTCAGGATGCCAACTCCACCAGAGGTTGTGAGCTAGCGCAAAACATTTGTCGTAGAGTGCACGGGGCGTAATTTCTGTCCAGTTTGTTCGATCGAGGTCACTGCTCATTTCAATTTCAGTCGTGTTCATTCTGTTTTTCCCTGACTTGAGGAGGGAAACAATAGGTTACTTCAGGGGAGACAATATGCTTCCGGTCATCCCGCGACCCAATTCTTGGTCCAAAGGTCAGGGGGATATAATCTCTACAGCACTGCTAGTTTGCAACAAACTGACTGCCGAATACAAGCCTGAATCAGTGGCAGTTACCCCGGACCCACCAAGGTGTATCGATTGATTGATTTCTGGTCCCGCGGTGCGGGTGTACTGCGAAACTTGCTTAACCCCGGCAAAGAACCGGTTCGGTCATCCCAGGTGCGGTGGCGGCCCGATTGGGCCACCGCCTGGCCGGCCACCGACAGGTTTTAACGCACAAACAGGTTTTGACGCACAAAGCTGTAAGTACTTGTCAGACTCATTTGCTTTTGTTCTGTTCATCTTATGAATGTTCTTATTTTTGAAGATCCGAAAGTTTCCCGGCTCAGCCCGATCACGTTGACGCGGCCTGCCTATCTTGTGACTTGCGGAGCATGTCGGCTCATAGATCAGCTCCAGCGGCCTGGCCATTTGCTGGCGGCGGTGGTGCGACCCCATTTGCAAGCGTTGGTGGCGGCCGATAGTCCCGACCTGGCGGATGTGCCAGCCTGGCGTCGCTCTGTCGAACAGGACAACAGCCGCGTCCTCCTGGTGAATGCGCGGGTCGTACCGAGTGCGGTTGTGCGCAAACAACTGGAGGAGCTTTGGGATGCCGGTGACGAAGGAATTGTCCGTACCCACAGGACCGTTGCCGCGGCCTTGTTGCCAGCGCGGGAACTGGCAGAGTACGGTGAACTTACGGTTGAGCAAGTTTCGCGCGGGTTGGAGGCGAGCGAGCTTCCCACTCTGCATGCAGATCTTCCCTTGTTGGAATATCCTCACGATGTGATTCGACACCATCTCAGCTCGATGGGGGACAATCTGAACGACTTGCTGGCACGTCACGACTACCACCAACCTGCTCCGCATGTCTACGCGCCAAGCGGGTTGGAACTTCCCACACAGCTTGCCGTGGAAACCAGTGGTGGGCCCATTGTCATCGAACAGGACGTGGTGGTGGGTCCATTTTGTTTCCTGGAAGGTCCTTTGTACATCAGCCGCGGCGTGAGGATCTATGAACACTCATCGATTCAGGCTTTGACGTACATCGGTCACAATTCAAAGGTGGGAGGAGAATTGTGTGCCTCGATCGTCGAGCCGTACTCGAACAAGCAACACTATGGTTATTTAGGACACAGTTACCTTGGCAGCTGGGTCAATGTTGGCGCGGGAACATGTGTCAGCAATCTGAAGAATACGTATGGCAAGATCAATGTCGATTGCGATGACCAGCGCATCGCCACCGAGATGCAGTTTCTAGGAGCTATTGTGGCCGATCACGTGAAGATGGCGATTAACTCTACGATTTTTGCGGGCAAGCAGATTGGAGTGGCCAGTATGGTTTACGGAACCGTTACCGAGAATGTTCCCAGCTTTGTCAACTACGCGCGGTCCTTGGGGCAGGTAACCGCCGCCAGTGTCGAAGCGATTGCCACCATGCAACAGCGGATGTTTGCACGTCGAAATATCCAACAGCGCACCTGCGATGTCGCGCTGCTCCAGGCCATTTTCGATGCCACCGCAACCCAGCGAAGCGGCATGGCCGACAAAGTCGCCCCCCTGCGTTTTGGCTGATATGTTTGCTGGCCGGCGGCAGCATTCGTTGATCTTTGCAAGTTAAAACTGCTCTTTGCGACATGAAGTTATGACGATTCAACAAGCCTATGGTGCTGGCCGCTTTGGACTTTCGTTCGAACTTTTTCCTCCCAAGACATCGCAGGGTAAAGTGAATCTCTTTCGGCATGTTGAGCGATTGAATGCATTTCGCCCCAGTTACATGACCTGTACGTATGGGGCAGGTGGGTCGACTCAAGATGCGACGTTGGAGATTGTTTCGCGGGTTTATCAAGAGTTTGATCTTCCGGTGGCGACGCACCTGACGTGCGTGGGACGTACCACCGATCAACTCCGTGCGTATTTGTCAGAGGCACGTTCGCGAGGTATCGAGAACGTGGTGGCGTTGCGAGGAGATCCTCCTCAAGGGGCAGATACGTTCCGCCCTGTTCATGGTGGTCTCGCTTACGCGAACGAACTGGTCGCGCTAATTCGCGCCGATTTTCCCGAGTTCGGGATTGCCGTGGGTGGATATCCCGAAACACACCCAGAGGCCCCAAGTCGGGCGGTTGACCTGGAGAATCTGAAACGCAAAGTCGAGACCGGTGCCAATGTGGTTATTACTCAGCTCTTTTACGATAACGATGCTTTTATCCGTTTTCGTGATCGATGCAGAGAGATCGGAATTGGCGTACCCATCGTGCCAGGATTGTTGCCAGTGCTCGCTTTCGCCCAGATTCAACGCATCGCATCGCTGTGTGGTGCGAGGTTGCCAGAAGAATTGGTTCAGGATCTGCAGTCAGCTGGCGACGATCAGGAATCGCAACGGCAGATTGGGATAGCATTTACCATCAGGCAGGTCGAGGCACTGCTGGAGGCCGGTATTCCCGGCTTGCATTTTTACGTACTCAATCGGTCCGAAGCTATTGAACAGGTGCTTCGTGCGGTCCCTTTACCCGGTCGATAGCGGTGAGCCCTTTAAACCGGCCAGCCGCACGACCTTGGAGGAGCCTGGTTTAAGGGTCCCGGTTCTGTTCCACCCGATGAAACTCCTGGCCGTGGATGTTTGTTTAGCAGGATGGTTCTGGCTCCTCGCTTCTGGACCCGGTGAATGGGGCTCCCCATGAACTACCCTAGCCAAGCCGCGGTTTGGTGTTCCCCTGGGCTTGGACAGCTCCACAAGTCAGAATGGCGGATATGAGCGACCTCTCTGGCCGAACGCTGAAAGACTACCGAGTGCTGCGCCGCTTGGGCCGCGGGGCGATGGCCGAGGTTTTTCTGGCCGAGCAGAGTTCTCTTGGTCGCCAGATCGCTTTGAAGGTGTTAAACGTCGGTTTGGCCAACGATCCGAATTATGTACAACGGTTTCACCAGGAAGCCCGCGCCGCCGCCGCTCTCATCCATGCCGGAATTGTGCAGATTTACGAGGTTGGGCAGGCCGAAGGCTTTCATTTCATAGCACAGGAGTATGTTCCTGGGCGCAATCTGGGGGAGTTGATTCTCCGGCAGGGTCGCGTGACGGCTGGCCAAACCCTCGACATTTTGCGCCAGGTGAGCGCCGCGCTGCAAAAGGCGTCGGAGCACGACATCGTGCACCGCGACATCAAGCCGGAGAACATCATGCTTGCTTCCAGTGGCGAGGTGAAAGTAGCCGACTTTGGGTTGGCCCGGGTGCAAGGTGAACAGGACGGTACCAGCCTGACGCAGGACGGGGTGACCATGGGAACGCCGCTCTACATGAGTCCCGAGCAGATTGAAGGGAAGCCACTCGATAGCCGCAGTGATATCTACTCCTTGGGGGTGACGGCTTACCACATGCTGAGCGGTCGACCGCCCTATGAAGGTGATACGCCGCTATCGGTTGCCGTTCAGCATCTCAATCAGTCAGCAGAACCTTTGCAAACGAAGGTTGCCGATTTGCCAGGTGAATTAGCCCGCGTGGTGCATTGTATGTTGGCCAAGAAAGCCGCTGACCGCTATGCGAATCCCGCAGAGTTGCTGGCTGAACTGCGGGTTGTTGCCAGCCAGGCGGCAGCGCAAGGATGGGGATCGGGACCGTACGGGTGGTCAACCGCCGCGTGGCCGGTGGTGGTGCGGACCGGCAGTGATGCAACCCGTCGTCTCAGTGCCGTGATGAAAGCACCGACCAGGAATGCGGCTCCCCGATTTGCCTTTTGGAAATTTGCAGCCGTGGCCTTCGTCTGTTTTCTGATCGGCGGCTGGCTGGCGCTAATGAGCCGCCCCCGCGGGCTTCTGGCTGGGGCCCAACTGCAAACTCCGGAACGCAAAAATCTGACCGCGCAGCTTTATCATGCCAAGCGGGTTGATACCGAGGCTGCCTGGCTTGCCATACCACATTACTTTCCAGAGGCCGACGTTTACGAACTCAACCTGGCCCGGCAAGGACTTGTTCGCCACTACTTCTTCGTTACCGAAGAATTTGCCAAAGCGATTCCCCTGTTGAAGAGGCTGCGGTCAACCAGCAAGCCTCACGATCCCCTCAATCGCTTTGCGCTGGCTGGGTTGACGATCGCCTCGGTGCGACAAGGAGATTTCAAGCGGGCACGCCAATTTGCCCAGCAAATCACCAGCGCAGATCAAAGTCGTCTTGAGGAAGAAGATCCCCGCATGGCCAAATGGTTCAGAGAAGCTCGGCAAAAGTTGGCAAACCAGCGCTGAAGGATCAGGCGGAACGCCGGGTCGTCCACGCATCGGTCCAACCTGGCTTGCCTAGCCGATCCCGTTGTCGTGCCGTCGGCCCGTACCGAAGTAGAGGATGCTTGAACTGCTACTGACGAAGGGCTTCCCGGTGGCCGTCGCTAAAGACCATCCCGACAATGAATACCCAAATCAGGATGAAAGATGTGCCAAGTACGGTTGGGATGAGACAATAAGGCATAGAATCGCTCCTGTTGAGATCGTGTACGCACTCCATGTGCGGTCTGCTGGCAATCCATGCCTGAGCCGGGCCAAGAGTCTATCGGGCCCGGTCCGCCATGATCTTCTGCGAAGGTCCGGTGCCATCGTTCACTCGACATCAATTCGTATCGACGGTTTGGGACCGCTCTGTGAATCGCAGGGCCTGCTGCCGTACCAGCCTTCCTTGACCGCCCGAACCGGTGTTGCTGGACAAGCTCCGATTTCTTCTCAAATCGGTAAATCCATTGGGATCACACCGGTGAGAGCCGTTGGCACCTGTCGCCATCGTTTCCCGGCGTGGTCCCGGCACCGCCGCAAAAAACCTGCAAACTAGTAAACATATATATAGTATTTGGCCACTGTTTTTGCTACCCTCTTGTTATGACTGATCGTTTGTACACCTACCTCCGCCAAGGGGTAGGAAACCGATCAGGCGACACGACCTGGAAAAGTCGTTGACCGGCAGGCAGCCGGTTGCCTGCGGGGGACTCAACGTATGCGTATTCCCGCAAGAACCTCGGGCCGTCGCGCAAGGAGAACAAACCTCCCAATTCGTGCAAGCATCGCAACTTGGCGACGCACTTGTTGTTACGCATTGGCCACAACCAAGGATCGCTGGACGGAGACAGACTTCAACCAACGAGCGGTCATCCCACAAGGTACGCCGCCCAGTTCGATCACCCAATCACACAGGAGGATAGCTATGGGTTCCCCAGTCACGCGACCAGCTGTCGGTGGTCGCCGCACGGCCGGGTGGTCACGGCGCCAGAAATTGGCTGCAGTGGTGAGTCTTCAGAGGCCGCTGGAGCGATCGGTTTCCATTCGTGCCGGCCAAACTCAACCCACCACCAGGTGGAAGTTCCACTGAACGTTGTGAGCAAAACCGAAGTTAAGGACCGGTCATTGAGCAGCCGCCCAGCAGACGGTTTCGAGGGTGAGACCGAAATGCGACCCCCTGGTTTCTACCAGGCCGACGACGAACTTTGGGAGGTGTTTATCGCCGACGAACACGAACTCGACCCTTGGCCGGAACCGGGCGATTTTTGCGAATCGCCGTGGTAGTGGTGTGGTGCAACGGTACGAACGAACAGGAACGTGCAGAGTCGATTTGACGTTCAACGAAGATTTCCTGGCAACGCCGTCAAAAGGACAACACCATGCTTTCATTGGGGTTGGTACGAGAAGTCGAACGATTACTCGCGGAGAAGCAGCTTTCACAGCGAAAAATTGCCATCCTTTTGGGGGTCAGTCGTGGAGCGGTTGGCGCGATTGCCGCTGGTCGGCGGGGGATTTGGGGAAAAGAGTCGGCCACCGGGGAGCAAGCCGACGCAGCCGATTTGCTCCCGGACCGGTGCCGCTCGTGTGGATTTCTGGTGATCATGCCCTGTGTCGTTTGTCAGGCTCGTGACTACCGTCGGCGGAAGAAGGTGGCAGGTCAGTCTGGTCAGCGGGGTTATCCAGGCCAACACGGCAGTTTTTCACGTGATCTGAACTGAACTGCACCGCACCGGTAGTAAATATTGCTTAGCAGGCTGCGGCCATCGCGACTGCCTGCTAAGATCAATAGCGCTGCTCATGACCCCACGCAACCTGATTGCGTCGCCGGTTTTATTGTCCCTGGCGAGCTTTACCCGAGTCGTTTTATGTCACAAGATCGCGACCGCGATGTTCGCATGCGAGGATTTGCCGACCGAGTCACGGTGGAGCATGCTTTAGCCTGGCTGGATGCTGAACTCGAGGCTCGGATTGGCAGCGGGTCGGGAGTTCGTACCGAGGTGTTTCCGCTGGACCGTGCTGCGGGTCGAGTACTGGCGGAGGATCACGTTGCAGGCGTGGACGTGCCCAGTTTTACCCGCGCGATGATGGATGGTTTTGCAGTTCGGGCAAGCGATATCCAGGGGGCGTCTCCGTACAATCGTTTACGGCTGGTTGAGGTTGGGGTGAGTATGCCGGGTTGCGGTTTCGCAGGTCAGACTGGTCCGGGCCAGGCGGTGCGGATCATGACCGGCGCGCCCCTTCCGGAAGGTGCCGACGCCGTACTACCGGCGGAACTGGTCGATTGGGGGGTGGACGGCAAGTCGCCCTGGGCGATTGGCGAGGTTTCTGTCGGCAAGCACATTGGCCAGCCTGGCGAAGACATTGCCCGGGGACAAACTGTGTTTCCGTCGGGCAGGCGATTACGACCCCAGGACATTGGCGTGCTTTCCTCACTGGGGGTTGCAGAAGTTCAAGTCATCTGCCCCCCCCGGGTCCGGATCGTGATTACCGGGAACGAACTCCTGGCTGCCGGGTCACCACCAACCGGCTACCAAATCACCGATGCCAACGGACCGATGCTAGCTGCGCTGGTGGCACGTGATGGCGGTCTTGCCCACAACCCTGGCATCGTTCCCGACGAGCGGGAGGCAATTCGCAAGGCGCTGACCGACGAGGCAGATGTCATTCTCATTTCGGGCGGATCGAGCGTGGGCGAAGAAGACCACGCACCTGGGCTGGTGGCGGAAATGGGCGAATTGCCCATCCATGGGATTGCGATGCGGCCGAGCAGTCCGACTGGCATCGGGACGATTGGTCACAAACTAGTATTTTTGCTGCCAGGCAACCCCGTCTCGTGTTTGTGTGCCTATGATTTTTACGCAGCTCGGGCGATTCGTGCCTTGGGGCGGTTGGGACGAGAATTTCCGTATCGCACGGTTCGCTTGCCGCTGCGGCGAAAACTCGTTTCGATGGTAGGGCGAGTTGATTATGCGCGTGTGGAGATCGTCGACGGGCAGGTCGAGCCACTCGCGATTTCGGGTGCCTCGATGCTCAGTACGACGACGCGAGCCGACGGGTTTGTGATCGCTCCCTGCAACAGTGAAGGCTGGCCAGCTGCGGCCGAAGTCGACGTGTTTCTTTACGATGCGGAGATTGTTGGTTCGTGACCCTAGTCCAAGTTGGCTTCATCCATGTCTGAACAACAGCAATTTCTGGACGTCATCGATCGCGACGAAGCGGAACGTCGTTTTCAAGCAGTCTTGGATCTTACACCTCGGGGAGAAGAACTGGTTTCGCTTGACGAAAGCCTGGGCCGCGTTTTGGCACACGACATCGCCTCGCCCACCAATGTTCCCTCGTTCGATCGGTCGAATTACGACGGTTTTGCGCTGCGTGCCAGCGATACCACGGGTGCCGACGAGCAAACGCCCCACACTTTCTGCTTGCTTCCCGAAAGACTCGATCCGGGTGTGGTACCGCAAACCGAAGTTACCACCGGTACGGCGGTGGCGATTGCGACTGGCGGCATGGTGCCGCGAGGCGCTAATGCCGTTGCGATGGTTGAGCACTGCGATCTTCAGCAGCACGACACACTGTTGGTTCGCAAGGCGGTTTTTCCCGGATTCGGCATTGCCTACACGGCGACCGATATCTCTGCGGGCGAAACGGTGTTGCGCGCAGGTGAACTACTGTCGAGCCGCGCAACCGGAATCCTGGCCGCCATCGGGGTCCGCCAGGTCACCGTTTGTCGGCAACCGCGGGTAGCAATCATCTCGACCGGTAATGAGATCATTGCGCCGGGTGATTCGATGAGACCAGGGTTGGTTTATGATTCCAATGCCCGCATCCTGGCCGACGCGGTATCTGAATTAGGGGGTGTACCGATCTGTCTGGGGATTGTGCGGGATGACCTCGTGCGGTTGCGGGAACAGTTGCGGCGCGGCCTGGCCGAGGCCGATGTCGTGTTGCTTTCGGGGGGGACGAGCAAAGGCCAGGGCGACCTGTCGTACCACGTTGTTGGGGAACTCGAAGATCCCGGGATTGTCGCCCATGGGGTGGCCCTCAAACCGGGTAAACCAATTTGTCTGGCCGCAACCGCAGGCAAGCCAGTGGTGATCCTACCCGGTTTTCCAACTTCGGCAATTTTTACGTTTCACGAATTTGTGGCTCCCGTGATTCAGGCCATAGGCGGACGGCCACGAGACCCGGCCACGACTGTCGAGGCCCGCTTGGCGATCAAAGTGAACTCGGAAGTCGGCCGCACCGAGTACTTGCTGGTGGGTCTGGTTCATGCCGGGGGTGACTCGATCCGGCGCGAGACGACAGGCGGATCGGCAACTTCCCCAAGCGAAACCAATCCTGCCCAATTACCAGGCGATGCTCGCGGGGAAATGACCGAGTTGATCGCTTATCCGATGGGAAAGGGTTCGGGTTCGGTCACGACGTTTAGCCAGGCGGATGGCTTTGTTACGATCGGGCGTCATCAGGAGATCGTTCAGCGGGGGACCCGCGTACCTGTTCAACTGTTGGGACACGATGTTCGTCCGGCCGATCTTGTCGTGATCGGCAGCCATTGTGTCGGTTTCGATTATCTACTTGGCGAACTTTCTCGCAGCGGTTGGCGAACAAAGTTCATGGTAGTAGGCAGTAGCGCCGGACTCGAGGCAGCCCGGCGCGGAGAATGCGATCTGGCTGGGGTCCACCTGCTCGATCCCGCGACCGGTCTCTACAATGAGCCTTTTCTGACTCCCGAGGTCGAGTTGGTGTGGGGTTACGGGCGGCGGCAGGGTATTCTCTACCGTAAGGGGGATCTGCGGTTCGAAGGGCGCACGGCCGAGCAGGCACTGGCGGTGGTACGAACCGATCCGAGTTGTACGATGGTCAATCGAAATCAGGGCAGCGGTACACGGATTCTCATTGATCGCCTGTTGGTCGAGGCCCCTCAAGAGGAGGCCCCCGCCGGATATGCCCTGCAGGTCAAGAACCACCATGCGGTGGCGGCTGCGATCCGTCAGCAGCGAGCTGATTGGGGAGTGGCCATCGAGACGGTTGCCCGGCAGTTCACGACGGCAGATGCAGCGACACCCGTGGAGCTCGGTTTTCTGCTGGTGGAAGATGAGCGGTTCGACTTTATCGTACCGAAGTCTCGAGTCAAGCGACCTGCCGTTCAAGCATTTATGGGTCTGCTTTCGCAGGACGATGTGCAAAGGGAACTCCGCGGATTGGGCTATCGAATACCCTGATGAGCGGTTCGATCTGGCCGCGCGCCAACCTGCTTGAACTTGCCCCGGCTGCGACGCCGCAAAGTTTGCCCGAGCGGAACTGGTGTCGCATCATGGTCGGGAGCCACAGGTTTGAGTTATTATTTTTGCCGGCCACGGTCAAAAACGCGAGTTATACTTTCTCGACTCCACTTGGTCGCGGTTCGGCGCGCCTGCACGGCGGAGACTCATCAAGTCTTCATCGGGTGCAGGCGCACCGTCGCACTTGTGGGATGGGTGGAACCGTCTTCTCTGCTAATTAGGGGGCTTTTAGCCCAGATCGACGCCATTTCATGGCGTGGCCAGCCACCACCCTCTTGTGATGGGGATGGAACCTCCACCCGTTGTGTCACCTGCACAACTGTCATGACTTGCGCAACTGGGGTTAGGGTACCCGATTGAAGGCCAGCAGTGGTTACGGTAAAATTAGCTTACTTCCCAGTGCCTGTATTGTGTCTGGTGCCTGTGTTTTGTCTGGCCCGTGTGTTTTGTCTGGCCCGTGTGTTTTGTCTGGCCCGTGTGTTTTGTCTGGCTAATGACGCCCCCGCTCGGAGACCGGTTTGATGAGTATGACAATGGAAAGGGACCCCTTGATGACTAAGGTTGCCAAATTAGCTATTGAGGATCAAGAAGTTGAACTACCGGTCATTGTGGGTAGTGAGCAGGAAACCGCAATTGACGTGGGCCAACTCCGTGCCCAAACCGGCTTGGTCACGCTCGACGAGGGCTACGTAAACACCGGCTCTACGAAGAGCGATATTACGTTCCTCGATGGTGAACAGGGGATCCTGCGATATCGGGGTTATCCGATCGAGCAGTTAGCCGCCCATTGCGATTTTATCGAGGTTTGTTACCTGCTGATCTACGGAGAGTTGCCCTCGGCAACGCAGTTGATGGATTTTCGCCTGTCGCTGCGGCGGCACACCATGCTGCATGAGGACATGCGGTTGTTTTACGATGGCTTCCCGCTCGATGCCCACCCCATGGCAATTCTGAGTTCGGTGTGCGGCGCGCTGTCGACGTTTTATCAGGATTCCTTGAGTTTTGATGATCCAGAGGTTGTCGATCGTACCGTGCATCGCTTGCTCGCCAAGGTCCCTACGATCGCAGCCTATGCCTATAAAAAATCCATTGGCCAACCCTTTGTTTACCCTCGCAACAATCTCACCTATTGCGAGAACTTTTTGCGGATGATGTTTTCGGTTCCCTCCGAACCCTACGAAATCGATGCTGATTTTATCGATGCGCTAAATCTCTTGTTCATTGTGCATGCCGATCACGAGCAAAATTGCAGCACCTCAACCGTAAGAATGGTTGGTTCTTCTGACGCAAATCTGTTCGCATCAATTTCGGCAGGCATTTATGCTCTGTGGGGCCCGTTACACGGGGGAGCGAACGAGGCCGCCGTCAACATGCTGGAGCAGATCCGCGACGATGGTGGTAATGTGAGCAAATATGTCAATATGGCCAAAGACAAGAACAACAGCTTCCGGCTGATGGGCTTTGGTCACCGGGTCTACAAGAACTTTGATCCCCGCGCGACGATCATCAAGGCGGCCTGCGACAAACTGCTGGCCAAACAATCGCTCAAAGATCCCCTTTTCGAGATCGCTCAGGAGTTAGAACAGGTTGCCCTCGAAGACGAGTACTTTATCGAGCACAAGTTGTATCCCAATGTCGACTTCTACTCGGGTGTGATCTATCGCGCCATTGGGATTCCGGTGCAGATGTTTACCGTCCTCTTCGCGATTGGGCGTCTTCCTGGTTGGATTACCCATTGGCTTGAGATGCGCCGCAGTCCGAGCAAGCGAATCTGTCGCCCGCGGCAAATTTACACCGGACCGGGCGAGCGGCAATTTATACCGCTTGCCGAGCGGTGAGTTGAGCCACAGCCCCGGGGCAACTGAACTCGTGGGCTGTGTCGGATCAGCGTGTGGTGATCCTCTTGCCCAGTCCCGTTGGATTGCCGCGACTAGGAGGCTCGCGTTTATCGATTTCCAGCCACCAGAATCTCCCCGCGACCACCATCCAACAGGTCGCCGTAGAATTGCTCAAAGTCGGCCTGCAACAATTCGCGGTCGAATGGGAATTCCAACTCTGCCAACCGACGAAGCATCATTTGCAAGATCAGCGGTCTTTGCCGGCAGGCGTAACGAAACGTGGGTAGCAATTCAGGCGTGGGTAGTCCGAACAGGCCAATGGTCCCCCGACGTAGTCCCGCACCAGGACGAATTCCACAAGATCCGAAGATCAACAGGCTTCCGGCCAACAGGCCAAAACCAGCCATGTCGCCTGCATTGCCGCCCACCGCAATCCAGCCGCGTCGCATCGTGTGGCCAAGTTCATTACCGGTGTCGCCGTCGATGAGAATCGTGCCTCCGGTCATGCCTACGCGGCTACCCCGGTAGGCTGCACCGACCAAATGGCCAGTATGTCCGTGAACACGAATCAGCCCTCCGTGCATTTCCCCACCGACCCAATCGCTGGCGTCGCCATCCACCACGATTTGTCCACCGGCCATTTCGCTGCCGAGATGTCGCCCCGCAGGTCCGTGCACATGAATCGAGCCTTCTTCCATGTGAGCGCCAATCCAGTGGACACCAGCCAGGTTGCCGTGAAGGTCCCACTCTAAATCGTCAGGTTCGCCCTCGACTCCAAAGAACTCGCCCAGCGGCAATTTCTCATTGCCATGAAAGATGATGTGTTGGCGAATCTCGTCCAGGGTTTTTCCCTGCAGGGCGGACGGGGTGAGCCCTTCAACTTCGACGGGAATCGAGGTCTCTCTGGTGTATGTGAGGGTGAGGGGCATGATACAAACCGGATGCGTGCAGTTGTGGCACTGGGAAGGCACAGGTCTTCACTAGGTGCCACCGGTGAGGTAGCAACGACGCCTATTTTACACAACCAGGGGTTGTGTAAAATGGTTTATTCCAGCTTGTTTGCGACTTCGAAAGCCTATTTTCGGGATGATCCTGGCATATTCGTGTGAGCGAAGCCGCTGCGCCGATTGTAGGATCCCGTGTTAGCCAGCCGTATTCCAGGGCATAATTCCCGTCAACGATGCCCCGACCAGTTCAGCATCGGCCCGTCCAGGCTGCCGACTTGGTCATACCGGCCCAGTTTGGTATCTTTGAAAGCTAACTCGATTGAAAGAGCAGGTTTTGTTGAATCGCGGTGCAATCATTCTCTGTGGCGGGAAAAGTACGCGGATGGGGCGCGACAAAGCGTCGCTCCCGTTTGGCGACGAGCAAATGCTGCAACGGGTTGCCCGCCAGGTGAGCCAGGTGATCGAACCAGAAAATATCGTTTGCGTTGCTGCCGACGGCCAGCAATTGCCCGCGCTGGCGAGTGAAATTCGCGTGGTCCGCGATCGGTGTGGCGGCAGGGGGCCATTAGAAGGGTTGGCCGCCGGGATAGCCGCATTGAAGAGCTCGGTCAAAGCTGTCTATGCGACCAGTTGCGACGTACCGTTGTTGCGTCCTGCCTGGATCGACCGCCTCTTTGAACTGTTGGGAGATCACGACGTGGTGGTGCCGCGTGAGGGCCGCTTCCACCATCCGCTGGCTGCCGTCTATCGGAGTTCGGTCCTCCCACGCATCGAAGAACTCCTGGTAGCAGACCAGCTTCGACCGGTGTTTTTGTTCGAGCGTTGCAAAACCCATGAGGTTCCGGTTGAAACACTTCGAGATGTCGATCCTCAGCTGCAATCGTTGTTGAATTGCAATCTCCCGGAAGACTATCAGGCAGCCTTGGCCGCAGCTGGTCTTGGTCCGGAACCAGCTGGCCATTAGCTCACCGTGGCTGGCCAGCGACGTTCGCGTCATCCTGAACGAGGTGATCGGATAAAGCGGTCGTGACCACCGGCCGGGTGCTCAAGTCACAGACTGTGTTGCCGCGGACTCGATCTTCAGACTTCGTTCGCTTCGTGCCAGTTGGGAATGATCTCTGCCTCCTGCACGTAGGCATCGGAGACCGGATAGTTGCGGAACCGGATTGAATAGTATTGTTCGAACCATTCCTGGATGTGAGGGACAATGTCTGGATCGAAGGTGGGATTGACGAGGAGCGTTTTTCCTTGTGGTACGGCACGAATTTCTCCCTGCTCGACCATGATCACGCCCGCTTTGATCACCATCCGCGGCAATTCGAACATGGACTGCTTGTTTTCGTGGGGCGTGTAGATCGTGATATCGGCATCGGCTCCGGCACCGAGATGGCCCTTGTTCACGAGTCCGAGAATTCGTGCGGGTCCTGCCCGGGTGATGATCGCAATTTCGCCCAGCGTGTATTCGCGCTGGAGGTCCGCCAGAGTCGAGCGGTTTTGGACTTCGTCCGGGCAGGTCTTGAGAATGTCCTGGCGATAGGTGCGGTCCATCAACAACCGAATGATTTCGGGATAGGCCAGGAACGAGCCACCGTTGGGATGGTCGGTACTCATGACCACGCGCCAGGGATCTTTGACAAGCAGGTACCATTCCAGCCCAATCGCCCATTGCAGTGAGTGCACGAGTGATTTGTTGCGGTACTTGATGGGCGTGATTCCGCAACCCGCTTCCATTTCGGTATCTCCACTGAACCATTTGCCGCGATAGATCTTGTGCAAAAAGTAGCCGAGTGGTCCGTCACCGGTCATGCTGGTCGTTTCGCCAAACAGAACCTGCCCTACATCGACCGTAATATTGGGATGGCTGTTGACGTAGTCGGCCAGCGGTACGACTTTGCTGTTGAACGTGTTTTCGTCGGCTTCGCCACCACCGTAACTGTGAAACTGCACATGGGTCATGTGCCCCCGATGACCGTTGAGAGCTTTCATCGTTTCGAGCGTGGTAGTCCAATTGCCAGGCATGCCCAAATTATTGGCATGGATGTGAACCGCATGAGGTAGCTGCATCTCATTGGCGGCCCGTGTGACTTCGCTGATGATCTGCCGAGGTGTGACGTCGAAGTGGGGAACCCGATCGTCGACTCCGCTGACATTGCCGGCGGCCTGATTTTTCCAGACTTCGACCCCACCTGGATTCACCAGTTTGGGGGCAAAGCCTTTGGCCGCGGTGAGCAACCACCCCATAAAGGCTTTCAGCCGCTGCGGTTCTTGGTCCTGAATCGAACGCATCACGTAGTGATTGTTGCCCATCAGGACATAGAAGCCCTTGTCGAGGCAGGGTGTATCCTCAAATTCCTCATGGGCATGCCGTGCCGCGAGTGGAGGAATCGCAGCATCGAACGCAGTGGTGTAGCCCAGCCCCGCGTACTTGTAACCTGTGGCGAAAGTGCTCGGAACACTACCGGTTGTTCCGCTGTGGGTTAGCGGGGTTCGCTCGAGAACCTCGCTTTTGCGTTTATCTTCGGGCCGCATTTTGCGGGCAACGTTCACCTTGGGTCCGGCAATGTGGCAGTGGATGTCGACACCGCCCGGCATGATGACCAGGCCCTCGGCGTCAATCGTGCGAGCTGGCTTTTTTTGTGGGTCCTCCGGGGGAGCGACGATGCGTGTACCATCGATCCAAATATCGCGGACTTCCCCGTCGATGCCGTTGGTGGGATCGTAAACCGTACCGCCCTTGATGCATATCAGTGAGTTTGTGGTCATCAGCTTACCAGTTCAGTTGTGGTCATCAGCTTACCAGTTCAGCAGGTATTAGCGGCCAGTCGAGATTTTCTTGAACAAACGACGGGGGGCTCGAAACTGGCACAGAAAATGGCTATTCTAGTCGGCACTCCTCTACTTTGCTACTTTGCTACTTTGCTACTTTGCTACTTTGCTACTTTGCTACTTTGCTACTTTGCTACGACCGAACCGGCGATTGTCCCCAACTCCGAAGGAGGTAGCATGTCTCGCGATCGCGTTCAGGCCGCCGTGGGTCAGATCCAGTTTGCACGGCGATTTACCAACATGTTTCTTGAGGATTTGTCGTCTGACGAGTGGTTCTGGCAACCGGCCGAAGGGGTCACCCACATCGCCTGGCAAGTTGGCCACCTGGCCACTTCACAATATGGGCTCTGTTTGCTGCGGCAGCGGGGGACGCTTGATGCCGACGAAAACCTCATTCCAGAGGAGTTCCGTGCCAGTTTTGGGAAAGGATCCGAGCCGGTTGCCGGGTCGCAGAATAATCTTGCCGCCAAAACAATCCAGGCGGTTTTTGAGGGTGTTTACGAGCAGGCGCGGGCCGAACTTGCCGAGCAGACTGACCAACAACTGGATGTGCCTGTCGGGCAACCCCATCCCGTGTTCGATACCAAGTTGGGGGCCATCGAGTGGGCTTCTGGTCACGAGTTGGTCCATGCCGGCCAGATCGCGCTGTTAAGGCGTTTGATGGGCAAACAGCCACTGCGATGATGGTGTTTTCGCAGAGCAGCCCAAGATTTTCAGGAATGGTCCGCCGGCAAGGGGTTGGCGCTCTGATGAAGGGTGGTATGATGGCCGAGATACATGTACATAAGTACATGTATCTCCATGATCCTTCAGCGAGAGGAGCATTCCGATGACCGCACCGTTTGCCGAATCGAAGACGACGCTTACCGAAACAAAGACGAGACTTGCCGAATCGAACACAAGCACAGAGCCAGCGGCGTTGTTGACCCCAACCGAAGTCTTGCGGCAGGTCTTCGGATTCCGCGATTTTCGACCCGGGCAACAAGAGACGATTTCGCGTTTGCTCGAGGGGCGATCGGTCTTGGCAATCTTTCCGACTGGCAGTGGGAAGAGTCTTTGCTATCAATGTCCTGCCTTGATGTTCGACGGGTTGACCGTGGTGATTTCTCCGTTGATTGCCTTGATGAAGGACCAGATCGACTTTCTCCGGGCACACGATATCCCTGCCGCGCGGCTCGACTCGAGTTTATCTCGTGCGGAGGCGTTGGAAGTGTTTGAGGAACTGAACCGTGGTCGTTTGCGTATTCTTTATGTTTCGCCAGAGCGGTTGGGGAACGAACGATTTTTGCACGACATGGCGCGGCGGGAGATTAGTTTGCTAGCCGTCGACGAGGCGCATTGTATTAGTCAGTGGGGGCACAATTTTCGCCCCGACTATCTCAAGATTGCGGCCCTGGCCGATCAGCTACGCGTTGGCCGTGTGTTGGCACTAACCGCAACAGCTACCCCCCAGGTGGCGGCCGACATTGCCTGTTCGTTCAACATTGCCGAGGGCGATATCGTGCACACCGGTTTTTATCGCCCCAACCTGCAGTTGCGGGTAAGTGCCTGCCGTAGTCCAGATCGCGACGAACTGTTGTGCCGACGTTTGTCGGAACACCCACGTGGCCCAACCGTCGTTTACGTGACGCTGCAACGTACCGCGACCCGTGTTGCTGCCTTTTTGGCAAGTCGCGGAACTCATGCTCGACCGTACCACGCCGGGATAAAACATCAGGAGCGAACCGAGATTCAAGACGAATTTATGGCGGCTGATGACATGATTGTCGTCGCCACGATTGCTTTTGGGATGGGTGTCGACAAGTCGAACATTCGTGCTGTTTACCACTACAATCTGCCGCAGGGGTTGGAGAGCTACATGCAAGAAATCGGTCGCGCCGGGCGCGATGGGGAGCCAGCCGTTTGCGAAATGCTGGCTTGTGCGGCAGATGTCATCACCCTGGAAAATTTTTCCTATGGCGATACACCCACCGTCGAAGCGGTCGATGGGCTGGTACGTGTGCTCCTGGGGCAGGGGACCGAACTGGACATCTCGATCTACGACCTGTCGATCGAGCAAGATGTGCGCGATTTGGTGGTCAAAACTCTGCTGACGTATCTCGAACTCGACGGTTTTATCAAGGCGACCGGCCCGTTTTACACACAGTTCAAGTTCCAGCCACTCAAACCGACCGAGAAAATGATCGCACAATTCGATCCCGATCGGCAAGCGTTCTTGACTGCGCTCTTTAAATCTGCCCGCCCGGCAAAGACATGGTTCACCCTCGACGCGAACCAGGCAGCACGCACCCTCGGTCAGCCACGGGAGCGGATCGTGGCCGCCCTCAATTATCTCGAGCAGCAAGGAGACCTGGTCGTTGAGGCAGTCGGGGTGCGCCACGGGTATCGGCGGCTGCGCGAGGCCACCGATCGGCGAGAATTGGTAGGCACGCTGCATGAGCGATTTCTCGAGCGGGAACGCCAACAGATCGAGCGGGTTACCCAGGTGGTTGAGTTCGCCAGTCACCCCGGTTGTTTGACCAGTCACCTGCTGAACTACTTTGGTGAGAGTCATGCCAACTGCGGTCACTGCGACCGTTGTCTTGGCAAGCCGGCGCAAAAGTTACCCCCCGCTCCACGGCCACGGATTGACGAAGCCGATCGACGGGTCATGGGTGAACTTAAGGCCAGCCGGCAGGAGGCTCTTGCCGTCCCGCGCCAATTGGCCCGCTTCCTGTGTGGAATTCGTTCACCGGCTACAAGCCGTGCCGGTTTGCGACAACATCCTGAGTTTGGTCGACTTCACCGAGTTCCGTTTGCCGATGTGCTGAGCGTTGTGGAAACAACGCCAGCGCCTTCGTAGTGCTAGCGCAGCGCTAAGCGACAATACCCTTGAGTTGTTTGACCTTTGCCTCAATACCACGCAGCACCTCTTCATCGCTTGGGTGGGGCGACGGGAATGCGGCCCGTAGTGGAATCGGCACGTCGTCCATGCGATAGACCGTTCCCCCGGTATTAATGCCGTAAGTGGCGACCGTAAAAGCGACGGCGGCACTCCGCGTGGTTGGTGTTTCTTTCGGGTCCAGTGCGATGTAAGGGATCGATTGCAGGTGATTGCGGGCCGGCTGGGAGAAATTGGCCAGCGGGTCACAGGCAATAATTAATGCCGCATCGGCTTCACCCCGGGCGAGTGTATCGCTCGTTGTGTACTCACCCGGGTTAAACCGTGGATAACCACGGGCGTGATTCACACCAAACTGGTAACCGGTACGCCAGGCGACCACGTTATCGGCACCAGTGACGTTCCCATGCCCGCGATTTGGTTTGGCAACGAAGCGTGTAAATTGGTTCATGTCGCGGGTCAATGCGAGCAAGGCCTCGCTGTTGCAATGTTTGCCGCGGGTCATCGTCAGTCCCATGCCGAAGAAGATTGCACCAAACCTGGCGGCTTTCATGCGATCCATGAGATCTTGCCAGCGGGCCAGTTCGATACCGGTCTCGCGTTCGACCAGGGCTGCTTCGAGTTCGATACCAGCCGCTAGAGCCCGCAATGTCCACAATGCTTCAAAATCTTTGCGTGGCTTGATTTGAAAGAAGAGGTCAGCAGCTGCCACACTCTTGGTTTTGCGCACATCGACCATCACACAGGTGCGGTCTTTACGGCCGTTCGGGACAAACATTCCTTTGGGCATCAAACTGTATTTGGTGAAGTGCCGGGGATGGCTTTCCGCAGGATTGGATCCCCAAAACATGATGAAGTCGCCTCGGTTAGCCACCTCGCCCAGCGTGCAGGTCACTTCTCCCACACTCTGAAATGCCATTCCTGAAGGGCCATGGCAAACACTGGTCGTGGTGTCGACGCAGGCCCCGATCCAATCGCCAATCGAGACGGCCACCCGCTGTGCTTCACAGGTTGAATCGGAGAGGCCGTAAACAATTGGGTATTTTCCACGGCTCAAGATTTGTGCCGCACGGTCATAACCCGCTTCGAGCGTGGCTGGCTGGCCGTCGATTAAACAACTCGGACCGTCCTCAACTTTATGATTGAAAAACCATGCTTTGCCGAGCGCGCAGGCCCGCTTGGCCTTGGTAATGTGGCTGTTATTTTCGACGTGCAATTCGATATCGTCGCAAACACATCCGCAAAAGGTACAAGTGGCGTCTTCGACGATCTTTATTTCCGGGGACCCATTGGTTGGCGTTTGGGCGGTGGACATATATGCTGGTTTTCTGCAGTGGGCCGATATTTCCCATTGGGGGTGAGGCCGATATTTCCCATCGGGGGTGAGTTGGAAACCTAACCAAGCTCACAATGGTTACTATTCTAACGTTGTCGGTCCCCTCGCGTCCACCGCGTCACAATTTTTGCTACGGTTAACGAGCCATAAATCCTGCCTGGAATTGGGGTGTGCCTCAACCTGTGTACCCTCCAGGATTTTCCGCAAAAGTGATTCTTGATTTGGTGCTCGCATTGGCAGTATGTTGCAGCATTGGAAGCCCATGACGTGGGGCTGGTACGAACCCCGATCTATCCCGCTATCCCGCACTTTTGGTGAACAGTATGACCCAACCATCCAAAAAAGACCGTGTCCAGAACAGCGGTAACCAGTTATATCAGCGAGCCAAAAAGTTAATTCCAGGTGGCACACAATTGTTTGGCAAGCGACAGGAAATGTTTGCGCCCGATCAATGGCCCACCTATTTTGCCGAAGCCCAGGGAGCCGAAGTCGTCGACCTCGACGGGCGTCGTTATGTCGACATGTGTGTCTGCGGCATCGGTGCCACCGTGCTGGGCTACGCCGATCCCGACGTTACTGCGGCGGTTGTCGAACGGGTGCACAAAGGGGGGCTGTGCACACTTAACCCACCTGATGAAGTGGAACTCGCCGAACTTCTCATGCAGCTTCATCCCTGGGCAGAGATGGCCCGGTTCGGACGTGTCGGAGGTGAGACCATGGCAATCGCAGTTCGCATTGCCCGTGCGCGGACTCGTCGCGACAAAGTCGCCTTTTGCGGTTATCACGGCTGGCATGATTGGTATTTGGCAGCCAACCTGCCCACCGAAGGCGACGAACCTGCCGAAGGCGAAGAAATGGTTGATCGGCTCGGCAACTGGCACTTGCTACCCGGGTTGGAGCCGAGGGGAATTCCTCGTGGTCTGGCAGGAACATCGTTCCCCTTTACCTACAACCGCATTGACGAACTGAAGAGTATCGTCCAGCAGCACGGGAAAGAACTGGCTGCGATCGTCATGGAACCTACGAGACAACAACCACCTGAACCTGGATTCTTGGAAGGGGTACGGGAGCTCGCAGATCACTGCGGGGCGAAACTCATTTTCGACGAGATTACGATCGGTTGGAAACTCTGTTGCGGTGGGGCCCACCTCAAGTACGGAGTCGAACCCGACCTGGCCGTGTTCGCCAAAACCTTGGGCAACGGGCATCCGATTGCTGCAGTGATCGGACAGGCGGACACAATGCAAGCCGCACAGGACACCTTCATCTCCAGCGCACTGTGGACCGAGGCGGTGGGACCCGCTGCAGGAGTGGCCACGGTGAAAAAGTTGATGGAAGTAGATGTGCCTTCTCACATTGACCGTATTGGCCAGCGGGTCCGTGATGGACTGCGCAGCATTGCCGAAGGGTACAAGGTTCCTTTTATCGCCAGTGGTTATCCGGGCCTTCAATTCTTTAGTTTCGACTCTCCCCAGGCGAATGAGATTCAGACGCTTTGGACGGTGCGGATGTTGGAGCATGGATTTCTCGTCTCCGGCGGTTTCTTTCCCATGTTGTCTCACGAGGATCGGCACGTCGACGATTTCCTGGAAGCATGCGATCCGGTCTTCGAAGAAATCGGGATTGGACTCCACCGCGACGACCTGCAGCAGCGCATTGGTGGTCCCGTCAAGCACGCGGGCTTTCGCCGCCTGGCTTGAGGTCCAGGACCACTCTGCGTGGAACTGGTTTGGTTCCCTGGTTAACCGTCATCGACACGCCGATGGCCCGGGATGTTCGGCTCGGTTACGTCTCATTCGGGGTCCGTGACACTGCTCAAGAGCAGAGCAGCAGATAACTCGGGCGGTCGATGCCACACTCCCTTGCAGAACATAACACGTGGTCCTTAAGCAACAGCGATTTCGACCGATCGATGTCGAACTCGGAGTTTAAGTCGAACACTGCTGGTTGGTTGCATTCGCCCAGAAACGCTGGCACCATCAGTCGCTTCGGCTACTGCAACGCCGGCTTTCTCGACGACTACGATGTGTTCGGAAAAACTGGTCGCGGCAACTTCGGATGGAACACAATTCGCGGCAGCACGTGGAACGAGACAGCCTTTTCGGTAACAGTCGATCCGGCGATGAGTTGCGTTGCTTCGGTGCCTGCCGGTCCGTTTATGGTAGAATGACAGGAGCAGCTGAGTAAAGTGGTTGGTCATTGAAGACCTTTCCCTGCGACGGCGTCGTCTACCGGGTCGATTACACGTGTTGGAAAACATGCTTTGGTGACTCGACAGGTGACAGTGGCGCGGCCACTGTGCCGGAGCCTGCTTCTGACACGTTCCTGTTTTTCGCCTGGATTGTCCTGCTGTTGGTCAGGAGTCAACCTCGATTGTTACCTGCATGATAAGCTTTTCAGACATGCAACGAATTCACTTGATTTCAGTTGCGTGGGTTATTGCCACGTCGCTCATTGCCGGGGTTCTATTCATGGGCACGGTTGCCGCAACCACCTTCATCAGCGTCACGCCGCAAGACGATTTGAAGTCGATCATTGAATCGGCCGCGAACGATACGACTATTACTCTTTCGGCCGGAACATATAACCTCGCACGGTACGCCCCGTTCAACCAGGCGGTCTTGATTCAAAACAAGACCGATTTGATCCTCCAAGGACAAGGGCCAGGCCAAACGATCCTCAAGCTTCCGTCAGATGCGCAGTTTGGCTTCTACACGGGCAGCAACGTGCACAATCTCCGTATCCAAAACCTACAGATCGAAGGCACACTGCCGCTGTTGACCAACACCCATGGGATTGGCAACTTTACCGGGACGACGAATGTGACCAACGTCACTTTCACGAACCTCCGTGTGCGGAACACAGCTGTGGGCATTAGCGCAGACACTTCCACATCGGGCATTTTCGACGGGGTAACCATTACAAACAACGAGATCCTGGGCACGGTCGGTTTGGACCCGGGTTGGGGCTACGGCATTGAGGTGAGCAACCCAACGAACGTGCTGATTGCCGACAACTTGATTAAAGAGGCTACCCGTCATTCGGTTTACATTGCCCGCGCCGCCCCTGGCTCCAACGTGACCGTCGAGCGGAACACGATTCTCAACCACGATCCAGTGGGTGCTCAACGCGCGACCACCGGACGTTGGTATCTCGCAGCGCTGGCTGTCACGCGGGCCAGCGACGTCGATGTGGCCTTCAATCGCATCGTGAATTCCCGCACGATTGCGCTGAGTGTCGAACCGGATGACATCCTCGGCTGGCCAGCCAGGGACATCAACCTGGTCGGAAACGAAATCGTCGACGCCTGGTACGTCGGCATGTGGGCCATTACCGGCGAGACGCACACCACTCTGGGAAATTCGATTACGCACTACCCCAATCCTGATGCCGACGGCAATGGCTGGGGCGACCTGACGAGCTTCACCAATTTCCCCGCAGGTGTAGCGACCAGTAGCAGTTTCGCGCCACCCAACCCTCGGTGGGCAGAAGTGGACTTCATCGCAGAGATGAACGGCAACATATTCGTCATGCATAATGGCATGCTCGACAGTATTGTCCCATACGACAGTTGGGACTATGAAACTTCCCCCACCGTCTGGAGTGGAACGGAATCGTTGACCGCGGTTCCCGAGCTGGGTGACGACGGTCTGGGCCGGCTGCACATCGTCCAGAACGGCACGTTGTACGAAATCCATCCAATCACATGGGAATTCACTATTCCGGGTGATACCAACTTCTCCTCGGCGGGCGACTACAACGCCAACGGCGTGGTCGATGCGGCTGATTACACCGTGTGGCGTGATTCGCTGGGCCAAGCGGGTACTGATCTGCCCGCCGATGGTACCGGCGACGGCGTCGTCTACCGGATGGACTACGACTATTGGAAAACACGCTTTGGCGACTCGACAGGTGACAGCGGCGCGGCCACGGTGCCGGAGCCTGCTTCTGGCACGTTCCTGTTTTTGGCCTGGCTTGCCCTGCTGTTAGTCGGGAGTCAACCTTGGTTGTCACCTGCACGGTAAGCTTTTCAGAAATGTAACGAATCCACTTGATTTCAGTTGCGTGGGTTATTGCCACGCCGGTCATTGCCGGCCATCGATTTCTGGGCACCGCTGCTGTATGGCCGTAGAAGATAAGAGCTGCCAGGTTCGTCGTTGTGGGGCTTTCCAAAGCCTTGGGAATTGGACCCGTCCACGGCCCGCCCGCCCGGGACAATTTTCCCGTCTCGGCTCACAAACCTCTTGAACACACTTGTTATCAGGAGCCGCTGGAAGGGTATAGGGTTCGAAATGAAAGATTTCCGGGTCGTTGGGATCAACCGTCGCGGCGACACCGACCACGTTTGGAGCTCCAAAGACCTCCATTCGGGTGAAATTGCGACAGACTTCCCCACCATCATTACGCAGCGGTTGGTCAATTCGGTGCTGATGTGAATCACCATGAATGCATACGACCGGGCCTGGATACTCCGCAACAAAATCCTGTATCAAGGCGATCGTCTCTTGAAATCCGTCGGCCTGGCGGTTTTCGAAGTCGGGATTAGCGTGCATCACGATAACGACGCTGGCATGCTGTTTTTCGAGAGCCCTCTGGAAGCTTTCTTCGAGGAAGGCCATGTTTGCCGCATTGCGCGCGGTAAACTCCTTCATCGAGGCTGGATCGCTCGTGTGCTTATTATTGCTGCTGCCACAAACATGAATTACGACGAACAACACACCCGACTTGGTGAAGCGGTAGTTTTCGACATAGGGTGTGAACTGTGCACAATCACTTTGATGCTTTGTTTGCAGCTCTTGGAGCCGGAGAACATCTCGATCCTGAAAGAAGCGCCGCCTCAGCTTGGCAAGCTGTTCAATCGGATTTCCGCCGGTTGAGCGGCAATCGGTCCACTCATTGTCACCGATCGAATAAACCACCGGCTTGGGGTAATTCTGGAACAGCTCGCGCATATTTTCCAAGAGCGTATCTGAACATGGATCGCCTCCCGACTTGATGTCGCCGACATGGATCAGAAAGGCAAAATCCTCTTGCTCCGATTGTTTCAGGAGCTTCCGCAGCTGGATGTCCTCTGCTTCGGAATAAGGTAAGTCGCCAATCGCGAGGAACCGAAAAGCAGGCTCACCGGCACAGGCCAGGTTGGCCACAAGGCCGACACAAACTGTCGAAATTCGGAGCAACTTACCGATATCCATAGCAACACCCTAGACATGTTGTTGCGATAGTGCAACGAGTGCAACGAAGCCAGCTCGCGCAGAGGCTTTGATGTCGCCCACAAAGCGACTCATTCTGTGCTGCGGTTCACGCGCAGGCAGTTTAAGCGGCCTGCCGGCGACGCGGTACCACAAATGCGATGCATCCCACCATAACCAAGAGCAGGCAGCCTGGCTCGGGTACGGCACTAGCCCCACCGGCAGCTCCTGCTCCGAAGTTATTTTTCCACTGGCTGTAGTGGCTGATGTCAATGGGACCCGGGATATCATTGTTCTGCAGCACACCGCTGTCGGATCCGAGATTGTCTCGGTACATGGTATAGTCGGCCGCGTCGACCACGCCGTTGCCGTTGTAATCGCCCGTCGGACCATCAGCGGCCAGGCTGAGCAGCAGGCCGGTAGCAGACGGTTGGAGCGTATAGAGGCCTGACGGGTCGACCAGGTTCAGCCCACCGCTCACGTCCACGCTGGTGGCCGTCAAGACCGTCTGGTTGGCGGTGGGGGGTAAAGCCGGGCTCGAATACCAACTGGAGTACGCCCGAGAGGGTCGCCGCACCAGCCACATCGAACATGTCAGTGTTGTTCTCACCCAGGTCGATGACCAGGGTGCCGATGCTGGTGAGGTCGCCGCCCAAGGGCGTTGACCCAGCGGTACCGAGGGTCCCGGAGTTGACAACCGCGCCACCGCCAGTCGTGCGATGGTTGATCCCAACCGACCCCGCCAGGATGTTCAGCGTATTGCCGGCCAGATCGATTTCGTTGTTGAAGTCGAGGCTCCCGCTGGTAACCGTCACGTTGGTAATACCTCCTGCTGCCACCTTCGCCGCCACTTCGTGGTTTCCGTTCAGCACGTTGACCGACGGGTTGCCGCTGTCGGCGCTGAAGTTGACGGTGCCAGTTCCTCCGACGACGTACTTGGAAAGGTTATCGAACGTGAGGTTCTTGACCGTGACGGGACTGTCGACCGTTACGGTGCGGGGTGCGGTAATGGAGTCTCCCAACAGGGCCGTTTGGGTGTTACTGTTGGGGGGGCCCCCACCCCAATTAAGACTTGTTTCCCACTGCCCACTGCTATCGGGGCCCCAGCGGAAGTCGTTGATTGCCGGTTCGCACTGGCCGAAGCCGGAGCGGACGTTGTCGAGCCTCGTATCGCCAATCACCCGCATGCCGGCCTCACCTTCTGCCAGACCAGGGGTGCGTGTTGCACATCGTCAAAATTGCCAAACCGCTCGAGATCGAGTTCGCCCTCTTTTTGCTCCGTCGAATGACATTCCATACAGAACTGCGTCAGCAGCGGCCGAATGGCGCAATCGTATTGGTACTCCAGCGTATCGAAAGACGCTGGTTCGTCACTGAAAGCGATCGAAGGGCCGTCGAACACGGCCAGCGCGACGCAAAGAAGGGTTCGCAGGATCCGCAACATAACCAACGATTTCACCTTGAAGGCATATTGTTTTTTCTGAAGTTCAAAAAAAGTCAATTGCACACCTGTCTACCAGAAGGAAATCCCTTGGCCGGTGATGCCACGCATGATTCTACCGTAAACGGGACCGGTTCGCACACTCTCGGTAGTCCGTACCCGGCCGGCAGCCCAGAGAGTACGGTATTCACAAAGCCGTGCCTGGCAGGGTGTTCGGGCAGTTGACGAGGTCCATGGCTCCGCGATTTGCCCTGGCCAGGGCCGACCTGAAAAAACCCTCTTCATCCACCCCTTGGAGGGCATGCTCGTCGACGCCGATTTCCTTCGAGCAGCCCAGGTGGACGGTTTGCCGCGCCGGGTTTGAAGGGGCCGGTTCCTGTTTGGCGCAAGGCGTCCTAAGGGTGGTCGGTGCCTGCCGGATCTGTTCCCAACGAAATCAGGTAGGCCAACAGGTCGGCTGCCTCCTGGGCCGTCAGGTCACTGAGCAGGAACTCGGGCATCAGCGACCGCGAACTTATCTGGATTTCGTCGATGTCGTCACGTGCGATTGCAACTTTCTTTTTCTCAAGGGTTTTCAGGACGACTTCGCTGGGGCTTTCACTTTCCAGTAGCCCGGTCAGCAACTGTCCGTCATTGGTGAGTACGACTCGTGTAGCGTAGCGGTCTTCGTTCTTCAGGGAGGGTTGCAGAATTTGTAGCAGGAATGGTTCGCGCTGGGGGTATTTCTTGTTGATTTCCGCGAGTGTTGGCCCCAGCGACTGTTGGGGATTGTCCACGTGGTGACAGTGGCGGCAGCGGGTACCGTCGCTAAAGAAGATCAGTTGTCCTCGCATTGGGTCCCCTTCGAGCGACAAAATTTCTGGCGGATCAATTTCCTGTCCCAGCCGCTGCCGGCGCTGCGATTCAGGGATGAACTCTTCAAACAATCCAGTGATGTCTCCCCGTGAGGCTTGTGTGCCCAACTCCACCGCCAACTGGTGGTCGGCCGCGGTCAACTGGTTGCCGTGTACCCTGGCAACCAGTGCCAAGGCGCCGGGTGTCGTTGTCAGGAGTTGCTCGATTGCCTGGCGGCGTCCCGCGGGAAGCTCTGAACTCTGGGGGTCGAGGGTTTGCAGTGCCTGATGTTGTGGCGTGCCGGCTGTCATCGGAGCGGAGGCCTGCTGGGTGGAATCGATCGGCAGCGAAGCAATCCACTCCGCGACCAGGGCCACTGCTCGGCGGTCGACAGCCCGCGAACCGATATAGGGCATCCGCGCGTACCCCAATTTTGCCATTCGGTAGAGGAGCAACGACCGGTAGGGATCACCCGGTACAAGGAGTTTGGCGTTGTCGATTCCAAACGTTCCGATGATCGTTCCCTTGAACGCACGAAGTTGGTCCAGTGACAAGTCGCGGCGGAGGTAAAAGTTGACGATCGCATTTCCTCGCGGGTGATGGCAACTACTGCAATTGACGTGCAGGTACGACCGGGCGCGATCCTCTAGTGACTGGGACGCATCGTGGGGGTCGACCAGCCGCAACGGGTCATTCGGTGGAACCGAAACACCCGGGTCGATTACCCCCTGGGCTGCCAGCGCGGTCAGCTGTCCGATTTGGGTGTTGTCGCCGATCGTAACGGGTCGGTTCAATTGATGCGGGACAAATCCGAGGACAAACCGCGCACCGGTGTTATGGCACAGGCGGCATTCGGTCTCGGCACCGAAGTGCCAATTGCGTTCCGTAAAGGCTGGTGCTCTGTTTTCCTCAGGAAGGTGAATCGTGGAAGTTGAACCGATCGTGTCGACCAGGATGGCGTCCTGTCCTTCGTCGTCCCATCGGTAAGTGTACGGGTTCCAGGACCCGTTTGAGAAATGCAGCAGTTGTGTTTCCAAGGGGCGGGGAGGTTGTCCCGGAGCGGCGGTCCAGTCGAGATGTTTCACAAAGACCGTGTTCTCGGGAAAATCGGAAGGGACTTGCGGGGATACCGATAGCTGGATGGTTCCTGTACCGGGAATCGCCACCCAGCGGCGGGTCCGGGTGCTATCGATCCAACGGCCAACGCGAACCGAGTAGGGAACCACGCCGGCGGCTGGTTCCAGGGGTTCAAGAGAACGGAACAAACCCGTCTCACTGAGGCGGCGTGGAAAATCCGCCGAGGTATCTTCCAACTCCGACGGCAGCAATCGGTAGATTTGTCCGGTGAGGTCGTAATCCAGCACAAACACTTCACCCGCGCTGCCTGCGGCAAAAGCGACAATCCTCAGGTCGGTGTCGACGAGGGTGCGATGCGCGTACTCATCTTCTTCCGAGTTTCGCAAGGCCCAGATGGTTCCGGTGATGTAGTCGCCGTAAACAAACCATCCGTCCAGGTCGAGTTGCCCACCCCGGTAGACCAGCCCGCCGATGACCGAGTTGGCTTCGGTGTGCGGATGATCCTTCACTGGCGGTCGGATCGGGGTTGGCCCGCGAGGCACTTCGCTGCGGAGTATTGCCCGGCCCTCCATGATAGGCCAGCCGCAATTACCGCCACGGACGACGCGGTGGATTGATTCCCAGGATTCCCAACCATTGTCGGCTACGAAGATTGCTCCTGTTTCTTGGTCGATAGCGAATTTCCAGGGGTTCCGCAGTCCGTACGCCCAGATTTCCGGGCGTGCGCCGGCCAACTCGACGAACGGATTGTCGGCCGGGACTGAATAAGCTCGTCCATCCGTCGGGTGATCGACGTCGATCCGGAGAATCGCACCTAAAAGATCGTTCACGTCCTGTCCCGTATCCAAGTGGTCCGGAGGATTCGGTCCCCAACCGTCTCCGGTAGAAATGTACAGATAGCCGTCCGTACCGAACCTGAGGCAACCTCCGTTGTGGCCACCCGGCGGCCAGGTGATCACGACCTGTTCGCTGTCGGGAACCAACTTCCAGGGTTGATCGGCAGTGAGTTGAAAACGTGAAACACGGGTATGACCCCCGTCCGCCGGATGTACATAGCAGATATAAAGAAAATGATTTTCAGTGAACCGCGGGTGGATGGTGGCGCCAAAGATCTCGGCTTCCTTGTTTGTCCACGGTTCTTTCAGGTGTTGCTTCAGATCAGCCACCAAATTGACTTGTTCAATACCGGCCTCTTTGCGAAAGCTGTAAATATTTCCTCCCAGTTCGGTCACCAGGAAAGTTGCTTTTCCGGGGACTTCGTGGAGGCTGGTGGGACGGTCCCACCGTATGCCTGGAAAGGCGAGTTCGACGCGAAATGCGGCTGGTGGATTGGGGGCGCCTCGGACACGGGACGTTGTCCAGGCAGGGCGGTGGGACAACCGGGCTGGTTCGGTGGCTGTGGACGGTGCTGCGGCGAGGCTGATACCGATCACCCAGGTCAGCAGAACTGCCGTGCCGAGACGTATGCGCCAGACGGGGGAACAGGTGAGAGGGGTTTGTTTTGTCATAGAGCAAGCAATTGGTGGAGATATAGAGACACAAAAAATGGACATGGAGGAAAGTATGGCAATGGGCGTCCTATGGAAACCCTTTTGTTATAGCTTTCAAACGCGTGTGGTTGCAACAGAATGGGAAAATTCGACTGAGGTTCGACTATTGGTGGTAGGACTTCTCGTTGACCGGCCGTCACCAGAACGTTGGAAAACGCATCAGAATCCACACGGGATTACCAAGTTTTTCGATTCGGGAACCACGTGAAACGTAGTTTCAGAGAGCCACTGGCCGCAACCGCTTGTCCAGGTCTGCTCGATAGGAGTTTTTGGCCGGGCCCAAGTAACACCCCCTGGTTCTTTTTTTGGTAGCCAGGTGGTTTATTCATTGGAACCGAGTCCCCATAATAAGCGTTCTTCTTGCGTAATGATTCTTCAACATGTTGGCTGACTGTACGTGCTCGAACAGTCACGGCAGTAACTAGCAAACCACGATGTCATCTTCACCGAACTTGAGCAAGAACTTCATTGCGCGGCCCCTTACATCAAGTATTGGGGCAGAAATCGAGGGTGTCGATCTCGCGACGGAACTCAGCGATGAACTTTTTAACAAGATCTACGAAGCCTTTCTGCGTTACCAAGTTCTCGTCTTTCGTGACCAGGATATTCCTCCCGAGCGCCAGCTGGATTTCGGGCGACGCTTTGGCGAGCCACAGGTTCATGTTTTAAACCAGTTCCATGATTGCCAGTACCCAGAGTTGTATCTCCTGATTAATCTCGACGAGGAGGGATAAGCTGAAGGGCGAGCATCCTGACCCTGGTATGGTGCACTGGCACACCGACGGGTCTTGGACACAGCGGAGGACCATCGCCACGAGGCTGTACAGCGTGGAGGATCCTCGCGAGGGGACGAGACCGAACTTGCCGACATGTACGGAGCTTGCGAAGCATTGACTGCCGACATGAAAATACAACTCGGTTCTCTGAAGGCGGTTCATCACCTGAACTTTGATAAAAAGTGACGTGATCCCATTGCTTTGACTGCCGAGCAAGTACGTAAAGCACCGCCAGTCGAGCATGACATGATACGAATTCACCCGGAAACTGGCCGGCCGAATATTTACCTCGGCGATATGGCTGAATCGATCGTAGGAATGGACTATCATCAGGGTCCTATCTCTCATCGAATAACTCAACGAGCTGATTACCCACCCGGAATTCATCTGCACGCACCAATGGCGTCTTGGCGAACTCGTCGTCTGGGATAATCGCTGTATTTTGCACCGCTCAATGTTCTACAACACGGGGACCGAACGGTGGGTTATGCGACGGTTGACAGTCCTGGATCGAGAAACCAAGTAATCAAACAACAGAAACTACCCTGTAGGAGATTGCAATGTCGGATATGGAATTGATTACGTTTCCTGCGGTGCAAACCCGTCTGAATGTGGAGGAAGAACAGGCCTTGCTACGCGTGGTCCGTGAAGGCAGCACACTGGCAATTGGTCCAGAAGCGGCAGAATTCGAAAAAGAGTGGACACAGTACATCGGCTGCGGCGACACCGTCGCAGTCTGTAATTGCTCCGCCGCCCTTGAGTTGACAGCCATTCTCTCGGGCATTGGTCCGGGCGATGAAGTGATCCTGCCGGCACACACTTTTGTGGCCACGGCTGTGCCTTTCGCCCGCACCGGTGCCACTCTATGCTGGACAGACATTGATCCCAATTCTCGCGTTCTCAGCGCCGAGTCGATCGCCACACGGATCACGGATAAGACAAAAGCCATCGTGGTTGTACACCTCTATGGTTTGCCTGCCGATATGGATGCGATCATGTCGCTTGCCGCTGAGCACAATCTGATCGTCATCGAGGATTGTGCTCAGGCTCCTGGCGCACGTTACCACGGTAAACGCGTCGGTTCGATTGGCGACTTCGGCTGTTTCAGCTTTCATGCCCAAAAAAACATAACGACACTAGGCGAGGGTGGTATGTTCACCGTTCGCAATCCCGATCATGGCGTGCAGGGCCGCCGCCTGCGCTGGATGGGTAACTGGCCATTCGAGGAAAATCGCCAGCGTTACTGGTTGCCAGCCATGGCGAATGTGGTCGAGCCAATCCCTGGCCAGTTGCCGCACAATTTCTGCATGGGTGAACCAAATGCAGCCGTTGGCCGACTACTCATGAAACGTCTTGATGCAATCAACGAACGACGGCGATGCCAGGCTGGCCGACTTCGGAATGCGTTGGGCGACTATCCTGAATTATCGTTTCAGCATACACCTGATGGTTGTGAACATGCCTATCACCTCATGGCTGCCCGCTACGACGGCCAGCCCTATGGCAAGAACCGCGACGATCTAATCCAGTTATTGTTGGACAAGTATCAGCTCAAATGCATTATTCAATACTGGCCGCTTTGCCGCACTGATTTGTTTGAGAAACTCGGCTTCGGTAAGGCCGACATTCCACAAACCGATCGATTCTTCGACAACATGATCAGCATTCCCTGGTGGTCGGATATGCGGGATGAACTCATCGATGACATTGCCCGGCGATTGGCTGGTGCCCTTGACGATATGCGTGGCTGAAGGAGAGCGTGGCTGAAGGGGAGTCGATGAATGACAGATCACCAATAGCTCAGAAATTCCCCACAAGCATAGGACCCAACACAAGTGCGTGTTGCTGACCACTGGGACTTGGTTCCTTTTACGGTTATTCGTTTGGCATTACGACTGAGTACGCCGTGTCCAATGGGGCGCTATGGATGTGTGACTGCGATCGGTGTAGTGGCATGTCCTGCCGCAACCGATCGAGCATGTTGCCCACAATATTTCCTGTGAAGTCGGTCGTCGCGGGTCTTTATCTTCTCCGCTAGCTTGTGTTAGTTTTCTTCTCCTTCTCGATTTCCAGGAGATCCATTTTGTTGATGAGGTGACTGGCGCAGAAAATATTGTGACAAGTCCTCCGTCACCCACGATCCTCCAATCCATCGAACTGCTCCGATTGGCTGTTCCACCCTTCTTTTGGTGAAGCAGGACTTGAAAGTCAAATAACATGGGATCGACCAGGTAATACCCCTTAACCTGTTTTGGATGGGGATGCGTGAACTTGAAGAGAACTTCCGGGAGCCGGATGTCAAATGAGAAGTGATTCCTCTGTGGCCCGGTTTTGTTGACGCGGTCTTCCAGCCAAAACATTTTATTGTTACACTGGTGCAAAGCCGAGCGTTTTGTCTCAAGCCCACCAAATTTTATCATCATGGTTGACTCCCGCACCGATGTCGTTGCTCCCGTGCTGTCGGTGCTTCGCTCGCGAAATCCGCTTAACTGGGTGGTTGTCTTCGGTCCTGGTGCCATCATCGCGTCTTTGACGATCGGCACCGGTGAGCTCATCTTTTCGACGCGTGGTGGAGCGCTGTTTGGCTATCCCATTTTGTTTCTGTTTGTCGTTATTTCGGTACTCAAATGGGCCTTGGTGTTTTCCAGTGCTCGCCACATGGTCTTGACCGGGGTCCATCCTTACGAGCGGATGATGGATCTCCCGGGACCGCGTGGCTGGTTTCCGCTCATGCTATTTTTCATCGTGGCGGTATGTACGCCGGTTTGGAGCTGCTTCCTGAGTGGAGTCACTGGGAATTTGTGCGCCTGGGTGACAGGTACAAGTGATGTATTTGGTGGTGCGATCGACTACCTGTGGGGTGCAGCCGTGCTCACGCTTTGCCTCGTCCTTTCGGCTACCTGTGGTTACACGATGTTCGAGCGGATTCAGATGATCATCGTGGCAGCAATGATGTTATGTGCGACCATCACGCTCATTCTCTACGGGCCAGATTGGCTGGCACTTATTAAGGGCGCATTCATTCCCGGAGCGTATGTGTACCCTGAGTGGCTCCTGAATTCCACGCGGCCGGAGCACATAGAGATTGCCAGGCAGCCCGTGTGGGTCGAAATAACGCGGTACGTTGGCGTGATTGGCGGGGCGGGTTTCGACTACATGGCCTACACCACGTGGTTACGAGAAAAGAGTTGGGGCCGTTCCGCGGCTGGCCCCCCAACACCCGATCAAATTGAGGAGATTGCCCGCGATCGTGCCCATCCTGTGCGCCAGTGGGTTCGCGCACCGTTGGTTGATTGCACGTTGAGTTTCGTGGTCATTGTCGGCTTCAGTGCCGTGTTCATCGCGTCTGGCGTGCTCGTTCTTGGTCCCGAGGGAGAGCTTCCTACCGAAAAGAACTTGCTTAATCTCCAGGCCAAGTTGGTGACCACGATACATCCCTGGCTACTCCCGATTTACGTCGTCGGGGCTCTGCTGACCATGATCGGCTCGGTCTACGGAACCATCGAAATTGCTTGTGCGGTCGGCGGTGAACTGCTCAAGTCACTCATTCCCGGTTTTGCCGAGCGCCACAAGCAACCGATTCGGCGAGTCATCATCACGTGGTGTATGCTAGGCGCTTACGCCCTGTTGGCCTGGATTTTCTGGTACACGCTGCAGGGTGGGACCGACAAACCGCGGATACTACTGGCAATCTTAACGCCCGTCAATTTGTTCACGGGTGTCTTGGCGTGCGGGCTGTTTTGCTTGTTACTCCCATGGATCGATCATAAGTTCCTGCCCAAGTCCTTACGGATGCCGTTCTGGTTGTTGTGTATGAACCTTATCGCGGCGGCGGTCTTTGTCGCCTTGGGTATCATGGGTTATTGGACGAATCACAATCCTGACGGATCGTGGTTTGCCACTCGTTGGTTCACTATTTCAGCTATTCTCGGCATGGTTGTTGCAAGTATTGTCGTGGCTCGCATATTCCCTGCTTTCGGCCGCTCTTCAGATTCATAACGTGCGGGCCTTTCGATTTTCAGGTGGATACCACCCTGTGTGGATGTGCAGAGAAGGATGGGCCATGACAACCAGCCGAGGGCGCGCTTAACAAGTGCGAATACCTTGGCTCAGAATGTGGGGGACAATCTTCCGCTGTGAGTGGTACCCAATGGACTCCGGTTCTTGTTGGCCGCTAATCGCGGAGATCCTAGGAGTTTAAGACGCAAAGATTAGCAGGAACCAAGAATGACACGAATGCTTTAACCACTAATCCCGATCTGACCGAAAGGCACCCTGCAAGTGTGCGAAATGCTGCACGTGCTCGATCGCAGCCAGCATTTTTTCGCGGTTGACCGCGTGAATATCGATTGGCTGCCCGGGCCTAGTTAGCATTGTCAGTGTGAGTCGACCGCCCAGGTGTTGCCGGAATTCTTCCAGTCCGTTAAACAAACCCGCGACGTCATCCAGCGACGGATCATTGAGGTTGAACCCCAGGTCCCTCAGGCACTGCAGGATCTGCTGCGCGACCGGCTCATCCAACCCCAGTTCGAGAGCTGAGTAGACTGAGTCGATCGCCACGCCGATAGCTACCGCTTCACCGTGTCGCAGGGAAAAGTCGCTCATGGTTTCGAGCTTGTGTGCCGACCAGTGGCCAAAGTCCAGTGGCCGAGCTTCCAGCATTTCGAACGGGTCGCCACCTGTGGTAATGTGCTCGAGGTGCAGCCTGGCAGAAGCTCGAATCATCGGACCGGCTACTTCCATGTCTCGAGTGCGTATTGCAATCGCGTTTTCACACAACTGGCAGAAGAGAGTGGGATCTTTAAGCAGGGATACCTTCACCGCCTCGGAGAAACCACAGACAAAGTCTCGGTTGCTGAGTGTCGTCAACAAGTCGGAGTCGTTGATCACAGCCCAGGGAACAGCGAAGCTGCCAATCCAGTTCTTCTTGTTGAACAGGTTCATGCTGTTCTTCACCCCAATCCCGGAGTCCGCCTGGGCCAACGTGGTGGTTGGCATTCGGATCAGCCGGATACCCCGGTGCGCAATTGCTGTGGCGAAACCAACGGCGTCCAGCACCGCACCTCCACCCACCACGACGATATAGCTGCGTCGATCCAGATTGGCGACATTGAAAACCTTCAGCATCTGTTCGAGTAAGTGAATGTTGTTCTTGATCTCCTCACCACCAGGCACCTGTTGGACTTTTCCAACACGTTGGATACGGTCCGGTCGCGAATCGCTGAATCGCTTGATCAGTGGTACCAGGTCTGGTCGGGCGTCTGCCACGTTCTGATCCAGCCAAAATTGCACCCGAGCCGGATTGCCGTCACTCGATTCAAATAACTCTGTCAGCACGTCCCCATCGTCGCCAAAGACATTGCCGGTAAAACGAAGGCGATGGTCAAAGGGGACCTGGAAGGGAGTGTCTATCTTGTCGGGAATGTCGGGCATGGGCAGGGTTCCGTAGCAGGAAATACGCTGGGGAGTATTTTGGGGGGAGCACGCGAATTGACCATCCAGCATGGTCTACCTTTAGTGTACGTAACAAATAGTGTGCTGGCAGTAACTAGAACACTACATGCCGATGTCGCGTCGAGCAACTATAACAGCGTCATGACGCCCTTCGACCGACCAGGATTCCTCGTAATGCAGGATTTTCAGCCCGTTTGCGAGTTGGCGAAGCTCGTTTTCCTCGAGCAGAAATTTTCCTGGCGGACGAGCATGACGCTCGAGGTTCTTACGTGTGGGCTGGATCAAAACCAGTACGCCACCGGTGGCCAGTTGGTCTCGAATTGACGGAAACAAGGGCCGGTGAAGGTAGAGACAGCTAACTACAACGTCCCAGGGGCCAGTCGGAAAGCGGTTTTCTTCCAAGTCGATTTCCACGCATTTGATTTGCAGGCCAGACACCTCGGCTCTTTGTCGGGCTATTTGCAACCCTTGCGGGGAAATGTCGGTCAATGTGACGTCCAGGCCCCGGTGGGCCAGCCAGAGAGCGTGGCGCCCGCTACCACCAGCCAGGTCCACGGCGCGACCCGTCGTGGGCAACCAGTGTTGCTGGTCAACCAGCAATCGCGATGGTTCCGTTCCGTAAGGGTCGGCATTACGGTACTTGCTGTCCCATTTTTCGCGATCAAGTTCGGACATCCCGTATTGACTCCATGGGCACAACAGCGGTCGATTGGTTGAGGCGAGCAGCTGATTATCCTGCATCTGCCTTTGTGGATCCAGGTTGAGCAATGTGCCAGATATTTTTAAGGGACGATATGGGGATACCGACTTTTCATTGAGGGTGAACCAGTAACCTGTGTGAACAAGTGTGTCGAGGTAAATTTTGGCTCTTACACTGAACTCGGCGGGGTGTGATGTTGGAGGTATCATGCCGTCATGAAATCACCTTTGCGCTCTGCATCGTTGCTGCTGGTTGGCCTGATCGCCAGTTCGGCGGTTGCCATCTGGTGGCCTGCCCAGTGGAGCGACGGCTGGGATACCTGGTATGCGGCAAACCAGTGGTTGCGGCCCGTTTGGGAACATCGCCTCTTCGCGCTCGTGTCCATCACCATGTTTGCGGTCGGTACGCTGCTCTCGGACGACGAAGTTCGAGGCGTGGCCCGCCGTTGGCCAACGGTCTTGGGCGGCACCGCGCTGCAGTATACCACCATGCCACTTTTAGCCTGGCTCATTGCCCGCGGGTGGGGACTGAGTGGACCTGCCTTAACGGGTGTATTGCTGGTTGGTTGTGTACCGGGCGCGATGGCGTCGAACGTGCTTACACTTGCCGCCCGGGGTAATACGAGCTACTCGGTGAGCCTCACGACGCTGGCCACACTCCTCTCGCCACTGATGGTGCCACTGGTGATGCAGCTGGCACTGGGACAAAGTGTTGAGCTTGCCGGACAACTCGACGCCCTGCGAATCTCGCAGACGCTGGTGCTGACAGTCGTTTTTCCGGTGGTTTTGGGTTTTGCAGCGCGGCGGCTCTCAGCTCGCGTTTCGCGGTGGTGCGCCGAGTGGAGTTCCACGGTCGCCAATGTGGCTATCTTGCTGATCATTGCCATGGTGGTTGCCAACAATCGAGACCGACTCCAGCAACTCTCGCTGCCGCTGTTGCCCCCGCTGTTGATGCTCAACCTTGCCGGATACCTGGTCGGCTACGGCGGCGGCTGGGCCCTTCGGTTCGATGAACCAAAACGTCGAGCGCTAACCCTCGAGATTGGCATGCAAAACGCGGGACTCGGCGCGGCGTTGGCTGCGAGCATGTTTTCCGCCGAGGCCAGTGTCGCGCCAGCCATTTACACCTTTGGCTGTATGTTCACCGGCACGTTGCTCGCATGGGGATGGGCTTGGCGACCACCAAAGGGAGCCTGAGGAATGGTCTGTTGTCGCTAGATCCATAGAACCTTGGGACAGCGGTAGTACGTCTGCCCCGCTATTATTCGAGATCGGGAAAGCGGGTATCCGGTTGCCTTCCGGGAGTCGTCACTGTCCAGGAGAGGGTTTAATGGTGTAGCTTTGTGGTCAGACCGCCGTCGATGATCACATTAACACCATTGATGAAACCGCCCAGGTCCGTGCAGGCGAACGCGATGAAATTTCCGATATCCTCGGGTGTCCCGATCCGGCCGCTGGGGTGCATGGCATTGATGCGATCGAGGGTGGCTTGACTGTCTTCCAGGGCATCAAGCCAGCTTTTCGTCATGCCGGCGTTAATAAATCCCGGGCTGACTGTGATGACGCGTACGCCTTGACGTCCCAGGTCCTGGGACAGACTTCGGGTCAGGGCCACGATTCCCCCCTTGGCGGCGGCATAAGCACCAAGGTCGGGAATGGTTGCCGTGGCATGAACACTCGCGATGTTGACCACGACCGCATGATCGGAGTCTCGCAGCATCGGCAGAGCCGACTTGGTCATGAGAAAAATGCCCTTGAGATCGACGTTCTGGGTTCGGTCCCACTCCTCGATCGTGGTTTCTTCGATGCTGCGGAAGTACTCGACCGCCGCGTTGTTGACCAGGATGTCCAGACCGCCGAATTCTGTGGCCACCTGATCCATCATCGCCGTCACCGCTGTCGGATCGGAAATGTCGGCGTGGACAAAAAGACTACGGTGCCCGAGGTCAGCGATGGCATCGGCGGTGGCCTGGCCCTCTTCAGCCTGGATGTCGCACACGACGACGTGGGCACCGGCACGAGCCAGGACCAGTGCGATTCCATGGCCGATTCCCTGGGCAGCACCGGTGACCAGGGCAACTCGATTGGTCAAAGCTATTTCCATTTCATGGATCCTTGTGAGGGGTTAACCGAAGGCGACGATCGGGCCTGGATATCGGCCGTGATATGCACTCACCACGGTGGGGTGCGAGCCAGGCCCGCAAAAACCAGCCTAGTAAAGCACAATTGCCCGGCCCGGGCCACCGTGGCAATCACGGATCTTCACAGCCGCGAACAGGAAGTAACCGTCCGATGGCACTTGGCCGACCCGGTGGAGAAACTCCACGCCGACCATTTCATGGCTGCCCAGCGCCCAGTAGGTCATGAGAGCTTGCTTTTGATCGACTCCCCCGAGGTTGGGTGCGTCGATGGCGATGCATTTGATGCCCCGATTGTGCAAATAGACGATTGCGTCGGGCCCGGGCGCTGGCCACCCCTCGGTGCGCCCGCGCAATGGCTCGAGCCACAGCGCCGTGTCATCCGGCTGCGGCCGATAATACTTGTCGACATGGCCTGTATGAAAGATCACGACGTCACCTGGCTCTAAATCGCCATGCTTTCGTTCATAAGCCTGGATTTGCGCCGGGGTGATTTCAGGGGACTTGGGCCAGTTGCTTCTGTCGGTTGTTCCGACGAGGTTCGTAACGTCGATGACCCGTGCCGGCCCGCATGTCCAATCAAGGGGAACTTTGTCGGTGGTCAGCGAACTGGTGCCACGCTTGCCATATTGTGATTCGTATTCTGCAAGCCAGCCGCGTACTTCGGGAGAGTATTGAACGATAGCTCCCTCCGGAGGCAGGGCGTAGGCCGGTGGCACGAGGTTTGTCCCGGACATGCTGTCCATCAGGTGGGTGTGATGCCACAGGTCGAGGTAGTCGGAGTAAAGGAAATCGACCTGCAGATAGAATTGCCGATGCTGACCGGCAGCGAATCCCGGGAAGGTGACCGGAAAATTAGGTGCAAGAGTCGGTGAGAGATCAAGGGCACGTTTGGACCTGGCCGACTCGATCAATTTTTGGGGAAGTTCACCGCCAACTATAGAAAATGCGCGGCCTTCACCGTAGGGGCCGCCCTGGTGTTTCGGGCTGAGGAGGCAATAGAACGCACCGGTGGGAGGTAGTGTGCCGAGGTTTGTTGCCCCCTCGGTCCAGATCATGCCATATTTCAGGCCTGCGTAATGGGTCGGTTCGGCAAGATCAGGCAGCGGTCCCATACTTGGGCTGTCGGTGCCAAGTGCCATGACCTTGCGTGTTGCGAGAAATTCCATGCAATCGGGATCAGGGTTCGGAAAACCGGGAGTCTTCGCGTCAACCGCGTCTGCAACAAACCGACTTCCTTGTGGAAAAGGCCGATAGTACCTGTCTGAATAACCGCTGCGAAACAAAACAACATCACCAAAACGAACGGGGCGATGTTGCTTTTCAAATTGCTTGACGTGTTCGCGCAAGACGAGCGGACTGACACCCTTGGGCGCCTGGTCGAGCAGGTCCCGGATATCAACCACACAGGCTTCTCCACAGAACTGCCACGGTTCGATCGTTTCGGTGGTAGACAGGCCGAACGGTCCTGACTTTGGTCGGTTCAATTCCGGACGCGCAACCGAGTGCGGCGGTACGTCGAGTTGAGTTCCAGTGTTCCCATCGATCAGCAGTGTATCGACGTTATACGCGCTATCCGGTCCAATCGTCCGCTGTGGGGTGATCACAAAGCGTGGGAAGGGGGCGGCAGGCCAGGTACATGGATAGTCGGGTGCAACCAGCAACGAACAATCGATGAACTTTGTTTCTGCGGCCTGCAATGCCGCGAGGCTGGGCAACAGGAGCAAGGCGGTGACGACCGAATAGAGTGTTTTATACATGGGATTCAGCAATCTCTGGGAACCAATAGGACAACTCATTCAACTCCCCTCATTATAGAAGATATACAATCCATCCTTCCCCGGGGCAACCAGGTCAAGCCGGCCGGTGCCGCGAAGATCGGCCAGTTCGAAGCACAACCCAATACCGGCGCCAACGCCCAAGGGTCCGTATGAAATCACCTGTTTCGAGAAGGACTGGCCGTTCCATTTGAAATAGTAGATGCCTAAATCGTCATTGGCGCCCGGATCCCTGCCACAGTGCGCCCGGTACCGCTTGCCCGTGATCAGTTCACACTGCCCATCGCCGTCGATGTCTGCCCATTGCATGTCGTGGTATTGCGAGTTGAACGGATCGATTTCATGACGGGTCCATGCCCGCTTACCGTTCTTGAGACTCTGCTTCAGCCAGTAGAGGCCATAGCCATGACCTTCACCGACGATCAGGTCGCCAAGCCCGTCGCCATCCACATCGGCAACAATGATTGGTACGCTTGTCCCTTGACTCAGCTCGAACTCAGGATGGTAGATCCAGGGTGTATGGAGGGGATCCTTGTCAGGCGCCTCGAGCCATCCGTGAATCATCACGAAATCGCCACGGCCATTGCCGGTGATATCGCCGAAGCCCAGACCGTGTTTCTGCGACTGGTCGAAGATCGTGTGCTGGGAAAACTGGCCGGTCCCTCTCCCCGCGTTATCTTTCACGAGCTTGTGCACCTTCAGCGGGCCGCCGATGGCATTGGGTACAATTTCCAGGTCCCCGTCGCCGTCGACATCCCACGCCCGCGTGGTCTCGGAGGCCCCGATTTCGCAAATGACGTGCTCCGGCCATGGCTCATCCCACTTCCCCGGATTCTCGCGCCATCGCAGTGCAGGTGAGAAGAAGCTCGCCGTGACATAGTCGAGGCGCCCATTGCCGTTGATGTCCATCGGGATGTCGGCGAAATCGTCATAGTAGTCGTGAATGCGCTCGATCTCGCCGATCGGATGGCGGTTGACAAAGTCGGGTCCCTGGTACCACTCCGTCCCGAAGACCAGGTCGAGCACCCCGTCACCATCAATGTCAAAGACCCCGACCGACTCAAAAATGTCGGACGAAACTAAACGCTTTGTGAATTTAACGGGCATCAAACGGCTTCCAACCCGGACTTCATATTTTTTTCTGGTTTTCAAGCAACTGGTTCAGATAATATCGCATAGTGACCAGATCTTTAACCGCATCGTTTGCCCGACAGAGGCCGGTCGCCTGGCCGTTCACTTCCTTGATGAAGTTGCGAGCCTGGTTGCGCATGGCGTGCACGTTGGGAAAATCCGGTGTGACGGACTGCGGCGTTCCACCTTCCGGGTCGCTGTACACAGTCACCCGGCCGGACCGATTAACTGCCAGCGGCGGTGGAAGTTCGAGCAGGATCCATCCTCGTTGGAAGGCGACAAGGGCGGTCTCACGCCAGGCGCGCGATGTCTGGTAGGTACCCATCTCCAACGCACCACTGAGGCCCGATTCGCTCTGAATGACCATGAGGATTCCGCCTGGATCCGCGAAAGAGACCTGATAATCTTCGCCGAGGAGGTAGCGGATCAGGTTCACCTGATGAATGTAGTAGTTTACCAGGGCGTCGTAACGCCTGGCCGATTCTTCGTCCATCCCGTCGGGAATGGGATCCTCCTGGAGGGGTGCGACTTCCTCCTCGGTTTGCAGGTAATGTGAGAACCCTCCGGCCACAAAGTCGCCCGGCGGTATGGAGATCCGGACATAGGTCATGGGGCCCACCTCGCCGGAGCTTTGCCATCTTTCGATCTGCTCCCGGGCAAATATGCTGGCCGGGTCGCTCCGCTTGTGATAACCAAGGTACAGCGGCGCCTGGTATTTTTTCGACAGGCGGGCCAGCTTTTCCCCCACCTCCACCGAGCGCCCGATCGGCTTTTCGGTCATCACCGGCAGGCCGTGTTCGAGCAACGGTGGCATCAACTGACCCAACCGTTGAAATGGATGGGTGGAAACGATGGCATCGAGTGACTCGGCTGCCAGCATCTCGGCACCGCTGGTATAGACCTTGGAAATTCCGTAGCGCTGGCCCACAAGCCTGGCCAGCTCCGGGCGCAGCTCGGCCAAGGCCACCACCTCGCACTCTTCGATGGCGATGTAGTTCCAAAGGTGCGCACACTGTCCCATGAGGCCAGTACCGACGAATCCGATTCGGGTCTTATTCATGTTTGGGGATCCATTATCTCGATGACCTGCTTGTTGGATCTTGTCCCGACCGCCTCATGATAACTTCTAAAAGCGATAACAAAAGCCGGTCTGTCCCAAGACCAAGGGCTTTCCGGTTTTCCGTGTATGAAGCAAGCTGTCGATACTACGAGAAGACCGCCGGCAACGATCTGAGCACGCGGATCCCCATCGACGCCCGCCACGGCGGATTGTCGCGGTGATCTTCGTTGGCGAGCCGCAGGTTGGGAAGTCGACCCAACAACGCGGCTACCGCAATCTGACCTTCAAGGCGGGCCAGGGGTGCACCCAAGCAAAAGTGCGGCCCATAGCCGAAGGCCAGGTGATGATTGGGCACCCTGTGGATGTCGAGCCGATCTGGGTCGGGAAACTTTTGGGGGTCACGGTTCGCCCCGCTAACCATCAGGAAGACACTTTGGCCTTTGTCGATAACCTGGCCGCCGATCTGAAGGTCTTCCAGGGCGATACGGGTGTTGCGTGGGCCCGGGCTTTCGAAGCGGAGAAACTCTTCTACCGCGGTGCCGATCCAAGCAGGATTCTCTTTCAGTGCGTCCATATCGGCCGGGTTCCGCAGCAGCGACAGAATGGCATTGCCGATCAGACCGGTGGTGGTGTCGTGTCCGCCTGACTTGCCCCCACGGTAGGTACCAGTGTTTAAGTTAGTGTTGAGGTGCCCTCTAAGCCAGCCCTGCGACGGCAAGGATGGTCCTGGTTGATAGGTTGCCTGCGAAGACGGTATGATCAGCGTCCCATTTAACCCGCAAATCGATAACTGTTGCTGTGGGGTCATCGCATGAATCAAGGATACCTGACAAGGAAAGTGGGCTGGACCAGCGGGATGAGTTTCGCCATTGATAGCGACTACTTGACCACTGACACATGGACCACTGACGGATGGACCACTGATGCGTGGGTCACAGACGGCGCCACGACGTTCATGACGCCTGGCGAGGTATCATCGTGACCACCACAGTTGTCCAGCGGATCGACAAACTCTACGAATTTGAGCGAGAGCCCGTTTCCCAGGAAAAGTTGGAACCTGGCCGACACTTCGCGGCCCTGTTTGCCGGCGAGCATGTCGCGGGGACCGAGTTTGTCATCGGCGCGGCATTTGTCGCTTGGGGTACGAGTTGCAAGGACGTGCTCCTCGGACTGCTGATTGGCAATGCCCTGGCAGTTCTTTCATGGACGTTCATTTGCGCCCCTATTGCGGTGCGAACGCGGCTTACCTTGTATTGGTACCTGCGCAAGATTGCAGGTCCCGGTGTCACAGCCGTTTACAATGTGCTCAACGCAGTCTTGTTCTGTATCCTTTCTGGAACCATGATCACGGTGTCGGCCTCAGCGCTTCGGATTCCGTTTGGCATCCCGCCGCAGACGAAATGGTATCCCGAAGACCCGTGGTTTGTATTGATTGTGCTGCTGGTTGGTACCGTTGTTGTGAGCGTTGCAATCCTCGGATTTAAGCGACTTGCCCAGTTTTCCGAGATTTGCGTCCCGTGGATCTTTGTGATGTTTTTCGCGGGTGCCGTCGGGACATTGCCAATCCTGGCCGAACAGACTCAGGGCTTGGGAGATTTTGACAGCATTGGTGATCTTTGGAAAATCGCCGAGCAGCGCATCTGGCAGCACAATCCTGACAGCGATATTGGCCTGTTGCACGTCGCAGCCTTTGCCTGGATTTGCAACCTGGCCTTTCATGTTGGTCTCTCGGATATGGCCGTGTTACGTTACGCGCCTCGTGCGTCCTATGGCCTGTATTCCGCTTACGGCATGTACTTGGGGCACTTTTTGGCGTGGATTTGCGCAGGAGTGATGGGAGCCGCGGCAGCGTTAATTCTGCAGCGAGAGTTGCCGGACTTGGATGCCGGCGAAGTCGCATTTCAGGCGCTCGGATTTTCAGGCATCCTGGCAGTCATCATCGCCGGATGGGCAACGTCCAATCCGACGCTGTATCGCGCAGGACTGGCTCTACAGGCGATCACACCCGGTTGGCCACGTTGGAAGGTCACGTTGTTGACCGGTATTGCCACGACCATCGTGGCTTGCTTTCCATTCGTTTTTTCGAAGCTGTTGGAGTTTGTCGCACTGTTCGGAATCCTGCTTTCGCCTGTAGGTGCGATCGTATTTGTGGAACACTGGTTGTTCCCGCGGATTGGTTTTCAGCAGTATTGGTTCACCGCGACCGGCAAGTCCGTCAGCTGGCCTGCTTTGGCAGCGTGGGTGATCGCCATAACATCCGCTCTCTTCATGTGGTATTACGAATTTCTGCATATGTTTTTCATCGCGGTACCGGTGTGGTTTCTGTCTGCGGGGCTCTACCTGGTCTTCGCAGCCGTCGCAGGTGCGAAGACGCTTAAACCGGTCATTCAGGAGTCGCAAACTTCGGCATCTACCGAACCCCCGTCGCCCGTTCACGTCACACTAGCCAAACCGGCCTGGCTGCGGTTTGTCGGAGTGGTTGCACTGTTGAGCCTGGGGGTGGCGGTTTTCCTCCCGTTGTGGGTGTTGTTTGCCGGTGTGGACCACTACGAGGAGAGATTGGAACCCTACTATCTGTGGCTGGGGATTATGAGCGTGGTGCACCTCATCTGCATTGCGTGCTGGGTCCTGGTCGGTGAGAAAACAGCTGGGAAGGAAGCGGCTTGAACCCCGTTTTTTTGACTCAGTTCTGCCAGCAATTGAAATCAGTTCTGCCAGCAAACAGTTCAATGGTTAAGGTTCGAACTAGCGATCAACCTGGTCGTGACCCAAAGGTGTGCGGCCATCGAGATATCGCCAGTTCTTGATGAAGGCAATCAAGTCGGCCATGTCTTGATGTGGAATTTCCTTTTCCATTCCTTCAGGCATGAACGACGTGCCGTTGGAGGTCAACTCGGCGATTTCGTTTCGCCGTATCGTTAGCATCTTGCCTTCGGCTTGTTTCAGCGTAATCGAAGTAGCGGTTTCTGTCGCCAGAATACCACTAAACGACTGGCCGTTCTCGGTAATCAACAGGTAGCTTACATAATTCGCATCAATTGCCCGATTGGGGTCAATGATGTCTGTGAGGTACTGTTGCGCGGTTTTCGAGCTAGAGTCGGAAATGTCTGCCGCCACGTTGATGCCGACCTCGTCAATCTGATGACATGTGGCGCAGTTCTTTTTGAAGACCTTACGACCATGCTCTTCATCGGCCTTCATAGTCAGAACGACTTGATAGTCCGCCAGCACGTTCTGGCGGTTTGCAGGAATCGCGCCTCCCAGGAGTTGTTCTGCGCGTGCTTTGATCTCGACATCAGGGTGGTTTAACAGCTGGTCGATGTGGTTGCGCCCGATTTCGGATGCCATGATTTTTCCAGCGGAAATTTCGTCGAGCAGCCAATTCGTGCGGTCACTTCGCGACAGAATGTTTTCCAGAATCGCGCGCCGCATGATCGGTAATTCGTTGGAGAAACCTGCCAGCAACGTTTGCCACGGCTCAACTTCAGTCTGTTTCGAGAGCTCTTCAACAACCTTCAGGCGGACCGCCTGAGACGGGTCGTCGATTGCAAGTGGGATAATCGCCTGTGCCGTGTCGCTTTGCAGGGCAAGCAAATCGATCGCTCGGGATCGCGCAGAATCTGGCTCGCTAAGGTTCGTTGCGGTCGCTAATGCCTCGTTGAACCGCTGGTCGAGGCTGAGTTGTTGTGCCTCCTGGAGCTTGCCGCGGATGGCAGCCACCGATATCCCGTTTCGCACTGCCTCGGCAAGAAATCGTATCAATCCAACTTGCCCCGGCGCCCCGCTCGCAAGCAGTGCATTGACTGCCAATTGGTGTTGCTCGTTGTCCTTCGTCGCGGCGGCGAGCCCCGCCAACTCAACAATCGCCGATTGGGGATCGAGCACTTGCCCAGCCGGCTCCGAACCTTCCTGATCGATGTCGTCCAAGATTTGCGCCAAAACGCTCCCGGCACGATTTCCAGCGGCAATCAAGAACGCACGCAACTCCCACTCATCGGTAACAGAGGTGGGCACAGCAGGAGAAGGCGCCAGTGCCAACATGGCCCGGTAGCGGACGCGGGCATCTTCGTGGGAACAGAACTGTGCGATGTTGTCTCGTAAGGGACCTGGTCTTTCTAATTGGCCCTCGGATACGATGATCACCTGCTCAAGGACCTTTGGGTCTTGGTGTTCCAGCAGGCGGATAAGCAATTCGTCGGTAATCAGGTCCATCCCTTTCATAATCCACAGCGCATGAATCCTGGCGAGTGGGGATTCGTGGTCAGTCACGACCTGCCGAAGCTGCTCAGCGACACTTTGATCTGCCCGCTCGAGCAGCAGCCGCGCAGAGGTCTCCCGCCACCACGCATTCTTGTGTGACAGGTTTTCGACCAGCGCGGCACTTGACGATGAGGAAAGTTCTGGTGACGACGAGCCGTGGTCAGCACTCTTCCGAACGATGCGATAAATGCGTCCTCGATCGTTGCCAAAGTGAAGATCGGGGCGATTTTTCAACTCGTCAGGCATCCATTCCGGGTGTTCAATGACGGCCCGGTAGATATCCACGACAACCAATGCGCCGTCCGGGGCGATTTCCAGGTTCACCGGACAACACCACTCGTCTCGCGAGGCGAGAAAATCGACACCGTCACGCGCGGGCTTTGACCTAAACGTGATGCCGTGCGGCTCCATGATTTCTCGATGAATCAGGTGCCCTGTCGGTTCGCAGACAAAGAGGTTGCCGTGAAACTCCTTCGGCAACGCCCCACCGCGGTAGATGGTGATGCCACATGCCGCGGTAATCTGCCCGGCGTGCAGATTCGACGTGGTCCAGGATCGCGTGATGGGAAAGACACGGGATTCAGCACCTGCTTTGGCCACGTCGCAAGAGACCGCCGGTACCGTAACGAGTGGGTTCTTAACGAGGTGACGATTCTCCAAAACGATATGGATGGCTGGATTTCGATTGGTGCAGACAAAACGGTTGCCGTAGTCATCGAATGAGAGCCCGAACTGACCAGCGCCAGAAACGGCTTCAAATTTGCGCGTGACCGGATCGAAGCGAAAGTCCATGCCGTTGACCGATACCGGCTCGACGTCTGTTTGTTCTGCGTCGACGATCATTCCGCCAGTCAAACCGCCGGCGATATAGATGTGATTGTCGAGCGCCAGGGTTGGATGGTTGGCCCGCAGTTGTGTGTTTTTTTCCGCGAAGCCGGTGTACCAGGTATCGACCACGTCGGCACGCCCGTCGCCGTTGGTGTCCTTCATGTAGGCGACTTGCCCCGCCATCGTCACGAAGACACCTCCTTTCCAAAGTTGAAGTCCGTTCGCGAATAGCAAGTTGTCGGCGAACACAGAAGCCGTTTCAAAGAAACCGTCGCCGTCGCAGTCGTTTAAAATCGAGATTCGAGATTTTGGAATTTCTCCATCTTGAGGTCCCTCGGGGTAATCACGCATTTCGACCACCCACATCTGTCCATGTTCGTCGAATCGCACCGCCACGGGGTCAATCACCTGTGGTTCGTGCGCCACGAGTTGTACCTCCAAACCAGGCGCCACCACAAAGTGCTTGAGCGATTCCTCTGGAGAGATGGGACTGTGAACCACAGGCGATTCTTGCGCATTTCCGTAAGATGATGTGATGAGCAGAACGGCAATGCCGATCTGCGCCCTGGCGATACGGACCACGACGCCAATCGTCCCAACGCTATAGAGCCTGCGGGAACCGGTGGTTCCTGGGGATGGCAGGTAGCTCATTCTTTGCCTGGAGTCGCTCTGCGCGACTCTGACACCGGTGAAAGTTGGACCAGGTCCTTGCTGTTCCAGTTGAACCCACGTGGTAACTTTCATGCTTCTATTTCAATGTTTCAATCAAACAGGTCCGGTAACCGGTAATACGACGAGACATTTTCTAGTTGGAGGTAATCCTGGAACGGATAAAAGCTCACATTGTTCGTCATTTTAACGTTGTCATCCTATTGGTGTCGAGCAGGTGGTGATTTTCGCGACATTTTTGCTGCCCCACGCCACTCGGACCGCCTTGCTTGCCGCCCGTGTTGGACCCCGAAAATCGAGTTACGCCGTGGCCCTTGCCAGTGACCCGGTACGCAGAAGTCCACACAACTTTATGCCAGGGGATGCCCGATGCCAGGGGATGCCCGCTGGGGGAATCGACGTTCTGCAGGGGAAGCCCCGCCAGATTTCCAGGTCAAAACTTACTACCGGCTACCTACCGGCTACCGGTTTGACAACCGTGAGATGTAGAAGAGCAGCGTGAGCACGGCCTGCAGTGTGGCCGCTACGTAAGTCAGGGCTGCCGCATTCAACACTTTGTTCACGTGTACCATTTCCTGTTGACCGCAAATGCCCATTGCCACGAGCTCTGTCTTGGCTCGGGCACTCGCGTCGAACTCGACTGGCAAGTTCACAATTTGGAAGAAGACGACACACGCAAATAATGCAATGCCCAACATGATCAGAGCGGGCAATTGCATGATGCTGCCGATGATCAACAGGATGAGGCTGGCACTGCTGCCAAATCCTGCCGCCGGGACCGCTGCATTGCGAACGACCAGGGGGACATAGTGCCGCGCATCTTGAATCGCGTGGCCCGCCTCGTGGCATGCAATGCCGACCGCCGCTGCTGAACGACCACCGTACACCTGGTTGCTCAAACGCAACACCTTGCGACGTGGATCGTAGTGGTCGCTCAAACGACCGCCTACCTGTTCAATTCCTACGTTGTGGATGCCAGCCTCGCCGAGCATTTTTTGTGCGGCCTGGGCGCCAGTTATTCGAACGGGTACCTGCGCCGCTTCTGCAAATGCCGATTTCACTCGCATTTGTGCCCAAAAGGCGAGCAGCAGGGCCGGGGAAATCCAAATCAGATAATCAAAATAAGCGTGAAACATGGGACAAAATTTGATCCTGTGAGAGGTGAATTCGGGCAGTCGATTCGCCGTCACCGGAAGAAGCCAAGGGGACTTTCATTGAGTGACGGTATGAACGGGCCATGGTCGCTCCACGGTGCAGCTATATTTATAAGATTCTACGTATTTCGACAACCTGGAGTTCTAGTGTGGCAAGGGGGGGAACCCTGTTGGAGTTGGAATTCTCTCCCTCCAGAAGGCCTGGGTTGGCGACTGTCGGCAGATTGCACGACACGGGCCGATTGAACTGGGGTCAGGCTGCTTCAGCGGTTTGGCATCGAGCGGCCCTTGCAGGGCTGTATGCCAGCACGCCGTGGTGCCTGGCTTCCCCAGACCACCAATCAACCGCACCAACCGGTTTGGCCTAAACGAATTCCCTGCGGTCTTGGGAAAGGAAGAAAAAGCTGCCCGGTGCGTTGGCACACGCAACTTCCTGGTTGACTGCAGGCAGTGCCCTATGCGTGGAAGAACTGGCAGGCCGCCAGCTGGTTTTACTCAGCTGGTTTTTCTTCAGCTGGTTTTTCTTCAGCTGGTTTTTCTTCAGCTGGTTTTTCTTCAGCTGGTTTTTCTTCAGCTGGTTTTTCTTCAGCTGGTTTTTCTTCGGCTGGTTTTTCTTCGGCTGGTTTTTCTTCGGCTGGTTTTTCTTCGGCTGGTTTTTCTTCAGATTCTTCCGCTGGCTTGGGGTTCAGAGCTTCGAGTTCTTTTTGGATTTCGGTCTCGCGGGCGACTGCGGCTTCTTTTTCTGCCTTGGCTTGCTCTTCGCGTTTAGTAGCTTCTTCCTTGCGAGCGGTGACTCGCTCAAGCTCTTTATTGAGCCGCCGCTTGGCGACTTCGGGGTGGTTCCAGCCAAGATTGACTTCCAATCCTTCGTTTGCATCTTGCAATGCTATGGCTGCTTCGTACGAGACGGGTGTTTGCCAGAGGTAAAGTTTTTTAAGTTTTTTCAGGCCCTTAAGATGTTCCAATCCGGCATCGGTGACTTGCGTGCCATACAAATTGAGGTACTCGAGGTTTTGCAGTCCTGCCAGATGCGCGAGTGCTTCGTCGTTTAGCGCGGTTAATTCCAAATGCAAGTGAGTGAGGTTTTCGAGTGTGGCGAGTGGCGCGGTGCCGGCATTTGTAATTTCCGATTGAGCCAGATTGAGCCAAATCACTTGTTTTGCCACTGCGGTCAGGAGTGCAGCTTCTTCATCGCCGGCTTTTTCATCGGAGTAAGCGAACGTGACTCGCAGCAGGGGGCTATCCTGGTAGAGGGCCAACACTTGAGCACCAGACGCCACGAGTTTTTCGACAGCCTCGGGTGCCGCAGGAGGCACATCCGGGAGCGGGTCTTCTTCTGTAGCGACGGGTGCACCGTCGTCGGGCATTTCAGCTCCCTGTTCAATCCACTTGCGAATTAAATCGATTTGCTCCTGAGCCAAGGGATCTCCTCCCTTGGGCATGAGCATTTCATCGTCGGCTGGCAAGGTGATGCGGGCCAGCAACTCGCCCTCGTCGGGCTTCGCGGGATTCAGCAGGTGGTCGACGCCGGCTTCGCGAATTGCCGCCGGATTGTGGATTCGAAGATCACCTTTGGCTTTCTCTTCGCCGTGGCATTTTGCACAGTGCTCCAAAAAGATGGGTTGGATTTGCTCCGCAAAATTGATTTTGTCCTCAGCAATGGCCAGGTTGGTAGTGATTGCGAGCAGCAGCAGGGCTAGTGCTTGTCTCATGATTGTTAACCTTTACTTCGCCAATATGGATTTGTGTTGGGTTTCCGGTGATTTTGGGCCGGGGGGAAAGGTCACGGCAGGATTACATCCCATTGTAGTCAGAAAAACCGCGACGCTCTATCCGTAGAGGGAGCTTTTACCTTTGGGTGACCTGGCAATGGTGCCGAGTTGGGACCATGCAACCCATTGAATGCACAAAATAGTTGCTGTGACAGGAGTTACGGCGGTTCGACCGTGCAATGGTGAACGCGAGAGCGTGAGAATTGAGGTCTTTACCTCGCTTACGTTTGGGGGGCGTGTGGGAAAAGCGGCCAGGCTGGTTATGGAACCGGACTGGTAAGCCGTGTTGGGGGCAAGATAGTCGGTCCGCCAATGCCCAACCACCTGGCTGATTTCCTGGCCGCTCTGATTTCACGAAAAATGCCTCAGCACAGCTTGGAAATCAGCACAGCTTGGAAATTTACTTTCGCAGCGGATCTGCGTGCTGAGTTTTATGGCGACTTGAGCACTTCCAGGTGCACGTCGATTCCTTTGCTGGTTGGCATCCCGGATCCATGCGTATCGCCGCCCATCAGACGGCTGGACATATCGCCGTAAGGAATGAACAAGAGGCCGGGCGGGAGTTCGTTTTTACGTGCAGGTTTAACGGCAATTTGAATCTGTCCATGTTCTCCCGTCAGCCGCACATGGTCTCCGGTAGAAAGGCCGAGCCGCTGCATATCTTCTGGCGCTACATGCAGGGTATTGATTTCACTTTGGTACTTGTCGCCCGATTTGCCCTCACTAATTCCGCATCCTTGGTCGCTGGTTCTACCGGGAATGAGAATAAACGTGTCTGACATAGGGGGCTTAGTCTCCTTTGTGCCCGGATTTTTGTGCAAGCCAAATTACCTAGCGGATGCAATCCACGTATAATTCTGGCGTGTTGGCCGCTGGACTGCCAGGGGCCTTTTATCAGCTATTATAGGGAGCATGAAATGATACGCATTAGTGGGTTGTGTCTGTTTTTGGTGAGCATTCTTTGGACAACAGGCCGACTTCAGGCCGAGGAGTCGGCCCGGGCTGCGTTTTCCCAGTTACTCGACGAGGCGTGGGAATTTGAACTTCGGGAAGACCCCTTGCTGGCAACGCAGAGTGGTGATCACCGCTACAACGACCTCTTGCCGCACATGTCCCTTGCGGATGTGGCACGTCGGCAGCAGGTCCGTCAGGGTTTTCTGGACCGGCTTGCCGAGATTGACCGTGATCAACTGTCACCCTCCGAGCAGGTTGATTATGCGATTTTTGCGCGCAAGCTCACTGACGCGAAGCAGGAGTTTCGTTTCCAGTCACATCTAACCCCGGTTTCTAACAGGTCGGGCTTGCATACGCGTTTTCCTGACTTGCCGAAGCGGGTTCCTCTCAAAACGACGGACGATTACGAGAACTACATTGCGCGTCTTGGAGGGTTCACCGCATACGTTGCGGGTCACATCGAGCTAATGCGGTCAGGGCTGCGCAACGATGTGACCCAGCCGGCAGTTATTTTCGACAGTTTCCGCGGACCTCTGGAGGCACAAGTTGTCGACGATCCAACGGCCAGTGTTTTATACGAGCCACTTAAGGCGTTACCGAGTACCGTTCCGGAGGCGGATCATGACCGCCTGCGTGCTGGTGCACGGGAAGCGATCGCCACCAGCGTTGTGCCTGGTTTTCGCAGGTTGTTGCAGTTCATGGAGCAAGAGTATGTGCCCCATTGCCGGGGATCGATTGGGGCTTCGGGTTTGCCCGAGGGACGCGAATTCTACCGTTATCGGACTCGGCATTTCACGACGCTCGACATTTCGCCGGAAGAGGTGCATCAAATCGGACTGCGGGAAGTTGCCCGCATTCGTGGGGAGATGGAGGAAATCATTCGCGCAGTCGGCTTTGCAGGCGACTTTGCGGCATTTACCGAGAAGCTCCGAACCGATCCCCAGTTTTATGCACAGACCGAAGAGGAGTTCTTGCAGCACGTCGCCTTAATTCTCAAGCGGATGGATGGTCGTTTGCCGGAGCTTTTTGGTCTCTTGCCACGAACCCCTTACGGCCTAAAGCCAATTCCCGACTACATTGCTCCCCAAGCAACCGCAGCGTACTACATGCCTCCGACCGGTGATGGCACCAAGGCGGGAATTTACTATCTGAACACGTACGACTTACCTAGTCGCCCGCTCTACACGGCCGAAGCGTTGGCCTTGCATGAAGCGGTTCCGGGTCATCACTTGCAAAGCACCTTGCAACAGGAAATCGAGAACCTCCACGGTTATCGCAAACAGCATTGGATTACGGCCTTTGGGGAGGGTTGGGCACTTTATGCCGAGCGGCTTGGTTTAGAGGTTGGCTTCTATGAGGATCCCTACAGCGATTTTGGCCGGCTGACGATGGAAATATGGCGGGCTTGCCGGTTGGTTGTCGATACCGGCTTGCATTACTTTGGTTGGACTCGCGCGCAAGCGATCGAGTACTTGCACGAGAATTCGGCGATGTCGCTGCTGAACATCCGCTCGGAAGTCGATCGATACATTGGCTGGCCGGGTCAGGCACTCGCGTACAAGATGGGTGAACTCAAGATACGCGATCTCCGTGCAGAGGCCGAAGGACAGCTGGCCGAACGGTTTGACGTGAGGAGCTTTCACGATGTGGTACTCGGCAGCGGTTGTGTCCCACTCGATGTGCTCCAGGAGAACGTCCAAGCGTGGATCGAGCGACAGCAGATGCTGACCGAATGACCCCGAGCGGCCCGTTTCCAGCATTCGGACATTGGATTTCTGTTTGAAGGTTCACTTTTTTCGTAGTGCGAACCCTGTCTGGTTGGAATTTTGCAAGCAGCATTTCATGCGGAGCGGGTATCGTGGGTGCCGGAGAATTTTTTCTCCGCTCACCAGATTGCCCGGCCCAGGACGACCAGTGCCGCAAGGCACGACACGATTAACACCGCAGGACGGGTATTTTTGGCATCCAGCAAAGGTACCGTTAAGCGGGAAAGAAGAAACCCAACAAAGACACCTGGAAGCAGTATTGCTGTCAACAAGAGTTGGTGTTTGCCAAAATGCCCCGCAAACGACAATGCCGTGAGCGATAAGATTCCGCCGACCACGAAGAACACGGCCAACGTCGCGCGGAGCCTGCTACCCGGCTCATTTTGGTAGAGCAGGCCCATGGGAGGCCCACCCATGGATGCAAAGGTTCCGGTAAAACCTGAAACTATGCCCACCAGGAATGTGTTTCGGGGTGTTGGCCTGATGGTCCATCCCGCCAGGCTTAACAGCACGGCCAGCAGGATCAGGGCGGCAAAGATGCAAGAAAAGGCAGTTGCCGAAATCGCGCTGAATGCCAACACTGCGGGAAACATTCCAAGGGTTCGCCCCCCAAGGGCGATCCCGGCGCCCTTCCAATCGATGGCGTGCCATTCGTGCCAACCCATGAGAACGGCTATGGACCAATTGGCAGCCAGCATTGGGCCGGGCACGAAGTCCTGGTCCACGATTAGCAGTACCGGTGCAGCAACCAAACCAGCCCCGAAACCGACTGAGCCCTGCACGACGACTCCCGCAATAATGGCAGTCAGTGCAATAGCGATTTCGATGGGCGAAAGAGGCACAAGTGGGCAGGTCTGTATGTGAGAGTTGCGTATACAACTCCACATTGGTCATTTGGGTTGAGCCTGAAACCGATCCAGACTCCGAATGCCCGGTATTTTAACCGTACCCCCCGCCCCCGTGTCTAGCGGACACATTTCATCTGGTCATGGACCGGCCGTAAAAGGGCCACTGGGCATGGATCAACGCGACAAGCAGGGGCAAAGGTTGCAGAATCAATTGCCGACCGTTACAAAGAATTGTGGGTCGTGTGTGGGATGGGGCTTGTGTGTGGGATGGGGCTTGTGTGTGGGATGGGGCTTGTGTGTGGGATGGGGCTTGTGTGTGGGATGGGGCTTGTGTGTGGGATGGGGCTTGTGTGTGGGATGGGGCTTGTGTACGTTGCCCCAATCGCTGTCCCAAGGGTGAGATTGAAAAAACTTGCGAGCCGCGTGTCCCTTACATCACTGGCACCTATCGACTTCACCGGGACTGGTACCACTGCGATAAACCTCCTCGTCAGGAGGCCACGACTTCGCGGCGGGATGATCAGTGTTATCTCGCCAACGCGTTTCAATCACGATTCTCGTCCACGTTAAGGCAAAACCAAGGCTACTATTATGTGGCGTAAAAACGCATTTACTTTTCCCTATTTCGGCCGGTTTGGCAAAAGGAATACGCACGATGGTGATGCATTGTCCCTGCTGGTAATCCTTACGGCGATCGTCGTCGGGACAACTCCAACAGGAATAACCACCGCGGCGGGACTCTGGGCAGGAGCCGCGAAAGTTGATATTACCGATACCGAGGCTGGACCAGTCGACGGCCGCATGTATGTGAGGGCGTTGGTCATCAAGAACAACACCACGACGGCAGCCATTGTCACCGTTGACGCTGTTGCCATCGGCGAGATTGGATACATCGGTAATGACTACCTGGGCAAAGTTCGTTCCCATCTTGAGAGGGAACTCGGCATACAACCAGCAAATGTCATGGTGAATGCCAGCCATTGTCATGGAATCGTCCGGTCCGATGTTGACCAACGGACTGTCGAGGCGGTAAAGCAAGCTTCGCAGAGAATGGTTCCCGTAACGGTTGGTGTGGGCGTCGGCCATGAAGATCGGATCATGGAGAACCGTAGGCTTAAGCTGAAGAATGGCAAGGAGGTGGATGTTCGCCATGCCTACTCGCTACCGCCGGACGAAGAGGTCGCCGAAGTCGGACCGGTGGATCCCGAAATAGGTATTCTTCGGCTGGACAGGATGGACGGGCGAACTCTGGCCGTGGTCTACAACTTTGCGTGCCATCCCATTCAGGGAGTGCCAGGTGGCCGTAACACCAGTGATCTTAGCGGCTTCGCTTCCAGTGTCATCGAAGACAACTTAAGCGATGAAACAATTGCTTTGTTTGTGCAGGGTTGCGGGGGGGACATTAATCCAGTTCTGTATAAGGATGTCAACCATCCGCGAAATGCTGAATCCTTGGGAAACATCCTGGGACTTAGTACGTTGCATGCATTAAGGAAAATCAAGAGTCAGGAGGACAACAGGTTATTGGTCCTCAACGAGACCATCCAGTTGCCCAGAGCCGATCTTGCACAACGCATTATCGCGATGGAATCGGAGCAGATTCGGTTGCTTCAATCGTTAAAAGGAACGTACCTTAACCTCAAGACGTTTATTCCGTTGGTCGTAAAATACAATTTGTCGAGGGAGTTTCCATCTTACCATTCGCACCGTTATATGTACGACGAGATGAGGGAGAGGGATGACTGGCATCACTTGGATTCCCAAAACCGGCAGCACGTGAAACAGTACATCCGCAACATCCACACGATGGAGCAATTGACGAGACTCAACACGAACCTGGCTCTGTTGCGGAAGCACCAGGCGCAGATGCTCACTGCCGAGAAGAGAACCATCGACGTCGAATTGCTGGGTTTTAGAATCGGGGATTGCGTGCTGTTGACCTTTCCAGGCGAGTTGACCGTTCGCATCGGGCTCAACATCAAGAAAAGGTCTCCTTATGAATTCACGTTTGTTGCCGGCTATACCAATGGCTATATTTATTATGCGCCAACCACAGAGCAGCTGCGGAATGTAGGCGGGGCCCAAGAGGATAGTGATTGTATATTGGCTCCGCAGTGGCAGAAGTTGTACGAAGACAAGGCTGCGGAGATGTTGAGGAAGTTATAGGGTAACTGGCAAGCAGGTCTCTATTTGAGGGTTGCGTATGCAACTCCACTTTTCTCATCCGGGTTGAGCCTGCCTCATTCGGGTTGAGCCTGAAACCCATCCAGGCTCCGAACGCTGGGGATTTTAACAGCACCCCCCGTTCCCGTGTCTAGCGTGCATAATTTATCAGATCATGGGCCGGCCGTAAAAGAGCCAGCGGCTTCGGTTGTGCTAACCTTTCCGGTAGTTACCAGCGATCCGCTTGTCTTTTCCGATGATGCGACGTCAACTGTTCCACGGAAAGGTATGGGACCACACAATCAGCCAATCGGGATTGGTCCTCAAATGAAGGTGGTTTCTGATTCGGTTTTCAACAACCATATTTTGCTGTGGTGTGATAAGTTCATCGTGTACTATTTTCAAAAACGAAAGGACCGCTGAGGATGCACTCGGAATTGGAAACGATGTTTGATCTGAAGGGCCGTGTGGCGATGGTTACTGGCGGGGCTCGTACCTTGGGCTACGACGGAGCTTGTGTGCTTGCAGCGGCAGGTGCCGACCTGGTAATTACCTCCAGGCAATTGAGCCATGCCGAATCGACAGCAGAGACCATTCGCGACAACTACAAAGTGGATGTGCTCCCATTGCCGTTGGATCAAACCGTATTTGACCAGGTCCAAACAGCGGCAAGCCAGGCCATTGCGTGGAAGGGGCAGGTCGATGTACTTCTTAACAACGCAGGTGGTGGTTCGGGTAAGAGTCCTGCTTTTCTGTTCGAGCGGGATCCACACGACATCGAAGGGATGATTCAACTGAATCTTACCGGTACCCTTTGGTGTTGCCGGGAAGTGGGCCGTCATATGGCCGAACGTCGTTCAGGCAAGATCATCAATATCGCATCAATTGCCGGATTGCTGGGACGCGACCGCAAAATGTACGAACGTAACAACATGCTGGGCCAACCGGTCGACTACGCAGGCGCCAAGGCGGGTGTGATTGGGATGACCAAGGACTTGGCCGCGTTGATGGCACCTCAAGGTGTGTATGTCAACGTCATCAGTCCAGGAGGATTTAACCGCGATTTGTCCGATGGCTTTGTCAAGGATTTCAGTGAGCGGACTGCTTTAGGGCGGATGGGGCGGGATGGCATTGACCTGAAGGGCGCAATTTTATTCCTGGCTTCTGCTGCTTCCGATTATGTGGTCGGCCATAACCTGGTTGTCGACGGTGGATTCGAAATCTGGCACTGATGGGTTGGCCTCTCGATTTCAAGAATTTTTTTTGGGGGGGTGGCTGGTTAAAATCCGCTTTTCGACGATCTCCCGCAGGTCAACGAAATGACTGGCTCCATGACCAGGAGCGACCTGATCAAAGCGGTTCCCAATGCCTGGAGGGGACGTTTTGAGGCGGTGTGATGTCTCCAACAACAGGTCGAATTCGGTCAGGTTGCAAGCTTTACTTGTTTTTTTCAGCAGCTGGTTCGACCATCCATCCGTCGGCTGACCAGCCACGCTGCAGATTGTATTCCCGGACAAGCTCCTGCAGTTTTTCGCTTGTAAGCGCAGCTCGAGCATCATCGGGTAGTTTTTCCGAGAGAAATCTGTCTGGAAGTGTATCTTCCTTGGGAGTCCAGCCAGCCTCGATATTAAATTTTTTTTTCGCCGTGACGATTCGCTGTGCGATGTTGCGCAATTCGGTAGCGTCGAGTTTCCAGCCTGTCACAAGGTTCAGAATTTCTGCAGTTTCGGCGAAGAAATCGGTGAATACCCCGCGGAGGAATTTGCAGAGAATTGCCGAGTCCATAATGGTGGCTTTATCCTCGGTTTCGATGGCCAGTGGCACCGCCTCGAGCCCAACGTTGCGGCGGTCGACCTGACCAGAAAAGTCGACTTCATAGGCGCCGCTACGATTGTGGTCGGCGCCGCGCGTGCCAACCGCGAATCCCAGGGCCATCGTTTGGAGTGCCCGCGGTTCGTAGCCGGGGAGTTCAAGTCCTTTGACCTGCGGCGCGAAATCAATCGCATTGTTTCCGATATCGTGAGCCAGGCGGCGACTACCTTGGGCCAACTGGTTGCCAATTCCGTCGCGTTTGCCGATCAGTTCAATGGCTTGCGTCAACGCGTCGCCATCTCCGAATTGCAACCACGGTTCGGCAAGCAGTCCCCGCTCGACACACTCCATGG
>Ga0310121_10000103_pt1 | contig 82647 bp, 29 predicted proteins | sample CB27_Tmax_986_MG_FD_203504 | JGI IMG/M metagenome (GOLD analysis project Ga0310121, IMG submission 203504) | Marine microbial communities from Western Arctic Ocean, Canada - CB27_Tmax_986 | ecosystem: Environmental > Aquatic > Marine > Oceanic | place: Canada: Western Arctic Ocean | collected... | reverse complement strand
CGGTTATTGGAGAGTTTTGTTTCTTCCTTGAATCTCGCGAGAAAATGAATTGTGTCATCAACAGCAATGCCCAAGCTGATGGAAAACACAAGCGAATTCGTAGCATTCATTTCGTAGCCGCGCCACCCCATGTACCCGAGGACGATGGCCAAAGGGGTGATATTCGGCAGCGTGGAGATCAAGCCGATCCGCGGCGACCGGAACAGTACCCCAATCACCACAAAAATGACTGCCGCCGCGGCCAGCAGTGAGAAAAAGAGGTCGCGAATGAGCCGGTCGATGGCCACGGAGCTGACATAAGCGTCACCCGTCAAACGAAACTCGATGCCACTTTCACCAGTTCCGCCGTGGAACCGGAGGTCTTCCGCTCACGAAGCCACGGCAGGGCGAGTCCGAGCACGCGCATTGTGCTTACATACAGCAGCAACATACCAAGCGAGGTTTGCCACCCGAAGGCGCGTACCGCTTCGGATCGAGCCACAGCAATGCTCAAAAAGCCAATGGCCGTCGTCAGTGATGCCAACAGACAGGCTACTGACATTTTCGAAATCGTCGTATACGCGGCACGCCGGCGGTCAGCTGAATTTCGACGGACCTCCTCAATATATCGATTAATGACATGGACGCTATTGGAAACGCCAATCACCAACAGCAAAAGCGGTAAAACGTTGCTGATCAAATTGAAGGGCTGATCCAGCGCGGAGAGCAAACCGAGCAGCCAGATCAACCCCATGCCGACGGCCAGCAGGGGCACAATAGCTGTACGACGTTGCCGATAAATGATCATGAGAACGAAAACAAACCAAAGGGCGAAAACCGGAATGAGCCTCGCTTGTTCCCGCTGCATCTGCTCGACGATCTTGACTCGAATAGCGGGCAAACCGCTGAGATGATACCGATACCCCTTAGGCAGTGGATGTTTTTTTAGAATTGCAACGACCTGCTCGATCATGGTCCGCAGCGACGCGATCCGGCGCACCTCCGGGCGGATCGTCATCACCATCGCGCCTAATCGACGGTCGCGACTTACGAGATTCGCTTGAGCAAGACGGCTGTCGTCAATAACCGCCCGCAGCCGTCGCACGGAGTCGTCGTCCACTGGTACACGACTGACCAGCGGCGGTCCCACGGTCCAACCTCGCAACAAACGAGGTCGCGCGGTCGCAGAAAAACAACGGCATCCAAACGTTGGGCCGCCTCCAACCGCCGAAGATCACGGCAAACCAGTGCCTGCCATACCAGCGCTTCGTTGTCAAACACGTCACGCTCACCGATGACCTCGACCAGGACCAGGAGGTGGGCATGCTCGTCCCCAAACGTCCGACGCACCGTTTCGGCGAAGTCCACCAGGTCGTCGTCGCCCGCGAACAACGCCTGAGGCCGAAAATCATACCGCATGCCCGCCGCCATGATCGCGGCAATGACGGTGGTAAGAATGAGCAGCACAAGACAGAACTTGCGGCGACGGTCGATGAAATCAGCAAAGCGGAGAAAGGCTACCGCAGCAGGAGCCTAAAGCTTGGGCACGGGAATCAGCGGTTCGTCGCCGCCGCCGGGGGGAATGATTTCCCGATACTCGGCAGTCAGCTCCACACCGAAACCACTGGACATCTCCTTTTCGGCGCGACCAGCCCAGGGCGTTTCCGGATGGTTCTCGATAACGGCAGCAAACAGCTGCTTGGCCTCTTTAACGTATTCAGCCGTCACCTCGCCTGTGATCATCTCCTGTCGTCGAGTTAACTGCCAATGGACGAAATCGAGATTTGGCGGTTTGGTGGCCTCGGCTGACTTCGGGTTTTCCACGAAGGCCTGCAAATAGGACCCGTATTCGTACAAGCGGATTTTATAGCAGAGCAGCTGGGCGCGCATCAGGTCGGCGTTTGCCTGCCAGCGTGGCTCCTTTTCTTTGTCTCGCAGGTTCCAGACGTCTTCGAGCCCACTACGCATCCGGTCAAGGTAGTTCATGTAAATGGTCAGCTTGGCCAATTCGATTTGCACCTGACTGATGAACTCGGCGGGAATAATGGAAAAGTGCGAGCGCATGACAATGATCTTCGCCGCCTCTTCGTTGTACGGATTCATCTCATAAATGAGATTCGTCAACCCAGAACGCAAGGTGTCCTTGCCAATCTCGTACATGATCGTCCTGCGATCGCGCAAATCGGGATCGTACAGGTCCATCGCATCGAGGCGATATCGCCGCGTATCCAGGGACACGACATCCATTTCCACGTTCGGCAGCATGAAGAAGATGCCCCCCGTCTCACGTGCCATACGACTTTGTTCAAACGGTCCGTATCCACTGGGATGAGAATCGTAACGACGATGAAACCCCTCGGTTTGTAGCTGTTCGGCATAGGCGGACTCGGGACCACGGTCCACGGGAATGTAGTGCACGACATATGTCTGTGGATGTTTCCAGCTGATATGCGCATAGGGATAACCAAAAACGGCCTCCCGGCCCAACGTATAGATTCGACACCGGTTCTTCTTGGCCAAGGCGATGGTCGCTTCTAGATGAGCCGCTATGTCGTCACGGTTACCGCTTTCGTCGCTCACCAGGATTACAGCGACTTGCCGTTTGCCTTTTCGCACAAAGCTCGAGTGTTGCTCGATCGCATTGGCCAATGCCAAGTACGTTATTTCTTCACCCGACCCGTCCACCGGAATCTCGTCGATCGCCGCCTTGATCGTCTCCAGTTTATCCGTCGGTTCCCTGGTGTGGATCATGAAGTTGGCGCCAAAGCTGGTAATGGCGGTCTTGAGGTTCCCGTCGCCAGCCTCTTCAGCCAGGCCCAATTCGGTGTAGACCCGTTCCAACCGATCCCGAATCACCTTTTGGTCGTCCGCCATGCTGCCGGACTGGTCAAAGCACCACAGGGCCAACACTTTGCCCTCTCGGAGCATCGCCAGTATTTCCTGAGTTAGCTGGTCAAACGCCTGATCGTACGAATCGACAACGGCTCGGCCGACACCTTTCGAGCCACCCATCACGGACATGAGCTGGTCGGATCCCAGTTGGTTCAATGAAATCGACGGCGCTGCGGGAGTCATGTCTGACATCTCAGCCGCCATATCGTCGCTAATGGCTTGAGCCGTGGAGGTCAACACGGGAGTACTTGAAAACACTTCGGCGCTGGCCGCGGACGCAGAAGTCGCAACCGTCGCTGAGTCCGTGAGGGTAAATTCCGAATCGGCTAACGGCATCTCCTCCAGCTCTTCCGGCAAGGTTTCCGAAACGGGAGATAGCAGCGTAAGCAACTCCTTTTTCTCCAGAGGCGGAAGTGTCAGAAAGGCCAGCACCATGATGATCACGATATGCGTCACCAGTGATGTAGAAAACGCGCTGGTCCGCGACTTGGTATCCTTAGAAAAAACAAAGAACTTCAGCCATTTCCAGCGTGCTGATGTTTGACCATCGGACGGTTCCGCTTCAGCGCCGTTTTCGCCGACCGATTCGGCAGACGGCGCTGACGAAGCTTCCGCCGTAGCGGCCCGCTTCTTGCCAAAGAACTTTCGCTTCTTCTTAGCGGCAGACGGGGCCATGGTGGCTGATTCCTGAGACAGATCAGTTGAGGACGCAGGTTAAATATCACGCCATCTGATATTTTCTGCTACGTCAACGCCGCCGTCAACAAAAGAAATCACCCGCCGGGTCAATGAACTCGCTTTAGCTCGACCAGAAAATGCAGCGTTGCCCCGCCCGGGATCGTGCCAGGACGGCCGTTAGGACCATATCCAAGGTCGGAGGGAATCCGCAGCTGAATCATCCCTCCCTCGCCTACAAGTTGAAGTCCTTCGGTCCATCCGGGTATCACCCCGTCGAGCGGGAAACTGGTCGTCTCATCACGCTTGTAGGAGCTGTCAAACACCGTTTCGTCGTCCAACCAGCCTTCGTAATGAACCGTTACTTTATCTTTTTTGCGCGGTTTCTTGCCATCTGATTTTCGTAGAATGCGGTACTCCAGCCCAGAATCCGTTTTGGAGAACTCGTCGGGGGCATCCTCATCCTTGGGACCAGGTTTAGCGGCGTCAGCATTGTCAACCATCGAAATTACCATTAAGAGTGCCAGGGACATTAAATAACGAAAAACCATCAGGGACTCCCTTCTCGGCTCGGCGAGCTGTCGATACTCGCCCCAAGCCATCAAACCAATTCTAAAAACCGATCGACTCGCTGCTCGACAATGTCCAGGCTTTTATTCCAGAAGTCGACCGTCGTCAAATCATAACCTAGCGTCGATTGAACCGCTTCTTCCGCGTCCTGGCAACCCGTTGCTATCAACAACTGGCGATATTGATCAGGAAAATCTCGGCCGCCTTCTTTTCCTAAAGCGAAAACGCCCAGTGATAGCAAGTAACCAAACGTGTAGGGGAAATTATAGAACGGCAAACCGGTTATGTAGAAGTGCAATTTGGAGACCCAAAAATGTGGGTACCAACCCTCTTCATCCAAGCCGTCCGCATACGCCTCCTTTTGGGCGGACAGCATCAGTTCCGACAGCCGTGACGCGGTCAACTCACCGTCAGCGCGCTCGATGTGGAATTGATCTTCAAAGATGAACCGCGAGTGAATATTCATCAAAAACGCGACCGCGTCCGACAGCATCGCGTCCAGGATGGTGATCTTTTCATCCACCGACTCACATCGCTCCAACCGATTCTCCGCCAAAACGGCTTCGGCAAAGGTGGAAGCCGTCTCCGCGAGATTCATCGGATAGTCCTGCAGGAAGAAGGGTTCATCGCGCAGTACATAGCTGTGATACGCATGTCCCAGCTCGTGAGCCAGCGTCGACATACTATCGACCGAGTTGGTATAGGTCATGAAAATGCGCGACTGTTTCTTATCCGAGAACCCCGTGCAGAAGCCACCCTGACGTTTTCCGGAACGGTTTTCTGCCTCGATCCATTTCTCACGGATAGCCATTCCGGCAAAATCGCCCAATTCCGAGCTGAATCCAGCGAATGTTTCAATCACATGGTCACATGCCCGGTCGTAGTCAAGTTCACTTTTGGCGGCCTGCCCTGTCGGATACGGCGCCGTTACGTCATACCAGGTCAATTTGTCCAAACCGAAGGCCCGCGCCTTGGCGTCGAAATACTTGATGAGACTACTCTTGCGATGGCTGACCGCCTGCCACATGGCATCAAGCGTTTCCCGCCGCATGCGGTTCACTCGACAGGGGACTTCCAGATGATCGCGCACTTCCAGCCGCCGGTTGACGGTGAGTCGCGTGCCAGCAATGTGGTTGATCGCATCGGCGCAGGTATCGGCCAAGGTGCTCCATGATTTGTCGGCAGCAAAGAAGTTGTTTTGTCGCACGGTACGTTGGGGTGAATCGAATTGGACCTGGCCGACCGATTTCTCCACGATTTCACCACGCTCCATAACCTGAATCCGCAGTTCACCGGTGAGCCGATCGTACAAACGGCCCCAGGCGTGAATTCCGTCCACAGCCAACTCATTGGCCAGCTCCTCCTGCTGCTGGGGCAATCGCAATTGGGCGTTCCGTCGCAACTCCTTCAAGTAAAACTGAATCTTGGCCAGCGCCGGATTGGAGTCGAGACACGATTGGAAAACGTCATCAGGCGTTTCCTTCAGGGCAAACTCAATACTGGCGGCAATCTTCTCGTGCAGCGGCCCTAGCGCCGAAAGCCGGGCCTCGATCTGTTGAAATTCCTTGTTCTCCGCATCCGCCGCCGCGTGACAGCCTATGAACGAACCTAGATCGCCACCACGTACACATACGGACTCGTACGCCTGTAAAAAATCGACCCAGGCTTTCGCGCTGGCGGTCGTCGCCTCCACCGCCGGCAAAGACTGGGACGATTCCGCCAACTTCTCGAGGTCACGGCGAAATCGGTCAAAATGTTGTTTGAACTCCGACTGATCGGGATGGGCCAACAAGGAGTCCAACTCCCACACCAGTGGGTAATTGGTTTTTTCCAAGGTTGCATTCATGTAATTCTCGTGTCAGGTCTTTGTGAAAAAATGTATTGAGCCAATGGTACACGTCGGCAAGAGTGGCGAAAAGCGAAGCTCCACCGTTTCACCACAAAATCGACTGGCCATGAACCAGGACAATCCGACTTCATCCAACGACGTCAATCCTTACGCCCCGCCCGACGTCGTCGACGCCATGGTCGAACCGAATTGGAGCGATGCCGAGCAGATTCGGAAAGATCACACTACCCACGAAGCGTCGATTAAGAGCGTTGGATTGCTCTATTGCTTGGGCGATTCTCAGCGATGAATATGCGGCCGTCGCGACCCAAACGCCTCATATCAAGTACCGCACGCCGACGTATGCTTGGGTGTTGGTGGCCATCGCGATGGTTCTTTTGCTCGTGGCCATTCTCGCGGCTTTTGCGGTACCTAGCCCGATTTTAAGCTCGCCTCAAGCCGGTCAAGAAGGAAGCAGCTAAATCGCATCAAGACTCCTGTGGATCTGGATCAGGGTCTTCTTCTTCCGGCGCCGGCGGTGGCTTACCACCCTGCTGTCGCAGCTTCATTTGCTCGAGATGTTGTTGCAACGACTTTAGCAAGCGCGGAACCTGGGGGGCCGACAAGAAAATGCGGCTGGAGACCGCGGGTTGCGGATACAGGTTCGTCAGAAAGTCGAATTTAAAATCGGTGGCATTATGCATGATCATCACGCCGTTGGCGTAAGATCCGCTCAGCCGCTCATCGGGTATCTTTAATTCGTCGTAGATCTCCTGCATCGTCAGCTGCCGTGGAGGTGCGGCACCCGGCACCTCGGGGATTTCACCAAATTGCTTTTGGTACAATTCGACGTTCTTTCCCAGCGCGTCAATCAACTGAGGCAATACCGGCATCGGCAACACGACGCGCGCGGCAACTTGAGACGGATGGCCCAAGGTTTGGAAGAAATCCAACACGATTTCCGTGGAGCCAGTCAATACCACAGCGCCAGTGCTGAAAATACCCTGGCTCACATTCTCGGGGACTCGAGCCGATACGTGCTGGCGAGGACTTTCGGCAGGACGACCGCTTTCACCCGAACCAGGATCATGAGAATCGGATTCGCTCATCAGGATTACCTCCGTGCAGTGTGTCGGTAAAGGCGTTGGCTGTTGGCTAACACCGTCAAGGATTCTTGTAGCTGAAGTCGTGAGACTTTTGATTCTTGTCGCATGGGGTATGTTCGTTTGCAGACGCACAACGACATCACCACTGTACAACGCCTCCACGGAGTTAGCTAGCCACCGGAATCCAATGCCGCAGAGCCTATGCAAAAAACCGGGATGGTGCCGGTGTTCGTGCAGACACCTCCCAAACGGCCGTTTCTTTCGACCAGCGCCGCCCTCTTGCCCATGCGTGCGGCTGTAATCGCTCCGCTCAAACCGACAGGGCCGCCGCCAATAACGACGACGTCGTAGTCCATGTTTCGTCTCCTCTAGGCCCCTACGCAACGTTCATCGGACGTGACCAACGTCGTACCACCGAAATCAGAATTGGAATTAGCGATTGTAGGTCGCGCGACGCCAACCGAATGGCAAGGCGGGCCAACGGACGACCGCCCTCCCCTCACCCGGAACGCGTTCAGAGTCTCTGCACCAAGCCGCGACCCCTAAGAAATGCGCCAGGACGATGCTCAATCCGGCCGCCACAACCGATAACAACGCCCTCATCTTAGTCGCTCCCTTGAGGTCAATCGCGGCAAAGGCCTGCTCGGAGATGAACAGTGCGACCGTCAACCCCAAGGCAGCGATGCAACCGGTAACAATCAGATCTCGTACTCCCACTCCGTCCGGAAATCGATAACCCAAGCGGTCCGCTGCAAGCGCGCAGACGGTGTTGCCGATCGTTTTTCCCAGCCGGAGAGACAGCAGGAGAATGAACGTCAGGTTACTCATTCCCGTAAGTGGCACTCCGGCATTGGCGAAGCCGAAAAAGAACAAGCCAAAATCAACGGTGCGCTTCAAGTCGTGTTCAAACTGTTCCAACGGCGAGTCACCTTGCTCCCTCCGCGTGAACAGCCCGGCCAATTTACGACGTCCAACTCCCGCTGATTGAAACCCAAAGAGGCCCCGATCGAAGTTCGGACCCGGCATGAACGGCACAATAAAGACCAACGCCAACGCTGGATGCAAATGAGCACTGTACAACCCCCACCAACTTAGGTGGCCGTGGAAATTCCCCAACCGTTATCCCAAGCCGGCTTGCCCATAATCGCGTTTAACCCAAAAAACGCTAGAATTGGACCGAGCACGCCACCGACCGTCGCGAATAACGGATTGATCGCCTTGGACATCGGATTCAGCGAGCCACCCGGCAGGAACGCCTCAGCAATTTCCTTGGCGGCAATGCCGAAGAACAGCGCCATCAAAATGTCGTTGGCTAGAAAATGCAGACTAATCGCATGATGGCCAACCTCGTGAGTTTCACTGCCATGAAGTTCCTTGCCGCTCAGATGGACGTGCGGCAGGTCCACCCTGGCGAGATAAGCCACCTGCATGGCCGGTGCCGGCAAAGCTTCCCGCCCTGGGTGCCCCTTTGGCTACTCGTTATCGCGTCTGTGACGTTGTACAACCGTACCCGGGTCAAATGACGGCTGTGCCTGTTATGGCAAAGGGAGCGCAGACTTCGGCCCACACGACATCCGCCCCCGCGTGAGGACGCGTTATCACCCCGACAAAACTAGGACGCCGCGCCACGTTGCCAATCAACTAAGGTGATAGACGAAGAAAAGCCGCTTCCTAGAAAGAATCGAGAAGATTCCGGGCAAGTTCCGACCGACAAGTTTGATAACTCTTTAGCCGTCCGGACTCGTCGCGCCGTCTCCACGATCCGCACAGAGACGCTGGCGGGCATCTGAGGATTCACAGAGCACGAAATATGGGTAAGAGTAAGGTTACGGATTTTCGCTAGCAGGCGTTTTTTCTTTCAGCTCCGATCTTCCCCAGATCGTCAATCTCGCGTCGGTCGGCGGGGCGCCTAGGCAAAGGCTGGCGAGATAGCCGACGACCAGCGTCGTCCCGAAGCAGATGGGAAAGATCCACAAGAAGTGAACCTTCAGGTCATTGTTCGGTCCGAACTTCGCCGAGCTCAGCCAGGCGGCCACGCCGATGCCGAGCGGCATGCCGACCAACCATCCCAGGAACGAGCCGCGGCGGCTCAACATGCCCAGCAGGAACAGTGCCAGAATCGGTCCGGCGAAAAGGCCCAGGATCGTACTCGCCGCCGCCAGAATTTTCGTCTTTGTGAGGGCCACGATGAACGAGGCCACCATTGCGAACATTCCCAGCACGACCGTCAACAGTCGCGCTAGCGTAACGTCCGTGCTCCGCACCTCGTCCCGGCCGCACCAGCGCCGCCACGGTTTGATGAAATCGTTCACGATCACGGTCGATACGGAGTTGATGCCTGAATCCATGCTGGACATCGCGGCCGCAAAGATCCCGCTGATCAATAGCCCCGAGATGCCGGTCGGCAACACGCTGATAATATAGTAGGGCAGCATCTTGTCCCCGATCTGATTGGTGCCCATTTTCTGCTGCAGCTCCGCGATGCCCGTATCGGGATTGTGCTGGTAGTAGGCATACATCCCTACGCCGATGAATAACAGCAGCGTCATCATCGTGAGATCAGTTAGCCCGTTGAACAAGATTGCTTTGGCGACGCCGCTGTCTCGGCGAATCGCCAGCAGACGCTGGACCGTTACCTGGTCCGTTCCGTAATCCTGCATCAACATCCAGATGAACGAGAACGCCACAACGGGCACCGTGAGCTCGAACAGGCTGACGTTCCAGCTGAGTGCATCGTAGTGCCCGGCCTCCAGCGCCGCCGCGTGAATCCCGGCAAAACCTTCCGGCACCTGCTGAACCAGTGTCACGGCGATCCACACCGCGCCGCCGACCAGGATCACAAATTGCAACACATCGGTCCACAACACCGCTGACAGACCGCCCAGCGCCGTGTACGATGTCGCCAATAGAGCCATGAGGATGATCGAAAGGTAGAGATTCATTCCGGTAACGGTCGACAGTGCCAACGCTGGGGCATAGATCACCACACCGAGCCACCCCAACCGGGCCAGTAGGAACAGTCCCGACACGGCGATCCTCGCCATCTCACCGAAACGGAGAGCGATATACGCGTACGAGGTCGTGACACCCAGAGCGCGATAGAACGGATAGAAGAACCAGGCCAGAAAGGGTGCCATCAGGAAGCTGACCGGGCCGATCGCAATCCAGGCGATATCGTTGTCGTATCCATAGCCAGGGATTCCCATGTAGGACGCGGCACTGGTCAGCGAGGCGAACATGCTGATGCCCACGACCCACCACGGCATGCTCCGCCCGGCAAGAAAATAATCTTCGGTCGTCTTCTGCTTGCCCGCCAGCAACAACCCGGTGGCGAACATGGCCGCGAGATAAACCCCCAGGATGAAGTAGTTCAGCGTTCCAAACGCGAAGAGACTCATCGATGCGTTCCGTTCCCAGAAATGTGGCCCGTCGTCAGGAGGATATAAGATAATCCCCGGTCGACACCACGAACAGTACGCATGCGCAGACGAAAAGCTCAGCAGCTTAATCGGACAGTTCACCGACCTGGACCAGATCCGTGCGCGATTTGTGAGGAGATTCTTCTCCCGTGCTTCAAAATACTGAAACAGCGTGGAAGTTCTTTGACCATTCACTCTTAAACGCGGTAGCGCTCGTGGATTTTCGGCCAGAAAGCGCGTTCGACAGCCGACGAGCCGGGTCCTCGGCGCGGGCATCGGTTGATGCGCGGTGAGCGAGATCAACGGGTGAGGATTGCCTACGCGGCCTTACGATGGTAGTGACGCAGCATGCCGCCGAGCCGCTCATGGCATTGGATCTTGCCCCAGGCGCGCCAGTTTTGCGTTCTGTATCGCCTCTGCGGTCGGCGCGCTACAATCGGAGTCGGCGGAAATCCACGCGATATGCGATCGCAGAAGTCTGGCAACCATCGGCACTTAAAGGTCGTCGGAGTTTTTTGACCTCACGACCCCCCAGACGTCTATTGACTCCGGTTTCTGCGGACGAAGGTCGTCGGCACGAATCGTCGATTCGGTCGCCAGCATTTCGTCCACCCTAGATTCGAGGTGATTGATCTGCAGCTCCGTCTTGCGAAGAGCTCGGCTGCCAGCGGAGACTTCGATAGGCTTGTCCAACACTTGGACCCGCTTGTTGTTTTTGTGCTCGCTCATCTCAATCGTCGAATGGGGAATTGCCGTAGGAGTCAGAATACGGAGTCACCGCAATCAGGACGTTGGGATGTGCCGTCAATCGAAGCGCATCTCGATCTGTTCGGGTGCGCAGGTATATAGGTCAGAGAAAGGACCGTGTCAGAGAAGAATCAGATCGTGCCGATTACAGCGGTTATCGCGGCGACTAGAAACGATCACTTTTCGCCCAAGGTCTCGTGCATGGATAAAACGAACGAAATCGTTTTATCCTGCTTGCTATCTTCGACCGTTGGTTCAATGAAACCGGCGATTTGTCCATCGTCGTTGATCGCCGTGGCTGAGCTGAAGGCCACAGGACGGGGAAACTCGATCGGCATGACTTTTCCCGAGGACCAGATGAAAGCCTGGGGGCCACTTTCCGGACCATGGGGGTCATCGCTGTAGCCAACCACCTGGCCGTGATTGTTAATGTCCGCAGCTTCCGCACTGACGTCCGCCTCGAGTAACCCCAACACCTGTAGTTGGTTTTGAGGGTTCAAGACGAATGCGCGGCGCTGGTTCTCCACTTGGCAGGTGCCTGTGATCGTTGTTCGATTGTTGATCGCCGCTAATTGCAGGGCTTTGTCAAAGCGGGCCTGGCGCTGCCACTCGTCGCTCGCGTTGCGCGTCCATTGATACAAATGGCTCACATATCTGGTGATGTCGCCTGGAATGATCTCAACCGTGATGCAAGCCACCACGTGCAAACCATCGCCGCTGACGATCACGCGACTGCTGAGCAAGTAGGGATTAAAGTCGTGAATGGTGGCCAACGCTCGAGTCTGCCATTGGCCATTGGACCGCTGCCATACGCAGGGAATCATGCTCTGCGGATTTCGGCCAGTCGAATAACCGCTAATGACTGAACCATCATCGTTGATATCAAACGCATGGCTGCCGTTGTGACCCTCCAAGGGGGGCAGCACGTTAATTTGATTGTCACCAACACTGAAGATGAACCCACGCATGCTTCCTTCTGGATGGCCAATGACGCGGCTAACATATCCAACGACACACCGGTTGTCACTGATCGCCTCGGGCATCAGGTTCGTGAATCCAGGTGGCTTGGGAATCACCTGCTCTTGACCATCCATGTAAACGAACGGCTCGGACTCCGAGCCAATGTTCGCCAGCGGCACATCCCGAATTCCTACGACGTGCCCATGTTGATTGAGATCGATGACCTGGCTCATCGTTGCGGAATTATCGATCAACTCCCACTGCGACGCGGAATGGACTGAGGGAACTTCGGAGCCGGTCGCCGGTGCCACGTCGCCAGCTGCCACGTCGCCAGCTGCCACGGTTATCCCAGCTGCCACGATGATTGCAGCCCAGCTGATGGACAAAACAAAAAAGAGGTTTGGCAGACCAATTCCCCAAGGGCGAGGGCAAAAAGCCGCGAGAAAAAATCCAGCTCTACTCGTGTATTTCGTTAACATCTTTTATTGCCACCTTTGTCGGGCGAAGGTCATGAGTATTTTGCTGCTTGGCGACCAGTATTGTAGCGAAAAACAGGCCGTTAAACCTGTTTACCCGTCGGCAAACTACGATTCAGTGGCTTCCGCCACGATTTTGTTGATTGCTTTTGACCCGCTCGTCGGTTAAGTTAGCAACACGGAATAGGAAGCCCCTTGTTAACTGACTCTCGGTTTTCCTTGCGCCCACCCGACTGAAAACCAACCACGGTGGGTCCCGCCTTTTAGAACGACGGTTAACAATGGGTCGGCTGCAGGTCTGTATTCATCGTAGCCGAAGTTGCGCACCACCGATGACCACGTTCGAGCTGATTTGCGGCGGCAGAGCACCCTAATCGTAATCATGGCGATTGCGGCGCCCGCAGCGCAGGTCTTGATTGCATGTACTTAACGCGTCAAATCAATCTGATTGTTTGGATGGTGCTCAGCGGCATCGTCGACGCTGGACAGGTACAGCAGAAAGGCCCGTCTGCGAGGGCTAGAAATCAGTTGGTCGATTCGGCGCTGATTCCGTCAGGGATTTCCGATCCCCGGGTCATCAAGTCGATTCGCGCAACGCTACGTCACGAATTCGTCCCTAGAAAGCAACGTGACAAGTCCTACTTTGACATGGCCCTGCCGATTGGTGGCGGGCAAACGATCTCGCCGCCGTACATCGTCGCTTTTATGACGGAGAAACTTGAGCCGCAACCGACTGACCGAGTTCTGGAGATCGGCACCGGCAGCGGCTATCAGGCGGCTGTTTTGAGTCCATTGGTCGCGGAGGTTTACTCAATCGAGATCGTCGAGTCATTGGGGATCAAGGCGCGTGGCACGCTGCAGCGACTGGGCTACAAGAACGTCCATACAAAGATCGGTGATGGCTACGCTGGGTGGCCCGAACACGCGCCCTTCGACAAGATCATCGTAACCTGCTCTCCGGAAGAAGTCCCACAGGCGCTGGTGGATCAGCTTGCCGAAGATGGACGAATTGTCATTCCCTTAGGGGATAGATTCCAACAGACGCTATATCGACTACGTAAGAAAAATGGCGAACTTCGGCGCGAGGCGTTGGAAGGAACTTTCTTTGTGCCGATGACTGGTGCCGCCGAAAGTCATCGCAAAGTGCAAATCGACGAGACCAGGCCGCAAGTTTCGAACACCAGCTTTGAAGAAACCACGGACGATCCAAAAGTGCCACTGGGTTGGTATTACCTTCGCCAGGCCACGGTCATCCAGTCTGACGAGGCTCCGGATGGCAAACGCTACTTGAACGTGAAAAACGAAATACCTGGCCGCATGGCGCACACCATGCAGTCGTTCGGAGTCGACGGTAAGACGGTGCGGACCATCTCGGTTTCAGCGCACGTCCGTGGAACGGAGGTGAAACGCGGCCCGTCCAAAGATGAAGGGCCGTCGATCATCGTGGAATTTTACAGTGCTTCCCGCGCGCCGGCAGGTCGTCATGAATTGGGACGCTGGTCGGGCACATTCGATTGGCAGCAGGAGAGCCAAGTCATCCCGGTTCCTCAGAGAGCGATATTGGGCGTCGTCGGTATTGGGCTTTTTGGGGGAACTGGCACGCTGGATTTTGACCAGGTCCAGTTGCGGGCCGAGAAGATGAGAAAAGCGATTGAGAAGCCATCAAGTGGGAAGGAGCCATCTTACCGAAGCGATGAACCTGAGTCCTAGTGATGGGCTCCGTCACTTCGATCCGTCCTTGACGCATCACGAAGACTGCGGTGATGCACAACGCAAAAGAGAAAAAGGAGTTGAAAATTGCTTAAAATCGGATCTGGAAATCTTGGAGTCCATCAAATCCATCGTTGCTGTCACGACCCGAATAAAATCGAACGCCGCTTTCTCTGGCAATTTCGCGTCTTAGCTGTTTTGGCAACCATGTGCCTTTGCGGCCCAAGTTTCGCTGAGCCATCGCACACTCCAGCTTCGGCAATTAGGACTATTTCGCATCGGAACTTCATCGTTCACACGGACATGTCTTCCGAAGAAACCAAAACACTCGTCGATCGGATGAACGCAACACTGCACAAGGCCGCCAAGTACTGGGGCCGTCGGCTTCGGGGACGTATCGAATGCTATGTGGTACGTGACCTTGATCACTGGGCACCCCAGGATTTTCCCGATCACGATGCGGTTTACATTCTTCGGAATATCGGGGGAAGAACCCAATCCGTCGCCTCCACGCGTGGAGACTCTCATCGTAAAAGGGCTCGAATTTATGCCAACGCGGATATGGAAGTCGCCGAACACGAAGTCATTCACGCTTACTGTGTCCAAACATTTGGCACCACTGGACCGTGCTGGTATCGCGAAGGAATGGCCCAATTCGGTTCCTACGTTCGAGATGAAGCGGACGATGCGTTTCCCAAGCAGGTGACCAATTACTTGCAGGGCAACGCCAGACTCAGTGTGGAACAAATTGTGCAACGACGTGATTTCACAGCGGGACTGGGTGATCCAGCTCAACGCGTATCCGCAGGGGCGAAGCATGGCCAGGTTGCCGAACAGCTCGATCAGGACACCACAAGCGAAAACCTGGACCTAGAAAACCGAGATGCGATTCAACACCACTACTGGGAAAGCTGGGCCCTCTGCTATTTCCTCGATCATCACCCCGACTATCAGCAACGATTCCACTTACTTGGCGATTGCTACATGAGAAAGCAATGTGGCACGTTTGCTGAGATATTCGCACCCGTGGCGGACATCCTGACACGAGATTTCCAGGATTTTGTCGCCAAACTCTAGCGATATCGATTTCACCTTCATCTCGTAGACAATTTGACGATATTCTTGGCCTAAATTGTTGACAGATCGGAAGCTTTGATTATTCTGAAGTTAGTGGATGTGCCTCCTGTCCCTACCAAAACACTTTTTTGGTTTGGGCCAGAATCGCCAATAGTTCCAGTTGTCCGGTGACATGTAAACTGGCCCAGCGCGGCGAGAAAGCCTTTGGCGAAAGTCCACGAATGCTAACGCCTTTCACCACCTCAACGTCTGCGCCGGGGCAGTTTGAGCGGTGATTGGCGTTTTTTTCTGCGCGCCGTCAAGTTGGTGGCGCCCTGCTCAGTCCTGTCCCGGCGGCGCGCCGGGGTTGCCTGGCACATCCAAGACTGGCCGCACTACGTCGCTCTTGTGCCCCGTCGCTCTTGTGCCCCTGTCTGGTTAGCAAGTCACCAAGATATGAACAGATCGAACGTGGCCAGCGGCGTAGGACGGAAGTGATTGGTTATCGCGTTTCCAATCCACTAAGTCGAAACTTGCCAGGGGGTCGCCTGCAGTCGCGGTGGCGGTTGGTTCACTTCCACCCAAAATCGCGCTGTTTGACCAATTATTTCCACGAATTGCTCAAAGTCCACTGGCTTGCAGACGTATCCGCTGGCACCCAGACGATAAGCCTCGAACATGTCTTCGTCGTGATCAGAAGATGAAAGCACGACAATGGGTGGCAGCAACTTCCGATCATTGCCGCGTGTCCGCTGCAATACCTGCAAGCATTGCAGGCCGTTTAGCCTGGGAGTTTTCAAATCCAGTAATACGACACATGGTTCGCGAGCCGTATCGCGATTCGCATACTCACCGCTGCGAAAGAGATAGTCGAGCAACTCGGCGCCGTCGTTGACCACGTCCAGTTCGCAGAAGACGCCGCTCTTCTTCAGCGCCAACTTGGTCAAATTACAATCCTCGGGTTCGTCCTCAACCAATAGTATCATGTTTTGTCGCATGAGATTTCCTCTCGGGTGGATTGAAGCTGATTATCGTATTCCGACAGCGTGAAGAAAAAGGTCGCGCCATCGCCCTCTTGGCTCTCAGCCCAAATTCCACCACCGTGGCGCCTCAGGATCCTCTGAACGGTCGCCAGGCCAATACCGATTCCTGGAAACTCGTCTTCTGAGTGCAAACGATAAAACGGCCGGAAAAGATTCTCGTAGAACTTCGTATCAAAACCGACACCATTGTCGCGCAAAAAGAGGACTCGACGATCGTCACGCTGCTCGGCACCGAATTTGATCCGGGGACTATCCGACTGCTGAGTAAACTTCCAGGCGTTCGACCAAAGGTTTTCCAAAACCACGCTCAGTAAATCCAAGTCGCCACTGGCCACGATATCCGGTTGAATCACGACCTCAACGTGCCGATGCGAATCTTTCGCCTGCAGACCCTCGGCAATCTGTTGCGCTAGCCGGCTGAGATTCACTTTGCCGACGCTCATTTCCGAACGGCCGGTACGGGACAACTTGAGCATCGCGTCGATTAAGATTCCCATGCGTTTGGTCGCATGACGAATCCTTCGCACACAATCAAGGACCTCATCAGACAAGCCGCCGTCCAGTAGTTCCAAAAGATTCAGACTAAGTCCATCGATATGTCGCAAGGGTGATCGTAAGTCATGTGAAACAGAATAGTTGAACGTTTCCAACTCGCGAATCGCCGCCTGCAGTTCTTCCGTGCGTTGGTCCACCCGCCTTTCCAATTCCGCGTTGAGTCGCCGAATTTCTTGTTCACTATTCTTCTGTTTGGTAATGTCGCGAAAAACAACGACTCCTCCACACGGCTCGTTGGATTCATCCACAACGGGTGCGGCCGTTACGCTGATGTAATGTCCCTCCGGTGTATCATCCGTCCTGACAAACATCTCCTCGTCGTATAGGGTCTCACCGCCCATGGCCCGACGAAGCGGCAGACGATCACTGGGATAGATTGTCGTCTTGTCCGGCATGAACAAACGAAAATGGTCCGACCATCCCTCAGGGGTCAGCTCAGCAGGACTAGTTCCCACCAATTTCTCCGCAGCCGGATTGAACACAACAAATCGGCCCTCTCGATCGGCAACAACGACACCATCGGCAATACAACGCAGGACGCTCTCGAGAGATCGTTGCGTCTGATGGTCGTCGTTTCGTTTTGCCACTGGATAGACCTTCCCGACCGTCTCACTTGAACCACTTACGTCGCCGCAGTGGATGGCTTATGAACAAACCGCATCTTGCCCGCACGACATCTCAGGACCATGTGATACCAAAACGGATCGCACGTCAATTGTTAACGCCCACTGGGCAAGAAACAACTCGGCCGTTTAATCCCGTTAAGGGGCACTAGAACTAAGGGTTTCTATGCGCTAAACATAAGAAAAGAACCAGTTTAACGATTCGTTACGACCTGCCCCGGGGGGCCACGCCATTAAAGATTTCGGTAGTTGAAGAGCGTAAGAATTTGGCCTTTTTGGTTCGCAGAAAAAGTCTTACGCTCTTCAGCTATATCCAATAACCTGCGTTTTTCGCGATTCATAATCCTTAACAGCGTTGCGGGGGGGGCCAGGATGGCAGATGGCCCAGGGAGAATCCGCACCTGGAGTTCCGCTCCGGGGGGCGGAAACGATGATCCACGCTCGCAGGCGATGAGCTATAATTGCCTGAATCATCCAAACCGTCCCCGCCATGGTGACCCAAATGCCAAAGACCCTCGACCAAAAACTCGCTCGAATTGCTCGCGATCCGTCCTGCCGTGACTTCATCCTGGCAGATGCCAAAGACGCTGATATGGCCTTCGGGTTGTCCTCGCCTGGTCGCAGTCCCGAACACTATGCTGGCGAAGCCAGGTTCAAAACGCTCGACGATTACCGTGATCAAATCCGCCAGATCGTCCAGCAAGAGTTGGTCGACATCATGCTGATGAGTGTCAGTACCAGCGACGTGTTGGCGGTTCGTGAGAAGTTGTTCGATACCAGCCCCCTGACGGCAGCGATACGTGCTAACGACACAACTGACATCTGGTTGGCGGCCGGCACCGGTAATTACAGCAGTCAACCGTCGCGGCCATTTCAGACGACTACTATCGACCATGCGATGTGCGGCCACACGGATTGCGAACCACACGAACTCGAACTGGGCGCGGACCTGGGGCTGTACTCGATCACGTTGAACAACGAAACGTCTTTAGACCACGACACGCTCACCGCGTATCGCGAGTTTCGGCTGGAAGCTGAGCGGAAGGGGTTTCGACACTTCCTCGAAGTGTTCGCACCGAATGCTTGTTCGGATCACTGTCCGGCGGATGTCGCTCGGTTCATGAACGATAGCATCGCAAGGCTTCTGGCAGGAGTGCCGGCGGCTGGCCGACCCATCTTTCTGAAAATTCCCTACATGGGTCCCGAGGCCATGGAGTCGCTGGTCCGCTACGACTCGTCACTGGTCGTTGGCATCCTTGGCGGTTCGGCCGGAACGACCATGGACGCTTTTCATATGCTGTGGGAAGCTAAGAAATACGGAGCGCGTATCGCGTTGTTCGGACGTAAAATCAACAACGCAGAAGACCAACTCTCATTTATCCACTATCTTCGTGCGGTGGCGGACGATCAAATCGAACCAGGCGAAGCCGTGCGCGCCTATCACGGCAGCCTGCAAAAGCTCGGCATCCCGGCCACGCGAACCCTGGACGAGGATTTGCAGGTAACCACAACCCATCTCAGCTACGGAGGCGGCTCGGCTACGGTAACTTCGAGTCGAAAACCCTTGGCTCCTGCTAAGGAGTCCACGCAGGGCTTTGACAAAGAACCGGACTTCAGCAAGATGACGCCGGCGGAGAAGGTCCAGTGGAATCTGGAGCGGTGGCGGCGGATTTTGGACTAGCCCGCATTTCTCACACGCCTTCTACTGCGCGGTGGCCAAGTCCATGGCTGGCAGCGTTAGACTTCGCAAATTGATCCTCAACGTATGGACAATACGTTTCCGATTAAACTGCTCGTCCGCCTTGCCAGCCAAGGACTTACCACCGCTCGCGACGAAGTGTGTGAGAAATCCGGGCTTGCGCACAAAAACGGGCGATCGGAATTCCGATTCGCCCGTTCTCGTCGAAACGTTAGGAAGATGCTTCGTTATTCTTTGGCCGGCGCCAATTCGTCTGCTACATGGAGGGCTGGTTATCTCGTCGGCGGATAAATCGAGATCGACGTAACCCAGCGGAGCCTCGGGATCGATTTTGAAGCTGATCGGATACTCGAATTGCTCGGGCTGGTCGCCTCGAATCTTGTCGTAGGCTCGTACGGCGCGAGCCACTGCTTGCTTGACATGGGCCGTGACTCCGTCCACCGATGAGGACGTGCAACCGAGCCCGAGTTTGTGTCGCAAGAACTGATTTTCCTGGTGGACGTTGATTCGCCTGATCGCTCGCGGGTTTTTGTGCTCGGTGGACAGCAAAACATTCAATCCTTCTAAATTGGAAACGCGATGCGGCGAGTGTTGCGGCCAAGTCAGCAGCTGGCCCGGTTCCGCATCGAAGACCAACGCGTATTTGTCCCAATCTGGATCATACGGTACATCCTCACTGTACTCACCGGTCGCAACCTTTTCGATGACGGTTTGGGAAACAAAACGATGATCAAAATGTGGGTAAACCCAACACGCTTGCAACCGCGAACGTGCCACAACATGTTGACGGGGAGATCGACATGATAGTGAACGATCGCCTGGGGAGAGGAAATCAATAGGTTGGCCGTACGTTGAACGGCCTTAAAGCCCGGACAATTGGCTGCCAATTCGGAATAGATCGAATTAACCAAGTCTGCGAAGGCCGGATGGTGATCCAGCATGCGACGGCAGTTCAGCCAAAGTCGGCCGTCTTTGACTAATTGGATCAACAGACACGCCATTTCGATCGCCGTGCCGCCAATCAAATTTGTGGCTGTTGGAACCCATGCGGCCGACAGTTAGGGATTCGTCAGGGTGTGTATCAATGATGTGTGCGAGACTTTCATCGCTGAATAAACCGGTTTCGGCCAAACGGTGTTGGGCCAGCAAGACGCCATGCTCGACCGTATGAAAATCGTCAGTTGTCCAATCCGCAAGTAGTTTTTGCGCCATGGTATTTCTCCTCTCTAACGTCGTGGACGGAGGTGCCGGCCTCCGCCATCGCAAATCCGCTGTTTCGTTAACGGTGGCCAGTGCTTGAAAAATGCGTTGGGAGCGACATGGGAAGCGAAAATCCGGCATCCTTTACCAACTCGATTGGACCACACGCCGCTAGAACTTCGCCACTTCTGTCTAATTTTCCTATCTTCCAGTCCGGGCAATTGAATCCCGCCGCAGGCCCCACTCAGAGGCACCTCGCCGGGAATTGCTGTTCGTCGTAAGCCATTTGTCCGTAACAAATTGCGGCTATCTTACCGTAAGTATTCGCCGAACCGTGGAACATCAACGCTAGCCACCCCAAAAAGGCCGGGAAAAGTGGCGATGGCAACCTGATGCTCCACGGGTTCCGCGAATATTTACGTCTTACCTATTTCACACTGCGCCAGCACCTGGTGTCGTTACGACAACATGATTTCGCAACAAATATGAAAAATGCTACCTTGGAATGTGTAGTAACTCACCCTACGACCTGGTTTTTAGCGATAATCTTCCGTAAAAAACCTCCGTTATTACCAGCAATACCAGCCGTTTTATTGCCGAAATCGATGGTCACGGATATCATGAATTTATAGGGGCCAATGCCCAGTTGGCTGGCGTCTTGACCTCTAAATCTCTCCCGGAACAAGAATTTGCAGACAACCGTGCGACATGAAGCTACGCCTCTCGATACACCACCGTTGTAGCCTGGCCATCCTCTCGCTGTTGCTCAGCGCGGGGGATGTCTCGTCGATCACGCGTCGAGATGACGTGCTTGACGTGGAGTACACGACACTCGCCGCTGACCCCTTGTACGAGTCAAGCGGCTTCTATCACTTCGTGGATGGAAATACTCGCTGCACTGGCAACTTGATTCACCCTGAATGGGTGCTGACGGCTGGACACTGCGTACCAGACAATAACAACCCGCTCACCGTTAATTTTTCGCTTGGCCCCTCGTCGAGTGATTTGAGTGTCACGGTCGGCGCGGACAGTTGGGTGCGTCATCCGGACTTCGACAACAATAACATTCAAAACGGTGATGACTTTGGTTTGGTCAAACTCTTGCAACCCGTTCTGGACGTCACACCAGCTCGGTTGTATCGGAATACCAACGAACAAACGCGGACCGCGACGATCGTGGGATATGGCTACCCGGGAACGGGTTCCGCCGGGGCAGTTTCTACCAGCTTGTATACAAAACGGGCCGCCGAAAACCGCATTGACCGCATCGGGACGAACTCAGGGTTTTCGTGGTCTAATGAGTTGATCCTGGCGGACTTTGACAACCCGACGAATCCGTCCGACAGCAAATGGAATCCCACTACCCCCACGGCTCAGGAAGGTATGATTGCCACGGTCGATAGCGGCTCGGGCTGGTTTTTCACAGACAACGGCATCAACTATTTGGCGGGAGTCTCCTCTTTTAAGCATGATCCAAATGACGCGTCGGTAGTGCAGACCAGATCAGAGTACGGAGAGATCTTCGCGGGAGGACGGGTCTCGCAAGACCTGACCTGGATCGACGACAACCACGATAACACCGTTTTTTGGGACGTCGCCTCGGGAGACTGGGGCAATAACGGAAACTGGTTCGGTGGAGATGAACCTGGTAGCACCAACGCGGCGGTCATTTCGTCTGGTATTGCCACGGTGTCGAGCGCGGGTGAAGTCGCTGATTTTGTATTCGTGGAGGATACGGGCCAACTTCATCTCAATAATCAGTTGGCCGTGACGAACCTGATGGTCAAGCGCAATGGCCTGCTCACGATAGGGGCCACGACCGCCGCGGTGACGCTGAGTGGTTCCTACAACCAACAGCTCGATGGCCGACTACAGCTCGATATTCAGGGAACCACCGTTGGCAGCCAATACGATAGGCTGACCGTCTCTGACACAGCCACCCTCGAGGGCAACCTGGAGTTATTGGTCAATGTTGGTTCGGGCAGCTATGCGGATCCGGTCGTGCGCGGGCAGCAAGACCTGTTTTCGTTGTTGGCTACCACCACGCTCGGAGGAACCTTTGACAGCGTCGACTATGACGGATCGAATCTGGAAGCCGGCGTCAATTACGTGGGGAGCAATCAGAACAGTGACGACGGTCTGTTTCGAGTTCTTCAGTACTCTGCAACCACCGTGGAGCTGACCAACTATCTCGCTTCCGATGGCGACGTCAATGGAGACACCGTCGTCGATCTGGATGACTTTAGCATCATCCAGCAAAACCTTTTCACATCCAGCACCAACTGGTTCACCGGAGACCTCGACGGTAACGGTCTAACTGACGTCCGAGACTTCAACAAATGGAACGAGCATAAAATGGTCGGCATCGCCACACCCCCCCTTTTCGGCTTGGTGCCTGAACCAGTGTCCGGGATGCTGCTGTTGATTGGCGCCGCCATCGTCTACTGGCAGCGCCGCTTTGGGTGCCGCTAAGTGGCGATGTCCAACTAATCCACACTGATTTAAATAAAGCTCATGTGGGGGTTAGCGTGGTGCAGGTGCGTGCGTTCCCACACCGACTTAGCCCATCGCCAGGACAACGCGCCGGGGACGACACGAAGCGGGACGAGTACCACGACGATATTTGACTTGCTTGACGCGGTAAGCGCAGTCATTCCACGTGTAGAATGCCGTTGGAATTCGAGAGAATTGAAAACCCAACTTGCGAGTTTTACTGGTAAGAAAGGTGAAAGGCTCAGGACTCTGCGTGGTGTCGAGTTCTTTTTTGTCTTTTTCTTTGTCTTTCGTTCGACCGATTGTCATGTTTTGGTGCCCACAACCGTTAGCTGCTAACGGCGCTTCAAAATGGATTCTGTCACTAGTGCATTGTCACAGCTAAGAATTAGGGTTGCAATGTTTGTGGTGCAGGCGTCTCGCCTGCCAAAAGCAGCCGAGACGGCCGCACCACAATTGTTATCTAACCTAAGATTAAGCTGGAACAAAGCACTAGCGTCGTTCCTGCAAAACGTACGACAATCGGCCTATGGCCGGTGCTAGCTGCACCGGCCATTACCCTATTTTAGGCTAAAATCGAGCCCAGGTCAACGACCGAAGCCAAATCGCAACTCCTTTCACCTCAATCACTTACGATTTCAAAATTGTAAATATTCGCCGAACCCGTGGAGCATCAGGTTGCTATCGCCACTTTTCCCGGCCTTTTTGGGGTGGCTGGCGTTGATGCTCCACGGGTTCGGCGAATATTTACTCAAAATTGATCGGAGATCGGAATCGACGGCACGCGCCTGCTAGCAGCGGCTGACTAGCTGTAGGGCGCCGGTTTATTTTTGTTTTGCCTGTTGCACGATTTCGACAAATTTCCGTGCTCTGGAAGTGATGGTGGCGTAGTCTTTGGACGCGAGCAAATCGGGGCTAAGCAAAGCGCTGCCCACACCCACAGCGCAGGCGCCGGCGTTGATAAAATCCGCGACCGTTTCGGTATTCACTCCGCCAGTAGGCATCATGCGTATGTGGGGTAATGGAGCCATAACGTCCTTGAAGTACTGAGCTCCACCCAAGCCAGCGGGAAAGACCTTGACAACGCTGGCGCCCCACTCCCAGGCGGTCAAGATTTCGGTAGGGGTCATGGCCCCTGGCATCACGGCAACATCATATCGCAAGCAAGTTGCAATAACTTCTTGGTTGATAATGGGAGAGATAATGTAGGAGGCACCAGCGAGGATTGCCAGCCGCGCGGTCGTGGCATCCAGCACCGTGCCAACGCCAAGGAACACCCCTTCAGATTCCAGACCCTGTCGGGCCTGTCGCACGACATCCAAGGCATCCGGTACGGTCATCGTTACTTCAACGAATCGAACTCCACCTTCGACCAGGGCTTTAGCGACATCCAGGAGGTCCGCGGACTTATCCGTTCGGATGATTCCCACGACGCCGGATTCATCAAGTGCGCGAAGCACGGTTTGTTTTGAGTGGTCTGACACCCGATTTCCTTTCGATTCCGGTGATTTGTTTACGCAATTGATTGGTTCCATTCGTCTGCGTGTTGGACCGTCCTGTGAAAGGTCGCTGGCGACGACACACGGTTTCCATGCGCAACGCTCTAGGATAGGCTATCTGCCCCCAAATTCCAGTCGCGGGTCTGAAAATCCTTATCTGCGACCGCAGCGGACGGCCGTTGGTCTTGTTTTGGTCTCCGGCAGGGGATTGGTTCTTTTTTTTACCAAGTCACGTCAAAGGTTGCACCATGAAACGGCTGTTTATTGTCTCGATGGTTGTCGCGCTGCTGGGGGTGATTGGCTGCGTTTTCTTTCATCCAAACCTTGAATACCGATTTTTGGCTCAAAAGATGGTCACTGAATTGTCCATGCCGGCGGGATTGGTATGGCTTGGTTTGTTACTGGCCAGCATCTCCGCCTATCGACAAGGGGCACGCCGATCGGCCGCGCTTTGTCTATTGCTGTTCACGATACAAAGCCTGGCAACCAACAATGTCATGTCTCTATATCTGGTCGGTACATTAGAACGCGATTTTCTGAAAATCCAGCCGCTGGAAAGTGAACCATTGGACGCGTTGGTGTTGTTAGGGGGCGGGACCGGCGAAAATGCAGTCGGCATTCCGCAATTGAACCGAGCCGGTGATCGGCTGGCCATGGCCGCTCGACTTTACCATCGAGGCCTGACTAAGAGAATCTATTGCACCGGAAAGGCGATGCCGTTGGTCCGTCGTACACTGATGGACCCAGCCGATCAGGCCGAAGCAATTCTTCGAGATCTTGGTGTCCCCGCAGAATCCATTTTCCTTCTCGACGGCTACAACACCAAGGCTGAGATGGAAAGCCTGTCCAAACAACTCGACAAAGACTACAAGGTGGGGCTTGTCACGTCGGCGCGGCACCTTAAACGGGCCATGAGGCTGGCCAACGCCAACGGACTCAATTTCGTGCCGATTCCCAGCGACGTAATAACGCCGCCGAAACCTCAGTTCAAGCCGTTAGACGCCGTTCCCAGCGCCGTTGCCGGTCTGATCATCAGAGATTGCCTGAAGGAGTATCTGGCCGAGTGGTTCAAGAGATAGGGGCCGAGTCAAACATCCAGATTCTGCACTAGCTCTCCGAGATTTTAGGCAGCTTTCCGTCACAGCTTACGACAGCTCTTCGTCCAAGTCGGCGAAGACCTCGTCGACATGCTGATGCTCGCACCCGGCGTCCGCAAGGCTTACCTGGCCGTCAGTCAACTGGTCGGTTTCATACGCGGTACCGAGATAGTCGTCCATCGCCGCATCTTGCGTTTCCTCGACGTTGGTGGCCAATGCGTCGCCGAGTTCGTCGAACTCGGCTTCGGCCGCCTCGTTGTTGGCGATCGGGTTGATGACGAATTCGTCGTCGGTGGTGACAACGCTGACGCTCGCCGACATGGCGGAATGCGGTGCACTCACCGCGGAACTCGACATGGCTGCAACCGGTTCGGCGTCGCCGTTTTCCAGCTCGTTGATGACCAACAGGGCATCGAACGGTGTCACTTGGCCGTCTCGGTTGACATCGCACAACTCGTGGCTGACTGCCGACCCGGAGCTGGCCGCCTGCGGGTCCTCCATCATGTTAATGACGACGAGCGCGTCGAATGGCGTGATTTCTCCGTCACCGTTGACGTCATTTGGATTGGCCGTGATGCCGCCCGAGGATGCGGCTGAGGATCCTGACACGATTTCGATCGAATTCGAGCCAAATCCAATTTGCTCCACTGGCACATCACCTGTGAAGGCGCGATAAATCAGAATTTCACGATTCGGAGCTTCTTTCGTGTCCGTGGCGAATGTGGCGGTTCCCAGGTTACTACCGGCATCCACATTGACACGGAACAATTCAAACTGGGCAGGATTCGGGAACGGTGAAATGGGGCCCAGACCCCCGGCTTCGTCGATCAATCCAGGCGTAGCCAGGTTGCTGTTGGTCGCCCCACCGTAATTCAGACTGTGTATGATACCGCCATCGAGCGTGACCAAATCGTCAGGAAAGGTGACGTCAACGAAAGCCGAGAACACGCCGTCCGCCTCCGCTGGTGGTTGGACGTCTTCAACGAAAATGGCAGCTACAAATTTTTCGCCCGTCCCAATCTGGCTGATCTCAGGCGTGGCAAGGTCATGGTTGCCGTCTCCGTTAAAGTCGAAGAAGCTGGGATCGTTCGGGCCAACGAACTCAAAGAACTTGACTTGGAATTCTATCAAACTGGCACCAGTCAGATTGACGGTGACATCTGCGGTGTCCGTGGAGCTTCCGTCGGTAATCGTGTACGTGAACGTGTCTTGGAGCTGCCCACCGTTAAAGATGACAGCCGGAATCGGATCGTAAATAATCGTTGAGCCATCGAAGGTGATGCGGGCACCAAGCGTACTCGTCGACGCCACCTCGGTGATACTTCTCGGGTCGTCCTCCGGATCGGTGTCGTTGTCGAGCAGCTCGCTGCCACTGATCAACAAGCTGACATTATTGTCGGTGTCAAAAGGCCCGTCGTCGCCGGCAGTGGGTGGAGCGTTGGCCGCGATCGTCAGTCTAAACGTGTCGCCGGCGTCTCGCTGTGTGGTATCCGTAGCGGTCACGGTGATATCGACGACTCCTGCGTCATTGCTGCCAGGTGTACCGCTGAAGACACCGGTCGTCATGTCGAGGCCCAGCCACGTCGGGAGACCGTTGACGTTCGTCTGCGCTGTAAAGGACAAGGTGTCGCCGGCGTCCGGATCGCTAAAGTTGCCGGAAATGTCAAACGTAAACAGTGCACCGACGGTGGCGCTCCTGTCCGAGATGTTCTGAACCAAAATTGGCGACTCGGGTGTGTTGACGACATTCAACGTAAACGATCCATCGACTTCTAGCGGTCCGGGATCGCTTGCTGTCACGTTGATGGTGAGGCTGGCGATGTCAGCGTCATCCGGCGTACCGCTGAAGACACCGGTTTCGGCGTTTAGCGTGAGCCAGTCAGGCAAAGTCGAGCCGCCATTCTGGGTTGCCGCAAAATCAAGATCATCCCCATCCGGGTCGCCGAAAAAGGAGCTCACGTCAAAAGAAAATGGCTGGCCATCATTGGCTGTTTGAGCACCAATGGCGCCGATGAGGAACGGAGCTTCGTTGGGTTCTTCGACGACATTCATGGTAAATATCGTAGACGTAAGAGGAGTCGTTAGTGTTTCATCAAACGCTTGGACGAAGACCATGAACGAACCAACGTCACCAATGGCCGGCGTACCGGTGAGGTCACTAAACGTCTTCTGTATGCCGCTGGGCCCGGACGAAAAATCGGTGTCAACCGTTAGCCATCCCGGAAGATCCCGACCATTGATCGGTCCGCCAAGTGAATCGATACCGTCCGCCTGGATAGCGGTGATGCCGACATTGACCAAAGGAGTGTCGGCGTCCTGGACAAACGATTCCAGATCGAGAAGGAAGTTCTCGCCCACTGTAGCGGTTTGAGTCGGAATCGTACTGATCGTCGGGCGCGCCGTCGTGACCTGCACATCGATCGTAAACTCGTCGAAAGTAGTCGTAACCGAGTCAGCTACTCCCACCGTAACATCAAAGCTGCCAATGTCGGCGACTCCTGGTGTGCCTGAAAGGGTATCTGTTGCGTCATCGAACGATAGCCAACCCGGCAAAGCGTCCGTGATGTCAATGGAGAGTGTCGCTTCATCACCCGCATCCACGTCGCGAATGAAATCGCTGCCACCGGTTTGACCAATGAGATCCCTCAAGTTGAGACTAAACGGTGTATTAACCGGAGCGGTGCGGTCCGCGATCGAGACTTCCGGAGCATCATTTGTGTTCGCGACACTAAGCTCAAAATCATCCGAGGCGAACAGCCCGGCATTGTCCGTGGCGGTCACCGTGACCGTTGAATTCCCGACGTCATCATTGGCGGGCGTTCCGCTGAACGTGCCAGCAGAAGCGTCAAAACTGAGCCAACCTGGTAAGTCACTTGTCGACCACGTTAACGAATCGCCAATTGCCAGGTCCGGATCCGTGAAGTTGTTGAGAATGTTCAATTCAAACGGAGAATCTTCGTCGACCACCTGGTCGTCAATCGGCTGAACCAACTCCGGTGAATCATTGAAAAACAGCACAGTCAAATCAAAATCATCGCTAATGGTCAAACCGGTGGTATCGGTGGCGGTGGCGGTCAAGTTGACGATACCGAGATCCGAGATGCCTGGGCTGCCGCTGAGGACACCGTCACCAAGATTGAGCCAGGCGGGCAACGAACCGCCGTTGATCACGTTAATACTCGCGATCGAATCGCCCAGGTCGGGATCGGTGAAGAAGCCGTTGAGGTTAAGGCTAAACGGCACGGCGTCGGTTGCTGTCTGATCCGGGATCCCAATACCGACAATCTCCGGTGCGTCATTGGCAATCGGATTGATGGTAAGTGAAAAGATGTCGTCGGCACTAGCTCCCTCTGTATCGGTGGCCGTCACCTTGATGTCGTAGGCGCGAACATCGTCATTCAAGGGCGTTCCGGACAGCAGGCCCGTTTCCGGGTCGATGCTCAGCCAACCTGGCAGTGGCGTGTCGACGCCGTTGGTCTGCACCGCCGAAAAACTGAGCACGTCGCCAAACAAGGAATCCGCGTCGCTGAAATTGCTGGCGGTCGGCGCACTAAAGAGAACGTCCTCGTCATGGTCCATGGCGCCCAGCCCGGTGTCGAGTTGGGGCGCATCATTCATGAAATAGGTGAATTCAAAGTTGAAGACCTGGGAAGACAATCCCACGCCGTCGACCGCCGTGATCGAGACCGACTGGTCACCTTCCAACAAGCCACTTCCCGAAACGGACTCCAGCGCGGATTGGTTCCAGGTAAAATCACCAGTCGCCTGATTCAAGTCGGCGATACGGTCCACCTGCGCGCTACCGTTGACAGAGACCAATAACGACACGATATCTGATTCATCCGACACGTTTCCCGCGATTGTCGGATCGGTAGTCAGCAGATCAACACCAACTCCGGTATCATTGGCCAAACCCGCGGTCACAATCGGCGGGTCGTCATCGATGCTCAATTCCAAATCGACCTCGCCTAATAAGGCATTAGCCGCCACCATATTCAAATCGTGGATACCGATTCTGCCATCCGCGTCAGCATCGGCATTGGGATTGTAATGATCGAGGTTCAGATCAACGCCCTGCTGCCGGAAGAATTGCTCGGAAACAAAGTTGCCACCACCGATGCCTTGAAAGTAGGCGGCCAGCGCAGTCGTGTTTTCCATGTCACTGATGCTGCCGTCCATCGAGTCACTATCACCCAAGACGAAGACTTCCAGTTGATATTCACCGGTCGTGGTAGCACCGCCGTCACCGAATATGTCGATGAAGTAGGTACCGGTCGCCAGTTCCAGATAGGTGCCTCCGGTCGGATCCTGAGGGGACATGTCGTCCATGGCGGCAACAGCAAAGAGCGACGCTCCAGTTGGCGTCAACCGCGCGACAGGTGCCGCGAGGTCAAACCCGTTGCTACTGCTGGCATGCAGTCCGAGGACGACGGTGGCTCCCTGATCTGCGTCGGGTAGCGAGACCGTCAGTTCAACTTGCTCGACCTGTCCTTCGGAGCTGATATTGCCCGAAACGAGCGGATTTCCTGAGAGAACGTAACGGTTTTCGAGGGATTCAATATTGCCAGCAAACCGGAGCGGCAGAACGTTTTTGGCGGGAACCAGACTGCGACGCTGGCTTGAACGAAACTTACGTGATCGGGAGATGAGTTGGCCGTGACAGCCGGTGCGCTGGAGGAGTGGGTGGGTCTTCATATCTGTTCCTAAATTTGTAAGACGTGGTCCCAACTGAATAGGGGTTGGATCGTCCTGCCAAACGAGGTGGTAAGGAAGAGGCCCGACTCCGCGGCTAACGCCATCGGTAGTCGCTATCTGCTCGCTGGAATCAGCGACTCGAAAAGCAGTTCCTTTCGCGGCGAGCAGGTGCCTCTTCCCACACTCCGTTAGCGAAAACTACATCCGCATGGTTCCATTAAACATAGATCATCAACAAAATGCAACGATTATGTAAGCAAGTGATTCTGGATAAATGCCACCGGCAGCACTTCTTATGGCCAAATTGCTTGCAGTCATTACAGTCGTTGAAATCAGCCCGTCATAAGCGATTCAGCCGGCTTTTTGTTGCTCGTTAAAACCAATTACATCCCGAATGATGCGAAGAATCCGAAAATCCTACCTAATTCAATCAATCGCTAAGAGCCGTATAACCGAAGAGATTATAGGCCACGATCGCAGGATCGATGAGTAGCCGTCGATCCACCGCGCCAGCACGATTGCTGGCTGGACACTTGGTCAACAGCCACGTGGTCGAATTAGCTTTGGTCGTCGAGCCTGGGTGAAACCTGGGCGTTATCGAATGACTTTGGGGGACATCATGATTAAGCGACTTGCCTTAGCCAGCTTGGTTTTCAGCCTGATCTGTATCACCAACTTCGTATCCAGCGCGGCCGAGTTGGTGGTCTCCGATGACGGGGCCCGACCCCAAAGTCGATTTACGATTTCCGACTCAGACGATTTAGACGGAATCGACGCCTCGCCACGCCGCCGAAATATCCGACAGGCGCAGGGCAGCGGAACTCGTCCCCTACTTGCACCCCAGCCAGCAAGACGGTCCGAGGCGATTAGTATCCCGAGTTTCGACGAGCCGATATTCGTGCCGCAACCGGTCCCCGCGCCGTCCTGGCATGATTCTGAGAGCGTTTCGTCATCATGGCACGATTCGGGTAGCCATGTTGAGGTCTGGGATGACTCGCCGACGTGTGGTGGTGATGGCAGTTGCGATAGTGGATCTTGCTGCGGTGGTTGCACGCAGTGCTGGCCCGACGATTGCGGCGGCACTTCCTGTGGCGATGGTGCTGGATGGTTCATGAATACGGCGATGGTCCAGGGATTTACCTGGAATCCGGACGATCCGGCCAGTAATTTCAACACGCCGCTGACCTTTAACGATCGCGCCAACGAGTACCAGCTAAACCAGATTTATCTCTCCATGGGCCGGCGGGCTTCCCGTACAGCTCGTTGGGACATTGGTGGCCAGGTCGATCTGCTATACGGGACGGACTATTTCTTCACCCAGGCGGCTGGATTGGAGACACGAGTTGACGGAACACGTCGATGGAATAGGTCTGGGCCGCGTGGCACGGGGGCAGCCATCTATGGCTTGGCCATGCCACAAATATTCGCCGAACTTCAGACTCCTTTCTTGGGCGGTACGAACGTCAAAGTAGGTCATTTCTACACGGTTCTCGGTTACGAGGTGGTGCCCTCAGCCAACAACTTTTTCTACTCGCGCGCCTACACGATGCAGTACGGCGAACCGTTTACCCATACCGGTGTCTTGGTCAGCCGGACGCTGGGAAGCGGATTTGATCTGCAAACCGGTATGACGCGAGGATGGGACAACTGGGAAGACAACAACGACGACGAGGGTTACCTGGGAAAATTGTCCTGGACGGCTCCTGACGGATTGTCGACGCTCGCCTTCGGACTCACCACGAGTAAAGAAGATGACGCTGGCATAAACAACACAACGGTTTATAGCCTCGTGCTGACCAGGGTGTTAAGCTGTCGCTGCCGCTATGTCCTGCAGCACGATTTTGGCACGGAAGACGGTGGAGAATTCGATGTCGACGACAACCCTGAAACGGCGAAATGGTATGGAATCAATCAGTATTTCTTCTTTGATTTGAGCAGGAAAGTCACCGCCGGATTGCGAGTGGAATGGTTCCGCGACCAGGACAACTCGCGCGTATTCGATTTCCCCTCGGAACGGCTCGTCCAAGGGGGCAATTACACGGGAGTGACGGGTGGTGTCAATTGGCGAGCGGGATCCAACATGATGGTACGTTCGGAAGTGCGTGGTGATTGGTCGGATGTCGTACCGATCGGTGCTGGTGGCGTCTTCGACGACTTCTCCGGCAAAGAACAGTTCACCTGGGCAACCGACATCATCTTGAACTTCTAACCTGTGGGGGACCCAGCGGGTGAATACCATTCGCTTTAAATTCATCAAATTTGTAATCGTCTTGGCGGCAATCGTGAGCCCCCCGAGCGCGGTACGAGCGGACGGCCTCTCAAGCCTGTTGGGTGGATCACATGTCCAGCCGGGTTGGAACAACGCCGCTCCACCCTACCCGTCGGCAGGCATGTTCCCGGACTATGGACCTCCCTGCAGCAGCAGTACCAGCTACGGTCCCGGCGGCGGTGGTCCCTACGGCGGTGGCGGATTTGCTGATTACGGCGGAGTTGAATGCGGTCCGAGTTGGTACGACTTTTCCGTCGAGGGGATGTACCTGGACCGTCGCATCAGCGGCAAATCAAATATCGATTTAATTTCGGACAACCCAGGAAACACAGCTGTCGTCGTGCTTAGCGCCTCGGATGCGGATTTCGAATTCGAGGCGGGAATCCGGGCAACGTTGCGATATCAACTCAACGCAACGGACAGTATTGAGGGCGTCTATGTCGACGGTTTAGATTGGGAATCGACGGTCACGGTCAACGACTCCGATATCGGTGGCGACATGAATGACCTGTTCTCGGTATTTAGTCAATTCGGTCAAGTTCCAATCGGCGGATTTGAGGAAACCGATGCTGCCGAAACCGCGAGTCTCACTTACCGATCGAATCTGGAAAGCGTGGAGTTCAATTTTCGCCGCGGCTGGATCAGCCGCAATGCGCGGATACATGGCTCGTGGATCGGAGGGTTGCGCTACCTTCGGCTGAATGAACAATTTAGTCATGCCATTCACTGGGTAGACGTCCAGACGATGGGCACCACAACAACAACGAGCACGAATCTCTTTAATTACGACATTAACACACGCAATGATCTACTGGGTTTCCAAGGTGGGGCTAAAGTGGGATGGTGTCTGATGCCTGGACTCATCGCCCATAGCCAGATCAAAGCCGGCGTCTATGGAAACAGGGCTAGTCAGAATTCGCGCCTCGTCAACACAGTAACCACGTTGGTCAGCACCTCGTCGTCCGTTGCGACTACTTTGGATGTCCCCGAATCGGCCAAAGACGATGTCATTTCATTTGCCACCGACGCCAGCGCTTGGATGACGTGGCAACTGCATCCTTTGGTAAAGATTCGCTGTGGATACGAGGTTTGGTTTATGCAAGGTTTGGCGCTGGGGCCAGATAATTTCAATACAAGTCCACCGGCCGAATTCACTCCGACACCGACCACTCCGGCCCGCCAGGTGTTTCTCGACGACCAAGGGGAAGTCTTGTATCACGGGGCCCGGCTTGGTTTAGAGGTTGGTTGGTAACGTCATCTCGACGTCGACCAGTCATCTTGAGAGATGACCTAAGCGACTGCACCGCTTTTTGCCAAGCATTTCGCTGGCGAGGTTCAGCGGTTAAATTCAGCCCATTCCGTGTGCGCTGGGGCCCAAGGCCGAAAATTTTTTTGAAATTTCTTCGGTTGCATCATCCTGCTGTACTGTTCTAGTGCAGTTGTTTCAGCTTGAAACACACCGCCCAGCCAGGATCTAAAGGTTCCCACGGGTGATCCAAGCGAACAGCCAGTGATTGCTTCGCAAAGCGGCACATGGTGCCTGAGAATGCTTCATTTACGTAGCCGATGTCAACGCGCGAAATTTCTCGTAAGTGCTTGCTGCGAAGCCAGATGCGCTCATTCTATTTGACACGGTTGGCTCCCCGAATTAGCATCGAGACTTGAGCGCGAGTTTTAGGGGCAGTGCGATTGCGTGTGGGAATGGAGAATCTTTGAGGAGGCCGAGGTTGGTGTATTTCGTCGCGATTTCCAGCCTGCGCGGGCGAGACGTTTGAGCTGTTGGTCCGCTTTTGAGTCGACGAGGTTCAGATTCTGAGAATCACCCCAGTAGGTAGTTGGGTGACCAGTAGATTATCGGGTTTCTGGCAGTGGAGGTTTGCCGTGAAGGCTTTCCGCAGACAAAAACGTAGTGGTAGCAAGCGACATCCAACAGCTGGGTTGGCATCGACGGTTTCCGCGCGTAAATCACTTTGGTTGGAACATCTTGAACAGCGATGTGTCCTGTCCACGTGGCAACCCATCGGCCCCAGCCCGATCCTCAACGGCCAAGTTGAGAACGTTTCCCCCGGCGACGCCGTGGTCGGCGCCGTCCAAACCGTCGTGGCTCATCCGACCAACCCGAACGTGCTCTATGTCGGTACGACTAACGGCGGGGTGTGGAAAACGTTAAACGCATCCAGTTCACTTCCCGACTGGGTGCCCCTTACCGACGACTTGCCGTCGCTTTCCATCCGGGACTTGCGGATGGATCCCACCAACCCTGACCGTTTGATCGCGTCGGTGGGCCTGTCCAGCTCTTATGGCACTCTCAGCTCGGATGGCCAAGTGTTCCGATCCGAGGGAGGCGAGCTAGTCGGGCTGTACCTCACGCACGATGGTGGCGAGACCTGGTCGTTACTTTCGGATCCGCTCTTCGAGGGAGAGAGCGTGCGCTCCGCCGAGATTCGCGGCGATACGATCATCATGGGGACGGCCGACGCCAAGACCAATGGGACTCATGACGCTGAAGGCGGCGGTTTGTACCGCAGCACGGACGGGGGCAATAGTTGGTCGAAATTCACGATTGTTAAACTCGAAAACGACGACATTGGCCTGCTGGATCTCGGAGTTGCGCGTGAACGTTGCCAAAATCTTGCGGACGATTTGGCATGTATTATTGAGCCGGGTCGGACCATCGACCTGCCGCTCAAATACAGTGTCATGGAGCTGACCGCTGATCCGAGCCCCGGGGGTGATCAGAGATATTACGCATTGGTCGTCGCCTCGGTCGCCCTTGGCGATGTCGACGTAACCCAAGTACAGAATCGGGTCATGGACGAGGCGCGAGGTATCTACACGACCCAAGACGGCGGGGCAACCTGGGTCAACATGACCCACGATGCCCGACGCGAGCCGATCACCGACGGCGAATTCGAAAGCCTGGCGGTGATCCCGCCACCCGATATCCAGGACGCGATACTTGGCCGCATGCAACGACGAGTGGACGCCGAAGATGACACGGGTGTGGTGGGGATCGTGGAAGTTCCCTACCTGGACGAGCAGGGTTCCTTCGCTTTTCCCGGCGACCTGAACAACGCCAAGCTATCGGTGTCGGCGGACGGCGGTCGCTTGTTCGCCCTGATTGCCGACTCCGGCGTCGTCAAATACATCGGCTATGCGGATGTCCCAGACGCCATCTCCACCGACCCGGCTTCCGATATCAACGGACTGGTAGACATCGCCGCCATCCAATGGCAGATCATGGATCTTCCACTGATTCCGGGCGAGGATTCCCTGCAGGGTCTGAATCCACAGGCCGAGCCGGGCTCCCGAGGCTCGATCCACCTTTCGTTACTGGCCGATCCGAATGACCGGAACATTGTTTACGTGGGTGGTGATCAGCAGGACCTACCGGTCGACGGCTCCAGCAACTTTATCGGCGCAACAGATTTCAGCGGAACGATCTGGCGTGGAGATACCACGAATAGACCTTCCATCGGGATCATCGACGGGGGAGATGGAGACCTTTTCGAGCCAGTTGGCCGAGAACTGCTCGATGTGCAGCTCCTGATGCGCGAAGACAACCTGGTGATGGTAGTTCAGGATGCTCCTTCCGATCAATGGTCGCATATGACCCACGACAATGACCGGTCCGCGATCAATGACGGCGGTACCGCCAACAGCTCCGCACCCCATGCCGACTCTCGAGACCTGGCCATGGACGCCGCCGGCAAGTTGATCGAAGTGGACGACGGTGGCATCTATCGCCGCACCAGTCCTCTGGACAACACGGGTGATTGGTTCTCACTCAACAACAATCTGCAGGTTACGGAATTCCACGATGTCGCTTATGACACCACGTCGAACATCGTCTTTGGTGGTGCACAGGATGTGGGATCGCCTCAGCAGAACGCTACGGACGACTCGACTTGGGCCGGGGTACAAGTCTTCGATCTCGTCGTTGACCAGGGTTTGATCGACCCGATCCGTCTCAATGCTGATGGCGGTGATGTCGCCGTTGACGATTCCAGCGCCTATATATCCTATCGCTATTCGAGCATCCAGGGAGCGGGCTTCATTCGCAGACAGATTTTCTCGTCCAACAACGTGTTTCGTGAACAGACGTTTCTGACGTTACCGGATGATTTTGTGCCATCGTTTGTAACTCCGATTGAAGTGAATGTCGTTGACGGCTCTCGGCTGATCATCGTTGGTGAAAACGGAATTTACGAATCACTCGATCGAGGCGATACCTTTGAATTGGTCACGGGGATTGACAACACTCAGCAGTCGCTAGACACCAACGCGGTCGCCTATGGTGGCTTTAGGGCTGGCTTTGAGAATGTCGGTGTCATCTACGTCGGCTTCGGTAGCGATATCGTGATTCGCACGGTTGAGGGTGTCGAAAGAATCGGTGACGACGGTACGAGGGAAATTGACCCGGAAAACGTGGAGTTGACGCGAGCTGACTTTCCTGGCGGCCAAGTCAAAGACCTCGTGCTGGATCCGGACGATTGGCGGACCGCTTACGTAACCGGAAGTAACGGCATCTGGGTGACCCGAGATGCGGGCGTGTCCTGGACCGATATGACCGGGAACATGACAGCGAGCTTCGTTAAGCCGGTTCAGTACATCGAACACACAACGAGTGACGGTAGCGACCAAGTCGTCGTGGGAACGAACCGGGGCGTCTTCTCGATGAACATAGACGAGCCGGGAATATGGACGCCCCTCAGCACCGATTTGCCGAACGCTCTCGTTTACGACCTTGATTACGATGCCACCGATGATGTGCTGGTTGCCGGCACGCTTGGCCGCGGGGCCTTTATCCTGTCCGACGTCTCCGCGAAAGCCAACTCGGACGGCGGCACTACGCCAGTCGATCCACCCGCCAGCACCATGACTGGTAGTGTGGCGGGGAACGTCTTCGGCGACCAAAACAGTAACGGAGTGCAGGACGCTGGTGAAGATGGATTGGCCGGAATCGTTGTCTACGTCGACATGAACAACAACGGCCGCATTAGCCTCACCGGCCCCGTCGGCGTTACGAATGCCAACGGAGATTATGTAATTACGGGCGTGCCGGTGGGCACGCAAACGATTCAGATTGCCACGTCGGCCGACGACCTCTTTGGCACGGCAGCAACTCAAACCGTCATAGTCATCGTAGCGACCACCACTTCCAACGTGGACTTCGGCGCGACGCCGCATTTCGACTATGGCGACGCCCCCGATCCCTATCCAACTCAAATCGCCGAAAGCGGGCCTTCCCATAGTCTGTTCACAGACCTTTATCTGGGCCCCGCCGCCAACCTGGGGATGCCTGGACTCCAGGCGGACGGAGAGCTTGACGGCCAGGCGGACGATGGCTCGGACGACGGCGATGGTGTCGTTTTCGTGTCCGGACTTCAGCCCGGAGCGACGGCGAGGATTGCGGTCCTCGCCAACCAACCGACCAACTTGCACGGCTATCTGAATGCCTGGATCGATTTCAATGGCGGTGGTGACTTGACCGACCCTGGTGAACAGGTCGCCGTCAACTTACGGTTGGACAACGGAGTCAACTCGATTTCGATTGCAGTCCCAGCGGGAGCTTCCGCCACCAATGCGCTCGCCCGATTCCGCTGGTCTTTCGACAAAGACATCTCGTTCGCCGGATCCGCCTTCGGTGGAGAAGTAGAAGATTACCTGGTGTCGATCCCGATGACGGGCAGTGGAGGGTCGGTGGCTAGGGACGACACGTTTGATGCTGTCGAAGACATGACGGTTCCGCTGGTGATGGACGTGTTGGCCAACGATTCACCCGACATTTTCGGTGGCACACTGACGGTGGAGATTCCACCCGGACAATCGGTCAATGGAACGCTGACAACCGATGGAACCCAAATCTCGTACACGCCGAACGCCAACTTCAACGGCACGAAAACCTTTGTGTACGATCTGGTCGACTCCTTGGACACCCGATCGACCGCCACGGTCACAATCAACGTGGAGAGCGTTAACGACCCTCCGACGGCAGTCGATGACGACGTTACGGTTGGCGCCGATACGTTTCAAAACGTGCTCAACCTGACGGCCAACGACCTGGTCGAACCAGACGACAATGAAACACTTGTCATCACAGCCCTTGGGCCGACGTCAGCGGGCGGTACCCTGTCGCTCACGGCGGACGCAACCGGAGTTCGCTACTCACCAATGGCCGGTTTTCTCGGCACCGATACCTTTATCTACATGGTCAGCGACGGAAATGGAGGGACCGCGGAGGCGATGGTCACCGTCGAGGTGGTACGGCCGCTGTTCGTCGATTTCCGCCTGGCGGTAACCGATACTAACGGCAATGCCATTTCTGAGATTGACGTCGGCAATGACTTCCAGCTGCGCGGTTTTGTGGAAGACACCCGCCCCATTCCGGCAAGCGTCTTCAGCGCCTACTTGGATGTTGAGTACGATCCCTTCTTGGTCACGACGATGGGTCCGACCACGTTTGGAGCGGTTTACAATCGCGGTACCAATGATGATTTCTCAACGGCCGGCATTATCAACGGGATTGGAGCAACCACCGATCTTTTCACGCCTCCTCCTGGTGCGGGCGAATTTCTCCTTTTCAGCGTTCCTTTTACCGCCAGAAATTCCGGAACGGTTACCTTCCAAAGCGCGTTTGAGGACAACCTCCCCTTGCGCGCCGTGACCTTGTTTGGCAGCAACATGTCTGTCAACGCGGAAATGATCACATTTGGTGCGGCAAGTCTGACGGTTAACGGCATCACGGTCACCAACGATATGTTCACGGTCGTCGAAGATTCCACAAACAATTCATTCGACGTACTCGACAACGACATGGGTGTCGATCCACTCGAAATCGCGACTCTGCTGAGTACTCAACCAGCCAACGGGACGGCCGTGGTCGTGGAACTGGGGCCTGGTGAAGACCGCATTCTCTATACGCCAGACCCCGATTTCGAGGGCGTGGATAACTTCGAATACACGGTGATGGATGCGACAGGTACACCGGGTACGGGCTTCGTCACAGTGAACGTGACCAATTTAAATGACGACCCCATGGCGGTCGATGACACCATCGCCATTGAATCAACGAACGTCGCCACGTTAGACGTGTTGGCCAATGACATGGATGCGCCCGATCGCAATGAGATCCTTACTATCACCGGGGTCACGCAGCCCGCCGAGGGTGGCGCCGTAGCCATCTCCGCGGACGGCAAGTCACTGGAATTCACGCCAAATGGTGTCAACACCATGACAATGTTCACTTACACCATTAGTGACGGCAACGGCGGCAGCGACACGGCGATGGTGAACCTTGAGATCAATGATAATGTTGCTGTCTTCCGGCCTCAGGTCACAACGCTCAACGGCGAACCCCTTTCGGGACCGCTTGAGTTCGGCGACGAATTCCTGCTCAGCGTTTTCACCCGGGACCGACGCAATGTGCCGAGCGGTGTTTTCAGCGCTTACCTCGATGTCATATACGATCCCAGCCTCGTTGAAGTTGTCGGAATGCTGGACCTGTCCAACGGTAGATATACCGGTGCTGCGTCAGGTAGCACGGCGGTCGCTGGCGTGATCGACGAAGTCGGCGGCACGGATGGCACCACGCCGCTGGGTGAAAATGAGTTCCTCGTATTCGAAGTCCCTTTCCGAGTCACAAGCAGCCAACGAGCCACAATGACGTTCATGACGGATCCGGCTGACCTTTTGCCAATCCATGAAGTGACCCTGTTCGGCGAGTTCGCCTCCGTCGACTTCGACCTGATCGATTTCCAAACCGTCGACCTGCAAATTGAGGGAGATGGTGCTCGCAATGACCAGTTCACGGTCGACGAGGACACCACCACGAATCTTGATGTGCTGATGAACGACGTTATTCCAACCGGTCTTGGCCCATTAACCGTCGATAGCGTCTCACAACAACCGGATGCCGGTGGTGTGGCGACGGTCATTCCCGATCCCAATGATCCGAGTCGGATGGTTATCGAATACACGCCGACGATGGATTTTCCGATGGGCGTGTCCAGCGATTCGGAAACCTTTAAATACCTGGCGCGTGACGCGGCCGGTACGCCGACGGAAGGGACCGTCGTCGTTACCGTCAACAATACTCCCGATCTCCCCATCGCGAATGACGATTCTCGCATCGTGCAAATAGGATCCGTCACCCAATTCAATCTCCAGTCCAATGACACCAACGATCCGGATCCGGCAGCTGACCTCACTATTATGTCGGTCACGCAGCCCATCGGTGGCGGCTCGGTCAGCATCAACTCCGGCCCGGCGGCACCCACGACCTTTACGGCACCCACGACCCCGGGCATCGTGACGTTCACCTATACCGTCGTGGACGTGGACGGATTGACTGACACGGCGACGGTGACAGTGGATGTTTCCACCAATGCTCCGCCAACCATGGGCTTCTTGTTCGAGGTGACTGACACTCTAGGGTTACCTATCGATAGTGTCGCCACTGGCGAATCGTTTCTGTTAAACGTGTCGGTTCAGGACATGCGTGAGATTCCACGTGGGGTCTTTTCAGCTTATCTAGACGTGATCACGACGGGGACCGGCACCGTTACGAGCGACGGCCAAATTCAGTTCAACCAGCTTGTTTTCCCGAGTGCTCAAAGCGGTACATTCGGCACCGAACCACTGGTCGATGAGTTGGGAGCTGTCGATGGGACTTCGGCAGCCGACCCGGAAGGGGTGGTGCTTTTGGCGACCATTCCACTAATCGCCACGTCCGTGGGTGATCTCACGTTTACCGGGGTCGCAGCCGACATCGTTCCCCCCAATGAAACAACCTTGTTTGGCGACTTTGCCGTGGTCGGTCCGGATCAACAGGATTTCGGCCTTGATTCTGTCTCCATCGTGTCTCCCCCTGCCAGTTCCGCCGTTGTTCTTGACGTCGATGGCAATGGGGATGTAACTCCGTTTGATGCGCTGTTGGTGATCAACGAACTGGACGGAGTCACCCCACGAGCGGCGAGCAGCTCGTCCGCACCACCGCCGCCGACACCTCCACGATCACGTTACGATGTGAACGGGGATGGAAACGTCACTCCGCTGGACGCCTTGTTGGTTATCAACGAATTGGACGGTCAATCGGTGGCAACGGCACCAAGATCATCTTCTAGTTCCATGGCAGTCGTCTCAGATTCCTCGAGCCGCGTCGAAAGGGTCGCGACTCCCGAGGCTTCCCGCGACGCCACCCTCCTCGCCCTAAATCCCGAGCTGATGGCCCGGGCCAAGGCAAATCTCATCCGCTACGTCACTAATCAAAGCAACTTGCCAGCCGCAGTAAATCAAGATGTCTCTGTTGCTGCGTTGGACCATGTCTTCGCCGTGGATCGAGCTGGCGAGCTGGGCGAAACCGCTTTGGCAGCCACGTCCAAGGCTTGGGCCGACGACGAGACGAGTGAAGCAATGAACACTGAGACTTTTGATGACGTCTTCTCGCAACTGGCTGAGCAGACGGGTGCCAAGCTGGCACGATCGTAATCACACATTTATTTATCCGATTTAGATCGGAAAGCAGACTCGCCAGACGGAGCATTGTGACCATCGATGATGATGAGTTGCCACGGCGTCGAGGCGTTAGGGAACGAGGCAGAGAAGTTCGGCATTCTGGAGTGTGATAGGCTATGAACAAGAACCGAGGAGACCGATGGGATATCCTTTCGCGTCATCGTCGTCGATGGCGGAAACGGACGGCAACCCCGGACGCAAAACGACAAGGCCACCCTTTGCGCCTGGAGTCGCTAGAAGACCGGGTCGTGCTGACCGCGGGGCCCATGCTGACGTCGCTTGTTCCCAATGGCACGGATCCATTGCTGAATGGTCAAACTCTAACGTTTTCGCCGACCGATTTTCTTTTCCAATTCGATGAGGGTCAAGTTCTCGACGTAACGACGATTAACAACAGCATTCTGATCACCGGTAGCGGTGCCGACGACACGTTCGATACTGCTGACGACGTCGCGATAGCGCCCGACGCGGTCACACTCGGCGACATGTCGAATCAGATCGATGTCGAACTGGCCGCGGGCCTCGCCGATGACTTTTACCGGATCGTCATTCTGGGCGCGGGGACCAACGCCTTGGCCAATATGGAAGGCTATCCTTTCAACGACGGCCTGGATCAAACCATCGAGTTCGAGGTGAATGTCGCGACCGGACCCACGTTGGTGAGCATCAATCCCAACAATGACGACATCCTAGATCCTGGCGAAACACTAGACATCGCTCCCAGTGAACTGCGGTTCCAATTTGGAGATGGTCAGATCATTGACGTCGATAGTCTGGCCAGCGGCATCACGATCACCCGATCCGGCGCGGATGGGGCGCTGGGCACCGCCGATGACGTGGTGATAACACCTGGATTCCTTGGCATCGGTTCCCAGTTGAACGAAATCGTCTTCCGCATTGCCGAATCACTGCCCGATGACACCTACCGAATCGACGTCACTGGGACCGGCACCAGCCCGCTCATGGACACCGCTGGTTTTCCGTTTAACGATGGAGAAGACTTCTCGATCAATTTCGAGCTGAACCTGGCTCCCCAGGTCATCGCCGTCGTACCCCAACCGATACAACGCGACGCGGCCACGGGCGCGCTGGAACAAATGCGGAACCAAATCGTTGTTTACTTCAACAATGACGATCTCGACCTCACGTCGGCTCAGAATCCCAACTTTTATCAGCTATTGGCGACCCAGGGCACAATAACCAATACAGACGATGGTGACGCCATCAAGCCAACCAGCGTCGTTTACGACGCTACGGCCAACTCAGCCACTTTGACGTTCGCCAGCGAACTCCACCTGCTGTCATCGGGACCTGGTGCCTACCGCCTGCGTATCGGCACCAGCGAAACGCAGCCCGACCCGCCAGTTCGCGTCACGGTAGCCGACGATCCTGGTTCGAGCTTTGACGCGGCGAGTATCGAGGTCGGCACGCTTACCGCACAGGGTCAAATCCTGTCTGCGGCAATCGATCCGCAACCATTCATTCTCGATCTGCCGGGATCGAACAATGACATCGGCTCAAGAAACGTCAACCTGACCACCACGCTGACCAACGACACTGTTTTCTTGGACAACATGCACCTGGCTGACGATAGTGCAGACTCAACACCAGGCACAACGGAGCTATTTTACAACTTTCGCGACATTTACGGCGCCGACGACCTGGGCAATCCGTTAACCAACGTCATTACGGAACGTCAGAAAGAACGAGCTCGCGAAGTAATTGAAATCTACAGCAAGTACCTGGGACTTCACTTCACGGAGACAGCCGATCAGGGATTTACGATCGTCACCGGAGTTCTAGATGCCATTGAGCCCAATGTGGTCACCGGCTTCGGCGGTATCACCGCCTTGGCAGCCCAGGTCTCAGACTTTGAGGTGCTCGTAGACGGCGTCCTCACGCCGATTGAAGGCCGGCCAACGGCGATCATGGATGCTGGGGAAATCTGGGAAGATAGTTTCGGGGAGAACTGGTTCCAGGAAGCGATGCGTCAAGTCGGATACCTGCTGGGAATGGGAGGTTCCTTTGATCTACCAGACGGGACGATCATGGGTTCCGACAGTCGCCTGACCTTTGGAACCGCCGCAGAGCCCGTATTTCCTGGCGACCATGACATTCTGCACGGCCAGCACCTCTTTCGGCCGGATAGCAATGACATTGATTTGTATCAATTCACTGTGGCGGACACAGGACTCTTCACGGCCGAGACGTTCGCCGAACGGCTGGCTGATTCCAGCCAGCTCGATACGGTGCTGAGGCTGTACCGACAAGATATCGACGGCAGGCGAACGCTCATCGCGCAAAACGACGATTACTTCAGCGAAGACTCGCTGATCCGCCTATCGCTGGCTGAGGGAACCTATTACCTCGGCGTTTCCGCCAGTGGCAACGCGGAGTACGACCCGACTATCGCAGGAACGGGATTTGGCGGCACCAGCCAAGGGGATTATGAGCTGCGCCTGCAACTCCGTTCGGATATCGACGTCTCCATCCGTGATGCGACCGGAATCATCTTGGATGGTGACGCAGACGGCATTGAGGGTGGTATTCACAATTACTGGTTCCGTGTAGCGTCTCCGGACGACACGCTCCTGGTGGACAAACTAGCCAATTCGGGCGGCGACGGTAGCGAGCTGGCACCGTTCAACAATATCCCAGCCGCCCTCGCGGCCACGGATGATGGAGACATCGTCCGTATCGTTGGCAACAACTCCGAGAATGCGGATTTGACGGCACGCCAGGCCTACCAGATCGGCTTTGACGTCCTCGGCAACGAGTTGTCCGATGGTGACGATCTGATTGTTCCTCGCGGCGTGACGGTCATGGTCGATGAAGGTGCCGTTTTCAAGATGCGACGCAGCGTCGTTCAGGTGGGGACCTCCGATCCTACGGTGGATCACAGCGGTGCAAATTTCCAGGTCGTGGGAACTCCCGACCATCCCGTCATCTTTACCTCCGCCAATGACGAGACTATCGGCGATGACAGCCTACCAGCCGTCAATACCAATGCGGACGAGGGTGATTGGGGCGGTATCATTTTCCAAAACGATCTGGACCTGGCCATCTCACCCGATCGGGTCGACGAAACAAACGGAATCTTCCTGAATCACGTCAACCACGCAGACATGCGTTTCGGGGGCGGATTGGTTTTGCGCGATTCCATTCAGGAGGTCATCAATCCCATCCATATGATTGATGCTCGTCCAACGGTCAGCCACAACATCGTTACCAATAGCGCGGATGCCGCATTTTCAGCCAATCCAGATAGCTTTCTGGAAACCAATTTTCATTCGCTTGAGTTTCAGACGATCGAATTTACCTCCGATTACGATCGCGTCGGTCCGGAAATCAACAACAATCGTTTGTTGGACAATTCCATCAATGGCTTTTTCGTCCGCGTGAATACACCGGCGGGTGGTTCCCTCGAAGCTCTGACCGTCGCGGGGCGATTCGACGATCTGGATGTGGTCCACGTCATTAAAGATACCGTGACGTTAGCCGGAACACCTGGTGGATCCCAGATCCTGCCAGGCGATGCGATGCGCACCGCACGTACCGACGCGAGTTTGGTGATCGATCCGGGAACCGTCGTCAAGTTGGAAGCGGGTGCGATCGAAGCTGAAATCGGCACTCAGCTTTTGGCGGAGGGAACGGCCGAACAACGGGTCGTGTTCACGTCGCTATTGGATTCCAGATTTGGCGCCGGCGGCACGTTTGTTACCGGAGGTGGCGTCGATGCAATAGCGACCGAGGGGGATTGGGCCGGACTGGTGATCCGGCAGGTGGCATCGGCCAATTTCGACCACGCGGTTTTTGCGTATGGTGGCGGAATCCGCACACTGGAAGGTAGTTTCGCGGAGTCCAATGTCATCGAAGTCATCCAGAGCGACGTGCGCATCGCTCATTCGGTGCTGGAAAGAAACGCCGATGGTGTTGGCGGCCTCGCGCCGATTGATCGTTTCGGTCGAGGCTTTAACGTGCCGGCGACCATCTTTGTGCGAGGGGCCCAACCGGTCATCCTCGACAATGACTTCCAGAGCAACGCTGGGCCAGTCATTAGCATCAACGCGAATTCGCTGAATCACTACATCAAGGTCGACCCAGGCCGGCAAACCGGCCTGGTCGATATCGTTTCCGCCGTCGCCGACAATCAGGGGCCGTTGATCCGACTGAATCGCATTGGCGTCAATGTGATCAACCTGGACGACGCCCGGATGGCGGAGGACGTGGCCAATATTGGCTCTAACGAAATCAACGGCATGGTGATTCGCGGGGGAACCCTCACGACCCAGTCCGTGTGGGACGACATCGATATTGTTCACGTCTTGCGAGACACCATTTACGTTCCGGACCTTCACACCTTCGGCGGGCTCCGCCTGGCGAGCAGCAGCGAAGGTAGCCTAGTGGTCAAGCTCGATAACCTCGATCCCACTGGTCAAGATCCGAGCATGCCCGATACGGCCGGATTTGTGGCCACCGGCCGCCCGCTAGGAATTGACGACCGTGTCGGCGGGCGAGTGGAATTGCTGGGCCAACCCGGACACCCCGTCATCTTGACTTCGTTAGCCGATGATTCGGTAGGTGCCGGATTGGGGGTCGACGGACGATTCATTTTCGACACCGATGGAAATGGAGCCGGTGACACCGGACCCCTAAACCTGCCCACGGGGCCGGAAGTGGATAACGATGTGCTGATCGATAACGACGTCGCCGTCGGCATTCCCGGTCAATTCGCAGTCCACGTCCTCGATGGCGGAGGCAGCACGGGTGGACGCGGCGGTATCTCGGCAAGAGGAAACACCCAGGACTTTTCTGACGTCAATGTGATCTTCGAATACCTCAATCTCGTCGACGTCGGCAGCGATGGCGAAGGGATCAATCTGGCGGACACCACCATCACAATACCAGCCACCTTGATGGAGCCTGATCTCGTCGTCAGTGAAGGTGAGTTCGAAGGTGACAATGGCACCATTCGCTGGCGGGTGGAATCCACATTCCTGGACGGCGATACCACCTTTTTCAACACAGTGACCTTCAGCAGCGACGGTGCGCTAGGCGACCTACAGTTCATCAATCATCTCGATGAAGATATTCGGGCGTTTACCGACGACATTCTCTTTCCGTCCGGAACGCCCGGCGAAGCCGATTTTCGCGTGTTTACGTTAGATGGGCCACAGCGGATTGGGTTCTCGCAAGGGGGCGTTTATGAGGAGGGAGATGACCTGAAGAATGCGACCTACGACGGTTGGGCGGCTGACGAGTTCCGCGATTTGCTGGGGGCCATCGAGGGAGCCGGTACCCAATACACCATCGATGGAAACATTGATGTCGTTGATTTGGAGCCGTTTGTCGATCCTAGGCTCGGTGATGCGTTCGGTCCTGAGGATGTTACCACCGCCTTTGCGTGGACGGTGGATCCCGCTGCGTCGACGGCCACGATAACGACGTTTTTGGAACTCGTACCGCGAGATCCGATTTCCGGGGCAAAGCCAGGTGACTGGCAAGGTGTGAGCTTGGAGCAGTACAGCCAGGACCGAAACGTCCAGGGCATCATCGAAAGAGAATCCACCACGGCGACCGCTTTTGATCCTAACGGATCGCCGTCGACGGCACAGGTGATCGGCCAGCTTGCTCCGAACCAGAAGGCTGGCGATGACAACCTGCGACTTGGATTTGAAATCCATGGGTTTATCAACAACCGGGCCGATACCGACGTCTATAGCTTTCGAGGAGTTGCCGGTACCGAGATCTGGTTGGACATCGATCGCACTTCTTCGGTGCTCGATTCCGTTGTGGAGTTGATCAACAGCGACGGTGTCGTCCTCGCCCGCTCTGACAACTCAGCCATCGAGGGACCCAGCGGTTCCATCGGTCCACAAGGCTTCGCAGAGTTTGATCATTACACCACCAATCCGTTCGACGCCGGAATGCGTCTGACGCTGCCCGGGCCTGTCGGTTCGACGAACACGTATTACGTGCGTGTCAGCAGCGAGAGCGGATTGACTGAGGGCCAGTATGAATTACAGATTCGAATACAGGAAACGGATGAATTTCCCGGCAGCAGCATCTCCTTTGCCGACATTCGTTTCGCCACGATCGGTGTGGAGATTGTCGGGCTGCCGACGCATTCTCCGTTGATCGGAGAAAGTACCGAAGACAGCTCCTACAACGATTTTCTCGCGGAAGAGGGGCTGGAACCGGCCGGAGAGTCAACCGTTGGACATAGCCGTCTTCCTGTGCACCAAGCACCCCAACATCTTGGGAACTTGTTAAATACCGACCGCGCCGCCATTTCCATTTTTGGCCACTTGGAAAACGCCCGTGACGTTGATTGGTACCGTTTCCACGTGGCCTACGACGCCGTGCAGGGTCTTCCCGGCATTACCGAAAGCCGCGATGCGGGTGTCGTCTTCGACATCGACTATGCGGATGGCATCGCCCGTCCCGATTCGGTGCTTTCCGTGTACAACAACAACGGCGAGCTCATCTATTACAGCGAGACTTCAGATGTCGTGCTGGATCACCCGAATGCCAGCGTATCGGACAAAGAGAATCTGGCGGCCGGTAGCTTCGGGGCCAGGGATCCTTTCATTGGCCCAGTGGAACTTGCCAGCGGGCCAGAAACTGGGACCGTAGCAAGGTTCGACAATTACGTCATCCCGGGCACTGCCGAGGACCCCGGACAAGCGATTTTCTTTTTTCCAGAGGGAACCTATTTCGTGGCTGTTTCGACGATCGCTCGAATCCCCGAAGACATCGCCCGTGGCGAGTCACGAACAGATGTCATTCCGACCCTCACGGGGCGTGGCCAAAATGTGACGGGCGGAACGGGAAGCACGACCTTCGTGGCTAACCCAAATGCGCCTGAAAATGCGGTGACCGACGGCGAATATCAATTGGAGATTCGCTACACGCCTATTCCGGAAGGCGGCTTCGACGCAAGCAACGCCACGGTCGCGGATGAAAACCGACGGCGAGAACAAGGACAGGTAATCGTCAGTGCCACATCGATTACCAACGCGTCGGGGTTCGGCATAGTCGTTGATGACGGACTACGTGATTTGCCGAATTACGGCGGGGGCGGCGTCGGGTCATTTCAACGACAGCCTCATGCCCAAGCTACCAGCGGTGATTATTTGCCACACGGCGGAGGCAATCGAAGTCTCGTCGAGTTGAACAAAGAGCGGATCGTTCCAGGTCTCACCATCAAGAACAACTTGATCGCCAACAACATCGAAGGTGGCATTCATTTCCAGGGAGATCCAAACGGATTCGTGCTCAGGACCTATAACCTCGACACACTTGATGAGGTAGCCGACACTGGTTTCGGGGCGAGTCTGAACGGGCTCAACTTCACCATTCGAGATATTAATGGATTAGAGCAGCAATTCGTGTTCGACGAGAGTGACGAGAACGACATCGTCATTGAGGTTGACACGGATCCAGCCAGCGCACCTGCCACGTCGGCAGGCGAAGTAGCCACGGCGATTATCCAGGCGATCCAATCCAGCGAGTTGGACGTAACCATCTATCGCGGCGAATTCGATTCGTTCTTCATTGAAGGCGCGGCGGCTGTCGGAAACAACGGATCCTGCAGTTCCGCCTTTGTCATCTGTGGTCAATCGTTTCCGGCAATTACCAGGCACATTGCTCAACAGGGCCCCGTACCGTTTGGCCGTATCCTCAACAATACCCTGGTCGGCCGCAGTGGGAGTCTAATCGACAACGCGGTATCCGCGGATGACGTCGGCATTCTCGTCGAGGACAACGCCAGCCCTACGCTGCTGAATAATGTGATCGTCAATTTCACAACGGGCATTCAATCGGATCCTTCATCAACCGACGTGCAAACAGATCGGCGCACGTTTATCAGCGAAGGCTCATTTTCGACGTTAGTATTCAAGGCTCCGCATTCCGACGACCTCGACAACGATCCTACCAAATACGTCGGTCTACGCCCCACCGTAACAGGCGGGAACCTCTATCAGGCCAATCTCTCGTCGGCGACGTTATTGGGCCTGGGCGATTTTGCCATTTCCCTAAGCAATGACGATTCTCTCTTCGTTGACGCCGAAAACGGCAACTTCTTCCTGGCTGCTGGGTCGCTGGCAATTGACAGCTCGGTCGATTCGGTACGTGAACGGGACAGCTTGGAACGGGTTACTGATGTCGTTGGAATTTCCCCCTCTCCGATCCTGGCGCCGCAGACAGATTTACTCGGCAACCCTCGCGTCAACGATTCGGATGTCGACAGCCCAGGCGGCTCAGGCTTGAGTCCCATCAAGGACCGCGGGGCGATTGACCGAGCGGACCGAGTGGGCCCGATCGCCTTGCTGATCACACCCACCGACGTGGTCAATCCCGATGGCGTTGAGGAGGGTTCGGGTGACCAGGACGGCAGTGCCACGCTGGTCATGCTTTTAGGGGAAAACCTGCGCGAATTCGCTATCCAGATCACCGACGGATTGTCGACTGTCGATCCAGGATTTACGGGTGCTGATGACCTGCTGGTCACCAAGGATCAGGTCGTCGTCATCCGTGATGACCGAGAGTTAGTGGAGGGAATTGACTACATCTTCACGTACGATTCGACCAACGACGTCATCCGACTCGCCTCACTCCGCGGCATATGGCCGACCGACAGCACTTACAAAATCACGCTTAACAACGCGACGGAAGACGGCATCAAGGACCAGGCTGGAAATCCTCTCCAGTCAAACCAACCTAATGACACGGTTCAATTCACGGTCCAGTTGGGCGAGGGCCGCGACTTCGGCGACGCACCCGACCCCACGTATCCCACCCTCTCTTCGAGCGACGGAGCCAGTCACCAGGTGGAAATCGGTTTCTTCCTTGGTAGCGGAGTCGACACTGAAGTAGACGCGGCCGTCGATGCCAATGCGGCAGGAGACGCTTTCGATGACGGCGTCACTTTCCCGACCCTGTTCCGCGGCTCGACGCAGACCATCACGGTCGAGGTCAGTCTCGGTGGACGGTCCGTTGCCTTCGTGGATGCCTTTATCGACTTTAACCTGGACGGTGATTGGGACGATGATGGCGAAAAAGTGCTCGACCGCGTCGCCGTTGCCGAAGGCACGAATTCGTTGAGCACCGGTGGGATTCCCTTCTCGGCCGTGCTGGGCGAAACCTTTGCCCGCGTCAGATTGAGTAGCGTTGGCGGGTTGGCTGCCACCGGTGAGTCCATCGACGGAGAAGTGGAAGACTATCGAGTAACGGTTTCCATCAGTCCCTGGCAAAACCCAGCTGATCCCTTCGATGTCAATGGCAGCCAAAGTGCTTCACCACAGGACGCCCTCTTCATAATCAACGAGCTAGATGAATTCCACTTCGCCGACCCTGAAACGGGACTGTTGCCGTTGCCTGTTACCGCAGAGATTATGGCTGACCCACGATTCGGGTTTCTGGACGTCAACGGCGACGGATTTGTTTCACCGCTAGACGCGCTGTTTGTCATCAACGCTATCGATGACATGTCATCCACACCTGTGGCTGCGTCGAGCTCAATGGTCGTATCTTCCCACGTCGTTGCGCCGCAGCGCCACGCGGGGGCTGTCGTACGACCCGTCAGTAGTGCGGCCGTGGACGTTGCGATTGCCCAACTAAATACCAACGAGTCGGCTGTTGGCCAGTTGAATGGCAGCCGCCCGGCGAGCACAACGCCGACCAGGTCGCTGACTTCTTTACTGGCAACATCGTCAACCAATAAGCCAGCCCGTTCCGCCGACTCGCTCGACGACGTGCTGGATGAAATCGCGGCCGATATCGGTCGCACCTGGCAGAGTGAGAAATAACGGAACAGGTATAAATCGATGAAGAAGAATCGTTCGCACAAGCGAAAGCAATGGCAGGCCCGACAGCGCAAGCGACGTCAGCGGTTGCCTCATCGCCGGCATGAGTTCCAGGTCGAGACTTTGGAACCACGTGTCGTACTGGCTTCGGGTCCGTTGTTGATCGGTATCAGCCCCAATGTAGGCGAGGTTTTGCGTCCCGGCGACACCCAGAATATTGCTCCTTCGGAATTGACGTTTCGGTTTGACGACCCACAGATCATCAATCCTGCCACACTTGACGCTATCAGCGTCCAAGGTGCCGGTGCTGACCGCGTTCTCGGTACGATTGACGACGTCGCCATCACGCCGGGATTCATCGGAACTGGCAACTTCGACAACGAAGTGGTCATGCGTTTCAGTTCTCCTCTTCCTGACGATGACTATCGCATCAGAATCATCGGAAATGGCGTGGACGCGCTGAGGAACGAGGAGAGCGATCCCTTCGACGGCAATCCGAACGTTGCCGGCAATCAAGATTTCCAACTTGATTTCACACTCGATCTGGGCGCGCAAGTAATCGCGGTGGTGCCGCAACCTGTTTCCACCGCGGGCGGCTCCCTGTCGCAAGCCAGAAATCAGATCGATGTCTACTTCAATGATGACGATCTCGACACGGCGTCGGCGGAAACTCTGGGCTTTTACCAGCTGATTCTAACCAACGATACCGCGACAAATTCCGATGACACGATCATCAATCCCTCGTCGGTAACATACAGCGCGGAGGAAGATCGCGCGATTCTCCTGTTCGAGAACCCGGGCGAGCGACTGGGGGATCTGACCGGCACGTTCCGACTGCGGGTCGGCACCAGCGAAGCAGCACCGCCGGCAACATTGAAAGTGGCTCCCGACGCATCGGTCACCTCTGATTTTGGAACGGCAGGGACCGTTACCGTCAAGATGACTGCGTTGGGTGACTTCGCCACGGCCGTTCGCGTGCACCTGATTACGAGTGATCACGGCGGAATCAGCGCTCCGATCGTTTCTCTCTCGGGCACCGAGATCGCGGTTGACCTGAATACCAACTTGGGAAATCAAACCACCGCGCAACAATTGATCGATGCGCTCAACACCAATGCTCCCAATCTGCTCACGGTGGAGCTGACCAGTGGGACGGGGGCGACCGCCATTGCCACAACCGTGACCTCGGGTAGCGAATTGGTATTGGCCGGCGAAGGCTCGAGTTTCGCGACCGCCCTGGATCTGGGAGCCTTGACTGGGCAAAGCCAGATCATCTCGTCCTCGATCACCCCCCAGTTCACGCCGTTGAACTACCCGGGGGCATCCGACGAGCCGGGTCATCGCGATATCCCATTGGAAACCGAGACGCATCTCGAACCAGGTTTTGTCACCGATCCTAACCTCTTGAATCAGCTCGACGACGCCTCGGATGACTTCTTCTTTTTTGAGGATCTAGTCCAACGAAACTCAACACTCGATTCCAGCGATAACGACACCGGCATCGAGACCATCGCCTACAATTTCCGCGAAAATTATGGCTTCACGCCCGCTCCGGAAAGCCGGCCTCTTCTCAACACGATCACGGATGAACAAAAACAAAGGGCTCGAGAGATATTCGAAATCTACGGGGAGCTGTTTGGCATCGACTTCGTGGAAACCGACGCGACGGGCCTGACGGTGGTCACAGGCGACACGCGTGTGTTGAACCCGTTAGTGGGCACTGGTCCGAACGACGGAATCATTTCGATCGCCAGTTTTAACCGTGGTCTCGCAATTCTAGACGCCTCCGAACCGTGGGATGACGCCTACGGATTTACGGACGATCCGAACAGGATCAGCTGGTTTTACAAGGCGATGAATGTCATCGGCGTACTCATCGGCCTGGGAGACTCCAGCGAATTGCCGCCCGGCACCATCCAAGGTCTCAGCAATTTTGACATGGCGTTTGACAACCCGATCGAACCCGCTTTTCCTGGCGATCAGGATATTGTGCACGGTCTCCATCGGCATCGGCCGGAGGGGAACGATATTGATCTGTACCGTTTTGAGATTACGACCAAAGCCGGGCAGTTCTCGGCGGAAACCATCGCTGAGCGGCAAGATGATTCAAGCCTGCTTGATACTGCCTTAGCACTCTACCAGGAAACGGCGGACGGCGTTCAGCTGGTTTCGCGCAACGACGACTATTTCAGTGAAGATTCGTTCGTCGAAAAACGGCTTGAACCAGGCATCTACTACATCGGAGTCAGTTCGACAGGCAACCTCGACTACGATCCCACAATCGAAGCCACGGGAGCCGGAGGAACGTCCCAAGGACCCTATGACTTGCGGATTAACTTCAGCCCCGATGTGGACTCCAGCATCGTCGACACCACGGATGTGACATTAGACGGGGACGCGGACAATGCACCGGGTGGTGTCTACAACTTTTGGTTCCGCGCTCAGTCGGGGAGCCGCACGATCTTCGTCGACAAATCTCATACGCCGACGCCCGGAATTGTGGGCAACCTGGCCAACCCGTACGACAACTTGCCGGCGGCGCTAGGGGCGGCACTGCCGGGCGATGTCGTGCGTGTTCTGGGAAACGGCGGGACCGACGGTGACCTCAGCACGTTAGGCGACAACGAAGCGTATGAAATTGGATCCAACAATTTTGGCACCTTTTCTGACGGCAAGTCACTGGTAATACCCCAAGGTGTCACGATGATGGTGGACGCCGGCGCCGTTTTCAAGATGAGGACGTCGACGATCACCGTTGGCAGTGATTCGCCCACCGTCGATCGCAGCAAGTCGGCGCTGCAGATCTTGGGCACACCGGACCAAAGCGTCGTGTTCACTTCACACAATGATCAGTCGATTGGCACCGATACGAATCCGTTGATTACGACTCCAACTTCCGGCGACTGGGGTGGACTGGTCTTTCGCAACGACGTTGATCGCAGCGCCGGCCGGGCGAATTTTGAGCAGGAAGGCATCTTTCTCAATTACGTCAATCACGCGGACATGCGCTACGGTGGTGGCTCGGTCATCATCAATTCGATTCTTCAAGTCATCAATCCGATCCACATGACGGACGCTCGACCGACCCTCTCCTTCAACACGATCACGCTCAGTGCCGATGCGGCGATGTCCGCGAATCCTGATAGTTTTGAGGAATCCACCTTCCATTCGCCCCAATTCCAAACGGACCCGTTCACCGCCGACTACAAGCGCGTGGGACCGGATATTCACGGCAATCGATTGATCGACCCGTCGCGAACGGACACAGCTGGGAATCCAGTCGAAACCAGCAACTCAATCAACGGTCTGTTCGTACGCATCGATACCCCGGCCGGTGGCGAGCCAGAGCTGCTGAATGTGTCCGCCCGCATCGACGATACGGACATCGTCCATTACGTCGCGGAAAACCTGCAGATTGCTGGTCAAATCGGCGGGGCCCTGGCGACGCCCGTTGTCGTTCCACCAGGAGGCCTGCCCGCGGACGGATTTCGCAAGGAGGCCCGGCTTGATGCCAGCCTGGTGATTGACCCAGGTACGGTCGTCAAACTCGACGGAGCGCGAGTCGAGCTGCAGCATAGTTCACAGCTGCTGGCCGAAGGCATCGTCGGCAAGGAAATCATCTTCACCTCCGTCTCCGATGATCGCTTCGGCGCCGGCGGCACCTTTGATACACGCGGTGACGGTGACACACGACTGGCCGCCGCCGGCGATTGGGGCGGCATCTACGCGGGCCACTCCTCCACTTTGAGTTTGGACCACACGCTGGTGACGTTTGGCGGGGGCATCACTCGAGTGGGTGGCAGCTTTGCTAATTTCAACGCCATTGAAATCCATCAGGCGATGGCCCGAATAACCAACTCGGTCATTGAAAACAACTCCATCGGCTCGGGCGGTCCGTCCGCCGCCCAGCGTTCGGGCCGAGGATTTAATGAACCCGGTGCGATCTTCATTCGCTCCGCCACTCCCGTCATTGCTGGCAACATCATCCGCGACAACCTGGGCGCGGCCATCAATGCCAACGCCAATGCCTTGAATCACTTTCTGGTTCGCGATTACGGACGGAATACGGGATCGGTGGATGTCATCACTTCGTTTCAAGACAACCATGGACCGTTAGTCCGTGATAATCGCCTGGTCGACAACCAGTTCAACGGCATGGAAGTACGAGGCCAGACGCTGACCACGCAAAGTGTCTGGGACGACACGGATATCGTGCACGTGGTTCGTGACACGATCTATGTTCACGACTTTCATACCTTCGGTGGGCTGCGTTTGGAAAGCAGTCCCTCCGAAAGCCTGGTCGTCAAGCTCTCTGGCCGCAACGCCGGATTCACCGCAACCGGACAGGAGTTGGACATCGACGATCGCATCGGCGGATCCATTCAGGTGCTCGGACAACCGGGCCATCCCGTCGTGCTGACGTCACTGTCGGACAATACCGTAGGAGCTGGCTTTACCCCCGACGGGCGGCCGCTCATGGATACCTTGACGTCAGAGCTGCCGGATCGCATGAATGACAGGGGATCGTTTGATATTCAGTTGATCTTTAGTCCAGCGGTAGCCGCTAACCCAACGGTCGTCGCATCCCTGGAGCGGGCCGCAGCCAAGTGGGAGGCGGTGTTGGAGGACCCCGTCTCGGTTGTCATCGACATCGATTTTGGACCACTCGAAGAAGCGGCGGGTGTAGCCAATCCGGCGGTCCATGTGCTCGACTACAATACCCTGCGGACAGCGTTGGTAAGCGACGCGCGCGAGCACGAGGCAATCGTCTCCGAACTTCCCACCTTTAATAATTTGGAGGTTGCGTTTCCGGTTGGCAGTCGTTTCCAGCTGAGTTCGATCGCGAACCTGACCACGGCCAACGCCAAGGCGCTTGGCATTCCGGAAGCAATCCTTCCGCTGGTCGATTCACTCTTCGAGCCCGAGACGGAAACCGATGGGTTCATCACGATCGACGATGATCTTAACACCGATGGTAGGGAGGTGTTCGCACTGGGCCTCCACGAGATCGGGCACGTCCTTGGTTTTGTCACCGCTGCCGGGGAAACCGATCAACTGGTTTCACTCAATCCCATGGACCTATTTCGCCTGTCACCTGGTGCCGGCGCTGTGGACTTCACGAACAGCCCGCGCATCTTGGATCCGACACAGGATCAGGTGTTCTATGACGGCGGCCTGTTCAATCCGACTGGAATTACGATTGGCGGGCTGACCATCGGAGACATTCCGCTTTCGACCGGTGAGGAGGAAGTAAACGGCGATGGTGGGCAGGCAAGCCATTGGAAGAGCAGTTCGTTGACCAATGGAATCGACATTGGCATCATGGAGCCCAGCGCCAGTGCAGGGGATTTGACCAACAACGACCTGCGAGGTTTTGATCTGATCGGCTGGGATTCAGTGAGTGCTGGGGCCCCCGGCGATTGGCAGGGCATTCGTTTCGAATCGTTTGCCAACGACCGAAATGCCGAAGTCATTACGGAAATGGAATCTTCCACGGTGGCCGCTCCGGGCACCAACGCCATCGCTGACACCTCCGAGTTCGTCGGCAGCCTGGCCCCGTTTGAGAAGTCCGGCGACGACAACCTGCGATTGGGGTTTGAAATTCATGGCTTCCTCAGTCAGCCGACCGACGTCGACGTGTTTAGCTTTGACGCTTTTGGCGGCACCCAAGTATGGCTGGATATCGATCGCACTTCGTCCACCTTGGATTCGGTCGTGGAATTGATCGCGGCGGATGGCACGCTTTTGGCCCGATCGGACAACTCGCTGTTGGAGCAGGAAGATCCGAGTCTACTCGTGGGCAGTGCGAACGTCGAGGCTTTGCCGCTGTCGGTTATAGATATCGATAAGGACCACTACTCGGTCAATGCGCTGGACGCCGGGATGCGGTTATTCGTGCCGGGTCCTACCGACATGACGAATACCTATCACGTGCGGGTCCGCAGCAGCCATCCCGATCTTGGCAGCGGTCCGGACGATCTTTCCTCCGGGCTGACGTCCGGCGCGTATCAGCTGAACCTGCGGCTCCGAGCGCTGGACGAAATCCCCGGTTCGACCGTGCGGCAGGCTGACATTCGCTTCGCCACCAACGGGATTGAAGTCATCGGACAACCGTTCCACACCCCGTTGTTGGGTGAGGCTACCGAGACACCCGACGTTCACAATACGTTTGAGACGGCCCAGTCGCTTGGCAATCCGCTGGTGACCGAACGCAGCACCATCTCCGTTGCGGGGGCGATTGATCGATTCGACGATATCGACTGGTACCAATTTGATATCGATTTCGACCACACCCAGGGACGCGGCGCTTTTGCGCCCATGATCATTGATTTGGACTACGCGGATGGTCTCGCGCGCGTCAATTCGTCGGTTTGGGTGTTCAACTCCCAGGGTGAATTGGTCATTACTTCGCGCGACTCCTCGATCGCCGACGACCGACCCGATCCACTGGATGCAGCCGGACTTGCCGATCTCGGCGCCGGCTCGGTCGGCGCTCAGGATCCCTATATCGGCCCGGTCGAGCTGCCGGCGGGAAGCTACTTTCTCGCCGTCACCTCCAACTATCTGGCACCTGAGGTATTGGACCAATACACAAACATTAGCTCCGGGAATGGCAATGTGCGTCTTGAGCCGCTCGATTCCCTCCAATCCCTTGCTAACCGGGATCCGGGTTTTCTCGGCTTCACCACGTCATTTCTTAATGAAATTCCCCTCGATATCGAGCCAGTACCCTACAAACTCAACGATGTGGTTCTCTATGTCAGCCAGAGATTTGGTGTCGCCGACGGCACCAACTCGTCGATCGTGATGATCGATCCGTTTACGGGTGCCAGGGAAACCAGCGTCGGCAATTACGTCCAGCATTCCCGAGACATCGCCATCGGCCTTGATCAACTCAGGTCGATCTCGCGGAACTCTGGTGATCAAACCGAGGGTAACGTCGGCAACCTGCTGCAGCTTGATCCCGGCACAGCGGCCGCCTCGGTTATCGGCGACGACGGTATTGAATTGTACATCGCGGACGATATGGGCGCACCGGTCCGACCCGATCCAGACACCGGTGTCAACTTCGAAGCATTGACCTTCTTGAATGATGATTTCATGCTGGCCGTCGGTAACCGACCAGGTGGTCCTGGGGTTCAGCTCACGAACAACCTGTTGTACTTGATTGATGCGGCCAGCGGCGCTGCCACCAGCGATCCGGCAGACAATCGCGAGGAGGAGGCACTACTGAATGGCGCTGCCACGCAAATTGTCGAACGGGGGCAAATCCTCACGACGGTCAGTCTCGGCACAGGCAATGATGCGTTCCTCGTCAGCGAAAACGCCACGTCGATAAACAGGGTCACAGGCAACGCGATTCGGGAAATTGCAGATGAAACAACGCTCGTTCTCGACGACGGTACCGGGACGTTTTTCGTATTCGAACTCGACAGTGGCCCCGAAGCATTCGTGTTGGTGGATCCATCACAAGGCGCCTTCATCGCCGATGAAGAATCATTTACCCTCGATGGTACCGTGTTTGAATTTAATACGGGGCCGGTCTTGGAGGTGATTGGGGGTGGCGCTTCGTTCATCCCAGAAGAAAGCTTTACGCTCACCGACAATGCCATACCGACAGCCAATACGATGACGTTCCAGTTCACCTTGGATGGAATCGCGACGATCCCGGGCGCCCAAACCATCACATATGATGTGAACGCCGATCAGCAGGGGATGGTCAATCTGATCCAGGCGGCTATCAACGCCAGCGGTACCAATATCATTGCTACCGCCGTAGGCAATCGCATCAGCCTGATTGGTGACACTGGCGTTATCGAATTCTCTTCCGGTTTAACGCTCAGTGGCAGCGCGGGCACGTCCATTCCGGGTTCCGTCCAAATCGACATCGAGGAGTTCGACGACGCGCAATCGGTGCGCACGTCCATTCGCGACGCCGTCGTCACTGCTAACGGCGTTGGTTCCGCCGGATTGGTGTCCACTCGGCTAAACTTCCCGCAAGCAACAACCGTGGATTTCACCAACGTCAACGCCATCATCGCTGGCCCAAGCATCGGCGGCGTGTTCGACGCCGCCGCCATCGAGGTCGACTTTTTGGCGGAGGCGACTGCCGACGACATTGCGGCGTCTTTGGCCGCCGCGATTAACAATGCCGTCGGCGTCGGGATCGCCGTGCACAACGTCGGCTTTGGTACGGTCCAGCTGAATCTGGGTACCACGGTCGCCACCGCGGATGCACCTTTGTCGCTGGGAGCTGCCGCACCTGGCGGTCGCATCACGGGCATCGCCATGGCGGAAGGTTTCTTATATGCCGTATCTGATACTGGCGGGCTGTTCCGCGTTAGCAATCCCAGAGGCACTTTTATCACCACGGAATACGTGCAGACATCCACGGATCTGCTGACTGCCAGTTTCGGCGGACCGATATCGTTTTCCGGGCTCACGCTGGGGCCGCAGGAAGTCGAGGAGGGAGCTTATGCCAGCACCTTGTTTGGTATCGATCTTTTCGGATCGATGCATGCCTTCGACTTGGACGGTGTCTCGCAACCGGTCTTTGCAGCCGGTCAGACGAGCGTGGAGACCGGAGCGCGGTCCCCAACTGGATTGGCTTTCTCGCCACATCAAACCAACTTGTGGCACACGACGGACCAGCGCGGTGTGGACCCCAGCCACGGCACGTTCGTGCCGGTAACCCTGTCGCGCAGTTCGGACGGCGGCGATTTCAGCTTCCACTTTGGCACCTCTACCGACGACCTGGCCGGGCGTAATTTTGATCGTCTGGGAGGTTCTCAAGGGGCTCTCCATACGGAGCTTATCGATCTGTCCAACTACACGCCTGCGGACCGACCCGTCCTTTATTTCACCTATTTTTCGGAAAATGAGGACACGTCGTACGATGCGGTTAACAACGTGCGCGACAGCTTTCGCGTCTACGTATCGGCCAACGACGAGCGCGAGCCGGACCGCAACAATGCCTTTTTTACGGGCCAGAATTCTGGCGATGAACATCGCGGCCAATGGCATCTGCTGGCGACCAACGATCAAGGTCGCGCCAAAGCCGGTCACCAATACACCTCTCCGTTGTCGGTTGACTTCTTTGGAGGTGCCTTCGGAGACTTCGGAACCGAGAACAATCCCGCCGATTACGGCGTGGTTCAAGAATTGTTCGACAACACGGGTGGCTGGCGTCAGGCCAGAATTTCGCTGGCCGAATTTACCGGTTTGAGCGATGTTCGTTTGCGATTTGAATTCGCCACCGCCGGCGACTTTGACTTTGGTGCACGAGTTGGTTCACTAGCGTTTCCAGCCACAGGGGGTTCGGAGCTGCTCGGGGTATCCGCCGATGAGATTAACGCGGGTGACATTTTCACGCTGGACCCAAACTTGTTTGTCGACTCGTTCTCTATAGAAAATTTCGCTTTCGATTTCGGTGACCATCTGATTCTTCCCAGCCCAGACAAAATGGTCGACGGAGAGACCCTCACCGTTGACGACGGAATCGGGCCGGCGGTCACGTTGGAATTCGGTCGGGCAACGCACACGTTTGCCCCCGGACGGGTGCCCGTGTTCCTCGATGACACCGATACGACGGAACAACTGTCGACCAAGATCGAAACCGCGTTGGCGGATGCGGCCGCCGTGCGGCAACTCACACTCACAATACCAGACGCTCAGTCGCCCGATCCGCAGCGCTCCAGCCAGGATTTTGTGTTCAACATCGATAACATTCGCAGCTTTGATTTGCTGACGATCGTCGATGAAACGGACACAGCAGTCGTCTTTGAATTTGCCGAATTCGGATTCACGTTTGCAGGAGATGTACCGATCCCGTTCGACAGCGCCATGACCGGTGCAGAAATAGCGGAGGCCATCGCGGGAGCCGTTGCCGTTAGCCCGCTGCAAAACGTTACCGCGTCCACCGGCGGTGTGGAGGGCAACAAGGTCTTTCTGTCGGGCGCCCTTTCTGCCGAGTTCGAGCCCTTCTTCACGTCAACGGGCGCCATACCGATCGATATATCTGCCGGCGTCTTTAACAGCGGCAATCGCATGAGTTTTGTCGATCTCGTGAACGTGTCGCAGACGGTTCCCGGAGCGAACACGACACCCGGCATCTACATCAATCCGGAAGTTATCGATCCGAACCTGGTGCCGGTGCGAATTCAGGTGGACATGAATGCGGTCGAAGTGGCGGCAGAAATAGCGGAAACCCTGTGCAATACGCTGGGTAATGGCGTAGCTACTTCGTTCAGCCGCCTTGACGAGCGGGTCCGCGTCATCGGGTTTGACGTGGACGACCGCGGGCCGTTGGGATTGGCGGATCAGGAAAGAGGAACTTTCTACGGCGCGTTCAATTTCGTTCAAGACGACAATAACCAGGTGGGTGCGTTTCGGGCACTTAACAATGTCTTTGAAGGCATCTACATCGACGACGTTGTGGTTGGATTTGCCGAACGAGGGGAGTTGGTTTCAGGTGCTCCCACCAATACTAACTTCATGGAAAACCTGTTCCATGCGGGATACGACGGTGGTCCGGGCGTGACGTTGGGCTCAGAGGTTTACACCGGCGAGTACCAACTGGAGATTCGCATGGGCTCGGATTACGGGGTCTCTAACATCAGCGGCGGGATCATCAGTCCTGACTCCGAAAACTTGTTGGATCTCGCCAGAGACTTCGACACGAATGAACGATTCGCCCATGAAGACGACATTTTGGCGCCGGGTGGAAAAGGGGTTGTTCCGGGACAATCCTTCGAGATCAACGGCACGACCTACCAATTTGTGGACCGAACGATCAGCGAGGCCACTGGGTTGAATCAAACCAACGGTGCCATCGACACGGCCACGCAAACAGAATTAGTGGCGGGCTCGCCCGGAACCTATTTTGGCTTCGGCCAAATCGGCGACAACAACAGCGTCGAAGAAGGTCTCGATGTGGACATCTTCGCGGTTGAGATGTCAGTCGGTGACATCATCAATATCGACATTGACGCATTCAATCCGGACCCGCGGCAGATCGCCGTTTCGACGCTCGACCCCTTCCTGTTTGTCTTCGACTCGGCCGGCAACACTTTGGCGGTGGTTGACGACAGGTCCTCACCGAATGATGGTCCCGCGGAAGGCGACGACATTCGCGATCCGTTCATCAGCTTTATCGCTCCGACGGGCGGCACGTATTTCGTGGCCATCAGCGGCAACGGAAACCTGGTCTTTGATCCCACATTCGAGGGAAGCGGTTTCTCGACCGGCTTCGGGTTCGACAGTACGCAACACGGGCTTTACCAAATCGAAATCGAGATAAACGGCGGTGTTGCAGATTCGAACGGTGAAACGGTTATGATACCGTACGCTACATTCGATACCGCCAGCATCATGGCGAAGCGTATCGCCAACGCCATCAACTCGGATGACTCCCAGTCGATCCAACCACTGGTCACGGCATCGGCGGCCACTGGCAACAATCGCGTTCAGTTGTTTGGGGCCAACGTGGCCATTCAAGGCGAACCCATCACCACGACGTTTGCCGAAACGAACGACGTTTTATTCGCTGCCACGGACACCGGAATCAATGGTGGCGCGCAGGACCAATTTCGGGTCGCAGGAAGAATCGGGGACAATCCGAACCTGCCCGTCTTTCCTAACAGAGATATCGACCTGTTTCGCGTAAGGCTCGAGGCAGGCGATGAACTGGCCATCGATGTCGACAGCTTGGAGGAAGAGACTTTCTTTTTCACAACGACAACCATAGTCGATCCTCCGCTGAACCCCACGTTGCGATTGTTTGACGCCAGTGGAGTCGAGTTGGTATTTAGCCAAGAAGGATCGGCGCCCGGCGAGCCAGCGGGTAGTCAGGATCCCTTCGTGGAATTCGTGGCACCGGCATCCGCCGTTTATTACATTGGAATCACCAACCGCGATAACATCTTCTACGACCCGATTACAGGTTCCGGATCCTTTAGTGGAATTGGTGGCAGATATTCCATCGACATGATTGTCAACGGCCCCTTGGATCAGGTCGCCGTCGATACCTACCGTTTGTTTGGCGACATCAATACGGTGCGAGAACAAGGTCAATTGATTATCCGCTCCAACCGCATCACCAACTCTGCCGAATTCGGCATCGTAGTGGACGCCGCCCCGGGTGACCGCGTGCTGCGTAACCTGCAGGTCTTCAACACGGCCCAATTGGTACCAGGGGCTACCATCGTCAACAACGTCCTCGATGGCAGTTTGGCAGGAGGCATTCGCTTTAGTGGAGATGCCAATCGGACTATCCCGGATCAGGTCGCTGTCCCCTTCGGCCGTGTCGTTAACAATACCGTTTACGGTGACCGGACGACTGGACAGGTCGGCATCCTGGTCGAGAACAATGCCAGTCCCACGTTGCTGAACAATATTGTTGCCAACCTCGACACGGGGGTCTCCGTGGACGCGACTTCACGGTCCACCGTCTTGGGAGGCATGCTCTTCCAGGGTAATGCGCTGAACGCCAACGTACCTCTCGGCGAATTCCCGTTAGTCCTTGCCGAGACGTCGCCGCTGTTTGTCAATCCAGCGGAAGGTGTCTTCTATCTCGAAGCAGGTTCAGCCGCCATTGATAGCTCGCTCGATTCTGCCGAAGACCGGCCTGAACTCGCCAACGTACGTGGCGCCATCGGGTTTACTCCGTCACCCATTCTGGCACCAAAACGTGATATTACCGGACAGCTGCGGGTCGACGACCCTCAAATCGAAGCACCCGGCTTGGGCAGAAACGTGTTCGTCGATCGAGGTGCCATCGACCGCAGTGACGATCGCGGTCCCACCGTCTCTCTGCTGACACCGTTGGACAACGATCCGGACGGCGTCGACCTTGATCCGGAATTTGCTCGAGTGGAACTGGCAGAAGCGGTCCTCTCAGAATTTGTACTGCAGATCACTGACCCGAGCCAGGCTGGACTCGACGTCGGCTCCGGTGTTGACGACTCGACAGTCAACTCAGATGCCGTCTCAATCAGCGAAGACGGACGGCCGCTGATGGAAGGAATTGATTACACGTATGGTTACGACACCACCAACAACCTGATTCGTTTAACCCCACTGGCAGGGATTTGGCGTAACGATGCCAAGTATGAGATCACGCTTGACAACTCGGTGATGTTGGATTTTTCCGGAAATCCGCTCGAGCCGACGCAGATGACGGGCCAAACCAACTTCATTGTTACCTCGACGACCGCCTCCTTTGGCTCCGACCACGGCGACGCTCCCGATCCGACTTATCCAACCTTGTTGAGCAGCAGCGGGGCGAATCACGCAATCGTCGAAGGATTCTTCCTCGGCTTCGGTGTGGATTCCGAGTTAGATGGACAACCCACACCCGCCGCGGACGGAGACACGCTCGATGATGGTGTGAACATCGCGGCCGTGACTTTCCAAGCTGGGTTGGATACCACATTGACGGTCACCGCCTCTGGCGCTGGGCGGTTGGATGCATGGATGGATTGGAACGGCGATGGCGACTGGGACGATCCCGGCGAACAAATCGCCACCAGCCTGCCACTTTCGGCCGGCGAGAACAGTCTGGTGGCTTCGGCGCCCAACAACGCCAATCCGAGCGACACTTTCACGCGATTCAGGTTCAGCACGGTCGGCGGTCTAGCTCCCACGGGCTCAGCTGACGATGGGGAAGTTGAAGATTATCAACTCACGGTGTTGGCCCCCTCACCCAACGATTGGCACAACGAGGCCAATCCGTTCGATGTGAACGGGGACGGTACGGTCAGTCCAGCGGACGCGTTGGCCGTCATCAATATCTTAGGGTTGTTGGATGTGCTGGACTACGTAGACGCCACGAGCGGCGCCCTGCAGACTCCCTACGGAGGGGTGATTCCGTCCTTAGGGGATCCGAACGATCCCACAAATCCTCTCGATCCGGTCGCCCTGTTTGTGGACGTCAACAACAGCAAGTTCATTTCGCCGTTGGATGCGCTGTTGGTAATCAACGAATTGCCGTCGACCTCGGCCAGCCACGCGTCAGCCAGCAGTGTCGTAGTCAGCCAGTCCTCGGCAGGCGCGGATTCAGATATGACCGGCGGGCGACCAGGTCAGCTCGCAATCGCACCGCCGGGACGCGCGGCAGACGTGATCGTTGGCCCACAACATCACGCCTCGATCCAACTGCAAAAGACAGTTTCTAACAGCATCGACAAAATCATGGCCGACGGTCTGGTGCGGCCTCTTAGCAGCCCGTCTCTACGCGTCCCGGCTGACCAATACTTCGACCGTCTGGCTGTCCGAGAGACACGACGCGCGGAAGAGGAAACGTCGGGCGGACAGGTCGACGCCGCATTGGACGAGATGGCTGAGGACATTTGGCAGGGATGGCATTTGAAACGAGATACCGAGTTGCCCGGTAGGAACGCTGAGAAAGCTTAAAAGCTGAGGTTCGATATGAGTAGAAGGCCATCTCCATTCTCTTTGAAGCGACGCGGTCGGACACGACAGCAGCGAAAAGAGTGCGCGCAAAAGAAATTCCTGATGGAATCTCTCGAGCAGCGCATGCTGCTGGCCGTCGGCCCCGAATTGGTCGCTATCTCTCCCAACCAGGGCGAGTTGCTCCAAGATGGAGACGTGCGACATGTCGCGCCGAGAGAATTGACATTTATATTTAACGACGGCCAATCGATCGATCCAGATTCGTTAAGCACCGGAATTATCGTCGAGCGCAGCGGCGGCGATGGCACGTTCGACGACGACAATGAATTCCTGGTGACTCCGGGATTCATCGGGGTCAACCCCGATGACACCAATCAAGTCACCCTGCGTTTCGCCGAGACACTTCCCGACGACCGCTACCGGATCACGCTGGTCGGGACTGGGACTGCACCCTTAGAAAACTCGTTGGGCCAGGCGTTTCATTGCGAAGAAGACCTGGTGACAGAATTCGAGCTGGACCTGGGAGCTCAGATCCGGGCGATCGTGCCCCAACCCGTCTCGTGGGGTGTGGGAGGCGTCCTGCAACAGGCACGCAATCAAATCGAGGTTTATTTCAACGACGATGACCTGGACTCAGCGACGGCAGAAGACAAGCGATTCTACAAGCTCATTCTGACCCAAGACACGGTCGACAACCTGGACGACGATGTCTTTGAACCCACTTCGGTAACGTACGATCCGGCCACGGACAAGGCCGTGCTCACGTTCGGCATGGATCTCGATGCCCTGGGGGGCCCGGGAACCTATCGTTTGCGAATCGGCACGGACGAAGCGAATCCACCCGCCCCCGAGTTCCCGACCGACACCACTCCCGTTACCACGGACTTGAATACCGGCGGCCCCTTGGAAATTCGGCTTTCCAGCAACTTCAGCGCCGCCTCGGACGTGGAAGTCTTTGTCAGCAAGGCGGATCTTGGCCTTGGCGATCCAGTCGACGCGTTCGTATTCGGGACGCGACTGAACCTGGTGCTAAATACGAATGCGCTGAATCCCGCCACCCCTCAGGCCTTCGTGGACGCCATCAATGGCGTAACTGGCTTGATCACGGCGGAGATTGTCACCGACGACCCTGCCGCCGACATTATTACTCCGGCCATTAACTATTCTCCGCTGGTCGTCGCCGTGCCCGGCAATACGTTCAACACCGCGCGAGACCTGGGAGTCCTTGGCGCGACGAGCCAGATCGTGCAATCCGCCATCGACGCGGTCCCCTTTCCCCTTGATTTTCCGGGAGCCGACGACGAGCCGGGCCATCGGGATATTAATGTCGCCGAGGCCCAAACCCACTTCTTGGGAGTGCCCGCGGACTCCGATCCCGCCGACTTCGATCAGGGGGACACCGCGAGCGGTCCCACCGTATTCCCCTACAACTTCCAAACTTTCTACGGTGTGGATCCCGTTACCAATGCCCCCCTACCCAACTTTATTACCGAAAACCAAAAGGATCGCGCTCGCGAAATCTTTGAAATCTATAGCAACTTGCTGGGTATTGACGTCATTGAGACAGAGCAAGATGGACTGACTATTGTCACCGGCGACCTCCGCGTGTTTGAAGGTCGTGAATCGGGTCCCGGCGGGGTGGTCGGTGTTGCTGGCACGACGAACTCAGGAGTGAGAGCCGCGGTTATGGACAATGCGGAGACCTGGAGCGACGAATTTTTGTCACTTGGAGGAGAAGGCCGACAGAGTTGGTTTGGCGTCGCCATGCATGAAATCGGTCACCTGATCGGTCTGGGACACACGCACGAATTGCCACCGCTGACCGTGATGGGTGACGAACCGGAGCTGGCGTTTGCCAACCTGGACGAAGCGATGATGGGTGACGAACCGCAGCTGGCATTTGTCAGCAGCGTCGAAGCGATCTTTCCCGGTGACAACGACGTCGTTCATGGACGGCACCGGCATCGTCCCGACAGCAATGATGTGGACCTCTATCGCGTGGAAATACCGGCCGGATCGGCAGGTTTGTTCACTGGGGAAATCGTTGCCGAACGGCTAGACAATAGCAGCCTGCTGGATTCCAACTTGACCGTCTACCAGGAGATCGATGATGGCGGGATGCTGACACGCGAAAAGATCGCCCAAAATGATGACTATTTTAGTGAGGACTCCTTCATTGAATTGGACCTCGAACCCGGCGTCTATTTCATCGGAGTGTCCTCGACTGGAAACGATCAGTACGACCCGAACGTGGAGGACTCCGGAATTGGCGGGACGTCGCGCGGGGACTACGACCTGCGGCTGAATTTTCGCGCCGACGTAAATCAGGCGATCATGGATCTGCCTCCCGACTCATTGAGTGGGCTGACCGAGCCGCAGGCGCTGGACGGTGACGCCGACGGTCGTGCTGGCGGCGTATTCAACTTCTGGTTTCGCGTGGCGGCCCCGTCGGGATTGGAAACGGCAGGCGACCCGCGCACGATATTCGTCGACAAAAGCCACACGGCCAATGGCGGTCCTCAGGGCACTCTGGAGAATCCCTTCACGAATATCCACGACGCCTTGGGACTGGATATTTTCGGCAATCCAACCGCCACTCCGAATCCAGATGCCGCCCAGCCAGGAGACGTCGTGCGCGTTATAGGCAATGGCGATGTGAGCGATCTGACATCGATCCTTCCGTACGAGATCGGACGCGATGGTTTCAACGATCCGCTTCCCGACGGCGTCATGTTGGACTTGCCACAGGGGGTCACCATGATGGTCGACGCGGGTGTCGTGTTCAAACTCCGCGGGTCGGCGGGGATTATCGGAAGTTCGGCAACCGGCGTGGACCACAGCGGCAGCGCCTTGCAAGTCCTTGGAACTCCGGAGGCCAACGTTTATTTCACCGCCTTCAGCGATAGTTCGACCGGTGTGGACAACGATCCGTTGGATATTCCGCCGATCAAGGGCGAATGGGGTGGTTTACTTTTCATCAACGAAATCGATCGCGCGGAAGGCAGATTGGACCGAGAGGATTCGGGTATTTTTCTCAACTACGTCAACCAGGCCGACATCCGCTACGGCGGCGGCGGCGTCAACGTTGGTTCGATCACCCAAGTCATCACCCCGATCGATTTACGCGAGTCTCGGGCGACGGTCTCCTACAATTCGATCACGCTCGGCGCCTCGGCAGCAATCTCGGCTACGCCCGATACGTTTGAGGAAACCAATTTCCACGCTCCGGTGTTTCAGGCGACTCCGTTCACATCGGACTACGATCGCGTCGGTCCGGATGTCCAGGGCAATCGCCTCCTGGGTAACTCCTTCAACGGTCTGTTTGTGCGCATTGACACACCTGCGGCCGATTCACTGCGAGAGCTGACCGTGAGCGGTCGCTGGGATGATGAAGACGTTGTCCACGTGGTATCCCAGAATCTTGTCATTGCAAGCAGTCCGGGTGGACCCATTTCCGGCGAGCTGGCGATGCCCCCTGGCAGTTCTTTCGATCTCGTCGCGCGAGAAGATGCGAGGTTGGCCGTCGACCCGGGAGTCATTGTCAAACTGGACGGGGCCCGCATCGAAACCGAAGTCGGTGCCCAGTTTATCGCCGAAGGCCGGGACGGCCAGGAAACGGTCTTTACGTCTATCCTCAACGACGAATACGGAGCCAGTGGCACGTTTGATACCACGGACAATCAATCGCTGCTCTCGCCGGCCCCCGGCGACTGGGGCGGCGTGTTTGTCGGGCATAGCGCTTCGGCCAGCGTGGATCGAGCCGTATTCTCCTACGGCGGCGGCATCACGGCTTTGGAGAGCAATTTTAGCGGTTTCAACGTTTTCGAGATTCACCAGGCCGAGGCAAGAATCGCCAACAGTGTTTTCGAGCACAATGCCGTGGGAACTGGTGGTGCGGCGAGCGTCACGCGGTTTGGACGCGGCCAGAATGGGCCGGGTGCGATTTTTGTACGTGGTTCCCAACCGATCATCGTCAACAACATCATTCGAACCACCAGCGCCGCCGCGATCAATATCAACGTCAATGCGCTGAACAGCGTCCTGTTGCCGGACTACGGGCGTACGACCGGTCGCTTGGATCGGCATGAGGATCAAGCCGACAACCAGGGACCGTTGATCGACGGCAATCGATTGGAAGCCAATAGCATCAACGGCATGCTCGTTCGCCCGGGCACGTTGACGACGCAAGGAGTATGGGACGATACCAACATCGTTCACGTCCTGCAGGGAACGGTTTACGTTCCAGATTTTCACACTTCCGGTGGGTTGCGTCTGGAGAGCCGTCCGAGTGAGAGTTTGGTTGTCAAGCTCAAGGACCCAGTTCCGCTTGATGAACCGGACGAGGACGAGGATCCGATACGCGCAGGCTTTGCGGCCACGGGCCGCCCCTTGGATATCGACGATCGCATCGGCGGATCGATTCAAATTGTGGGGCAACCCGGAAGACCCGTCGTGCTGACCTCCCTGGATGACGATACCGTGGGAGCTGGACAAGATGTTGCTGGCAATCCGCAATTCGACACCAACAACAATCAAGGCGCGACGGAACCTGTTGCCGGCGATTGGAACACCATCCTGTTGGACACCTACAGCCATGATCGCAATGTCGATGTGCTGACCGAAACGGAAGGAGCGGACCAGACCGACCCGGAAGCGAACAGCAATCCGGCGGATGCCCAGCTGATCGGCCAATTGGCGCAGGGCGAGAAGTCGAGTGACGACAATCTACGGCTCGGTTTCGAGGTTCATGGTACGATCCGCAACCTGGAAGATGTCGACGTGTACAGTTTTACGGCGCGCGGTGGCACCGAAGTCTGGTTCGACATAGACCGCACTTCATCTTCGCTCGACACCGTCTTGGAACTTGTCGATGTCAACGGAGTGGTGCTGGCCAGTTCCAATGACTCGTTCGATGATCTTGTGGGTGGTACGGCGGCAGACGACCTCGTCGCCGGTACGACGACGCCGCGGCCCATGGCCAAGCTGGATACTTCGGGCAAAGACCATTTCACGGTAAACCCGAAAGATTCGGGCATGCGATTGAACTTGCCCGGCGCCTCGACGATCACGGGTACCCATTACATTCGGGTCCGGGGCCAACAGTCCACGGGGACGTACCAATTGCAGGTCCGCATCCGCGAGACGGATGAAATTCCCGGTTCGGTCGTGAAGTTTGCGGATATCCGTTACGCAACCAACGGCGTCCAGATCGTTGGCCAGCCGATTCACTCGCCATTGATAGGAAATGTCACGGAGCAAGGCGATGCGAGTAACGAATTTGACAATGCCCAACCAATTGGCAACGTCCTGACCACCGACCGTGCATCCATCCGCATCGCTGGCAATCTCTCTGGGACCGACGACGTGGACTGGTACACGTTCGACGTCATCCATGATTCGACGCAGAGTGGCGGAGGAAATACGGGCATCATTTTTGATATTGACTATGCCGACCGCGCCGCGCGCCCCAATACGTCGATCTATCTGTTTAACGACAGCGGAACCTTAATCTACGCTGGCGAATTCTCGAACGTGGCGGACGATCAACCCGCCCCTCTGCAAGGCCCGGACACGGATGACCTGAGTCGCGGATCGTTTGGCACACTGGATCCGTTCCTTGGCACCGCATCGCTTCCAAACGGAACGTATTATGTGGCCGTTTCCCACGATGGCATGCGACCAAGTGACCTGGTGAATCAAAGTTCGACAGGAGACCCGGCCAACCCGGGAGTGCGTATTGAGCCGCTGGCCTCGATCAACCGTATCGGGGATGACTCTTTGGACGCAGTCCCCAATGAGACCACCGGCGGCCCTCCCTTCGAGCAACCCCAGCAAGAATTATTGATCGGAACCCTCGGTCCAGACGGGATGACGACCACGCTCGACAAAAACATTGTGCCATTCAACATCGGCGATGTGGTGCTATACATCAGCCGGGAAGGCGGCGACGTGTTTACGATGGATCCTTTTGTGGCTGGCCAGGAAACCTTGGTGCGCGGTGCAGACGATAGTCCCTGGCGGGACATTGCCATGCGCCCCGACCGGCATCTGTTCACGATCAATCCAGGCATCACGGATGAAATAGCCGGTGAGATCATCGAAATCGATTGGTCCGACGGCAGCTTAGAGGGTCGGGGCGACGATGGGATTACGCTATACAATTTAGCCGTGGGTGACATGGGGGCAGATCCCACGGCAGCACCGGTTGCAACGGATTCTGGGATACTTTACGAGGGCCTGACGTTTGGACCAGCTGACGATTTGTTAAGTCTCTATGTAGTCGGCAACCGTTCCGATCTGTTAGATCCGCCCCCCGATGGTGAAGCGATTCCAGACTTGATGGAATCAGAAAACGTTGTTTGGAGCCTTGACGCACAGACTTTTGCGGCCAATGGGGACCCGCGAGATCTAGAGATGCAGGCCAACATTCTGCTTACGTCTGGGAGTGATTTCATTGAAGTCGGGCAAATGGCACCAGCTGGCACCCTTGTTACCGGACTCGCTTTGGCATCACCAACGGAACTGTTTGGCGTCACCGACACAGGTGAGCTCTACGTGATGGATCCCACCGCGCCTGGGCCAGGGACCATGGTGGCAAGCTTACCGGACGCCCCTGTTTTCCAGGGCCTCACGATGGGGCCACCCAATGTCGAAAACGGCCGATTCGAACAAGTCCTCTTCGCGGTGGATGACGTCGGTACGCTCTATGCTTTTGACACCACCGGCACCCCGGTTCCGGCCTTCGTCGATGGGACCGAAACGCTCGCCCTGTTTGGAGAAGATGGTTCCGATGTTCCGCTAACCGGATTGGCCTTTTCCACACTGGACGAAAACCTCTGGACCGGCGGCGGTGTCCTCACTTTTTCCGACATTGACCAACCCGGCGGTGCCTACGGTAGTGTGGTGACTAACTCGTTTGACCTGACCGACTACGCTCCCGAGGACGAACCGCACGTCTACTTCGATTACTCGCTGGATGCCGACGAAGGCGTCGATGCCTTCCGCGTTTACGCTGCTTACAACTCGGCGGATCCCGAGAATGGATCACCGGTTCCTGGGCCGTGGCATTTGATCGCCACGAGCCTGGATGGCGTGGCCGTAGGCCGAGGGGACCTCAACAACCAGGTTGTCCAACAACTTCACAACAGTGCGGGCGGCATGCGGCAGGCGAGGATTCCCTTGACGTCCATGGCGGGCAAATCTGGAGTTCGCTTGCGATTTGAGTTTAGTACCGCCAGTGCGCTCGATATCGGCGCTACCGGTGGTATTGAACTGCGGGCAAAATCAGCCGTTCAATTGCTTGACACCGAGACGTTCAACGTCGACGACGGCGTCTACGAATTTGATAAGGGACCCACGTTGGTGCTACCCAGTGCCAGCGGCATCGTCGATGGGCAAACTTTGACCGTCGACATCGGCGGCACCATGGAAACCTTCGAGTTCGACACGGAGGGTACCTTCGAAGCTGCCAACACCGTCATTCCGGTCCTCAGCACCGACAACGCCGAGACAATCGCCTTCAAGTTGAAGCGGGGTTTGGAGACGAGCACTTTACCGAAACGGTTCACGGTCATCGTCCCGGACGTGTCGTTCATCAATGAGGGCGATACGATTTTTATTAACGACATTCCTTTCGAGATGGACATCGATGGCGAGCCAGCGGACCCGGAGGCCGATCCCCCTGCCGTGCTGATTACGTTTGATCCAGAGATGGATACCGCGGAGTCCATTGCCACGTTGCTGGCCGATGCCATTTCGATGAACGTCATGGACAGCATGGTGGTGCAACGCGGCTTGAACAGTGATCAGCTGATCATCACTGGGGCGGACAAGGTGGAAATAGTTGGACAGTCCAGTCTGCGACTGTTCGGCTCGACCCACCAGACGAACAACCGTGTGAATCTCGAGCATGATGCCGGGACTACATTCACCCAGACGGTGCCTGGTGACGTCCCCTCCGCCGTTTTCGCGGAAGGAGCGGATGGGGTTCTCGCGGAGATGGGAATCGTCGTAAAAATCGCCGATTGGATGTCGGCGGAACAAGTCGCCGATGAGATCCACTTAATATTGGCAGAAAATCTGGCCGGAGGACTTAACGAAGCGATCAAACGACACGACTCCGAGACGATTTTCGTGCATGAACACGCCGTCACCGCGGGTGTGCTTACGGTGTTCGACACCCTGACAACTACCAGCAACTTTTACAGCAATGCTCGGGCTCAAAACAACGCTGGTGCGGGGGTCACGGTGGACAATATCATCATTGGCTTTGCAGAACGCGGTGAGCAAGTGTTTGGTGCGTCGGAGAATCCAGAGTTTGTCGCCAACCCGGCTGCTCTCGCTGGCCAGATAGCGCAAGGCGACTATCTACTGGAGATCCGGAGAGCGGCCGAATTCGAGGGATTCAGAAGCTTTGACACCAATGAGCGACTGTCCCAGAGCGCGACATTGCGATTTCAGCCGGGAAGCGAAATTCAACCTGGTCAGCGCTTCACGCTTAGCGACAGCATCGACGTTATCGATTTTGAATTTGTCGACCGGACGATTTACGAAAGCAACGGTTCCTTGGTGGACCGCGTTGATAGCGGATTGGTGGGTGGGACAGCCGATACGTACATCGGTATCGGTGCAATTGGTGACAATCTCACCTTCGATCGCGGACTCGATATTGATCTCATCTCGATCGACTTGCTCGCCGGTGACTTCATCGAGGTTGACGTCGAATCTCTGCTCAATAAGGGCACACTGACGGGTGCCGTGCCGGCCATCGCGACGACCCACCTGCGTCTGTTCGACGCAACCGACGCGGAAGTCGTCAGCTCGGCGACTGGAACTCTGTCCGCCTTTGCGCTTGAGGACACCACCGTTACTTTGGGGATCAGTGGCGAAGGCAACACCGCCTACGATCTCATGGCGCCCGAGGATGCAGGCCCCTCGGCATCGTTTGGTGAATACCAGGTCAAGATCAATATAAATGGGGGCGAGACTCCGTCCACCGAACCCATCCTGGTAGGATTTGCGACGTTCGACACAGCGGCCCGCGTGGCGGATCGGGTGGCTGATATCATCAATAGCGATCTGACCGGCGCGGAGGCTGGCCTGGATATGACTGCCGCGACCAATTCGGGAACGAATCTGGTCGATCTCTTCGGCGGCAGTGTGGTGACGGGCGCACCAATATTCCAGATCACTCCGACCACTGACGCCAATCAGCTGCGAGACGCCGTGATCGGCGACGGCATCACCTCGGTTGGAAATGCCATCTTTACGGGTTCGGACACGTCGGCGGGAATCTTCAATGGTGGTGGCTCTGCCCTAGGCCTGGAGTCCGGCATCGTGTTAACCACTGGGGATGTCGGTTTCGCCGACGCGGCGAATACGGCCGACGATTCTGGCGGAGACGCTTCCGGCGCCGGCGACGAAGATCTCGACGCGGCGCTGGCGCTCGAGACCATGACTTCGGATGCGACGGTTTTGGAATTTACGTTCGAGACCGAAACCAGTGATTTGTACTTCAACTTCATCTTCGCTTCGGAAGAGTTCAACGAGCTTGCGAACGACGCGGATAATGACGTCGTGGGCTTCCTTGTCGACGGGACCAACATTGCGTTGATGCCAGGGACACTCGATCCCATTTCGAGCAACATCGTCAACGGAGGCAGCCTGTTCGGTGCCAACGCCCAAAATCCAATCCTGTTCAATAACAATGGTCCGACCGACGGCGGAGCTTTCCTGCGTAATTTTGGGTACGACGGTTTTACGGATGTGCTGACCGCCGTCGTCACGGATTTGACGCCAGGATTGCACACTCTGAAACTGGTCATCTCGGACGTTGCCAACAGCGTCGACTCAGCGGTTTTTATCGAGGCCAGAGGCCTCAGGTCCACGCCCGCTCCGGTGAACGTAACCAACCGCTTGCAGTTCGACGATATCGGGGACCGCAACCAATTCTTTGATCAGGGACAACTGATCATTCACTCCAACCGGATTTTTGATGCGGCGGAATATGGCATCAACATTGGCCCGGCGGAGCGTGACGCGAGCGATGGCAACCTTCCGCATCCAGGTTCCGTGGCGAACCTCCGCGAGCCCAACGTCGAAGGGTTGGTGCCGGGCGTTACGGTGACCAACAACTTATTGGTGCGCGGCGGCATGGGCGGTGTCCTCTTTGCAGGGGACGACAATTCAGTGGGTCCGGAGGCCTCGGTGCCGTACGGCCGGATCATCAACAATACGGTCGTTGGCGAGGATATGACAGGGATCGGTGTCGAGGTTGTCAACAATGCCAGCCCGACGTTGTTGAACAACGTGTTTGCGAATCTGAATACAGGTATCTCGATTGACGCAACCTCCAACTCGACCGTCATTGGCGGTTCCCTCTTTCAAGACAACAATACCATCGGCAGTTCCGGTGGCGATGCCATTTTCCTGGCAGACGGAGAACCGTTGTTTGTGAACGCAAGAACCGACAACTACTTTCCGGCCAGCGGCTCTCCCGTGATCGATAGTTCGGTCGACTCGCTTGGCGACCGTCCGAATCTGGTCACGGTCAAGAATCCCCTGGGCATCGCCCTGTCACCTGTCCTATCTCCAGATTTTGACATGACAGGCCAATTGCGGGTCGACGACCCGAACGTGCCCACGCCCCTAGGCCAAGGCGGCAACGTTTTTAAAGATCGAGGTGCTCTCGACCGTTCAGATTTCATTGGTCCCACGGCGGTCCTGGCCACTCCACGCGATAACGACTCCGATGGACTGGACCAAAATCCCAACACGACGTTCATCGATCTCATCGGAGAGACGCTGAGTGAATTCGTGGTGACCTTCCCCGACAGCGCTAGTACAGCCGGCACGCAACAGGGCACCGGGGTCGATGCCGCCACCGTTAGTAGTGACACGGTCGCGCTGCTGCGAGACAGCGTGCTCTTGCAACCGGGTCTGGACTATACGTTTAGCTTTAATTCGACTAACGGCGACATGCGATTGACCCCGCTGGCAGGTTTGTGGGTCTCCGGCAGCTATTCCATTATTCTCGACAATACGACGATCGCCGATGTGACAGGAAATCTGCTTAGTGCCAATCGACCGAGTGGAGATACGGCGTTCAACATTAATTTGAATTCCGAGGCCTTGCTGGATTTCGGCGATGCTCCGGATCCGACCTATCCCACACTTTTGGCCAGCGACGGCGCGCGTCATCTGGTCGTGGCTGGAATCATGCTGGGTGGCAGCGTGAATTCCGAGGCCGATGGGTTGCAGAACCCGGCGGCCGACGGAGATACGGGAGACGACGGCGTCACGTTTGACAGTCCTTTATCGGTTGGGAGCAACGTCCAAATGACCGTCACTGCGAGTTCGCCAGGGCAGCTCGACGGTTGGATTGATTTCAACGGCGACGGCAATTGGGATGACCCTGGAGAACAGATCTTTACCGACGAACCGCTCGTAGCCGGGGATAATGTCTTTTCACGGCTGATCGACCCTGCTGCCGTCGCCGGGGATACCTACGCCCGATTTCGTTACAGCACGGCGGGCGGCTTGAGCCCCACCGGGTTTGCCAATGACGGTGAAGTTGAGGATTACCTGGTCACCCTGATCGCACCAGAGCTGGATTTCGGTGACGCACCGGACTTTACTTATTTCACCACCCTGGCCAACAACGGCGCGCGTCACGTCATCGTTCCTGGCTTCCACCTGGGAGCGACGGTGGATGCCGAACCGGATGGACAACCCAATGGTTTTGCCAACGGGGATGGCAGTGACGAAGACGGAGTCACTTTCGTCTCACCGTTGCAAAAGGGTGAAACGGCTTCGATCGTGGTCAACGCTTCCGCCAGCGGACAGCTGGACGCCTGGTTCGACTTTGATGCCAGTGGTGATTTTGACGACACCGCGTTATCCGCCGAACGGATTTTCACAAGTGAGCCGATCTTCGCGGGTGACAACCCACTTACGTTTGAGATACCGGCAACCGCCGTGGTGGGAACCAGCTACCTCCGCTTCCGCTTCAGCAGTGCTGGCGGTTTATCGCCAATGGATACGATCGCACCGGTCCCCGATGGCGAAGTCGAAGATTACCAGCGCCAGATCGCGCAGCCGGGCTTCGACTACGGAGATGCTCCTGATCCCACCTATCCGACCCTGCTGGCCTCCGACGGCGCCCGCCATATCACCGACGGCATCCACTTCCTCGGACTGGCCGTCGACGACGAGCTAAATGGCCAACCCAACGCCAGCGCCAACGGGGATTCCGGGGACGATGGCGTGGTATTCATTTCCGGCCTGGCCGCGAATGAGACAGCCTCGGTAACCGTCACGACTTCGGTGGATGGTATGTTGAATGCCTGGATCGACTTCGACGGCAACGGCATTTGGGAGGCAACCGAGAAGATCTTTGACGATCAAGCCGTGACCGCTGGTGTCAACGATAACCTGACCTTCACGGTGAATGCCTCCGCGGTCGCGGGTGAGACGTATACCCGGTTCCGCTTCAGCGACCAATCCATCGCATTGCCCACTGGCGAAGCAGCCAATGGCGAAGTTGAAGATTACCTGGTCACCGTTCGCGAGTTGGATTTTGGCGATGCCGATTTCAATGAATACCCGACCCTGCGCGCGCAAGATGGTGCCCGACATGGAGTAGACGCTACCTTCCATCTCGGAGCCACGATTGATGCGGAAGCCGATGGAACGCTGGCGCCTGATGAGGACGCTTCCGATGATGGAATCACCTTGCCTGCAATCGCCTATATCGGTGAATCCATCGAGATTATCGCCGATGTCTCGCTGGCCAATGAAGGTGTGCTGGACGCCTGGATCGACTTTAACGGAGACGGCGTGTGGGACGAGCCTTTTGGTACGTCGGACGACGCGGAACGGATTCTCTCCGGATTCGCGCTCGACGCGACAAGCAATTCGATCAGCATCACTCTGCCGACAGACAGCATCACGGCCGGTAACGTGTTCGCTCGATTCCGACTGAGTCGCGCTGGCACGGAATCCGCGACCGGTTTTGCCGCCGATGGCGAAGTCGAAGATTACGAAATAGAAATCGTGGGAGTCGACTTTGGCGACGCCCCCGACGAGTATCCGGTCAATCGAGCGGACGACGGTGCCCGACATGGAATTCGTGAAACTTTCCTGGGAACCGGCAATCCGAGCGGCAAACCAGACGGTCAACCATCGTCAGGCGCCGATCTCGACGCAGACGACGACGGTGTCACGCTCACTGCCTCCGGCCTTACTTTGCAGGGAGCTTCCATTGCGGTCGAAGATACGGTGTCCATTACGGTGGCTTCGGCCGGGACCACCGCCGGAGGGCCCACGCTGTTGGAGGCCTGGGTCGATTTCAACGGCGACGGCGATTGGGATGATCTCAATGAGCAGATCTTTACCTCGGAATCCCTGACGGCCGCCAGTACGGACCTCTCGTTTGTTGTCCCAGCGGACGGACGGGTCGGTACCTCCTATGCAAGATTCCGCGTCAGCACCGCGGGCGGACTGGCCCCCAACGGATTCGCCGAAACAGGCGAAGTTGAGGACTACCAATTGACGATCACGGGTCCGCCGATTGATTTCGGCGATGCCCCCGATCCCACCTATCCCACGCTGCTCTCCAGCGACGGGGCGCGGCACTTCATCGAAGTGGGCTTTAACCTGGGAGCGGAGGTCGATGCCGAAGACGACGGCCAACCAAACGGATTCGCCGACGGAGATGACATTGCCCCAGCGTCGGGCACGAACGACGAGGACGGCGTTGTGTTCACTGGTCTGTTGCAGCTCGGGTCAACGTTCTCGGCAGATGTGACCGTGAAGGATGACAATGGCGGTGACAAATTCCTGGATGGATGGATTGATTTCAACCAAAACGGGATCTTTGGTGATGCTCCGGATGAGCATGTGATTTCTAGTGAGGCGGTCGTCGTGGGACCGAACAGCCTGCCCATTACAACACCATTGGATGCCGAGCCGGGTGCCACGTTTGCCCGCTTCCGACTGAGCCGACAAACCGATCTCGGTCCCTCTGGCATCGCGACCGAAGGTGAGGTCGAGGACTACCTGGTCGAGTTTGCGACGCCGTTGTTCGACTATGGCGATGCGGATGACGATGCCATTGTTCCCAGGTACCCAACCCTCTTGGTCAACGCCGGAGCGCGTCACATCCTCCAACCTAACTTTACGTTGGGCCTCGGCGTCACCGATGAACTGGACGGACAACCCTCGGCGGGGGCGGATGCAGATAATGACGACGGAGTCCAGTTCGTGGACCCGTTGGAACCCCTCATGATCGCGACAATCACGGTGTTGGCTCCGACATCCTCGCCATTGGAGAGTCGCTTGGACGCCTGGATCGATTGGAATGCGGATGGAGATTGGGACGACGCGGACGAACAGATCGCTACGAACGAATTGTTGGCCGCCGGCAGCAACAATCTGACGGTGACGGTTCCCGGCTTCGCCAGGGCCGGGAGTACCGTGGCCCGCTTCCGCTTGAGCAGCATGGGCAACCTCGCTCCCTCCGGCACGGCCGCCGACGGGGAGGTTGAAGACTACCTGGTCACAATCGTCGATCCAGGTACTGATTACGGCGACGCACCCGACCCCTATCCGACGTTGAATGCCAGCAACCCCGGGGACGGAGCCGCTCGACACATCCTCACCAACACGTTGTTCCTCGGTCTGGACGTGGACGCCGAAGCGGACGGCCAGCCCTCGCCGACGGCACTTGGCGACAACCATGATGATGGTGTGGTGATCGGTGAGCTTACGATGCGAAGCGACGAACTGATCGTCGTGAGCGCCTCCGAATCAGGACTTTTGGACGCCTGGATCGACTGGAATTCGGATGGGGACTGGGAGGATGCCAACGAACAGATTTTTTCCAGCGAGCCACTGGACGCCGGTACGAACAGCTTCACCTTGACGGTGTCTGACAGCCGAGACGACCTGGTGGCGGGCGCTACTTTCGCCAGATTCCGCGTCAGTACAGCGGGTGGTCTGGCGCCTTTCGGCGCGGCCGTCGACGGTGAGGTGGAAGACTACCAGGTGACCATCATCGACCCCGGGTTGGATTTCGGTGATGCCAGCGATCCACCTTACCCAACGCTACTGGCCAACGAAGGCGCTCGGCATCTGATCGTGGACGGAATTTCTCTCGGTGCGACGGTCACGGGTGAAGACGACGGCCAACCTTCCACGAATGCCAATGCCGATAGTGACGACGGCGTGACGATTCCCGCCGCTTTGATCAAACTCGCGACCGAATCGATTGTCGTTAATGCATCGACAGATGGCCAACTCGATGCCTGGATCGACTTCAACGGTAACGGCAACTGGAACGACCCGGGCGACCAGATCTTCGCGAATCATATTCTCACCCCCGGCGACAATTCCCTGGATGTAACCATCCCCAGCCAGGCCGTGGGCGGAGCCACGACTGCCCGTTTCCGATTTAGCAGCGGTGGTGGACTGTCCCCGACGGAATTGGCGGATGATGGAGAAGTCGAAGACTACCTGGTCAACATTGTGGACCTCGGGGCGGATTTTGGCGATGCATTGGATCCTCCGTACCCAACTTTACTGGCTAATGACGGTGCGCGGCACACGATCCTGGAAGGGTTCTTTCTTGGCGCAAATGTGGATGGCGAAATAGACGGCCAGCCTTCAGCCGGCGCGTCGGCGGATATCGACGACGGTGTGACCTTTCCCAGCGAACTTACGGTTCGTACCACCGAAACAATCACGGTCAATGCTTCGCAGGCCGGGCTACTGGATGCGTGGATTGATTATGACGGCGATGGCATTTGGAGCGCGGGTGAGCAGATTTTCGCTAGCGAACCGCTGATGGCCGGCGACAACGACTTGGTTATCCCGATTCCCACCGGCGCAGTAGATGAGACAACCACGGCTCGATTTCGCTTCAGCAGCGCCGGCGGGCTGTCACCCACTGGATTGGCCAACGACGGTGAAGTGGAGGATTATCTGGTTTCGATCGAAGACCCGGGAAGTGACTTTGGCGATGCACCCGATCCCACTTTCCCGACCTTATTGTCCAATGACGGCGCCCGGCACTTGATCGTCAAAGGCTTCTCGTTAGGTGCGTCGGTCGATGGCGAAATTGACGGTCAGCCCAGCGCGGGAGCCACCGGCGACGAAAGTGATGAAGCTGGTGTTACCTTCCCAGCACCGTTGGTGGCGCGCACCGATGTCGACATTATCGTCAACGCGTCGCAAGCCGGATTGTTGGACGCCTGGGTCGATTTCAACCAGGACGGCGATTGGAACGACGCAAACGAACAGATCTTTAATTCCCAGAACGT
>Ga0310121_10000102_pt1 | contig 82701 bp, 68 predicted proteins | sample CB27_Tmax_986_MG_FD_203504 | JGI IMG/M metagenome (GOLD analysis project Ga0310121, IMG submission 203504) | Marine microbial communities from Western Arctic Ocean, Canada - CB27_Tmax_986 | ecosystem: Environmental > Aquatic > Marine > Oceanic | place: Canada: Western Arctic Ocean | collected... | reverse complement strand
TTCCCTCCGCTGCAAAGGTTGCTTCGGCTACGCCTCAGCAACCTTCTCCGCTACGGCAAGCCAGCGGATCCCTAGACCTAGATTTTCTCATAGGCCCTGGATCATAGATCGGGGGAAGCCCAGCACCCTGGGAGACTTTACCATTCCGCAGGCGCCCGGCGGCGCTCAGGACCTCGCACCGCTGGGGGATTTTCAAGGTGCCGCGGCAGACAAAGTTGTGATAACCATCCTCAACTCCTATGACACTGTAAGCGGTGGCTCCGCAGCGACGACCTACCACGGTTTGGGTGCTTGGGCTGTTGATGTCGTTGTCGCACCGGTCATTCCCGAACCGACGAGCATCACCATACTGGGAATCGGACTCGGCATGCTGTTAGTCGGTCGGCGGCAACGCCGAAGTTAAGGCTGCTCACGCAGCACAACTCGGTAGGATGCCCTATTTTTCCGAAACACGAAAACCGCTACCGCAGAGGGATTTGCCGGTAGCGGTTTTGTTTTGTTGGTATCCGACGGGACGACGGGTGCTTAGATTACGTCATGCGCCCATCCCAATCCTAGCGTGAGAAAGAACACTAAAAGAACAAGAACAACACTGGAAGGTTCTGGTACCACCGTAATTCGGTAGATTGCGCCAGTGGGCTGGTTGGTCGTTGGGTCCACACCGCTGGCCGCAAGGGCAGTTTTGGTAGCAACGTACACCTCGCCATTTTCATCAAGGCCGAACGCCAGGATATATTCGCCAACTGGATTGCCGCCGGCAACGTCGAAAACCTCTAAATCGAATACTCCAGGAGCCGTTTCTTCCAAGCCCAGAAGCGTGCCGTTGGCCGGAACGAATTGGGTGCTGAAGTCTCCAAAGATGTACTTTCCATCCAACTGCGGAAAATCGCTACCTCGATAAACGACACCACCCGTTACAGAAATTCCGATCTCCGGCAAACCATGGTTCTTACCTTGCCGGGTATACTCGGCGATCGGGTCGATCAACGGCACAACAGGATTCGGGGAGACTGTGCTGTCGAAGTCGGATGATCCTTCTTTGATTCTCCAACCATAGTTACCGCCTGATTCAACCAGGTTGACTTCCTCAAAGTCCCTTTGTCCAACATCTGCAACGAAGAACCGATTACCATCAAAGGAAGCACGCCACGGATTACGAAGTCCATAAGCGTATATTTCTTCCTGGACTCCCACTTCACCAACGAAAGGATTGTCGGTCGGAATACCGTACTCACCTCCAGGTCCGTTTGTTCCATCAACGTCGATCCGCAGAACTTTGCCCAGCAGTTTAGACCTGTCCTGGCTGTTTCCCAATCCACCAGAAGGATCACCAGCACTGCCACCAGTGTGTCCGGGCTCATTGTCACCACCACTGCCACCATCACCAGTTGTGACGTAAAGCATCCCATCGGGTCCAAAGCCGAGATAACCGGCATTATGGTTAAACTGCGGTTGGTCGAACGTCAGCAGAATCCGTTCGGAGAACGGATCGGCCACATTAGACCCAGGACCGCTCACCGAGTACTCGGCAACTACACTTTGGTGATCAATTGGATTTATGGGGTCATTCGGATCACCAGCGGGGCTCGGGGCACTGTAATACACATAGAACTTATCTTCACCGGTCAGGCCGGTTCCACCAAAATTCGGATGAAATGCCAGGCCAAGCAAACCTCGCTCGTCGAAGCCCGATCGTTCGGGCACCAGCTTGGTTTCGATATCGAGAAAGGGGATAGGAAGTAAAGAACCATTCTCGATAATCTGAATGGTGCCACGCTGGTCAGTTACAAATAACCGATTCGAACCGTCGTGAGCGTTGGCTATACCTACTGGAGAGACAATCTCGCCCGTCGTGACAGGCTGCAGGGTGATCGTCGGGAGTGCCGCATGGGCAGGCAACACAAAGAGACATAAAGTCATTCCAACGTTTATGCGCAGGATCATCAGTCTTCTCCAAATCATCAGGGAATTCTCCGAACTTGCTTTGAGGACGGCATTCACACCGTTCCATGAATGCCCTGGTTCAACCCGCAAACCTAACAACGTCAAGGTGTCACAGACACGAGAATCCATTGCCGAATTCTGGATAAATCATTCGGTTAGTTCCTGATCCCGCGGTTAACGCAGAATAAAAATACCTGCACGCTACTTCCCCTCAAGGGGCATGCTGGCAACGACCAAATACTTGGCAACCCTGAGAACCTCGAATGGCAAAACTTCATAAAAGACAAGTCCGTCTCGAACACTCCGGAATACGTTCCACTCGATCGATGGGACCGCTTGACGATCCGCGACTTCCTCGTCTTTTCCCAAACGATCGACAAAGACCATAACCGGCTGTTCGTCGACTTCGCAAAGCATCGCGGTCGTGTTACGACTGAGACCACCTGGGTAGGAAAGTCCCAACATGCGGCTCCCCTCGGGCATTGGTAGTAATTGAAGCGGGATACCTTGCCGCCTGGCAAATACGGCTGTGAAGCGAGCATCATCTCGGCATTCGTAGTAAGGCTCAAAGCCATTCTTGACTGCTTCTTGGTAGAGCTCGGCAACCGGTGTGGGTGAAAAGAATGGTTGTGGTCGAGGGGCATTGAGAGAACTGGAAAAATAATGATCACGGCAATGGAAGCGGCAGCCACCAGGCCGCTTATCCAAGCCACAGGACGCCGATAAAGGGGAAGGGCCGCGGGCTGGTAGCAAATTGCATCCGCCACTTCCTGAAGGTGTTCTTCCGAACCCGCATTTACTGGGAAGAGACGTCGCAGAGACTCATCGATACTCGCCTGAAGATTTACTTGGGCACATCGCTCACTGTCGGCTTCTCGCTCAAAATCCTCGCGCTCCGGTTCGTTAATCAAACCATTCAGGTAGGCCTCCAGCCCTTTGTCGATGTTTGGTTGTTCTCGTTTTGTCATGAGTATTTTACCGAGTCAGGAAAGACCGTGCCTTGATATTCGGCCAGTCGCACGCGCAAGGCCCGTCTACTCCGGTGGACGTGGCTCATCGCTGTTCCTGCGGGGATTTGTAGCAGTTCGGAAATCTCTGCGTATTCAAGATTCAGTACGGTTCGCAAGAGCAAGCAGCAGCGGGCATCTTCCCCTAAGCTATTAAGGGCTCGAGTACGTGATCGTCAAATGCATCCTGTGTCGGCAACAATTCACCCGATTCATTGAGAACCGGGTTTATAGCATCGACGTCATCTGACACTGCACCAAGGCCCGCCGGATCGGTTGGGTATGTCTTACGGCCCAGGGTATTCCGACGATGATTCAAAGCACAATTGCGAACAATGCCAGCAAGCCAACCACTGACTCGCTGAGGAGTGTCAAATCGGATACCTTTTTCAACAGCAATGCCGACAGCTTGCGGGACGATATCTTCGGCGTCTTCCCAACGACCGAGGACGGCGCCCGCAATTGCGGTAAGTCGCGGATAATATCTTCGATACACCGCGGAAAAACTGTCCTCAGCATCCAAAGGTTGCCCAGGTACGTCAGGTTTCTGGACCGATTCTAACCGATTGCACATAATGACCTAACTAGTGTGACAGGCATGCTCCTTTCTTGCGATAAAACCTGGATGACTGGTGATTATTCTGCCCGTAGCTTTTCACATGTTGATTGGGTCTGAAAGATAATCGCATGAGACCACTATCAGCCAGAGTTTCAAGTGGCTTTACCCTGGTGGAATTGCTCGTGACAATCGCCACATTGATCGCCTTGCTGCTACCTGCGGTTCAGGGTGCCCGAAAAACTGCACGTCGGCTAAGTTGCGTAAATAATCAGCAGCAACTAGGGGTGGCCTTTCTGTCGTTCGAAGCGACCTTCTGTCATTTGCCACCCGGGAGAGTAGGCTGTGATGACACGGGCGATTCGATGTCAATACCCGTTTGCCCGCCGGGTCTTCCTGCCGAAAAAAAACAGCGGCGAGCGGCTTCGTTTCGATTCTTCCACAACTTCAAGAGCAAGAACTCTATGATCGGCTTGGGGTAGAAATAGGTGGCCTTTGGAATCGCAATGTGGACGATCTTTCCTGGTATGCGAACGTCGCGAAATGCGAGGGAATTAAACAAAGACCTCCGGTGCTGGCCTGCCCGAGTGGTCAGGCACTACCTATTAGCCAAGTGTACGATCCTGTTGAGGCCGCTACCGGAAGTTATGCTCTCTCAAATGGTTCATTAGGACCTGATTCGCCTCTACACATTGCCAAATACGAAAACAATGGCGTTTTTGTCTATGTTGCTCGTCGCAAGGTCTATCAACTTTTAGACGGCCTCTCAAACACAATTCTCTTGGGAGAAGTCATGCTGGCCGACACTTGGGAGTCGTCCAACACGTGGACCTACGCACTCGTAAACGCAGACTGCCTTCGTTCGACAACCAATCCACTTAACACGCATCCGGGGACCGGAATTGCCATCGATCTACAGAATGGTGCCTTTGGCAGTCAGCATCCAGGTGGCGGCAATTTCTGTTTCGCCGACGGACACGTCCAGTTCATAAACGACCAGGTCGAAATGAGATTATATCGAGGTCTGTCTACGATTGCCAAAGGTGACGATGAGGTTCGGTAAAACCTGTACAGCATGATTGTTTCAAGTTGTATCGGTTTATGAAAACAGTTCGTGCAAACAGAGTCGTAATATCACTGCGATGACCCCTTCAACCTGGCCCGTGAGAATTACCAAAATGGGCAACGGTGCGACCGCGCCGTGTCACCGCAAAGGGCCGGTGCGTTTTGGAACGAATCGTAGGCAGCCTCAATTCCTGTACAGAACGCAACCTTCTGGTTATGTTAGGTTTAGTTGCTGCCGGCGGTCACTGGCCAGCAGTCGGCCCGGAATTTTTCGGGAGTTTGCACCTGGAAGCGAAAGAGCCAGTTAATCGAAACTCCAGTCCGAATACCAGGCTTGGAAGCGAGTCACACCTTTCCTGCCGATTTCTCACTTGCTCCATTGACAACACAATCCTCAAGTGCGTCGCGCCGCAGAAGACCGGGACCGAACAGAGTGCCAAAGATGAACCGCGGAACAAATGGTTTTACCCTCGTGGAACTGCTAGTCGTGATTGCGATCATTGGCATTCTGATCGCGATGTTGCTGCCGGCGGTCCAGGCCGCGCGAGAGTCTGCCCGCCGGGTGCAATGCGCGAATCATCTCAAACAAATCGGTCTGGCAATCCACAATTTTCAGTCCGCACAAAATTGGCTGCCGCGCTCGCGGATGCAATGCCATCACGGAACATGGGCCAATGAACTGTGGCCCTACCTTGAAGAGGCGGCGATAGTCCGACAATGGGATCCAATGAAGTCCTTTCACCTTCAGCCACTTGAGAACAAGCAGTACCAGGTGGAGGTTTACTTCTGCCCGTCGCGGCGATCGCCTCCGCAATTGAGCAAAAATGGCGATAGCCGCGGGTATGTGCGGCACCAACCATCTGCGTTGGCCGACTACGCGGCGTGCATCGGCGATGGAGTAAGTTCAAATCAACAGTGGGATTACCATGAAAACGATGCCGATGGTTGTCTTATTGGCGAGCAAAACGTCCGGAACGGTTGCACAGGCAGTGATCCCAACCTGTTGTATCACGGACAGGAGTATTTCGTAAACTTCAAGGACATTACTGACGGCACAACAAACACCTTCCTGGTTGGCGAAAAGCACGTCCATCCAGACGGTTTTGGTTATGCAAATTATCGTGGCAACTGGTACTACGACAATTCCACCTACAACGGAGATAACCTGCAATCCTTCGCCCGCTTCGCAGGTACCAACCATCCGATCGCAATGTCTCCTGAAGAACAGCTGCGTGTCAACTTTGGTAGTTGGCATCCCGGCATCTGCCAATTCGTCTTTGCTGACGGCAGGACACAGGGGGTATCCGTTGAGATCGACCTCAAAATCCTCGACGCGCTCGCAAACCGCCACGATGGTGAGGTCCTTGCTGACGAACTGTAAGAGCAAGTCAAGCGGAGCGGCGAGTCAATCGCAACCCAAGAGCACATCCGCCGCTATTTCGGTGACAGCTACGCAAAAACCGCATCGGAATGCGTACCTCCTGTAGCTAAAGTCGCCAGACTTCGGCACCAACCCCATTCCTGCACCCAATTTTCACCACTGCAAAACGATTGGGCTAACATAGCGGACCACGGTTTTCATCGGCGCCGCAGTTTGGCGATACTGGTCCGCCCGCATTTCGTACAGCGAAGGGAAGGGCAAGGGAGCGGACGGCTTGCCCTGATAGTCCACCATGCCTTCTGCCTTCCCACCCAAGATCGGTGGCGTGAGCTTGACGATCGTGTTGCCGCGAAAATTCGCCGTGATGACCGTGCCGACATTGAGCACAGGCCAGCCGTGAGGAACACCCCACGTTTCGGCCACCGTCCAGGTCTCGGTCCGTTCAACCATCGGAAACTCGAGTGTTACGACGTCGTCTGGTTGCAAGTTCGCAAATCAAAAATAGTTGCCAAACCACTGCGGCGATGCGGACTGTGTGTTGACCCGGCACTGGACGTCTTCCCGGTTTACCCAAAGCGGAATTCTCACGAAGGCTTCCTTAGCTTCTTTGTTCTTGAGAACGACTTTGCCCTCGTAGGGCAAGTAACTGTTGATATCCATCCACGGCGATGCCCGGTTCAAGAGCAGGTTCACACGGGCCGTGCCAGCTTGGTAGCGCAACACGGCATCCCAAGCGTAGAATAAACCCATGTTCCCGTGCGATGTACAACACAGGGACCAGCTTTCCTTCTCCGTCTGGTGGCCGAAGGCGCCAACCGTGGCCTGTAAACCAGGTCCCTCCCCAAAATAAGGAATGTCGTCGGGGGTGAATTGCATCTGGCTACACTGATTGCGGATGTACCGGTCGACATCCTCCCAATACTCGCCTACGCCCGCGTCGGTGAGCTTAACGGCCAGCCCCAACAGCCGCGGATGTCCACAGCATCCACCACCCATACCCCAACTTGAGAAATAGTACTTACGTCCCCACTCATAACCCTCGCGGACAAATTCTTTCAGCTGGGTATCATGGGCAGCCACAGCGTATTCAAGCAGCGCCCGCAGTGTATTGATGTGACCGGTGTAGTGTCCTTTCCAGTGAGCATGTTCGGCGCCGTTCACACCGGGAACGTTACCAGTCCCACTGTCGGCCCAGAACTTGGGTTTGGTCAGGAACCTCGCCAATTGACCAGAGAGTTCCAGCGCCTGCTCATTTCCGGTCAACCGATACCAGTTGGCCAGCGCGCCGGGCGTATGTCCTTGGGCATTGAAGAGCGAGCCCTCTTCACCCGCCTTTTCGTTCACCGGTTCCTTGGTATCCTTCCAGCCTTTTTCGCTGTAGCTGGCCCGAAAATAGTCACTCTCCTCGAACCATCCGTAAATCGGGGCATACGCGTAGTCGTCCTTGTGAACGAGTATCTTCTGGTCCAAACCTTCGACCATTCGGTCGACCAATTCTTTCCAGATGGGATTACCTGTGTATTGATACCAAATGTTCATCGCCCGAATCATGCGTGCCTGGCCATGTACGTTGGCGCGTGGCAATGTGTCAGCAGACCCCAACCAAGGTCGTTCTTCATATTTGGGCACCCAATAAACCCCCTCGGCACCAATATGCGATGCCAACATCTGGAGCATTGCAGACTCTTTTTCCAGGCCTTGGGTGCTACCACACATGATGCGTTCCATGGCCATCGCCTCCATTGCCTTGGGCTGACAAGCCATCAGTGGCGAGAACTGGTGGCCAAGCCCCCCCGGACCACCCGCAAAATACATCTCGCAGTTCTCGTCCTGGATGAGCGTGAAGTGGTTAATACCTAACCGGGCGCGCTCCGCCAAATCGAGTGTGTCGGGTACGGTGGCCGCGTAATACGTCCCGATTTCTTTGGGACGATTGATCTCCGTGGTGCGGGCCAGGATCGCCTCGGAGGTTTCTGCCTGCGTTGGAATCCACGGCGTGGCTGCCTCCGATGCCTCGTCAGCGTGAAGCACTGAACCGGAAATGAACAAGAGAATCAACTCGCAAAGTATCACACCCGTTAGCTTGGTCATCGTCACCTCCCAATGGGATCCTTGAGGAACGCGCTCGCCATGGTAAACCTCGGAGGCCAGCCTTTGGTAGACCACGATTCGAGACGCGAAAATGTTAACTTAACGGCATTCTAACTCCATAGACTTTGATCGGTAACGAGTGAAACAAATGCGGCGACGATTTCAAAGCACGTGATTCCAGGAATTCGCCGCCTGTGATCCATTCGTTGCCAATTCTGATTTCGGAAGGCGCGACGACCAATGACCAAATCAGCGGATATTAGGGCCGGAAAGAATGCTCTTTGCTCAATAACAGGGAACATGGGGCACCGCGTACCGGTCTGGCAGCGGGTACGTCAACTTCGTACCGATGGCTGCCTGGGTAGCTCGCTGGACTCGTTTGAAGAGCCAGGTCACGAGTCGGCTCGATACACCCGCATCGCGTTCTTCGAGAAAATCCTCTCCAGTGCGGCCTCGTCGTACCTGGCTTCAATGAGCTTGCGCAGCGTACCGAACAACCTGGCTGCCGGCCAGCCGAACTTGATGTCAACCGGGTAGTTTGTCGCAAAGAAACATCGGTCAGTCCCAAACGTATCAATCACAAAGTAAAGTGCATCAATCACGGCGTCGTGCTGATCCCAGTCCTTGGCCGTGTAGAAGAACATGGAGAGCTTGATCGTGGTATTTTCGCAGTCCGCGAAGGCTTCTAACCCTGTTCTGAATTGATCGACGTTTTTCGTCAGGTCTGCCATGGTTGGTAATCCCAAATGGTTAATGATCACGGGAATTCCAGGATGATCTTTGACGAATGCGGCCCCTTTCTTGAACTGGTGCGGATTGAGCTGAAGATCGAATAACATGTCGTGCTTCTGCAGTTCAGCGTACCCCCTCTGCCAGTCGGGGTTGTCGAGAAGATCGCCCAGATGCGTATTCCTTGGCCAATCGGGTTGGTGGTTGACAATCTGACGAACTCCCCTGACTTTCGGATCGTCGGCCAGTTCTGCCAGCATCTCGCCCACTGTGGGCTCTTCCAGCACCGCCGCAGGTACGAGGACGTAGTTTCGGTCCGACTTCTTGAGCTCTTGGGCTGCCCACCTGTATTCGGCCAGACAGTCTTTGATGTACCCGGGCCCGGTCTTGCCAACCTGACACACACTCAAGGTCTCCAGCCACGCACCACCGACAGGCTCAAAATCGTCATCTCCCGTGTCGCAATCTTTCTCATATAAGCGAGTCGTATAGATCGGGTCGTCGTTCGGCGCAAAAAGCTCCTTGAGTTCCTGGCCTGTGGTCGTGTTTTTCCTCACATCCCAGATGTGAAAATGGGGATCCCAAAGCTCAATTTTTTTGCTCATTTGACCACCTTGGAAATTGTTTCGCACAAAATACCAAATCGCACACAAGCGGCTGACGGAGATACGGATTTCGCAGGTGCTCACTCTGCGACTTCGTCAGCGAATTGAAATTCCTATCCGTGTGGTTACCGTCAAGTGAGCGAAAGGCGAAACCAGCTGGTGTCAAAAGCCAAGGACTCGATCGTCGATCAGGCTGACCACGACAATGCCCTGAGTGACATCGAGTTGATCAAGCTGCTGAGGTTTTGTCTCTTGTACTGCCGCCGCGGGACCGATCTGAATGAGATTCAGAGCAATGGTCAGGCAAACACAAATTGCGATAATTGAGAAGGCAATGCGACGCATGATGGGAACCCTTCTGAAGACAAAAACCCGATCGACCTGTCTGGTAAGTATAGCCAAATGGTCCTGTATGTAACGATGACATTCTGTCAAATCCTCAACCGCAGCGTTCGTCCAACGCACCTTCTTCACGGTTTCAAAGAAGGCCATCCTGCCGACGAACCCTGACCGTTTTCACGCCCTACTCTGCCACGGCCGCTGCCAGGAACTGGTCGACCCGGCGATCTGCCTCCCGACCGATCCGTAGTCCAGGGAGAAAGTTGAACCCGTGCACCCCACCGGGATACACAGCGATATCTGCTTCGCTTCCCGCCGCTCGCCAGCGGCTGTACATATACAACGTGTCGTCTAGCAGCGGGTCCAACGTTCCTATCGTAAACAGTGCCGGCGGCATTTCATGCAACGACGCATAAAGCGGCGAGACGTCAGGATCCCGCCGGTCCTGCGTCGGCACGTAGTGGTCGTAGAACCAGCGCATCGTTGGCAGCGGAATCATGTACTGCTGCGGCGCTCTCGACTGACTCGGCGTTTCCGACAGATCGAACACCCCGCAGGTTAGATTCGCCGCCCGAAAATCTGTGTAACCATGCCGGTCCCGCATCCTCAGCAGCGTCAGCGCTGCCAGGTGCCCTCCGGCCGACGTCCCGCCGATCACCAGGTGGTCGCTGCCGAACTCTGCCTTTGCATGCTCGGCTAACCACACTGCCGCCGCTTCGCAATCGTCCGGCCCTGCTGGGTAGGGGTGTTCCGGTGCCAACCGATAATCGACGCTCACCACCACGCAGCCGGTTCGCGCCGCAGATTTCACCAGCAGCCCGTCCTGCTCATCGGCGCGGCCCAGCACCCAGCCGCCACCGTGGATATAGAGATAGACGCCGCGTGGCTCCCCATCCGACCGGAAAATCCGCACCGGGATGGCTCCGGCCGGCCCCGGAATCGATCGCTCCTGTGCCGAATCGTCAAACACCAACTGCCCGAACGGCCCCCCGTCCACCCGCCGCTCATCCCGCAGCGCCTGCGGTTGCCGCTCGTGAATCGCCGGTGCGGTTGCGAAGCTCGCTGCCACCGTTTCGTTAAACGCTGCCGTATCGGCGGTGATCGCCTCGGGGTGGAACAGCGCCGGATCGATCCCAGGGTCTGAACTCATGCCATTTCTTCCAGATCGAAGTTTGTCGGTGCGCACCGGGGCAGATGCCCCGGGATCGTTGGTCACTCTAAATCGACCTGACCCCATGGGACGGGAAACGTCGGCGGGGTGCGGTGGCGGTCCTTGCGCTGGTCCTTCGGCCGGTCCTTGAAGTGTTTCACGAAGCGCACTAACTGCTTGACAGCTTCTTCGCATGCTGCTTTTCCCTTCTCGGCCGTCGCCAGTTCGGCTTCGCCAAGTACGCCCGTGTCGCTGTAGCTGCTGGTCCAGGAAATAACCGTGCCCGGGCCTTCGGCAAACAAGTCGACGTAGTTGAACGGGCAGTCCTCTTCGTTGAAGCTGACCACGCCGTTCTTGATCTTGTCTTTTCGCACGTTCTCACCGTCGAGGTAAAGGTACATCGACGTCTCCAGTTCGCAGGCGTGGGCGATGCCACCGGGGAACTTGCTTTCCCGCCACCCGGGCAGAAATTCCGGATCGACCGTCAGCAGCGACCACCAGGCGGTCACCACGCACTCGGCGTCTGTCTCCAGGTTCGTTCGACGAGCGACCAGGTTGAGATTTGGCATATTCGAACCATGGCCGTTGAGCAGGATGATCTTCTTGAAGCCGTGGTAGGCCAGCGATTTGGTCACGTCGAGCACCATTTGTATGAAGTGCTCATAGTGGCAGTTGATGGTCCCAGGAAAATCCATCACGTGTCCGGTATAGCCGTAACTGATCACCGGGAGCACGAGCAGGTCTTCGGGAGCCACACGGCCAGCCCCATACGCGACGCCCAACGGACAGACAAGGTCCACGTCCAATGGCAAGTGAGGGCCATGTTGCTCCACGGCACCACAGGGCACGATGCAGACTTTGCCCAGCCCGACGGCGTCATCGATCTCGGGCCAGGTCAGCTTTTCATACCGATACTCGGTTCGCGCACGATCGGACATGACGGTACTCCTGGGGCGATGGTTTGCGCGGGAACCGCGTGCCTCCGATTAGACGTTAAGAGGCAAGAATGTGCGAGGGGGGAAAAATAACTAAGTTCGAGCGACTCCATCAGGCCGCGCAGGCAACATGGAAGGGAGGCAACGTAGATCCCGCCGTCGCCCGCCAGACGAAATCCTGTCTCAAACGGGGGACGCTCTACGGTTATGGCTTTCACGGACTTCCTCGAGGAACCGCGTGAGCCAGGCAGTGGCAACCCGCAAAACAGCAGGCGTGAACACACCGGTCAACATGGCAACAATGATGGTCAACAGGAACCTGCTAGTTGGTATCGGAGTTTTACTACCGAAGCCCCATCTTCGTAGCGGTGGCTCCCAGCCGCCGTTACCGCTACTGGCGCGGCAGCAACCTGGCAGCACGGAAATCCATCAAAGCACCGCGGAACTCTCCCACTGGTTTGATAATGATTTCCTGGATGCCCGCTTCCAGTTGGAGCTCTCCAAAAATCTTCGTTTGGTAAGTCCACCAGCCGCCCGTCCCCGGCACCTTTTGTGCGAAGCTGGAATTCCCGCTGGTCACTTGGAACGTGTTCACCGCCGCCCCATCGTCGATCGACCAATCGAGTTCAAAATCATAGGTACCGGGACGATCGACGGAAATGGTCCACGTTGCCACATCGTCCAAACCATGCCAGTGCCCCAGCGTGTTGTGCTCGTCTGGCTGAAAACGCAACGACGCACCACGAAGCGCCGCGTCGTGGGCAAATAGATGGAAAACGCCGTCCTGGTCTGCGACTAGTGCCGATCCCTGCGGGCGGAAAGGTCCTGTGGAGAGCGGGCGGATCTTAATGTTGCGATAAAAGACCTCAGCCAACTCGGCCTGAAACAAGAACCTACCGCCAATGAGTGGCACCCACTGGCTGTCTTCATCCAACTGCTGCAGGTTGGTGATCCGATGATTAACAACACCGTTGACCACGTGTACGGCATAGTCGTTCCCCATCACGATCACGTCCACGGTGTTCCACCCGGTCAGCAGATCGCGCTGTTCGTTGCGGGCGACCCAAACCGAAGCCTGAAAGGGGACACCGCCGTCATCGGGAGACAGATATTGCCGTTCCACAGTACCGGGCAGCTCCGGGATGTCGGGGTCGACGAACGTCTTATACCGTGCGCCGACCAGGCACAGAGCATCCCCGGTGTCGCCCTCCTGCACCTGGCACTCAATGCAACGCGGCCAAATCCCACTGAGCACGCCGTCCGGGCCGGTGCAATGGTACATCAAGCCGGAATCCCGTTTTTCGTTCGTGCGGATTCCAAATCGCTTGCTTCCCCAGCGGTATTGAAACCGCAGATGATAATGCGAGTAGTCCGTGGGGGTGGCAAAATAGCCGAGTGGTACCTCCGAACCATCCTCGAAGTCCTTGTAGATGTGAACTTCGCCGTTCTCAACCGTAAAAACTTGCTCCGGGTCGTTGTCCTTTCCGTACTCGCTCAAAAACGTGTACCAACCGTCAAGGTTTTTGCCGTTGAAGAGGCTGATCCACCCGTCGTCGGACTCGGCGCCCAAAACGGAAGGGCAAGGATACAGTCCAACGACCAGGAGGCCAACCGTGACGAGTCCCAGAATAAGCGGCAATCTCTGTCGAGAACCGACGGGAGCTACGACGCGGCGGAAACTTGGAAGCCGAGTTACTCGAAAATTGCACTTGAGAAAGATGGAGTGGGGCCGCTTGAATACCTGACCACAAGCGAGTTGATTTACCGTGGCACCTTCTTCGGCAAAGCGAACTGCAGTCGCCCGGCCGATCCCGGTGCCACCTCCGCTGATGATTGCGTGCTTGTCCACTGAAATACCGCTCAAAGACCCGACTCCGAAACAAGGAACCGTTTAATGAATGGCTCGTTGAGTGTAATCCCCAGTCCGGGACCGTCGGGGACCGTGATCACACCATCAGTTGCCTGCAAAGTTTCTTCGGTCAGTTCGTGGCGGAGGGGCGAGTCTTCCACGCAGTCTTCGAACAGGAACGCGTTTTTGCACGTGCTGATCCAGTGCAGGCAAGCCGCCACGCTGATGGGAGTCTTGTAACAATGGTTGCAGAGGCGAGCGCCGATCTCCTCTACGCGTTGCCGGATGTAGTTGGCGTCGGTAAATCCGTTCCGCGCCAGATCGACCTGGTAGATATCCAAGGCGTGGCGGTCAATCCAGGGTCGAAAAGCAGCTCGACCACATTCCCCTTCACCCGAAGCGATTGGCACAGGCGACCGGTCTCGCAGCCACACATAGCCATCCAAATCATCCTGCTCCAACGGTTCCTCCAGCCAGCCAATTTCGTATTCATTAAACGCTTCGGCCCTGCGCAGTGCGGTCCGGGCATCCCATACACAGCCAGCATCGACAAGTAACGTGTTTTCAGCACCGAAACCCTCGCGGGCGCCCTTGACCAGTTCAATATCGAGCGCCTCACTTTCGCCCATTGGTTCCCAACCAAACTTGATAGCCCGATAGCCAGCCTCGCGCCAACGTCGGGCAATCTCAGCAGTTTCAGACCCGTCTTTTCCGAAGAGTATCGAAGCATACGCTTGAACTCGATCGTGGTGACGTCCACCCAGCAACCGCCAAATTGGCTGATCGTAGAATTTTCCCTTGATGTCCCACAGGGCCAGGTCCACACCCGCCATCGCGGCGATGGCGACAGCGCGTCGACCGTAATACATCGTGCGACGGTACATCTTGGACCAAATACGGTCGGTATCGAGCGGATTCTCACCGATCAAAAGCTCCCGCAGGCCGCAGGCGATTGTGTGGCTAAACGGTGCATCGACAATCGCCTTGACCACCTCGGGGCTGGCATCCGCTTCACCAATCCCCTCGAGGCCGTCATCCGTACGAATACGAATAATCAATGTGTCCTGTGTCCCGGCAGCCTTTGCCTCGACGTCTTCGATCCGCAAAACCTGGCAGATGACATGGGTAATTTTCATGGATTCACCGTGCACATGTTGGACATGTTGAAAGGATAGTACTCGCGAAAAGTTACGTTCGTGGCACTAACCTTCCGTAGTACAATCGAAGGGAAGTCCTTTCATCAAGCAGCAACGATGGTGGACCCAGGATCTTGAACCGACTCATTCGAACAGGCTCCGTATTGTCCATGAGCGGTTTCCCAATATCAAGGGGTGGCAACCGCCTGTTGACTGTACCATTACCGGTTAAATTCGCCGTTTGCACCTCGCGCGTGACACCGCTTACAATGCAAGTCCAGTCGAAGAGTTTGCCGTTGTTTTCGTGTGCCCGTCTGTGATGATGAGATTTGCCGATGCTGAATCTAACGAATTTCCGCTTGGTGTTCCCAGATGTATAAGCCCTTCTTCCAAAGCTCGATCACTGTTGTGCTGTCATTGCTGAGCATATCGTGGTTTTGCGCGCCAGTTGCCGCCCGTGAATTGTCGGTGCCCGAAGGGTTTACGATCGAGTTGGTCGCGGGGCCACCGCTCGTGGACCGCCCCATTACGGCCACCTTTGACGACCAGGGACGGCTCTACGTGGGCGATTCTTCTGGCAGCAATGAACCGTTCGCCGAAAACAACATCAACTGGTCGGAAGGGGCGTTGACCCAGGTCGAATCCCGCCCGCACCGAATTGTCCGCCTGGAAGACACCGACGGCGATGGTCGCTTTGACGAATCTCGCGTTTTTGCCGAAGACATGATGTTACCCGAAGGCACGATGTTTTATGACGGATCGCTCTACGTCGCCGCACCGCCGAGTATTTGGAAGCTGACCGATACCGACGATGACGGCGTAGCTGACGAGCGGGAAGAATGGTTTCAGGGAAAAACTGTGACCCATTGCGCCAATGATCTCCATGGCCCTTACCTGGGACCCGATGGATTCATCTACTGGTGTAAAGGGGCCTTCGCTGAACAGTCCCACGTTGTCAACGGACGTGAATGGAAGACGCGGGCAGCCCACGTCTTCCGCGCCCAACCCGATGGGTCAGAATTCGAGCCGGTAACCACCGGTGGCATGGACAATCCGGTCGACGTCGTGTTCACGCCTACGGGAGATCGGTTTTTCACTTCCACTTTTTTGGTACATCCCGGTGACGGAAAACGGGACGGAATGGCCCGCGCTATCTACGGCGGTGTTCATGGTAAGGATCATAGCGTGCTGGAAAATCATCCACGAACCGGCGATCTCATCCCGGTGCTGACCCACATGGGAGCCGCAGCGCCCTGTGGTTTGGAGCGGTACGATTTCGACGTCTGGGGGGACCAGTACCGTGACAACCTGTTCGCTTGCCAATTTAACCTGCGTAAGGTGTCGCGGCATGTGCTGCAGCCGGATGGTGCCACGCTGCGCACGATCGATCACGACTTTGTGACTTCCCATGATGTCGATTTCCACCCGACCGACATCTTCGCCGACGCCGACGGAAGTCTCCTGATCGTCGATACGGGTGGCTGGTACAAAATTTGTTGCCCGACGTCGCAATTAGAGAAGGCAGATGTGTTGGGAGGCATCTATCGTGTTCGAAAAACCGATTCCAGGGTCCTTGAGGATCCGCGTGGCCAGCGCATCGCCTGGAGTGATTCCGAACCAGAACGGCTTTGGCAACTCCTTGCCGACGGGCGGCCTCCTGTGCGAGAACATGCCAAGCGGGCATTTGCGGCCCGTCAGAATTCAAACAAAATGGATCCCTTCCTGGACCGTCTCGCAAGTCAAGGTGACACCGGTTTGGGCGCTGACCATACCGGGGCGCTCGTCCGCGTATGGGCCCTGGGTCAGATAAGAAACGCAAAAGCCCAGGCGCTGATCCGCGGCTTACTGCGGCATTCGCACGAGGAGGTCCGCAAGACGGCCGCCCAAGCCGTTAGCCTGCACCGCGACCGCCAGGCGTTTGATCCGCTGATCGAAATGCTCCGCAGCGACACGCCTGCTAATCGTCGAATTGCTGCCGAAGCACTGGGAAGGATCGGTAATCAGGAAGCGGTACCTGGTCTACTAGCAGCCGCCGCTGATGCCAGGGACCGTGACCTGCAACACTCGATCACCTATGCGTTGATCGAATTGGCCCACGTCGAAAGTCTGCAGGCCGGCATCGTCAGCAGCCAGCCAGGAACCCAGGCGTCGGCGCTGGTTGCCCTGGATCAGATTCCAGGCAACCACCTACAGCCCAGCAGTGTCGTGCCGCTGTTGGAATCACCAGACGTCACGTTAAAAGAAGCCGCGCATTGGCTGATCAGACGTCACCCCGATTGGGGCCCGGAACTGGCGGACTGGTTCCAAGCTCAACTGGCAAGTGGGCCTGCGCTGGAAACGGATGACGATCAGGCTAGCACCGCGCCGCCGCTGGAGGTACTCCTGGCCCAATTCTCCACACATCCCACGATTCAGACGCTGATGGCCAGTAACCTAACGCAAAACGAGCTGCCGGTAGCAAGCCGCAAGCTCATCTTGCGGGCGATGGCCCGTGCCAGGCCGACAGAATCTCCTTCGACATGGCTAAACGTCCTCACGCAACTCACCCGGGAGCGCGATCCCGACTTGTTGGCGTTGGCCGTCGCGACCGCACGAGAATTACCCACACCGGCGGAGCCAGATCAAGATCTCGATCGCGAGTTGTTGGCCGTCGCCCACGACGCTCAGTTGCCGAAGGAAACACGCGTTCAAGCCCTGTCAGTGATCTCGGCACGGTTGCCTCAGCTTAGCCCGGCCCAATTCGACTTATTACTCGAAAGTTTTTCGGACGACGCACCAGTAAGCCTTCGGCAGGCGGCAGCTGCGGCAATCTCCGGGAGTCGGCTGTCGTCACCGCAGCTTCACCAAGTATGCGGGCTGATCGAAAGGGCTGGCCCGCTGGAGTTAAACCAACTACTCGATCCTTTCGTACATGGGAACGACGATCCATTGGGTCTCCAACTCGTCTTGTCACTCCGGGAGTCGCCGGCGTTACCTGCTTTGCGGATTGAGATACTTCGTGAGATTCTTGCCAAATATGGGCCACCCGTACAGGAAGGTATCGAGCAGCTGCACGCGCTGGTCAATGTCGACCTTGAATCGCAAAGAGAGCGGATTGCCGATTTGTTACCGCAGATCGCTGACGGTGACATCCGCCGTGGCCACGCCGTATTTCACAGTTCCAAGGCACTCTGCTCCGCCTGCCACCGCCTCGGTTATGCGGGAGGAATCACGGGACCCGATTTGAGCCGCATCGGTACCATCCGCACAAAGCAAGACTTGTTGGAGTCGGTTGTATTTCCGAGCCTGAGCTTCGTCCGCAGCTACGAACCGGTGATCGTGGTAACCAACAGCGGCCACGCAGTCAACGGTTTGATTCGCGACGACGCGGCGACCGAGATACTGTTGGCAACTGGTCCCAACCAGGAAGTTCGCCTGCCAAAGGAGGACATCGACGAGGTCCACCCCAGCCGCGTTTCCATCATGCCCGCAGGACTCGACAAACAGCTGACTATCCAGGAACTGGCTGACTTGATAGCGTTCCTGAAAAACCGCGGAGAGTAAACTCGGTTTACCACATCTTGGCGAGATGAATTGGCATTGCGGAAGACCTGGACGAGTCATGCCGCGGACGATGCTGTGCGGGAAGCCCTTAAGGATGGCACTGTGCCCAAAGACGTATTCGATACCGCGTTGTCCGTCACACCGAACACCGGGACCCCGATTTCCCCGCGTCTGGGGCCGCACGAGACATTGTTTCTGTTCGAGTACGAGGACGGCTTATTAGGCGCCCAGTTCATGTTGCAGTTGGCAAGTCGGATGGCGGTCGCGTTGAAGCTCAAAGGCGATGACCGACCGATCGCAACGCAGTTTGAAGAGCGGCGCCAGCCGCGATACCCGCACTTTGCGTTTCTGTTGAAAGCCATCGAGCGCATGATGCACACAGGGAAGCCGAGCTATCCTGTCGAGCAAACGCTGCTGACCAGCGGCATCCTCGACCGAGCGATCACTTCGCGGGCCAGGCGTGGCAAGAGATTGATGACGCCGGAATTGGGCATCCGCTATCACCCCGTCGACTATCCCCATGCCCCGAACCCGGACTTGAAGTCAAACCCGCTGGCAGCCGCATCGAGTTCTACCTGTACGAAGGCACCCCGTTCCAGGATGAAGCGCGTGAGCGGATTGAAATTCCTATCCGTGGAATGATTACTCGCACCTGCGCAAATTGGAGAGATGATGGGACGATTCAACTTTGCCTTAATTACAGATACGCATTGTGCAGAGCAGGCGTTCTGGAAAGCGGATTCGTTTGGAACTCATCTAGACCGATTCTATCTTTGTATCGAGACCATCAATGCCATGGAGGAACCACCCGATTTCATCATGCTCCTGGGGGATATTCACCTATGGGCGATCGATGACTTTAAGACGGACATACCCATACACATCATCGCGGGTAATCATGAATGTGGCGAACGAAAATCCGAGATGCGTGCACGGTTTCCAGATGATTTTAATCTCAAAGGCGAACCCTCTGATTACTATCATTTTATTCATAAAGGGGTCCGTTTTATTGCACTCTGTAATGCCGGACAGGGCGGGGATCATATCGGCCATTTATGCAGTGAAGACATCAATCCTCGGGGTCAAAGCACATGGTTACATGCGCAGGCTCATGAAATGGAAGATACAAAACTTATTTTCGCACACACCCCTCCCGCAATTGGTGGTGTGCAGGGGCCGTGTGATATGGGACTGAATGATTCTCTATTCTTCACAAATCTATTGAAGGAAACAAACATCACTGCCGCGTTCTTTGGCCACAAGCATCTGCCGCGATGCGAGTTCATGGTCGGCAACACGAGTTGCCACATCTTAAGTTCCTGCGCCTGGAATCATCATGACAGCCCACTTAGTTTTTGTATCGCGACCGTTGATGACGGATCCGTTGATATCAATGAAATAGTCATGAGTTGACAATTCAATGAAAATAGGGGGGGCCGCCTGGGGCGGAAGTTTTGAGAGTTGGGGAGTTCTAGTCAGCTCCGCCCGTCCACTTCTGACAGATAATTGTGTCGCAGACTGATTTTGATAAACTTGAGTTCGGCTTACCACTTTCTGAAAACCGCTAATTCATGCTGATGACCGTTGACGCCAGACATCACACACCCAATGGCAAGTACCCATGAACAATAATGCTGTTCGTATAACGCGACGTGCTTTCTCCACAGCCGCTACTGCAACGGCGATGGCACCGCTGCTGGTTTCCCGCCATGTTTTGGGGGATGAGAAGAACGCCCCTGCTAATGAGAAGATTTCTCTGGCGGCGATAGGTATCGGCAAAATGATGATTGGATACCATTTGCCGCATTTGCTGAAGATGCCGGAAGTCCAAGTCGTAGCCGTTTGCGATGTGGACACGACGCGTCGCAGTGTGGGCAAGAAGCGGGTCGACGATACCTACGGCAATACCGACTGTACTTCGTACGTCGACTACCGTGAGCTGCTCCAGTGCGATGATGTGGACGCCGTGGTTTGTGCCACTCCTGACCACTGGCACGCCAATATCATTCTCGACACGTGTAAGGCGGGAAAGGACATGTATTGCGAAAAGCCGCTGACTAACAATCTGTTGGAGGCCAAAATGGTCATGGACGCGGTAAACGCTTCGGAAACAATCTTCCAAACGGGCAGCCAACAGCGGGCAAGTGAAAATTTCCGTTACGCCTGTGAATTAGTGCGCAACGGTCGTATCGGCAAAGTGACGCGTGTGGAAGTGGGTGTGGGTGGCCCGCCTCGACCGTGTGACCTGCCGGGTGAAGAGGCCGAGCCTGGATTGGACTGGGACCGTTGGTTGGGACCGGCCCCAATGCGGCCCTACAATTCAGTGCTCAGCCCACGTGGAATGCACAATCACTTTCCGGGTTGGCGCAGTTTCAAGGAGTACGCCGGTGGAAATATGACCGATTGGGGCGCTCACCACTTTGACATTGCCCAGTGGGGGCTGGGAATGGACGGTTCGGGGCCGGTGGAAATTGTCCCCCCGGAAGACTCAAAGTCGGGTCTCGGCGTCAGGTTCGTCTACGACAATGGCGTTGAGCTGATTCACGGTGGTCGAGACGGCGCCACCTTCTTTGGCAGCGAGGGTGAGATCTTTGTGAATCGAGGGGAACTTGAGAGTAAGCCAGAAAGTATTATTCAATCCCCAATCGGCGATGATGAGATTCACTTGTATCAGGCACCTGGCCGCAGCCACGCTGGCCATCGTCAAGATTGGGTGAATTGCATGAAGCGACGGCAGCAGCCGAACTGTCCGATCGAAGTCGGGGCTCGAACCGTTGCGGTCTGCCACCTGGGCAATATTGTGTACCTGCATGCCGAAGAACTGGCGGGCCAAACCCTCAAGTGGGACCCTCAAGCCTGGAAATTCGTTGGCAACGAGACAGCCAACCGTTGGCAAAATTATCCGTATGAACGCCGTGAGAGTTACGAATTGCCTTCGATTTGAACCTGGATTGCCGAGCGGCGAGGCAGCAGATCCGGCGTTGATCGAATCGTTCCAACGGGAATTTCGTACGTAATGTTTGAACCAGCATTGGTTGACGAATCTGGAGGATGCCGAAGAGCGGTTCGACGGTTGGCAAAAAGATTACCACGAGGCGCCCACACAGCTTGCGTGTTCTGGCAGTTGCCTGTAGGGCCGAGTTGCCCAGCCCCCCCGTTACGCCCAGCCATCGATTCGCTATCCTCACGTATATGGCCACCAATTTCAGTTTGACTTCCAACGTCGTCGACATCGCCCGCGGGCAGTTCCAACCGGCGACAATCAGGGTTGAAAATGGTCGGATCCGGGCGATCGAACCCAATCCTGGTCAGGCTTCCAGTTCCTTTATCCTGCCGGGCTTCGTCGATGCGCATGTTCACATCGAAAGTTCGATGTTGGTTCCCACGGAATTCGCCCGCGAGGCAGTGACCCATGGCACGGTCGCCACGGTGAGCGATCCACACGAAATCGGCAACGTGCTGGGTGTCGAAGGCGTGCGGTACATGTTGGACAATGCAGAGCAGTCTCCCCTGAAAATCTTCTTTGGGGCGCCGTCCTGTGTCCCCGCAACACGGTTTGAAACTGCCGGTGCCGAGATCAGCGTAGCCGAGGTTGAAGCGCTGCTGGACGACCCACGCATTGGTTACCTGAGCGAAATGATGAACTACCCCGGAGTTTTGCGCGGTGACCCCGCGTGCCTGGCCAAGTTGCGGGCAGCTCACCAACGGGGAAAACCGGTCGATGGTCACGCCCCTGGTCTCCGCGGCGATGAAGCCCGGCGGTACATCGAGTCTGGCATCTCCACCGACCACGAATGTGTTGCCAAAGAGGAAGCGCTGGAAAAATTGGCGGCCGGCTGCAAAATTGCGATTCGCGAAGGGTCGGCAGCCCGGAACTTTGCTGCCCTCTATACGCTGCTTGGCGAATATCCGGGCAAGACGATGCTCTGCAGTGACGACTTGCACCCGGACAAACTCCTGGCAGGACACATCAATGTCCTGGTGGCCGAGGCAGTCCGACGCGGGATAGGCGTTTACGATGCCTTGCGGGCAGCTTGTATCACGCCGGTAGAGCACTATCGACTGGAAGTCGGGCAACTTTGTGTGGGAGATCCAGCCGATTTCATCGAGGTCGATTCGCTCACTGACTTCAAAGTGTTACGCACGTGGATTGACGGAGAACTTGTTGCAGAACAGGGCCAAACAACGATTCCGCGGACCACGCCACAAATTGTCAATCGATTCACGGCGCGAGAAATTTCGTCGCAATCGTTGGCGGTATCGGCAACGGGTGACCGAATCCAACTCATCGAGGCAATTGACGGGCAGTTGATCACGCGCCGCAAGGAAGTTCCCGCAACCATTACCAACGGTTGTGCCAACAGCGATGCCGACCGCGACATATTAAAGCTGGTGGTGATCAATCGCTACCAATCTGCAGCTGCTGGGGTCGCCTTTGTGCAGGGGTTTGGACTCACCCGCGGGGCCATCGCGTCGAGCGTGGCCCACGACTCGCATAACGTGGTTGCCGTGGGTGTTGCCGATGACGATATCGCGACAGCGGTTAACCGCATCATGCGGGAAAATGGTGGGCTTTCGGTCGCATCGCAAAGGGATCACCTGAATAAAGTTTTACCGCTGCCCATTGCCGGGTTAATGGCTACCGGTACCTCCCGCGAAGTCGGAACCGCTTACTCCACCCTGGAAGCCCAGGTGAACCAACTTGGTTCGCAATTGCGGGCACCCTACATGACCTTGGCTTTTATGGCACTGTTGGTGATCCCGGAACTTAAGCTGAGCGACCTGGGATTGTTCGATGGAGTGCGTTTCGAGTTGACCCCGCTGATGGTGTAAGTACGCATAGGATAGTTCGATTACCAGCCACGCGTGGGCCACCAACCGAGACGTTTTGAGGACGCATGAAAGCGACTCGTTGGCAGCTGGGGCCTGTAACGGGGCCCCGTTTTCCCGTCACGCATAGATCCCTTACACATAGATATTGAGTCATTCACGGCTTGCCCTGATCCCCCGCGGTAACATAGGCTTACCTGTTGGAAATGACCTCTTCCCAAAAAACGCGTTGCCGAGAACACCACGTGCCATGTTTTCGGTGTCGTGCCACAACGTCGACGAACTGATGCGATGGGCCCGGACAGGCTTTGCCAGGCCCCTCGGTGCTTGCCCCGCGGCAAGCGCATCGTGCTACCCCAACCGAAGCGTCCAACTCTCCAAGAAGAAGGAGCCAACCGATGGCTACAGTCACCGAACCGATTACCCGCCCCCAAGTACGTCAAACCAGCTGCTTCATCGGTGGCAAATGGATTCCCGCGGCAAGCGGGAAGACATTTGAAACCATTCACCCAGCCACGGAGGAAGTGATCTGCGAAGTAGCCGAGGGTGACAAGGAGGATGTCGACCTGGCCGTGGAAGCTGCCCGTGCAGCTTTTGACACAGGCCCCTGGTCGAAGATTGATGCCCGCGAACGTGGTCGTTTTTTGAATCGACTGGCCGACCTGATCGAGGACGAAGCCGAAGAACTTGCAGCGCTCGAAACGCTTGACAATGGCAAGCCAATCGGTGATGCACGGGCAGCCGACATTCCACTGGTGATTGATTGTCTCCGTTACTATGCCGGCTGGGCCGATAAGATCCAGGGCAAGACGATTCCAATTCGCGGCGACTATTTCTGTTACACGCGACGTGAACCGGTAGGGGTGGTCGGCCAAATCATTCCCTGGAATTTTCCCGCCTTGATGGCTGCCTGGAAGTGGGGCCCTGCCCTGGCCGCAGGCTGCACGGTCGTGATGAAACCGGCCGAACAAACTCCGCTTTCTTGCTTGCGGATGGCACGGCTGGCCCAAAAGGCAGGGATTCCCGATGGCGTGATTAACGTGGTTCCGGGCTACGGCCCCACGGCAGGAGCCGCGATCGTGAAACACCCGGATGTTGACAAGGTCGCCTTCACCGGCGAGTTGGCAACGGCAAAGATCATCCAGCGGGACGCCGCCGAGACAATGAAGCGACTCACGTTCGAACTGGGTGGCAAAAGCCCGAATGTCGTGTTCGCCGATGCCGATCTCGAGGCAGCGGTCGAGGGTGCCCATTTCGGGCTGTACTTCAACCAGGGGCAATGCTGCTGTGCCGGCAGTCGCCTGTTTGTAGAGGAACCCATCTACGACGAGTTCATTGATCGACTGGCGGCGAAGAACTCACAACGTCGCCTTGGTGATCCGTTCGATCCCCTCACCGAGCAAGGCCCTCAAATTGATAAGGCGCAGTTCGATAAAATCCTCAAGTACGTCGAGTACGGCAAAGAAGATGGAGCCGAGTGCCTGACCGGTGGCAAACGGTTTGGTGACCAGGGATTTTTTGTCGAGCCCACCTTGTTTACAGGCGTGACGGACGACATGCGGATTGCCCGGGACGAAATCTTCGGCCCGGTCATGAGTGCCCTGAAGTTCTCCGACATGGACGAGATTGTCAGTCGTGCCAACAACACGAATTTTGGCCTGGCTGCTGCCGTCTGGACCCGGGACGTTGGTAAAGCACATTACCTGGTGAGTAAGGTGCGGGCCGGCACGGTCTGGGTCAACTGCTACGACGTGTTCGATGCGGCGGCTCCATTTGGCGGCTTTAAACAGTCGGGACTCGGACGCGAACTGGGTGAAGCGGGCCTTGATGCCTACACAGAAACCAAAACCGTGACGATGGCAATCAGCTAATCGTCGGTTGACCCAACACCATGCCGGTGGTCGGCTGATTGGAAATGAACTGCCAAAGAGGTTTCGACGCACAAGTTGCTTGCATCGGCCGTCCAAGTGTGCCTAAAATTGGTAGGATCCTCTTTTCGACGAAACTCTTTTCCACAGAAAAACCATGCGCTACTCTTTCTTTTGCGTCAGCGCCATTGGCCTGATTCTGCTTGGCACTAGTTCGCTCCGCGGCGAACTGACCGAAGCAGAGCAACTCTATCGGCGACTCCAAAAAACGGGTAACCACAAGATGGAGTTGTACGCCAAACGCTGGCTGTCGCTGATTGAACTTCAGGACTGGACCGACGCCACCGGAAAGTATCGTGTGAAAGCCAAATACCTTTCGCACGACGAGAATCTCGAATCGGTGACCCTCCGAGCCGTGAAGGGAAAAGGGAAAGACCGCGTGGAGAGGGAGATTACCGTTCCAGTTGCCCAGTTAAGTCCGCAGGCCCAATCACGTGTGCAACGCATTGCCCGCTTTCAACCCAAGTTGCTGGAGGAACTTGAGGCGGCCGAACAAGCGGCCAGGGAAAAAGAAGACTCGGAAGAATTTCGACCCGGGGTAAATCCGGAATTCCGCGAGGAAGGTCGTCTTGACCCGCCACAAGTGCCCGGCCGCAGGCCCAGCGACCGGGGCAACCCCGCACCACGGCCGCCGGCAGCCGGAGTTCCCCCTCGACCGGGGCAACCCACCGGAGGTCCACGAGAACCAGGTGTTGTGCAGGGGGTCGAAAATCCCTATGGCGGTACCCAATGGATTGGACGGGACCAGTTGGTCACGGACCCCCGGTTTCGCAACCACCAACAGCTTGAATTCAACACCCCAGGCCGACCTGGGCAGAGAATAGCGCAACTCCCTCCCCCAGGTGAGCCGAACCTGGTGGATGGCAGCCCCTGGCGAACAAGCTATCCGGAACTGCTAAGGCGAATCAAAGTCATCGAAGGCGATGGCCAGTCGCCACGGATCGATTTAAGCGAACTCGGTTTATTTGGGCAGCAAATCGAGCTTAACTGGACACTCATGCAGTCGCTGGCGAATCAAGATGTCGGAACGATGCTCGCCAGAACCAGCGAAGTACTGCCTGAAGGAGTCGTGGGTGAAGTGATTTGGGAAGCCTCCCTTGTTGAACCCCCCAAGTATCCTGGCAGCGTGGTGTCGCTGGATCTCCCTCCACCTCCGGAACCAGTGCAGTTCCAGTTTTTCGCGGATGACAAGCTGGAAACAGGCAATTGGGAACGATTCAAACCGGGGGATCGTGTGCGATTTATCGCCCGTTTAGGCACCATGGCCACAAAACCGACGATCAACTTCCGCATTCGGTTGCCCAACCAGGTTCAGACCATGCCGCACGGCCCTCCGGCCCCCCCCCGACAATAACAGCCTCAATTGCCCCCCCGCACCGACCTGGACTCAACATCGCGCCCCCCCCTGTCCCGGGGACTGAACCGGCGCTGCCCCAGGCCACGCCGGGCGTAACCGCCCCCTAAAACTGTTGCCTTTCTGCAAACGGGCCTCTCGGCAAACAGGCTGCTGCTGGATTGAAAATGCGCTCGGTCTGCCGGTAGACTGGCGAGCAGAGACCTCCTCTCTAAACAAACCGCTCCCACTGCCTCGCGATAACCTCCGGAGAATGTTGCTATGCCGAGGACTCTGCTTGTGATATTGATCGCGGCGCTGCCCCAGGCTACGCCGGGCGCAACCGCCCAAAATCCCAAAAAAGTCCAAAACAAACTGGCCCCCCCCGACAACAACCGGCCGAGTCGGGTAGATTCAGGGAATGAGCCGGGAATTTGAAGTCGAATTTGTGCGTTGGCTGAGCGAGCGGTTGCCGTGGAGCGAAAATCTTGCCTTACCCATTGGCGACGATGCGGCGGTTCTCGCGCCGACCACCTCGAATTTGAATCGGGAGCAAATCGTGGTCACCACCGACCTGCTCTCCGACGGTATTGATTTCCGATTGGGGGAAGTCGACCCGCAACGGATTGGTCGCAAAGCACTGGCAGTGAACCTCAGCGATCTGGCCGCCATGGCTGCCCGGCCGCTGGCGGTGGTGATGGCGATCGCCCTGCCGGCCCAATCAGCCATTGAGTGGCTGCCTGCCGAACACGATTCGCAACTTGACCGGTCGCAGTGGTTACTGGAACTGGCAAAGTCCCTTTACGAAGGAATCCTGCCCCTGGCCGAACAGTTCAACGTGCCCATTGCAGGTGGTGATACCAACCTTCACGACGGCCCATTGGTTCTCTCGGGGACTGCCCTGGGAACGGTGACCCGAGAGGGTCCCCTGACCCGGTCGGGTGGCCAACCGGGTGACCGACTGCTGGTGACGGGCACGGTCGGGGGAAGCCTTGCGGCACACCAATTCGATTTCACTCCCCGAATCGAAGAGGCGCTCCAACTGAACGCGGCCTACGAGCTGCACGCAGGCCTCGACATCAGCGACGGGCTGGCAATCGACACCGCGCGGCTGGCCACCTCGAGCGGTTGTGGGGCAGCGGTTGACCTCGACCGGCTACCAATTTCGACAGCGGCTCGCCTCCTGGAGAATCCAGTTGAACATGCACTGGCCGATGGCGAAGATTTTGAGCTGCTGCTGGCCGTGCCCCCCCAGGAAGCGACCCGCCTGCTCGCCGACAGCCCGCTGGCATGCGGATTGACCGACATCGGCGAACTGGTTTCCCAAGCGGGCCTGTGGCAGCGGTCCGCCGGTGGCGAGTTGTCTCCCCTGGAGCCAACCGGGTGGTTGCACGGTGAACCCCGTCGCAGGGAACGCTAAACCACGAAGGTCGAACACCTACTGTGCAATCTTTCACCTTTACTGCAGAGAACGAGCCGGCCACCTGTCGGCTGGGAAGGGCGCTTGCGGGGGCCTTGGAGCCCGGCTCGGTCGTAGCACTGGTGGGACCGTTGGGGGCTGGCAAAACACGGTTTGTCCAGGCAACTGCCGAGGCGCTGGGGGTGCCAGCCGATGTGGTCACCAGCCCCACCTTCGTGTTGGTGAACGAATACCTGGAAGGTCGCCTGCCAGTTTATCACTTCGACACGTATCGGCTGCCCAGCGCCGACGAATTTTGCGATCTCGGTCCGGATGAGTATTTCTTCGGCAGCGGAGTCTGCCTGATTGAATGGGCCGACCGGGTGGCGCCAATGCTACCTCACCAGCGGCTGGAAATTGCAATCGAGATTATTAGTGAGACAGCGCGCCAGTTTACTTTCGTAGCACACGGCGCGACGATGCAAGCCGTGGTTGAGCGGGTTATCCAGGAGATGCAGCCCACTTAGCCCGCGCATCACAAAATTCCTGTGCATCACAAAATGAACTTGCTGAGATCTTCATCGGTGGCGACCGAATCGAGTCGTTCGCGCACATACGCCGCGTTCACTTTCACGACACTCCGCCCCATCTCGGGCGCTTCGAAAGAAAGTTCGTCGAGCATTCGCTCCATAATCGTGTAGAGCCGTCGGGCCCCAATATTCTGTGTCGACTGGTTAACGGCAAAAGCGTAACTTGCCAGTTCCTCAACGGCATCGGGCAGGAACTCCAGTTCCACCTGTTCGGTCTTCATCAGCGCCGCGTACTGCCTGGTAAGCGACCCTTTCGGTTCGGTGAGAATTCGAATGAAGTCGTTCTTGGTCAGGTCACTCAGTTCGACCCGAATCGGAAACCGGCCTTGCAACTCCGGCATCAGGTCGCTGGGACTGACTTTGTGGAAGGCACCAGCAGCGACAAACAGGATGTGGTCGGTGCGGACATACCCATACCGGGTTTGCACGGTAGTCCCTTCAACGATGGGCAGGAGATCCCGTTGCACTCCCTGGCGTGAAACGTCGGCACCGCGTCCCCCTTCGGTGGCAACGACCTTGTCGAGTTCATCGAGAAAGATCATGCCGACCTCCTCGGCAAGTTCGATCGCCTGTGCGTTGACTTTCTCCTGGTTAATGAGGGCTTCACATTCCTGGTCAAAAAGCACCTTGCGGGCCTCGGACACCGTCATTTCACGACGCGAAACGGACTTGGGAAGAATTTTTTCCAACATACCCTGCATGTCGAAGTCGACCGAATCCCCGCCCGGCCCTAACCCGGGAATCATCATCGCCTGGGCTTTTTGTTCAATCTGGATCTCAACCGTACGGTTCTCCATTTCGCCACTTGCCAGCATGGCCTTCATTTTTTCGCGGGTACGCTCGTAGCGTTCGGGCGAATCGGGCGAATCGACCCCCACCTCAAAACTGACCGGCGGTGGCGCAAGCATATCGATCAAACGGTTGTCCATACGGCGCGTGGCTTCTTCCTTGACTCGAACCATCTCTTGTTCGCGAACCAGGCCGATGGCATTTTCGACCAACTCCCGAACCATGCTTTCGACATCACGCCCGTAATAACCCACTTCGGTGTACTTGCTGGCTTCGACCTTGATAAAGGGCGCACCGGAAAGGTCGGCCAGGCGGCGGGCAATTTCGGTCTTCCCAACACCGGTGGGACCAATCATGAGAATATTCTTGGGGGCCACTTCCTTGCGTAGTTCGTCATCCAGCTGTTGCCGGCGCCAGCGATTACGAATTGCAATTGCTACGGCGCGCTTGGCATCCTCCTGACCGACAATGTACCGATCAAGATGTTCAACGATTTGCCGGGGTGTCAGTTCTTGCACGCTAATTCCTCAATGATGATGTTACCGTTCGAATAAACACAGATGTCACCGGCAATTTCCAGGCTGGTTTTGACGATCTCGGCAGCCGATAAAGTGGAGTGGGCAACCAACGCCCGGGCAGCGGCCACCGCATAATTCCCGCCCGAACCAATGCCCAACACGCCATCGGTAGGTTGAATCACATCACCCGTGCCGGAGATCAGTAGCGTATGCTCGGAATCGACGACGGTGATCAGCGCTTCGAGCCGTCGCAGGGCCCGATCGGTTCGCCATTCCTTGGCCAACTCGGTCGCTGCCCGTGGCATATTAGCCGGGTGATCTTTGAGCTTCGACTCGAACCGTTCAAGAAGGGCAAACGCGTCGGCAGTTCCGCCGGCAAAGCCGGTGATCACTTCCCCATCGAGCAAGCGGCGAATTTTTACCGCGTCGGCTTTGATCACGGTTTCTCCCAGGCTGACCTGGCCGTCGCCGCCAATTGCCACAACGCCTTGGTGACGGACGGTAAGAATCGTGGTTGAGCGAGTTTTCATCGTACTTGAGTTTTTCCTGAACGGAATGAGATCGGCAATTCTCCCCTTAACAGCTTGTCGGCAACCGGTAATGCCTTGTCGGCAACCGGGCAACCGGGTAGGTCGGGTGAGATTCTATCCGGCGGGTGAGATTCTATCAGGGATTCTATTCTTGCGGAGTAACCCGCTACCGAGCAAGGGGTACCTCGAGGATCTCCGGGAACTGTTGCAACGGGCAAACGCGCGACTCGAACAACTGGTAATCCCCGCAGGGACCCAATAGTCGTTCGCCCCTGGTTGGTGTATTGTATTGCGAATGTCTGCCGCCGCCCAACCCTTACCGCCGGAAGATCAAGCCCTGCCCCGCAGCCCGGAGCTGATGAACGCCGAGGAAACAGGCCTGTTGGTGGTCGACATGCAGGAGCGGTTGCTACCCGTTATCCCGCACCACGACCAACTCGTGTGGAATTGCCGACGGTTACTCGATGGGGCCACGGCCCTCGGTGTGGCACGGGCAGCCACCGAACAGTACCCGGAAAAACTGGGGGGCACCGTTGAGCAGTTGGCCAGCCGCCTGGGGGATCGGCCAGGTAAACTCGCTTTTAGCTGTGGCGCATGTGGCGAGATTTTTTCGGGTTGGCGCAACGAGAACCGTTATCGCGTGTTGATTTGCGGGATCGAGACCCATGTCTGTGTACAACAGACTGTCTTCGATTTGATCGCAGATGGATATCAGGTCTATTTGGCCGTCGATGCCCTGGCATCGCGACATGAAGTAGACCGCGACGTGGCACTACGTCGCATGGAAAGTGGCGGTGCGACTCTCACCACCGTTGAAGCAGCCCTGTTTGAATGGTGCAGAGTGGCCGGCACCGCTGTGTTCAAAACCATTAGCGGTCTGGCCAAAGAGTCGCCACCATAAGTCACCTTTGCCACGCCACCCCGGGTGAAAAAGGCCTCAATTGGTCAGGGGTGTTCGACAGGTTTCACGTCGAAATCGGTGTGGACCTCGCTCCGCTCAACAGGACCTCGACGGTTTTCAAGAAAAAGTGTGCCCGAGGGGCTGATGGGCTACGGAAGTCGTCAGGCCAATGCCGTACCCTGGCTCAAGGCGGTGGAAGCGTCAACAGGGGCATAAAAATGTGCACCCGGTCGTGCCGTGGCCACGGCCTGGTTGGCCAATGTCGACCTACAGAATTATCTCCACACCTCCCTGCTTTCCCAATCTAACATTTGCGGGCTCCCCGTCCAAGTTGAGGAAACCTGCCACAATTGTTCCCTAGCTAGTTGCAACGGTTGGAATAAACTACTAGCCTGTCGATTGAGGGATTGTAGATTTCACGGTGCCGGGCGGTTTAGGAGCCCTACATAGCGTTCCACGTAAACAGACTGGAACGACCCAAGAACACCGAGGACAAGGACGTGCTAGTTCTGTCACGCAAAGTAGGTGAACGAATCTTGATTGGCGGCGACATCGCGATCACGGTCGTCAAGGTTGCGCAGGGTGGCGTGCGAATTGGAATTGATGCACCGTCAGAACTGGCCGTGGTGCGGGAAGAATTAGCAGAACAGTTGAAGCGGGCTGAACAAGCGGCCAATCGCGCGGTGGCCGAGGCCAAGTCGCCCCTCAATCTTCCGGGAGCCGAGTGAGTCACTGAGTTCTGGCTCAACCGGTGTCAGGCCCAACTCTGCAGCGGGGAAAAATGGCGCGGGGTCGGTTTGTGGGGGCTTTCTGTGATGTAGCGCCTGCAAGAATCCACGACGTGACGGCTGGGAGATCCACCGGTCGAACCGAATCGCACTTTAGCCCGCGCAAGCCCCCCCAGCAGACGGGTGGGGCAAACCGTTCGCATCATCGACCGTGCAGGTTTTCTCGAACCGGGGGCAACGTGTTGCCTTGCGGACGGGCACGGAGGTGGTCGACAATATCGGCAGGCAAGGGAAATTTCAGCGGGCCGTTAACGGACAGTTTCTGCATTTTCTTCTTTGGTGGCAACGGCCGAAGCATGGCCGTCTAAGGGTTGGTCAGCGGCTTGCCCGGCTGTCAGGATCGCTTCTTTTTGTTTGGCTGTGCGGGGCTGGATACGGAGGTCGCTGCGGACATCGAGCGTGGCAGGCCCGTCGATCGTATGGAGATCATTGTGCTGAGCCGCATAGTTGCGAAGGCGTTCGAGCTTGGTATTGAAAGGGGATTCGCCACTCGGTTCTTCGCCGGGCGCTGCCCCCCAAAAAATGCGTGTTCCCCCCCGAGTGAGGATGGCAAACGCCGTCCCCTCGCTAAAGTGTTTTTTTCCCGAGGGTGCAAGTGGCACGATTTCGAACAGGCGGAGGGGCTGCCAGACAGCAGCGAGACTGCTGGCCAGTCGCACCCCCGACACGACACGGGGGTCGTTCCACGGTTGCCCGATCATGGGTCGCTCCAGGACTCCGGAGATGCGGGGCAGGTAACGCCGCTCTGCTTCGCTAAGGTCCGACTCGGGCAAACGGACTCCGGTCTGGTCCACAGGCAAGAGTGAGACCCCCTGGTGATCGACCGTTTCGACCGCAGCGACTGGGGTACGATAGACGAGTTGAACTTCAATGGTGGCAGGTAGACTCTTGCGGACACTTTCAACGGACTCGACCCAGGGATGAAACTCGAACGCATTTTTGATACGTTCCAGGATACTACCGTTATCGAGCAGCGATAACTGGCCAACCATCCCGGCATCGCGGAGCACTTGTTTGCGAAGATCGGCAGGAACCCAGGGTGGTGCAGGGGGCAGGATGATGCGGTCCTCGGTGAGGAGGTACTGCGGATGTTGGCTTATCTCCGGCGCGTAACGTTGCCAGAGATAATGCCCAGCCCAACCGAGGGCTATGACCACAACGAGTCCCAACACGAGTCGAGGCCGCCAGCGAAGCAAGCCACCCGCTTGACCCGGCAATTCATCACGCTTTTGCTTCTTGAGGATTACCATTGGTCATCACCTCCACGACCTCCATGCGACATGGCTACCAGATTTCGAAATGGTACTCCAACTCAACACCAACTGTCTGGGCCACTTTTTCGCGGAGCATGTCAACTAACCGGAAAACATCGTCGCTGGTAGCACCCGGATGGGCCACGACGAAATTCGCATGCCGACTGCTGACTTCTACCCCCCCGGCAGCCGCCCCTTTCAGGCCAGCCTGCTCGAGGATTTTTTCGGCACCAATTCCGCGTGGGTCCTTGAAGAGACAGAGTGTATTCTCATGAGACATCGGCTGGTTGGCTTTGGTCGAGATCCAGTTTTTTTGCATGCGTTTCGACAATACGACAGGATCTTCCTCTTCGAGCATGAATTGCGCCTCGACGATCGCCAACTCATCAAGGCTTGATTGTCGATGCGCGAAGACGAGATCTTCTCGATGGCGGTGGAGCAACTCACCATTGCGGGTCAGAACGATGGCCTGGGATGTCCATTGTCCGATATCGCCGCCATGGTTTCCGGCATTGCTGTGCAAGGCGCCACCGACCGTACCCGGAATTCCTACGAGCGATTCAAGTCCCGCCCGTCCTGCCCCGACGGCAACGCTCACGAGGTGGGTCAACTTGGCTCCCCCCCCACTGGTGATGGTCGTTGCCGTGACCCGATTCTCAACCAGCACTCCTTGCCCCAAACTGACGACCACACCGGCAACGCCTTCGTCGCGGATAAGCAGGTTGGAGCCCCCACCCAAAACCCGCACAGGGAGGTCGTTTTCGCGACACCGCTGAACAAGCGTCACGAGCTGATCGGTATTAGTTGGCCGAGCAAAGAACTCGGCGGTTCCCCCAACGCCCAACCAATTTCGGTCGGCAAGTGGCATCTGCGTGCTTACCACATCGTCCAGTCCGGCGTGCCAGCTCATGACAAAGAAACTCCTCCGCACAAAAGTCCCGAGGGCCTATGCCGCCCATAGTGACGGCTGAAAGGTCGGCCGTCAATTGAACTTCAAAAGTTGAAATCTCCCAGCTATTCTCGGTCTGCCATACCCGCTTTTCCTCTTTTTCGTGACAAAATGGGCTGGTGCTGGCAGACCGTGCGGCTAAAAAAGGCCCACTCTCCTGAGGACTCACCGACACACCTCCGGCAAACCGCAAACTACGGCAGCGGCAAAAAAATATGACTGCTGCCGGTGGATGGGGTAAACTACCAGGAGGGACTCCTGGCCCAGACTACGCAGGAGGGACTCCTGGCCCAGACTACCAGGAGGGACTCCTGGCCCAGGCTGTGTACGCAAACGAGGCTGCCACGGTGCGACGCTATCAAACTTCCCTATTTTTAGCTGTGATCGCTCTGGAACTTCTTCAGCAATCCGCATCCGCCCAGACACGAACCGATCAGAGTCGGATCGATCCCTGGCTAGCCTATCGTCCAGGATACGTGCAAGGTCAACTTGGGCAAGGTCAGGTCGGCCTGCCAACAGGCCGGTGGCAGCGGCATGTCCAACGCTATGCCCGGTTCTCGGGGGACACGGATTTACCTTCTCTGCCCTATCTTGACGGCAATTACGCTTACCGGACTACGACCCCCGATTTTTTCCCGTACCAGTACCAAACACCGGGACCCTTGCCGGGAACTTCCCGTCAAAAGCCCTTCCAGAACGCAAAACCAGCCCCCACGGTTTTCCAGCGGTATCCGTCCCTCCGCCAGGTACCGAGCCACAATCGTGAAACCGGGGAAATCGAAATGATTTGGTGGATCTACTGAATCAGGGTTTCTCCCACTGACGCAATGCTTCGTAGGTCGCCACTGCGACGCTGTTGGAGAGGTTGAGGCTTCTGACCTGAGGGCGGGTGGAAATCCGCAACGTGTTCTCTGCATACCTGGTAAGGATTGAACGGGGGAGCCCTTGCGACTCACTGCCAAAGACGAAAGCATCTCCTGGCTGAAATTCGGCGTCGAGATAATTCTTCTTTGCTTTCTTGGTAAAAAACCAGCTGCGGCCCAGGTCCAGCACCTGGTCGAGTGCTTCCCAATGATCCACGGTTTCCCACTCCAAATGTTGCCAATAGTCCATACCGGCCCGCCGGAGATGGTAGTCATCGACCTGAAAGCCAAGCGGCCTGACGAGCCAAAGCTTGGCTCCAACGGCAACACAAGTACGGCCGACACTTCCGGTATTGTACGGAATCTCGGGTTGGTGCAGAACGACATGCAGTTTTGGCTGGTAATGGGACACTTGGACCCGTCGGTGAGTGACATGGGCAAGGAAACAGGGTCCTTCATGATACCGCCAAAACCGGCCTTTCGCCCCTGGTCGGGCTTCTGCAACAATTCTTTCTCTGTCAAACCCGGGAGAAAGGATTCTCGTGCCCCGTCAGATCGTTGACTTCACGGTATATATTTTTGTCCGCTCGTTGATTGCCATCGTGCAGGCTCTTCCGTTATCGACATGTGAGGCGGGAGCGGAATTGCTGGCAACTTTTTTCTCCCGTGTGATTCAACTTCGCCGACGGGTGATCGAAGAGAACTTGGAGCAAGCGTTTCCGCAATTAAACCGTCGGCAGCGGCAGGACATCGCCTGGAAAATGTGGCGACACCTGTTCTTAATGGCAGCCGAAATCGCGCACACCCCAAGAAAAATTCATCGCACCAACTGGAAAAAGCACTCCGATATCCTGCAAGTCGAAAATTTCGTGCGGACTCTTACAAGCGGACGCCCCTTGGTCTTGATCTCTGGCCACTTCGGCAATTTCGAACTCGGGGGCTACTTAATGGGTTTGTTCGGTTTCCCAACCTACACAGTAGCCCGCAAACTCGATAATCTCTATCTCGACCGCTGGGTGAACGACTTCCGTGGTCGCACGGGGCAATTCATACTACCGAAAGAAGGGAGTGGCGATCAAATTGCCGAACTGTTGAGGCATGGGGGCATTCTTACGCTATTGGGCGATCAATCCGCCGGCCGGAAAGGTTGTTGGGTCGATTTCTTTGGCCAGGCCGCTTCGACTCACAAGGCGGTCGCCGTCTTTTCGTTGGGAAGCGGCGCGCCGACCATGGTCAGCTACGCCCGCCGCACCGGCAAACCTTTGCATTATGAAGTCGGTCCCTGGGAAATCATCGATCCGCTCGCCGAAGATTTTCAATTCGGCTCGGTTCCCCTCTTTGCCCAATGGTATACGAGTTGCCTGGAAAAGATCATTATCAGGTCACCCGAACAGTATTGGTGGCTTCACCGCCGCTGGAAGGGCAACCCGCCAGACCGTGTCGTCCAGCGGATTGCAAAAAAACGTCGTCAGGCCGCTTAGTGCACAAGGACTGGCTTCCGGACATGGCACGAGCCAATTACGATAGCTATTTCCCTGACCGGTTTCGAGGCTTTGTGTTACGTTGTTCCAGTTCCGCCCTTTCTGCAACTCAGACCCACCGCACCTTGCCGCAATCTGGCGTGCGCAGCCACCGCAACGCGGTGTATTGCAATCCGTCTCCGTACCCCTGTTGGAGCAACGTGTCTTTTCGAAACCGTACTTTGACCGCCACGGCCTGATCGTGGCGACGGTCAACGAGGAACCGGTCGGATTTGTTCATGCATCCTTCGGGCCGGACGACCAGCAAAGCAGTCTCTCAACCGAAGTCGGGGCGACCCAACTGCTGATGGTGCGGAGCGAGTATTACGATTCCGAACTGCCGCTGGCATTGTTGGCGCAAGGGGAGCAGTACCTGCAACAAAAGGGGGCCAAAGTGCTCTACGCGGGGGGAATCTACCCTCTTAATGGGTTTTACCTCGGACTTTACGGCGGCAGTGAATTACCTGGCATCCTTTCGAGCGACCCCTTCGTCGGCTGGGTCCGCACCCTTGGTTATCAGGAAATCGACCGGGTCATCATCCTCCAGCGAGATTTGGCCAGCTTTCAGGCACATGCCTCACGAAAACAGCGCCAGCTTCGCCGGGAATTTGTCTTCCGAAAGCAATGGTCACCCCCTCCGACAAACTGGTGGGAAGCTTGCACGATGGGCAGCCTGGACCGGATTGAGTTTGGGCTCTCGAAGGGGACGGGAGGTCCGCGGGTTGCATCGGTATGGTTCTGGGACGTGGAACCCCTCGCCTCTGCTTGGGGCCTTCGCACAGCCGGCATTTCTGACCTGTATGTCCAACCTGAATATCGCCGTCGCGGCCTGGCAACCTCCCTCCTCAACCAGGCTTTCAAACAGCTCAGTTTGCAAGGAATCACGCTGATTGAAACACAAACTATGCACTTCAATCAACCGGCGATTTCTCTGTATGGGGAACTTGGGTTCAAGACGGTGGACTGCGGCTACGTCTTTCGCAAGGAATCGACCATCGGCAAGGGCGTTTCGCTTGGTCGCTGAACTGTTGGTAATCAAACCAGGCAGGCAGTCAGGCTCCCCCACGCAACGCGAGAAGATGTTCCGTCAGATTCCGCTCCGGTTCGATATGAATTTTTGCCATTCGTCGCCACAGCGGCTCGGCAAAACCGTCGCGCTGCAGTTCGCTCAGATACGTTTGCAACAGTTCGCGGTGCGGCGGGGTGGTCTGCAACAGAAAATGAACCCATGCCCATGCCTCGGCATAGTCCAGTTGTGTCAAGGCAGAGAATTGCTCAATCGCGGCCAGCCGTCGCAAGTCGGGGTGCCACTGCTCGCCACCGATCAAGTCGACCAACAAGTCGACATGGGGCTCGTTGAAACCATGCTGCCCGCGGGGGACCTCAAAGTACTCGGCCAAACCTTCATCCAACCACAAAGGGAGATCTCCCAAGGCCGCATGCAAATAGCCGTGTGCTACTTCATGGCGGAGATCTTCGGCAACGTGGTCGCTCCAGTGTGCATAGACCACCAACCGCGTGTCGCTCTCCACGAAGAACGCCCGCCTTTCTAGAACCTCCGGGAAACGGTCCACCACGTATTCGGCATAGGTACGGCCATCGCGAAAAAGGTGGACATGAATTAGCTCGTCTGTTATCGGCACCAAAAGCAACTCGTTGATGTCGCCTCTTTCGGCCACCAACTCGCGGACCAGGCGATGCGACTTTAGCAAGGGAAAATCGCTATGAAAAACGAGTTGACCCGAACTGCATTTCGCTTCAATCGCGGCAGCCGGAAATGATGGCAAGACCCGACAGCTGGCACCGCCAAGGGCGAGCACACACGTCCCTGCAACTCCACACAATCGCAAATTCATGACGCTCCTTGCCTGATCATACTGGAATTCTAGCGAGCCTTCGCAGCAGCCCGAAGAGCAAAATCGGCGCAGCAACTCGCATGAGCAGGATCGGGCATCCACCGTATCGCCCCGCAAGACCCCTTTCCCGACAGACGGGCCATGGTCCTAGGAGCCGGCGGCGGTGCCCAACTGGAGTTGAACCTGCGGCGACAACGCCCGCGCCGGTTCAAATCATGGGTGGTGAAAACGCCGCAGGGCCCGGCTCCGCAGCGCGACAATACAGACTTCCCGGGCATTGTGAGCGAGTTGCCTCGCGCGGAGGTCACGATATCCCCAACTGTGAATCCTTGACAGATACTCCGGAAGTTTCGCCGCCAGTTTCCAGTCCGGAAATTTGAGGGTCACGATCAGGCCACGAATGGAAACGTGCCGATGCGTGACGATTGCCTCGACCGTATCAAGTGTGTAGCTGGGCACAACATTCATATCCGCTGCGAGCCAGTCAACGTCACAAAATTCACTCCGCCGCACATCAACCGTTCGCTTGCGGAGATGCCGAAAGTTAGGCAATCCGAGCAGCAGCGGGTCAACTTCTGCAGGATCGATACCCGTCACGAATTGACCATGGTCGAGCAGCGCCTGGCAGGAACCCCCCGGAGAACAGCCGAGTTCAACCCATTCATCTCCGCTCTGAAACGGAAACGCCGCCCACTGCAAAGCTTCTTCCATTTTCAGGTAAGCGCGTGACACGGCCTGGGGGGGGCATTGCACCCGCACAATTCCACCGGGCCATTGTTGCTGGGGAAGTTCTGCCCGGTGCCAGCTAACCCACCACTGCCCCGGCTCAACCACAACCACATCGAGCACTCGCTGGTTTCTTCCGGTTGGCGGGCGTGTTGTGCCGGGCGTCGTCACCCGCTGTTGCCGCAATTTTCCGGGTGCCTCCTGCCGCAGCGCTTCTTCGATGGTGACAGCCAGCGGAGAGATCCCGGGCTCAAAAGAGTTTTGTCCCGGTACCTCAGCATCAGGTTCCCAGACGTGAATATCTTGAAAAGCATCAAGCTCGTTCTGCGCAACAACCGTCGGCAACTGCCACAACCGAGTAGCAAGCTCGTGAAGTTGATTCCCCTGGACCTTACCGAGAGACAAACCATGCGTGCGGGCAAAGACCCATTTGTGTTTCAGGAAACGATCGACCTCAGGGTCCGTGGGAATTTTGAACGTGACAAACCCGGATTGCGAAAAGGCAAGCCGGAGCCCAAAACCACTGGCGAAAACCTCTTGCTTGACCGCAAATTCTGCGCCCCGCTGACAGCTAATGAAACCAAACGGACAGACTGCAGTGCTGGTCATAAAGTGAGGTTCGGAAAAATGAACAAACCGGGGAAACGCTGGCCAAGGGAGAACCGCCTCTTTAGTTTCTTTACTTACCAGCCAACCGCAAAGGACTGTGCGCAATCACAAATCTTTTCTGCCCTGCTGTGGCAAACCGTACCGTAGCCCGCCTGTTTTTTCCCGCTCCCGAAAGGGCGACAACCTTGCCCAGTCCGTGCACGGGATGCACCACGGCCATTCCCTGGGTAAACAGATCGGGCGAGACAGCTGGCTCGGCTGATCCTCGCTTGGGCGGTTGTTTCTGTCCAACAACCAACGAGGCAGCCGTGGTGATGGCAAAGCTGGCCACGGGCTTTTGCGCGGGCCGCTTTGCGTTTGATTCTACCGCAAAAGCTTCCGGTTCCAACTCACTGGGATGCCGTTGGTCAATAGGCGTCTCGAACAAGTCATCGTCAAAATCAGCAGTGACATCCTCTTCAATGGAATCTGGAAAACTGGGTGTCGTAAGTTGCACTTGTTCCATTTCGCCACGTGGTATTTCGAGCAGAAACGAGCTGGGAATCGTGAGGCGACGCTGACCGCGGTAGTCGCGGCGAACCGCATAACTGAGCCGCAACTCCTGTTTGGCGCGAGTGATACCGACAAACGTCAAGCGACGTTCCTCCTCAAGTTGGTCGGGGTCGGAACTCGACCGCTCATGGGGCAACACCCCCTGCTCGAGGGCAATCATGAAGACGACCGGAAACTCCAGCCCTTTGGCGGCATGCAGCGTCATCAGTGTCACCTTTTCGGTATTCGATTCCCAGTCATCAATATCATTGACCAGCCAGGTGCGTTCCAGATAGGCCTCGAGCTGCCCCCCTTCGATATCCTGATCCTGTTCATCGAACTGCCTGGCATCGGTCAACAGCTCCTCAATGTTTGCCAGCCGGTTCTGGTCTTCTTCGCTTTCACTTTCGGCCAGTGACTTGCGATAGCCCGACTCTTCCAGCACAGTCCCCACAACCTCTTCGACATCACGATGCGCCACCGCGGAAATGTGGTCGATGATTTTAACGAAGCGAGCCAGCTGGGTAGCAGCCCGCTTCGGGAGCGATTCCAGTTGCGCTGCCTGCCGTGCTGCATCCAGCAGCGGGAGCCCCAGGCGATACGCATGTTCACCAAGTCGTTGGAGTGTTTTTCTGCCAATCCCTCGAGCGGGAGTATTGACGGTGCGTTCGAACGCAATGTCGTCTAAAGGATTGTTGACAAGCTGGCAATAAGCCAACACGTCTTTGATTTCTTTACGCTGGTAGAATTCCTGCCCACGCACCATTTGAAAGGGTACGGCGGCTTCGCGGAGTGCTTTTTCCAGCGACCGCGATAGCGCATTCATGCGGTAAAAGATCGCAAAGTCACTCGGGCTGCGGCCCTGCTTATCGATCGCGGTTCGGATCTCCGTCGCAATACCTGCCGCTTCGCCATCTTGGTCCGGGTAGGTGGTAAGACGTACCGGTTGCCCTTCATCGTTTTCCGTGTGCAACGACTTCTGTTTGCGTTGAACGTTGTGTGAGATCAACTCGTCGGCCACACGAAGAATTCGCTTGGTACTTCGGTAATTTTGCTCCAAACGCACCACATGAACAGCAGGATAGTCTGCCTCAAACTCAAGAATGTTTTTGATATCTGCTCCCCGCCACCGGTAAATCGACTGGTCTGGATCGCCCGTAACCGCGAGATTCGGGTGGTCTCGCGACATGGCACGCAAGATGACGTATTGAGCCCGGTTCGTATCTTGATACTCGTCAACCAGGATATAGCGATAGCGATCGTCCAGATCGGCACGGACTTCAGGATGCTTGTACAAAAGTTGGGCGACGTGCAAAAGCAGGTCGTCGAAATCGACGGCCGAAGAGGCGAGCAAGCGCTTTTGGTAGAGAGGGTAAACCTCGCCCACGATTTGGCTCAACGGCCGTCCGGGCCGCGGCTGGTATTCGGCCGGGGTAACGAGGCCGTTTTTGGCCGAACTGATGGCAGCAGCAATGCGCTCGGGCGTATAGTGCATGATCTTGATTTTCTCGGCCTCAATCACCCGCCGGAGTGTCTGCTTTGCGTCACTCGAATCGTAGATGGTGAAATTCGGCGAGAGGCCAATGTAATCGCTGTACGTGCGTAAAATACGGGCACAGAAACGATGGAATGTGCTCAGCCAGACCGAGTGCCCCGCAACAAGCTGCTCCACGCGAGCCCGCATTTCATCGGCAGCTTTGTTGGTGAACGTGAGAGCCAAAACCTGGCTGGCAGGTACTCCCTGGCCTAAAAGGTATGCGATCCGTTGCGTCACAACGCGCGTTTTACCGCTGCCAGGCCCTGCGAGGATCAAAAGGGGACCGTCACGGTGCGTAACGGCCGCACGTTGCGGTTCGGTGAGATTTTCCAGAAGTGAATTCACGGTGACTCCTACAAAGGGTATACACCAGTATAGGGCAAGACACGCCCTGGCCGCCACGCACCATGTGCTAGCCGGTTGCCCGGCAGGATTTCAACCGGGGGGGGATCACGGGCGTATGATTCTGTGATAGACTCGCCGGGAACGTTAAGGCAGTTCTGGGACGTTTTACCGCTGTTCGCCTATCGGCGGATTGGTAAACTGCCTTACATCCCGCCTACCGATCCTTCAGACCAAGGGAAGGAGCCCGCCATGTCTCGCGTACCTCTGAACCGCGCCTACGAAGCCACTCAGGATATGAAAGAGCGGCTCGAAATGAGCACCGCCGAAATTGGCCTCGCCGTCCGAACCACTAACTGCCTTGAAGAGCGTGGTGTCTTTACTGTCAACGATCTGTTGCATTGCACCCGCGAAGATTTATTGAGCATCTCGAACTTTGGTGAGAAAACGCTCGAAGAGGTCTACAAGGCTCTGGAAAGCGTTGGCTTTTATCGGCCCGGACGCCAATCAGGCCAACAGGCTCCAACGTCTGAACTGGAAACTGTGCACGCGTAATCAGACAGTACTTTAAAGCAGGCTCGACGCAAGTGGGCTCCCGGTCTGGGTGTTTCACTTCGGGTCGTGCTCGTATCAGGCACACGATAGAATTGAACCAATGGAAGTTGCTGATTTGTCATTTTCCAAGCCGGGTCAAGAACGGTTCTTGGTGTGCAAACAGCAACAGGTATCTGTTTGAACGTACCGTTGAGCGCGTGGACCTCGGATCGACGCGGTCGCACCCTTCCAGGTGGCTCTCCATGCCGCTGCGAATTCCGTTGTTTATGAAAAAGCGTGGGCAGCGCCGGACCGGTGTGCGTTGGCTGGGTCCCCTGGGCGAAGCCGTTCTGTTCGCCGTCCTACTTCTCTTAGGTGCTGATGGGATTGCCATGCTGATGGTCGGGGCGATCACCCCCCCCTGGCCATGGCTCGTGGGGATTATCCCGGCTTCACTGTTGTTGTATGGGGGGCTTGGGTTGGTTGAATTGATGTGGCACAGTAACACATCAACCGAACTACGCTCAGCCGTAGCGAAAAAGGCAGCCGACCTGGAACTGCGGATTGCCTCGGGCGAATCTCCGCATACATTGCCGGCCATCCCGTCGATCGCCCGAGTCGTGGACAGCCCCGGTGTTCGACTGGCATACCGTCTACCCATCGACACCTCCCCCAAGTGGATGCTACTCGGCATGACGCTGATTTGCATTTGCTGGAATCTGCTCGTCGGCATGTTCGTTTATCAGGTCATCGATCTCCACGTTTCGGGTCACCCGAACTGGCTACTCACGTGGCTCATGGTCCCTTTTGTGCTGGCAGGTTTATGGACACTCGTGGTTCTGGGGCGGGCAATCTGGATCACCACAGGAATTGGGGCGACCCGCCTGGAAGTCTCGCACCACCCACTGCATGCCGGAGAAACGTTTCACCTGCTGGTGTCCCAGGCCGGCCGCATCAATATGCGCTGGCTGAAAGTCGTGATTGTTTGCCAGGAGCAGGCAACCTACGCACAAGGCACCGACACCCGCACGGAAATCTTCCGTGTTCATCGGCAACTTCTTTACCGGAGACGAAAATTCAATATCAAGGCAGCGGAACCCTTCGCGGTTGAAACAGAAGCCCTGATCCCAAATGCCGCAATGCACTCCTTTGTGTCACCACACAATTCGGTCGACTGGCTTCTGATCGTGAGCGGAAAAGCTGCCCGCTGGACTATCTTTGAACGAAAATTCCCGATCTATGTCTACCCCACAAGCGAGACTTCCGAAGCCAAGCAACGAGCGTCGGATCCCACCATGCCCACAAACCTGCAGCCCCAATCATGATTGGCCTCAACATTCACATTCGACTCGATTCGGACGATCGGCGCTACTTGCCCGGCGAATCGCTGACGGGAAGATTCTCCGTCGATGGCCCGGAACATGACACGGTGCGGGCGGCTGAATTCTCTGTCCTGTGGCATACCACCGGTAAAGGCGAAGAAGATCTGGCCGTTCATTTCTTTGAAAGATTCAGTCACGAAAGAATCAGTCAACTTGATTTTCGTACCCCCCACCCGTTTGAGATCCGCCTCCCATTCAGCCCGCAAAGCTATGACGGCATGATCGTGAAAGTTTGCTGGTGTGCCCGCTTGCGGCTGTTTTTGCCGCGTGGGCAGGAGATTGTATCGGAAGAACCCTTCCGACTTGGCGAAACACAACCGACCCTGATGAACTAAAACCATCTGCGGCTGACCATTCCACGCGCGGGGCGAAACTGCCAGCCAGTCGCGCGCATAAAAACGCATGATTCCAAGTCGCCACGACAACCCGTTTGCCTCGTGTTGGACCCAGCCGAAGAACCAAGTGTATCAATTCCATGCCGGAGAATCAGTTGATTTGCTCATCAGCTGCCTCGAAAACCAGGGCTGGCGGGGACAAGTTTTTGGGCCGCACGGGATTGGCAAATCAACACTCCTGACAACCCTCGCTCGTGAGTTGAGCTGCCGCGGGTACGACATTCAGCCGCACTCCCTGCGAGGTGCCCAGTGTTTGCGCTGGCGAGAGTTTACCACTTCCCCAACTGTCAACCGCAGAACCATTGTGATCGTCGATGGCTACGAACAATTGCGACCCTGGTCTGCCTGGTGGCTTCGGATTCGATGTCGTTGGACAGGTGCGGGGCTTTTGGTAACGACCCACCGACCATGCAGCCTGCCAGTGCTAGCGTGCCTGCTTCCCGATCTGGAAGTCGTCCAGCGTTTGGTCGCGAAACTCAGCCAGCATACCCCAACGAGTGTCACGCGGTCGGTCGTCAAAGCGAGTTACATTGCCCACCGTGGTAACGTACGGGAAATCCTTTTCGACCTCTACGACCGTCACGAGCGTTACCGTCGCGAGCTCTAAACCGCGGCTTCCGGCCAGGTGTCGTGGTCACCTGGAGTTACGCGTTCACTTGCCCCGACCGGGCAGTTTGTTATTCTTGATCAGTCCGTTGCAACCGGCGGTGAAACCGCGTTCTGGTGAAGATTCCAGGCATGTACGCTGCCGGTTGACTACACTGGAAAGAGTTCCCGTAAGAAATGGCAGTGATGCCCCACACCTCTCAAAAGGAGTGAAACCAGCAATCACCAGGGGAAAAGTCGCTTGGCTTATCTCCGTCTTCGCTTTTCATGACGACCGGCGGCACGGATACTCCACGTTGCTGATCTTGTCACGATCATGGCAAACAGCGCTACCTACAAAAGAGAAAACATTCGCGTAAGCGGTGCGACCGGAAAGAAATGTCACGGGGCGGGTGGCAAGGAACCCGCATTTGCCAGAACCGCCCCAAATGGTATTCGCTACCAAATGTCGGTTTTAGCAGATTTATTTGTTGTCATGAGAGCCGTTGTGAATTAAACCTAAATTAAGGCCCTGAAGCTCGTCCACGTCCTTGGAGAAATAACATGCTTCGCAAAGTTGCTTGCGCGACGATTGTTCTATTTGCTATTCTCTTTGCGCACAGCGCGTTGGCACCCGAGACTATCGCTCAGTGCACCTCTTGCGGGGTTCCGACGGTTGCATACCAGCCTGTCGCTTACCAGTCGTACACCGGTTGGTACCCTGGTTATCATTGGAACCGAATGCGACAGTGGTATAACCGCCGCACCTATCCGGTTGCGTACACACCGGTCGTCCAAACCGTAGCCCGACCCGTGATCATGACTTCCTATTACGCCCAGCCGGCGTGTTCAAGTTGCACCGGCCAGCAGATAACTTTACGGCCGCTTACCTGTTATAATCCCTGTTCCACCTGTTCACCCTGTGCCACATGCTCACCCTGTTCCAGCTGCGTGACTTCGGTATGTTCGACGTGTGGAATCAGTCCGTGCTGTTGCTCCACGAATGGGACCTCGTCGACCGTTTACGGATCGTCTGCCGATTGCCCGAACTGCGCCAGCACGACCACAACGCCAACACCTTCGACTTACAGCGCGCCTTCCACCCAAGCTCAACCAACATTAGCTCCTGATGAGAACCCGCCAGTACAGCGGACGCTGCGACCTGAAACGTCGGATGAGACAACGGATTCCTCGGCCCAGGCTGTCGACAAAGTCGACAACAGCAACACGAGTTCGTCGTCCAGCAACTTCTTCGAAGCTCCCAAACTGTTCAACCCTCGTGATCGGGTAACACAACACTCCAACACTCCTGTTCGGATGGCTATCTACCAGAAGCCCGTGACGGCTCGAGGTGCTTTCGACACGACAGCCAATCGGGCTCAGGCCGAACGTGACGCGACGGGTTGGCATTCGATCGACTAGAGGTTCAAAACCAAATCACAGATTTCAAACCAGCTCGCCCCGCCACACTGGCGGGGCGGGCATTTTTCGTGGACTTCAAGGACTCACGGGCGATCCACCCACCCTGCCGTCGCAGAGACCGGCCTTTCACCGCAATCTAACCAGTTCACAGCGACCAAGACCGCTTCGGCGGTGCGTCCGGACACGATGCAATCACGTAGATCTGGCGACGGCTTCACACGGCTGGTGGCCACACGGGCTACCTGTCAGAAACGACCGCGAAACCCGTGGCTGTGCACAGTCTGACCATTTTACAAAACCGGATTTTCTGTTAGTCTGCCGGTTGATCATTCCACGAGTCAACCAGTATCCATCGTTTTTCCTCTCTCAGCGGTAGACAACCTCTAGTGCTAACCAAGATCACTGACTTCTGCCAACCGCTGTTGTTGCAACTGTTTCTCTCCGTCGTGCTATGCCCCTCATTGGTATTGGCAAACGACTGGCCCCAATGGCAGGGCCCGAACCGCGATGGGCTCTCCGCCGAGACCGGGCTTCTCAAATCATGGCCTGAGGGTGGCCCACCGCTGGTTTGGCTGTTTCGCGACTGCGGAAAAGGTTATGCCGGTCCCGCCATCGCCGACGGTCACCTGTACATCCTCGGTTCGCGCGACGGCAAAACGTTTGCCATCGCGCTGAATACGGCCACGGGTGAAGAAATCTGGAGTACTGAACTTGGCCCCAAGCTGACAAATCGTTGGGGTGACGGTCCGCGCAGCACACCAACTGTCGACGGCAATCGTGTCTATGTCATGACTGGCCACGGAACGCTCGCGGCCCTGCGCACCGGCGATGGCCAGTTGATTTGGCAGAAGTCCATGGCTGACCTGGGAGGAAGTACGCCCGGTTGGGGGTATTGCGAGTCGGTGTTGATCGACGGCGAAGCCGTTCTGTGTACACCGGGTGGTGAGGCGGGAGCCGTGGCCGCCCTCAACAAGTACACGGGTGCACTTCTCTGGCAGTCGACTGAAGTCGCGGACGGGGCCCAATACGCATCGATCGTCAAAATTAATGCCCCGACCGGACCACAATACATTCAACTCCTGGAAAAACGGGTGATTGGGATTTCAACCAGTGACGGTTCTTTACTCTGGGAAGCCTCCTGGCCCGGCTCCACGGCCGTCGTCCCCACCCCTATCTGTCACGATAACCTGGTTTACGTGACCAGCGGCTATGGGGCCGGCTGCATGTTGCAGCAACTCAACCCGGACGGCACGGTGACCGAAGTCTATCGCAACAAACTCATGAAAAACCAACACGGTGGGGCAATTCGGGTGGGTGATTTTGTGTACGGCTATTCGGACGGAACCGGATGGCTCTGCCACGATTTACGGATCGGCAAGCAGGCGTGGCGGGAACGCGATGCGTTTGGCAAGGGGGCAATTGGCTATGCCGATGGCATGCTCTACTGCCTTGACGAACAGACCGGGACCGTGGTGCTAATTGAAGCTTCTCCGGAAGCCTGGATAGAACACGGACGATTTACGCTGGAGCCGCAAACCGAAATTCGCAGTCCATCCGGTGGTATTTGGGTTCATCCGGTCATCGCTAATGGCAAACTCTATCTGCGCGATCAGGAATTTTTGTTCTGCTACGACGTCAAAGCCAACTGACGCATCCCCACGCAATTGCAAAAGCCCGTTTTCTGCAGACAACCAAGCGTTCTGAACAGCTTAGGTGCCCGGAATGCCCCTCTTGAGGGCATCAACGAGAATTCTCTGGGGGAGGTTGGTCCCCTTCGGGTGGACGCGGTGGAGTTTGTGGTTTTGGCAACGAGTCGTTGTTACGCAGCCGCGGCTTGAGCACCAGGCGAACGGGCGTTCCCAGGGGGGGAATCTGTTCGGTAAAGGCTTCGAAAAATAATCCCTGATTGGTCTGAGTACTTTCGATTGGCAAATCGAGCATGGCCGTCGCAAAGTTGGAGACGCAAATGAAATCGCCACCTTCTGCCTGATAGAACTGACGGCCCGTGTTTGGATCTGTCCAGAACATGCTGCCAGCGAAGACCCAGGAATTCTTTAGTGCCCCGCCGGTGTTCACATCACGTACCCACTCCTGGGCCCTGGCGGACTGCCATTGACCTTCGGTATCGCGCCAGCGGACCTCAATATCAATTTCGGTTCCGGCAGGCGGAGCAAATTTGGGTTGGAACTGTACGGGATGGCCTGGCTCGGCTCCCAAAGCTAAAAGTGCTGCATGAATCGGAAAGGCCTGCGTGTTAACCGCAACAACCGACTCGTGCTCCTTGGTTTTCTGGATACAGGCAAACATTTCCAAAGGCCCGGCACGAAGCGTAACCTGACCATCGATCAGGACGACGCCCCGACGGGGATCAACCCAGGCGGCGAAGTCCTCACCTTTGAAGAGCGGTTTGGCGCCTTCCGGCGGTGGCAGGCGAGGTGGTTGGTCCGTGGCCTCACCATCAACGGGTCGATTGTCTGCGGGAGGTAGCCCGGCGCTCTCCTGGGAAATCCCTGGTGCGGCCGATGCCAACAGAAACCAACAGGCCAAAGCGGTTTGACAAATGGTCCGTTTCGCGAACAAGCCGGGCGGCGTCATCGATCGATACCTCCACATGTCGGAAAACCAAGGCACATTCAGAAAACAAAGGGGGGAGGAAAAAGTAGGCATTCTAGTGTAGGATACCGGCGCACAGCCGCTGGGTCTATTGGGCCGGTATTTTGCCTGCCTGCCAGAACCTACCGTCAAATAGATTTCCCTGCCGTACAAGGACGCCATGGCCACGACACTGGTAGCATCGAGCTCGCAAAAAACATTGGATACCGAGACAGTAGTCAACGAACAAAAAAAGTCCTGCTTGAGCGAGGCGAATGCGGTTTCGCAACTTGCCTGCCACGAAAAGTTTTGGCACCGTTCAGCCCCGCGCAAGGTCGTGGCGGCACATCAGGGTCAAGATACTGCCGCCTCATGGGATCTATGGCAGCGACACCTGGCGACCAGGAAATCCCCTGCCTTACCCAACATCTTGAGAACGAAGTCGCCGTTCCTGCTGTGGGGATTACCTCCCAAGGCAGCCGCTGAAGTGGCAGAATGGCTTTCTGCGGCCCCCTTTACGACAAACCAAGAGATCGCTGACCGGGTGATTGAATATTTGCAGGAAGGGTTCATCGACCCGGTCGTTGGGAAACCGAATTTACCACACTCCCTGGAGTGTGTAGGCCTTGCATACGCCCTGCCCGGCTTGGCAACCTATCTCACCAGCTCCCAATGGTGGGAGCTCTGCCACTATCTTTGGGTGACAGCCGAGAAAGCCACGCTATGTCCCCCTGACGACGCCATGGCAACCCTGGCCGTTCAACTCGCCGGTGGCGAGTTGCCATTGGTATTGGCTTACGGCATCCCCGAGTTCAAACCACTGCGTAAACTGCGCAAATCGAGTTGGGAATTGCTTTCCAAATCACTTGTTGAACTGCTCGACGGCGAAGGTCTGCCGAAAACATCCTATCTTCCCGCTTTGCGTGGACTGCTGGCGTGTTGGGCACGGTGTAAGCTGCTTGGCGAGCAATTCACGAAAGGGGGATTTTCGGATGCCGCAGATATCCAATTCGGCTGGCTGGTTCGCCAGGCAGTACGGCTTTCGCGTACCAATGGGACGGCGATACTAAGCGACATCGATGACTGCCAGTGGTCTCCCGAGTTGTTCAAGGTCGCGTTGGAAACGGGCGGCGATGATTCGGACTGCGCCGCCGCCGATGCACTTTTGCCGTCGGGACCGGTCCCAGCCGATGCCGACTTTGATGATGACGATTTGCCCGAACCGTCACTGAACTCAGACTGGTCGGGCCTGGCGGTACTGGCCCCGGGCTGGACCAGGGACGTCCCGCGACTGACGGTAACCTACGGCGAGAACCCGCTCCGAATCGAACTGGAATGTGGCCGCCATTTGCTTTGGTCTGGAACTTGGGAGTTTGAGCTGAGTTGCGATGATCAACCGGTCGTCATCGAAGACGAGTGGGAAGCCCAATGCTGGCAAGCGGATGAGGAATGCAATTTTCTGGAATTGGCGGTGAAACTTTCCCATGGCCTGCGGCTCGAACGCCACCTGTTGCTGGGTCGAACCGATAAGGTTCTTTACCTTGCCGACTATGTGCTCGGTGACAACTCAGAACATGAGTTTGATTACCGCATGCACTTGCCGCTCGCCTCAGGAGTTGCATTTTACCCCGAAGCAGAGACTCGTGATGGTGTTTTATGGGGGACGAAGTGCCTTGCTGCGGTCTTTCCTCTGGCGCTACCGGAGTGGCGAGTCGACTCTCAGATTGGTGAACTTGTTGGCGTCGACGAGAAACTCACACTGACTCACCGCACCAAGGCCCGCAACTTCTGTTGCCCGCTGCTGCTTGATTTAAAACCTCGCCGCATGGCCAAAGTGCGAACCTGGAGGCAACTCACCGTGGCCGAATCTCTGGAAGTCCAACCCAAGGATGTGGCAGTTGCCTTCCGGGCCCAAAGTGGCAAAGACCAATGGCTTATTTACCGCTCGTTGTCGGCGTCCGCAAACCGCACGGCCCTGGGTCAACATCTCTCTTCCGAATTCATGGCCGGCAGATTTCTTGACACCGGTGAGGTGGATGAATTCATTGAAATTGAAACCGATGACCAGTAACTCGAGGCCGCCGGGTACGACCGCAGCGTGCCACAAGCCCGTGCCTGGGTCGTAAAACCGATGGCAACCCGCATCCGAAACCGATGAATGAAGGCAACCCCATTCTCCACCAAAACCTGGATCGCGTCCGGGAGCGGATCCGAAAAGCGGCCGAAGCGGCTGGTCGTAGCCCTGCCGACATTACGCTGATCGGGGTTACGAAATACGTGACGCCAAACCAGGCTGCAGCTTTGCGGATTGCTGGCTGTGTCGATTTAGGCGAGAGCCGTCCCCAGCAGCTGTGGACCAAGGCCGCGCAAGTGCCCGACACGCGGTGGCATCTTGTCGGTCACCTGCAACGCAACAAGGTCCGCCAAACGGTGCCTTTGGTTACACTTATTCACAGTGTTGACAGCCACCGGCTACTCGCATCCATTGAAAGAGAGGGCCACGAGATCAACCAACGTGTCGATGTTCTGCTGGAAGTGAATGTCTCCGGCGATGCGAGCAAGCATGGACTCAGCGAAGATGAACTGCCACGACTGCTCGAGAAAGCGGCGGATTGTTCCCACGTGCACGTGTGTGGACTCATGACGATGGCTGCACGTGAAGGTGGACCGCTGGTCGCGGGACACAATTTTTCCGCTTTGCGCATGCTCCGGGACCAGTTTTCCGATCAAGTTTCCCCTAACATCAACCTGAATGAACTCTCCATGGGTATGAGCGGTGACTTTGAAACAGCCATTGCCGAAGGTGCCACCATGGTTCGCATCGGTTCACTGCTCTGGGAGGGTTGCTGAGTCCCCATGATTCGTATCGCAGGGTTGCAGTTCCAAGGATTTGCGACCTCCCAGAAAATTTCCGGTAGCTGTCGCCAAAACAAAGTGTGTTAATCCACAAGCGATTTTGCAACTGTCGTGCACAAATTCGTCCCCCTGGTTCACTCACCATGCAAATCCAACGCAATCCAACTCGCCCTGTCCGCATTGGCACGGTCACCATTGGTGCCGGGCACTCGATCGCCGTGCAAAGCATGACGGCCGTGCGGACCACTGACATCGATGCCACCGTGGCTCAAATCAACGCACTCGACGAAGCCGGGGCCGATGTTGTTCGCATCGCGGTTGACAGCCAGGCCGATGCCGAGGCAATCGTCGAAATCCGCCAGCAAACCGTGGCAAATCTGGCAATCGACTTGCAGGAGAACTACCGGCTTGCCAAAACGGTCGCTCCTCATGTCGACAAACTCCGCTACAACCCGGGACATCTCTATCACCACGAAAAACAAAAACCCTGGCAGGAAAAAGTCCACTATCTAGCCGAACTCGCGCGGGATCACGACTGCGCCATGCGGGTAGGAGTGAATTGTGGCAGCGTCGATCCCGACAAGCTGACCAGGTTCGACCCGCAAGACTCGATCTCGCCAATGCTCGAGAGCGCGGCCGATCATTGCCAACACCTGGACGATCTGGGCTTCACCCGATATTGCGTCTCTTTGAAGGATTCAGATCCTCAAAAGGTGATTGAAGTGAATCGCCGCTTCGCTGACGCTCGACCCGACGTTCCCCTGCACTTGGGGGTCACCGAAGCGGGCATGCCTCCCGACGGTGTCATCAAGACACGAATCGCTTTCGAACAGCTGGTGAGCCAAGGGATTGGCGACACGATTCGAGTTTCGCTCACCGTTTCCAACGACCGCAAGCCAGAAGAAATTGCTGCCGGTAAAAGTATCCTGGAAGATATTGATGCGGGGCGTGTTCGCTCGGTGGTGAACTTTGGGCGCGATACGCTAAATATCATCAGTTGCCCCAGTTGTTCCCGGGTAGAAAACGAGGCCTTCATCGACCTGGCCGAAAAAGTGAAAGAAATGACCCGCTATGCCACGCAGCACGCGATTACGATTGCCATCATGGGCTGCCGGGTCAATGGCCCCGGCGAGACCGACGACGCCGACTTGGGCCTCTGGTGCGGGCCGAACTACGTCAATTTGAAACGGGGCCCTGAACTGGTCGGGCAATTCTCCTACGAGGCGGTGCTCACGGCATTAAAACAGCAGCTCGATGCCCTCATCGCCACACGGATTTAGCAGCGGGCCAAAAGTCGGCTCCTGGCACCGCGGTGCCAGGTCAAGCGAATCTTATCCAATTCGCCGAGCCCTGGTTGATCGATATCCCCGCTGGAAAACCACCGTTTTTTGCAACATCACCACCTGCAGCACCAGCACTGCCAGCGATCCCGAGGGATCGGCGTTGACCCGCCTGCTGGCGGCTGGTATTTACCGCTCGCGCATTGCTACTCTTTTCTATGCACTGGTATCAACCAGCGCCACTCGAGGTGATCTGTGTACCCCAAAACAATCCTTGTTTTGACGATCGTCCTGACTGCAGTTTGCACAGCTGATATCGCGGCCCAACCGAAAGTCCATTTTCCGGCCTCACCGGGTGGAGCAACAATCGCTGCCCCTTCCACGACGTTTGCACCGACCTACAGCACTCCGCCCGCAACCACCACACCGTCGGTTCCTTATGCTGCGCCCACACCAGCTGCGCCCTATTCGGCACCAATCCCCACAGCCCAAGTCGGCCCGCCACCCACATTCGACCCCTATGCCCGCCCATCACTGACCACACCTCCAGCAGCGGTGCCGTACGGCCAGGCACCACCGGTCATGAACGCCCCGGTCAGCCCCTGGCAAAATTACGCGGCCCCTCCTCAGCAAGGTTCCATCTACCCGAACGGCCTGCCTTACTCGTGGCAACAGGGAAGTTACGGCTTGCAAGGACAAGGCGGTTACCTGGTATCGGCACAAAAAGCGATGCAACAAGTCAGCTTTGAACAAACGTACTTGTACGGTAAACAAAGCCCAAATGAGCTTGGCATCAACCGGGCCGAGATTTACGCAACGTTTGGCGTGCCGCTCTCGTACAGCACCGATTCGCCACTGTTGATCACTCCCGGCTTTGCCGTCAACTGGTTGAGGGGGCCCCTCAGCAGCTCGTTCCCCTTCCCAGGTGACCATCCTCAAGAATTGCCCCCCCGGCTCTACGACGCCTATCTCGACCTGGCGTGGTTCCCTCAATTCACGCCCCAGTTTGGTGCCGAACTCGGTTTGCGGTCGGGAGTCTGGACTGACTTCAGCAAGATCAACAAAGAGTCAATCCGTTTATTGGGGCGTGCCCTGGCCAAGCTGAGTGCTTCGCCCACACTCGATGTGCTCTTTGGGGCCGTCTACCTGGACCGAAACCGCATTAAGTTGCTGCCCGCAGGCGGTGTTTACTGGCGACCAACCCCTGAATGGGACATGTACCTGGTGTTCCCCAACCCAAAAATACGCAAGCACTTTTCGAACTACGGCAATACTGAATGGTATTGGTACGTGGCGGGTGAATATGGGGGTGGGGCGTGGACGGCAACCGTCAACGCGACCAGTACCATAGGCCCAACCACGGACACGTGGACAACACCCATCGATATTAATGATCTTCGAATCCTGGGTGGAATTGAGTGGGAAACGGCGTCGCAACTCCGTGGACACTTCGAGGCCGGATACGTGTGGGACCGTGAAGTACTCTATGTGAACCGCGGCCCCTTCCCTGTGAACATGGATTTCAATCCCAAACCTACTTTCATGCTCCGGGGGGGAATCAGCTTTTAGCTCAGCGGACATGGACGTATCCTTGATTTTCACCGTCGCGGACCTTGACCACTCTGGGAAACGTCGTCTGGCGATGCTTGCCAGAAGCCAGCTTTCAACTGTGGTCTTTCTCATCGTCGTCACGGCATGCCACTCGTTCGCGGTCGGCGCCGAACCGGCCCGGTCCGCCCCGCCTCCTTCTGTGGCGTGGGGAGGCTATCCTGTCGCCGAACTTATGCCGCAGGCACCGAGTGCCGCCGCGGCCTACACTCCACCGGTCACCCCCCTACCACCCCCTCCCCTGCCGGCCACGAGCAGACCCGCGTGGCCAGCTGCGGCAAGCTATCCACCAACCTCCGCGCTCATCATTGACCCGGCGGTGCGGCTCGCCCAGGCCCCACCATTTGAGGACGGTTCTCCACTGCTTCCCGCCCCGGCAGAAAGGCTGGGGGGCAAATCACTGCTTCCGCCCGGATCGCGCCAGGGAGTTTTCCAGAAGTTCAAGTTCACCGGCACGTACTTGCCGCAGCTCGAAAGTGACAGCCTCGGTTTCAGCGACCTTCGTACCAGCCTGGTGTTCGGCGTTCCTTTCGTCACGCGCGAAACGCCTTTGGTGATTGAGCCTGAGTACCGGGTGCGTTTTCTGGACCGGCCAGGTGCGCCCCCCTTGCCATCACGACTGCACGACGCGGCGGTTCAATTCCGTCATTTCCGCCGACTCAGTGATCGGTGGATCTTCGACGGTGCAATTACGCTGGGGCTTTACGCCGACGATCACAACTTTGGTGCGGGCGACGCGTTTCGCGTATCGGGGCGGGCGCTCGGGATCTACCAGTCAACCGAAGAGTGGAACTGGGTTTTCGGTGCGGTCTATTTGAATCGTGCCGGAGCCACCATTTTGCCCGTGGCCGGCCTGGCCTACCGAACCCCCTGCGTGAAATACGAGTTGGTCTTTCCGCGTCCCCGGGCCGCCTGGCTGCTGCCCGGCTCGACCATCGACTGCGATGAACGGTGGGCCTACGTCATGGGTGAATTCGGAGGTGGGCGGTGGGCCGTCACCAATCCCACCACCGATGACAACGACGTGCTGGAAGCTCGTGACCTGCGGATTTTGTTTGGCTACGAACGCAAGATTATTGGCGGGATGTCTTACAAGTATGAAATGGGGTACGTTTTCAATCGCGAAATCGAGTACCGCAGCGGGTCTCCGCCACCGGCGTCACTCGACGACACGTTCCTGGTAAGAGTCGGCTTTTCGTATTAAACAGGTCGACTTCGGCGCGGCGTAACCGACAAGCTGCGATTGGGGCGATTCGCGATCCAGGGCTGCAGCCGACATCACTTGTGTTGCGCGATGGCACGTTGGAGTGCCCCACCCATATCGGCAGGACTTTGAGCGACCTCGATACGGGCGGCCTCGAGGGCCGCGATTTTCTCGGTTGCCGTCCCTTTGCCACCCGAGATGATGGCCCCGGCATGCCCCATCCGCTTGCCCTTGGGAGCCGTCCGCCCGGCAATAAAGGCAGCCACCGGCTTGGTCACATGCTCGGCGACAAATGCAGCTGCCTGTTCCTCGGCCGTGCCACCAATTTCACCGATCATCAGGATCGCTTCAGTGTGGTCGTCGGCCTGGTACAGCTTCAAGAGATCGATGAAAGACATCCCCACAATGGGATCGCCACCCAGCCCGACACAGGTCGACTGCCCCAACCCTAAACTCGACAACTGCCACACTGCCTCGTACGTCAGCGTGCCACTGCGACTCATCACCCCAACGGTCCCGGGCTGGTGAATGTAGCCAGGCATAATTCCGATTTTGCACTCACCCGGCGTGATGACCCCGGGGCAATTCGGCCCAATCAGGTGCACCTGCCGATCGGTCTCGGCATTGATCTGTTGGATCTGATCATAAACCCGCACCATGTCGAGAACGGGTACTCCCTCGGTGATGGCAACCACCACTTCGATACCCGCATCGACCGCTTCGAGAATTGCATCTGCGGTAAATGCGGGTGGGACAAAGATCATCGAGGCATTCGCCCCCTGCTGCTCAACAGCTTCCCACACGGTGTCGTAAACCGGCACGCCCAGAACGTCCTGGCCCCCTTTTCCAGGAGTCACCCCCGCCACGAGTTGCGTCCCATATTCCTGACAGTTCCTGCTGTGAAACTCGCCTGTTTTACCGGTAATTCCCTGGCAGACAACACGGGTCGACTTCGAAATCAGAATACTCATAAGAAAACCAGGGGGGGCAAAGCGGTGGTTGTGGGGGCAGCTGCCGCCGCCAGCAGCCCGCAGTTGGCGGCGATCCCTGCCTCAAGCATTGGGCCTCGGCAGTACCAGGTTACGGAATACACACTACGCTCGGCCGGCGGCCTGCACGACTTTTTGGGCAGCATCAGTCAGGTCGTCGGCGGTGATAATATCGACATCACTCTCGTCCAGAATCTTTCGGCCTTCCTTGACTTCCGTTCCTTCCAGTCGCACAACCAGTGGCACCTGAAATCCAACCTGCTTGTAAGATTCAACAATCGCGGTGGCAATCGTCGTGCATTGCATGATGCCACCGAAGATGTTCACGAGCACTGCCTTGACATTTTTGTCGGCCAGCAGGATGCGAAAGGCCTCGGTCACTTGCTCGGTGTTGGCTCCCCCACCCACATCGAGAAAATTAGCCGGTTCACCACCGTGCAGCTTGATCAGGTCCATCGTGCTCATCGCCAGACCAGCGCCGTTGACCAGGCACCCGATGCTGCCCTCAAGTTGAACGTAGCTGAGCCCTGCCTCACCAGCCCGCACCTCAGCGGGATCTTCTTCCGAGATGTCACGGAGTTCCCCGATAGCCGGATATCGGAACAGGCCGCTGTCATCAAAGTTGATTTTCGCATCCAGAGCAATCAATTCCCCAGCGCCGGTAACCACAAGCGGATTGATCTCTACCAGGCTGCAATCGTAGTCGACGAACAACCCGCATAGCGCTTTTAAAAAATGATCTGCCGAGCGGGCCGTCTTACCAGCGATGTTGAGTTTCTTGCAAAGCTTGCGTACCTGAAAGCTCTGAATGCCGGCATCCGGGTGAAACCATTCTTTGTGAATGAGTTCAGGGGCTTGGGCTGCAACGTCTTCAATGTTCATACCCCCCTCGGTCGAAGCCATCACGACAGGCAACCCCTCCGCCCGATCAATCACGATGCCGAGATAAAGTTCGCGGTCGATGTCACAACCCGCCTCTACAAACACGTGATTGACAACCTTACCTTGCGGGCCGGTCTGGACCGTCACCAATGCATCTTGAAGCATTGCCTCGGCAACCGTTCCAGCCTCGGCAGCGGTTTTGACAAGCTGTACGCCATGCTGCTGGGGATTGGCTTTAAAGGACCCTTTGCCGCGCCCGCCTGCGTGGATTTGGGCTTTTACCACAGCTAGCGGGCCAGCCAGCTTGTCGAAAGCCGCAGAGGCCTCGGCAGAGGATTGAACAACAATCCCTTCGGGAACCGCCACGCCGGCATCGCGAAAAAGTTCTTTGGCCTGAAACTCGTGGATTTTCATGACGGGGGCTACCAATAGATACACGAATCGAGATGAACCGGCGATGCTGCGCCAGTTTGTGTTGCGATGCTACGCGAGAATGGCTCCCGATACTAGTAGCTGACCTGAATTGGTCCGCAGCAGTCTGCGGTCGATTCGCCACCGACAGACAACGGAAACGGCCTGGTGTGACCACCCGTTCAATTTGTGAAAAGACCCACAATTTCCCGTCGCAGCACGTTTGCGTACTCCTGCGGTCCCGTTGGTCGGCCGGACCGGTCGACCAACGACGGCTGTCGGGTGCAAACCACCCCCCTTTTGGGCAACAACGTCACCCTTTCCAACCCGCTTCCTCATAGATCCCGCTTCCTCATAGATATCTTCCTCATAGATATCGATGCTAAAATGGTTTCCATACCACAACCTAAAGATCCTTGGAACAAGATCCTTGGAACGGACTGTGTGGGCTTTATGCACCAGGTCTTGCTCGACAATGACCTTTTCAGCCATCCCAGGCCTGCAAACATTGAGTACGATGTCGGCAGACTGCCCATGACGAATCAGGCCGTCTTCAAACTGCTCGACGATCTTGGCGTGGAGAAAGAAAATGTTGGCTTCGACGATTTCGATAGATAACCGACCACCCCAACTTCCGACGTCTGAAGCCTGCTGCCACAAGCTGGTCGTCACCTGCCGACTTCTCCTTGTAGCCTGGTTTCAACCAAAGGCGCACATTTGGCAGACAACCGGCCAACACGCGTCAACCAGTCCGATGGGAACCTGGGTCCGATTAAAGACACGGTATCTCGCCTGGATCGTGCTGCTGCTCACCCACTCGCAGTGCCACGCCAGTCCGACCGCGACTACCCTCACCGGCCCCACCATGGGCACGCGTTGGACCGTCAAGATCACCGACCGGCTCCCTCCGAAAATAACGGTCGCATCCCTCCGGCAAGAGATCGTTGATCGACTGGCCGAAATTAACGAGCAGATGTCGACCTACATCTCCTCCTCGGAGGTGATGCAATTCAACGCAGCGGCAAGTGGAGAATGGTTCGAGGTATCGCAACCGACTGCTGAGCTTGTGACCAGGGCCCTGGAAGTGGGAGAGTTGACCGGCGGTGCATTTGACATAACCGTCGGGCCACTCGTTCGTCTCTGGAATTTTGGGACCGACCGTGGCGTGGCGGTCGCGACTGAAATCGAACTTCCCAATGACAACGCAATAACCGGCGCATTAGCACAGGTTGGACAGCAGCACTTGTCGGTGCGTGCCGATCCGCCAGCGTTGAAGAAAGCAATCTGTGGACTTGAAGTTGACCTTTCGGCAATCGCCAAAGGATTTGCCACGGACCAGATCGGCGAGCTTCTCAAAGAACACGGCTTGAATGACTTTGTTGTCGAGATTGGTGGCGAAGTGGTCACCCGTGGCAAACCAGCCAGTGACCGCCTCTGGCAAATCGCAATCGAAAGCCCACCTGAAGCAAACCGACGCCTGCATACAATCGTTCCCTTGGAAAATTCGGCGTTGGCGACCTCTGGGGATTACCGCAACTTCTTTGTGCACGAAGGCAAACATTACGCGCACATCATTGACCCTCACACAGGCCAACCCGTAGGGCACAACCTGGCAGCGGTCTCGGTGCTACACAAATCGTGCTTGTATGCGGACGCATTCTCAACCGGTCTTTTGGTCATGGGCGCTGAAAAGGGATATGATTGGGCTACCCAAAACGATATCGCGGCACTCTTTCTGGTGCGCTCGGGCAGTGGCATTCAAGAACGGGTTACGCCCGCCTGGAAACAAGCCACCCAGGCACCACTCAAAAAACGTCTCTCGAACCCATAACCAGGTTCCTGGTCACCGGGCTTGTGTTTGTCCACCGGGCTTGTGTTTGCGGTCGCCATCGCAGGCAGGGCAATGGGTGCCATTTTGTCGGGTTCATCGCAACACATGACCACAGGCAACACCAGCTCGAGCGCGGCGGGCTATGCTGACACGTCCCGCTGGTCGCGCCAAAAATAATACCATCGCACGATCAACCCACCAAACCCACTGACCGCCATTGCATAGCCAATGGCAACGGTGTCAAGCCATAGCATAAGTGGTGCGGCAATCCCGACCCCCAGCACCAATTGAGTCACCGAGGCAGCCAGAACCACTTGTCCCCGCCGCAATGCCAACAGGGCCGAATCGACTGGGATGTTGAGGGCGAAAAAGAATGTCCCCAAGCAAAGCGTTGCCACGACGGTGTGCTGCCCTGCATAATCCTCGCCGTAAATTGTTGTGACCAGTTCACCACCAAAGAAGCCCAATGCGGTTAACAACGCCCCGAAAACTAACGCCAAAATCAACGTCAGTTTGATCGTGGTTCGTCGCAGTTCGCCTTGCTGTCCCTCGGCGAGCCGATTAGCTGCCAAGGCCCGTGTCACGTTTTCGATAGCAAGCAAAAGTGGGCTAACGCTCATGGCGATATAGAAAGCGGCGGAAAATTCTCCCAAGGCAGACAACCCGTCCAGGGACCAAACCAGCCACCGATACGCATTCTGCGCCAGCAGCCATGCCAGCGTGGCTCCCACTAACCAGCTTCCAAATCTCCAGTTGTAGAACAAATAATACCTGGCTGATCGCCAATCGAAACGGAAGTCATCCCACAACAAGACCAACCAGCCCAGCGACAGGCAGCAGGCCATGGCCATGGCCAGGATTCCACTGCTTGCCGTCAATACCCCCAACCTGGCAAACAGCAACAGCAACACGATGTGCAGCGCGCTGATCGGAATGTCGATTTTCCACAAACGCCACATTTCCAGATGGGCCATCGCGGTCCGCCGCAAATGCGTGCGAAGCATCAACAAAATCAAAACAGGCATCAACGTCAGGCCGAAAGTGCAAATCGTGTTTGCAACTTCAACGTCAATGACCGAAAATTGTCCCAAAATCTCAGCGATGACCGCGGTCAGAACCAGTCCACCGATACAAATTGCGAGCAGTACGGTAAGATGCAACAGGGCGCTACCCGCGTAGCGCGCCAGCCTCTTACCACTCAGCTGAGGAGCTCGAGACGTATAGGGGACCCAAATGAGTGCATTCAGCAATCCACCCAAAAGCCATATACCGCTGATAACAACACTATAAATGCCCAGCTGTTCCGGAGCGCAATAACGGCCGATAATCACCGTCGCGATAAAACCGGCAAGACTTACAATTCCCTGGTCGGTAATTGCCCAAAACCACGAGCGGCCGGCTGTTGTGGCCCGTGGGTACCGCGACTGTCTGGTCGGTCCCGCGACCGACCCGTTTGGCGACGAATACTGCACCATTGTTGGTGTGCTAAAACCTGGGGTTGCCACGCACTGCGAAGTGGAATTTTAGTGAGTCTGCCCGTTCAAAGCGGCCAATCCGTTTGCCATGAAGAATTCAACAAAGAGGATCGAGCCTGGTTAAGCGGGCCGCGGTCACGAGAATTGTTGATTATAACCAGAAATGCCGGATCACGCATTCCCTGAAAGAACCTGATGCCGCAGCGCGGGAGACCGCCCCGCAGTACCGGCTTACCCGAAACCGTTCGACGATTTGAAAACAGACATCTCGGCTTCTCGAACTATTCCTGCGACGACCCGTCGCGGTGCTCAAAACTTTGGCTATGCCCGTTGATCCCCACCCTCCACAACCGTTTAGCGACTTGCTGAATCTCTGTCGCGAACCGGTACTGGTCGTCGAGCCAACGACCGGCAGGCTCCAGAGAACGAATCCCGCTGCCCAACAATGGTATGGGAAGTCTTGCTCCGCAGACGGACAAAACACGCTGCAATCGGTCTTTCCCGATCTTGCTACTCCCGAGGCACGGAGCCTGCTGTCGACGCTTGCAGCTGGTGAACTGGCGGAAGCAGAACTGCCGGTCTTCTTCACGTCGGCAGATAGCATGGTAACACGTTGGAACGCGGCGCTGCGTCGGGTTGAGTGTGACGGAAAAATAGCCATTGGTATCGTCCTCCAACATGCCGGTGTTGACTGGCAAAGTCGTTGCCGGTGGTTAGAGGCTATTGCTTGTCGCGACCCGCTTACTGGACTTGGGAACCGCAACCAACTTTTAGACCGCCTTGAGGTTTTGCTCGATGGGGAAAGTCACAGTAGCCACCAGTTTGCGATTCTGTTCGTAGATTTGGACAACTTCAAGATGATTAACGATTGTTGGGGGCACTTGGTTGGCGACAAGGTTCTTGCAGAAGCTGCCGTGCGGTTACGCAGCTGCCTGCGCGACGAAGATATTCTTGTGCGTTTTGGTGGCGACGAGTTCATTGTCCTGCTGGAACACGTGGCTAACGTGAGCGACGTTCAAGCGGTTGCCGAACGTATTCAAACGGTCATCGGGCAACCGGTTCTACGACCAGACGGGTCCACAACCTTGATTTCCGCGAGCGTCGGTACCGCGTGGGGCCAGGCTGGAGATCGCACAACTCCCACAGAACTGATTGCCGCAGCAGATCGGGCAATGTATCGGTCCAAAGAAGCTCGTTAGCGTGGCATTCCGCAGTCGACGGATGGCCTACCGCATGATGCCAGCACTCCCAATCGGCATTGCTAAAAACCCGTTTTTTCGCTAGATTTTCCGCACATTTATAGGGCACTTGGCGCTTGTCCAAGTCGCACCTCGGCTCGGTTTTGCAACGAAGCAAGGACGTTTTGGATGCGCATTCTTGAATTTGCCCTGGATGGAAACGGAATTTGGCCCGACGTTCGTGCCCGTGATCTCAGCAACCATTTAACTGCCTTTTTGGGGCCCAGCGCAAGTGGCAAATCGACCATCGCTGGTCTTCTGGCCCACGTGCTGTACGGCAAGGTCCCCGGCTCTGGAACCGCCCCTCGCGACAGATACCCGACGCAACCAGAAGGCGAATTAATTGTTGACGACCAGGGAGACCGCTACCGCCTGCGTCGCTACAACGATGTTGCCCCACCTGGGAGGCTCACGGTTTCTTCTCTGGACGGGGCACGACTCGATGCAAAAACGGTACAAAACCTTCTCTCCGGAATTTCTTCCGTGGTTTTATCGGAGATCTACGCGGTTGACGTTGCTTCGGAGCGAGGTCTTCAACAGCTGCTGTCGGAACAATTCGCCGAACACTTCCGCGCTTCGGCGCCTGCGGTCGGCGAATGGGCTGGCGAGACCAGCTCCTCAGCTCACACGCCCGATTATGCCGAACTGCTAAAGCGCCGGGACGAGTTGGCCAGGGAACTTCAAGTCCGCGTTGCCGAGGAACGGCACCGCAGTCATGAACTTGACGGGCAGTTGCAGGAACTCGACTCCCTGCAGAAAAAGCAAGTTGCCGAGATAGCGGAACTCAACCGCCAACTCCAAGCCGTCGACGTTGCCCTCGCCGAGGTCGAAGCCCGGTTACGGTACGATCGGTTAGAAACGCTCCTCGAGCAGCGGCAAACGGATGCGGTACCAGTCGATTTTGACCAAAAACTTGAAGAATTGGATTCGCAAATACAGCTTTGGCGTTCGACGTTGGCCAACATGGGCGAGCGCGAAAGTTCCATCCGTGACCGCCTGGCCCAGACGCAGCCCGATGATGCTGCGGTGTGGGTTTCTCTGGCGGACCAGCGGACTCACCTGGGTGTCCTACAGCACCTGGCAACCGACCTGAATGGTGAATTGGCAAAACTGGCCCGTTCGGCCGAGTCCGAGGTTTGTGTTTGCCGGGAGGCACACCCTCGGTTGCGTCCGCTTGTCGAAGCGCTGGACAGGCAAATCGCGCATCTCGACCAGTCGATCTGCGATCAGGAGCGGGCACTCACGCACCAGGAACTCTCTGGCGAGGTCAAGCAACTGGCAAAGTCGCGAGTCGAAATTCGAGACCAGCTTCAGGTCTTGCTCGACCGGCGACAATCTTTAATACGGCCGGATCGTCCCACCCGCCGCCAACGGCCACGTGAATCGGCGCAAGCTACAATAGTCCCCGTCGGCAACCCGGAAAACGTTCCACAAGATCAACTCGAGATCACCCGGAAGCAGCTGGAGCAAGGGCGGGCGGAACTTCGCCAGCGGCTCGCCCGACAACAAGAAGCCCGCAAATCCACTGAGCGCCAGCGAATCCAGATCGCAAAAGACCACGTCGCCCTGCTCTCAGGTGTTCCCCTGGAACAAGTCTGTTCGGAACTAGCGGCCATTCAAGTCAAGTTGCACCAACAGTTTGCGCAAGCAGGCAGCGAACCGGCCGTTCAGCAAGAAACCCCGCAGCAGCCCAAGGCATCCGACTATCTTGCGCAGTTCTCGTCGGGTCGATTCCGCCAACTCCAAATCGATCAGCAGACAGGACAAGTGACCGTCATCTCGCAGGAGAATCACCGGTTGTCGATCGACACCCTAGAGCCGGCCGAGCAAGACCTCATTTACCTCAGCCTGATTCTCTCCCTGATCACTGCCCAACGAAATCAGGGTGTTCAACTTCCGCTTGTTTTGGATGAACCTTTTGCCCGCATGAATGAACACCAGGCCGTTGCCACGGCCAGCGTCTTGGACGATTTCGCGCGTGCAGGCAACCAGGTCCTGGTGTTTACCGGTCGGGCTGACGCCGTTGAGCGATTCCGCTCAGCTGGTCAAACTGTGGTTGAAATGCGGCAGTTGCACTGTGCCTCGGACACCGACGTCGAATTGCTTCCGAACGAAAAACCATTGCTTGACTCAGCGAGTCCAAAGGCCGAGGACAGGTTTGCGGACGAACCAGGTTTCCTACTCGGGATCGACCATCCAATCTCGAGGTTTCCCGCCCTGGGGCGCAAGACCGGCAGTGCCTTTGCCGCGATTGGCATTTGTACCGTTGGCGATTTGATCGGAGCCGAACCGGCGGAGATTGCTGGCGAGCTTGCCATGGAAGGCATCACCACCAACATTGTTCGGCTTTGGCAAACGCATCAAGTGTTGATGTGCTTTATTCCCAACGTCACGCTCAATGATGCGCAGCTTATGACCGGTATTGGCGCGAACTCACCAGATCACTTTGTCGATTTGGAAGCCAATTCACTTCTCCACCGCATCGAACCCTTCTTGAATAGCAAGCGCGGAAAGCGATTGGTTGACCGCGGGTTGGACTTCCATCGCGAATTGGCCCACCAATGGATTCAAGGAGCGGTGAAGTACCGCGGGCGGTGGCAAAACAGTGTCGTTGGGCAACGCTGGCGTGACCGGCGTGAAAATGACACCTCGGCTAAAAAGGGTAAACGTTTACCGCGAAAGAATCGCAAAGGCCCTACCTCTCCCAAAGCACACGATTCCCAAACCGGCACCCCTTCCCAAACTACTGCCCCTTCTCAAACTACTGCCCCTCGTAAAACCAGTTCTCAGAAATCCCCCGACTTTCATCTCGAAATGACAAGCCTTATCGAACAGGCACCTTCGATCGGCCCGAAGACTGCCGGTCGCTTCGAGGCGATTGGAATCAAGCGAGTCACCGATTTCTTGAACGCCGATCCTGTTAAAATTGCCCGTCAACTCAACGCCCGCCACCTCAAAGCCAACAAACTGGCCAGCTGGCAGCAACAGGCCCGACTGATGTGCCAGGTTCCGGGACTGCAAGATCGCAGCGCACAGATTCTGGTTGGCTGCAACCTGACAGATCCTCAGCAAATTGCCCAAATGAAGCCGGAAGACCTGCTCGACTGGATCACTCCGTTCTGCGACACCACCGGGGGTGAGCGGATCCTGCGTGGTAGTACCCAGCCTGATCTTGAGGAGGTTACCCGCTGGATCGACTGGGCTGGTGAACACCGCATTCTGGAAGCTGCCTAGGCAACTCGGTTGGCCAGCCGCACCGTCGTGGCGGTGGTATCCGCAGTGCTAACTCGCCGCTGGAATGGTCAGTTCCACCTGCTCCGGTGGTGGCTGGGCTGCGGGAGGCTCACCGACGGCCCGCATCAGCCTGTATTGGGCACGGTGATAATTGGCAACTGCGGTGGTATACCCGTTTTGTGTGTTAACCATCGCTGTAATGGCCTGCAACAGTTCGATCGGAAGGCCCTCTCCCTGGTGGATCCGCTCGGCGTTGAGTTGATAACTTTCGCCGGCCGACTCCATCGCCTGGCGGCCAATTTTGACCTGCCGTCGGTAACTGGCCACGTCGGCGTGGGCAGTTACCACTTCGGTGGCAACGCGGTCGCGAATAAAACCCAATTCAAAATCGGCCCGGCGAAACAGACTGCGGGCTTCGCGGCGCAGGGCCATGTTGCCAAGCCCCGCATTCTGCAGTTCCCACACGGCCAGGAGATCAACGTCGCTGCGACTTCCGAAGTTCACTAAATGGTCCCGGCCACCACCAAACATTCCGCCACTCGCCGCAACCTGAAAGTTCGGCAGTAACGGTCGCCATGTCTCCTGCCTGGTTCGCCAGCATGCTGCCTCAAGTCTCGCCTGAGCCTCGATAATTTCGGGTCGTCTGACAAGAGCTTCTGAAACAAGCTCGTTGGTGGTCACACTGGCCGAGAAGAAATCAACCGGCACGACATAATCTTCGACCGGCGCCAATTGCATCTGCGGTGGGAGGCGGAGCAAACGGGCGAGTTCGGCACTGCGGGTTACGATCTGGCGGTTCACATCCTCGACGATTTGTCGGCGGTCTGAAAACTCGGTCAAGGCGCGTTCGACTTCGGTTTGGCTTGAAAGTCCTGCCCGGGTGAACTCGGAAACTTGAAAAGTCATATCTTCGGCTGCAGTCATGGCTTGCCGTTCGTTTGCAAGTATACCGTAACTTTCCATCAACCCGAAATATGCGGAGGCCACGGCCAGTAGTTCGTCATTCATGGTTGCGCCCTCCCCTGCTCGTGCTGCACGAAAGAGCTGGCCACCCACCAGTGGCGCGAAGGCTGCATCTGCCAGCGACAGGTTGACAAACAATCGTGGAGGCCCTCCGGCACCGCCGTTCAAAGGTACCTGGCCCAACCCGGCACCACCGCCAAGGAACATCGAACTTCGATTGACGTCGATGACCGGTCCTTCGGTTGCCTGTATCCTCCCGGCGTGGTTGTTATACCCAACACCGAATCGCAAGGATGGCAACCAAAGTGATTTCGCGTTGAGGTATTGGGCCTGTGCCTCCAGTACGCGGGTGCGGGCAATGGCGATCTGCCAGTTATTGGCGCCACCCATGGCCAAGGCATACGACAGGTCAATCGGCTGAACCCCTCTGCCGGGATGATCGGGTTTGTCGGAATCTGTGGGCAGGATGAGCAAAGGGGGATCGCTGGGGGAATTGATTTCGGGGTCGAGCGGCAACGGTTCCGACTCGTCGACGCCCCCGACAAAGCGAACGGTTTTTTCTTCGACTGACTGCCCATTTTCGGCGATATCGATGACAGCCTGGGAATCGCCCCGATAACTGGCAGGGTACACGGGTGACTGCCCAGGTGCGGAAGGCTCACACGGGGTACCGGTTGCGAGAGTGGGTGCGTTTGACGGAATGGCCTGGAGTGCAACTGCAACGACCACTTGCCCCGCCGGATTTTCCAGGTCAGCTGGCTGAGAACCGCTGGACGACACGGGAGCGGCAAAGGGATCCACAAGCGAAAGCGAGGGGGTTCGTGTCCGACAACCAGCGACACCCGTGGCCAGCAGTACGGTCATGACCCACCGCACGCCGTTGTTGCACGTCGCGCCGGAATTTCGTCTCGAGGGGCCGGTCGCCGGGCTGGAAGCTCGTTCCAAGCATTGGCCGGCGTCAAGTCGAACCTGTTGCGGTTCGTTGCACGCGATTGTTTTGGTATCTTCCATGAATCACCTCCCGACCTTCCTGGCCGGCCATAAATGGATGGCATGGTTGGTTCCATACCTTCATTATTTCAATTCCTGGATTGAATTCTCCGTGAGTCTTTGCTTGTCTTTGATCTGGCCTGGTCGACTGGCAACAACGCGGTCACCGGGTTTGATTCCTGACAGAACTCCCACAAAGTCACCGGCGTCGATTCCAACTTCGATAGCCATCTGTTGGCACTCTCCATCGTTTCCCACCACGACAACATAGGGACCTGTCGCGTTCTGGCCGATGGCCGCCTTGGGAACCACCACCAATGATTCTTCGGCAGTAACAATCGTTACTTCGCCGTAAGCCCCGGCCCGCAAGGGACGGTGCCCGGTAGCGTCAGAGGGAAAATTATCGAGATCGACCTCTACTCGCATCATTCTGGTTCGCTCGTCGAAGACCCCAGCGGTGCGGGAGACGGTACCCGGGAAATTTTTACCCGGCACATCATCGACAACCAGTTCAATGCGATCGCCGGCGTCGAGGTGAACTGCTTGGTCCATGGTCACATGGATCACAGCTCTCAATTTGTCGATTTGATCGACGGTCACCAGAGGAATCGCGTTCTCGCCGGAGGCGGGTCTTACGAAGGCTCCCGGATCAACTTTTCGTTCGCTAATGACTCCATCAAAAGGAGCGCGGATTTGCTGATATTGGGCGAGGACTTTTGCCTTGTCATAATCAGCCTTTGCCACACCGGCACGAGCCACGGCCATATTGACTTCCGCTTCGGCAACACTGACTGCGTTTTGATAGCGAACTTTGGCAGCCGTCGCGGACTTCAGGGCGAACTCAGCCTCGTGCCCTTTTTGTTCCGAAAGTGCTCCCGAACGGATGATTTGTGCAATCCGCTGCTGTTCAGACATTCGCAAATCCAAGAGTGCCTGCTGTTCGTTCAGCCTGGCTCTAGCCGCTCCAAGTTCTGCCTGGGCTAAGGCAATTGCGGCTTCTCCCTGGACCACCAATTTTCCATGGCGTTCCACTTCATACGTAAGTTCCGGAGCTTCGAGCTGGACAAGCAGGTCGTCTTCCTTCACTTCATCTCCAATGTCGACATAGATCTTGTCGACATATGCATCAATCTTTGCCATCAGCGGCGCCGTCTCGAAACTGATGATCGAGGCTGGCATGGTGATCACTTGTTGGACGGGTTCGCTCTGGACAACGGTTACGGGGATTTTCGGCGGCGGTGTTGCTAGCCTTTGTGTCGTGGGACCCTTTCGCGGTTGGGGCGGGTTTTCACAGCCAGTCAGAATGGCCACACCTGCTACCAGGGCCGCTACCAACAAGCCGGTCACATGCTTGAATTGCAGTTTCATGATGCTGGCTGTCAGTAACCCGACAGCAAATGTGTGATTGTGAATGGGACAATACGATTGCCTGATTGGGCCGTTCGTTTACCTGTTAGCCTGCGGCGGTGGATGCCCCCAACGGGGTGTGAGCATCGGACCGTTTCAAGATTGTGTAGAGGCATGGAACTACGAAAAGTGTTAACACGGTCGCCGCAAGGACACCACCGATAATCGCCCGGGCAAGGGGTGCGTTCGCCTCGCCTCCGCCAACACCGATGGCCATGGGCAAGAGCGCAAGCCACGTCGTCAGGGAAGTCATCATGATGGGCCGGGCGCGAATTTTTGCGGCGCCGGTGATCGCCTCAAGAACAGTGGCACCCTGGCTTAATTGTTGATTCGCAAAGGAGATCAGAACGATGGAGTACTCCACCACAATTCCAACCATCATGATGATGCCCATGAAAGACATGATCGAAAGGTGGGACCCTGTGAGCTTGAGAATCGCCACCACTCCAATGAAGCCGAGTGGGACCGTAAGCAGGATGATAAAGGGATCCACGAAACTCTTGAAATCGGCAACCATGACAAGGTAGACCAACACTGCAGCGATTGCCAACCCTACGGAAAACTGCCGAAATGCCTCGCGCATTTCCTTGACCTCACCTTGGGAGCGGAGTCCATGGCCCTTGTAATTTTCCAGCCGGTACAGTTCGCCCCGCTCATCTCGCCCGAGCACGGCTCCCAAGGCTTGATTGTCGAGAATACGATCTTCAATTCCGGCCATCACGCTCCCGACATCGAACCCTCGTTCGATATTCACATAAACATCCATCACACGGGTGATGTTGCGGTGATTGATCACACCTGGGCCTTCGCCCACTTCGATGTCGGCGATCGTCTCTAACCGAATCGGCACCCCGTCTTCGTTATAGCCAATCGGGATGCTCTTGATCGTGGCAATGTCGTTGAGCATCGACTCTGGATACTGAACCCCGATAAAGTAGTGGTTTCCTTTGCTGATATCGATCCAGAAAGCGGGATCGAAACCAACCGAGCTGTTGGTCGCCGACACAAGGTTTTGCATCACATCTTCAGGGGTGATTCCCATGCGGGCAGCCTTGTCACGATTCATCTTGATGGTCATCGTCGGATAATCGAGTCGCTGGGCAATCCGCACATCGACGGTCCCTGGCACCTGCTCCGCTTCTTCTTTAACAATCGTGGCGATTTCGTGCATGATCGGCAACTTGGAACCATTCACCTGAAAATGAATCGGAGACGGTTCACCCATGTTCAGCGCCGAGGTCAACATCCCACCCGTGTCGTAAGCAAACTCCACTTCAGGAAACTGTTCTTGCAATGCATCACGGAGAGTTGTGACATAATCGAAAGCACCCGGCCGACCACTTTTCCCTTTCAACTGAACCAACATGAATGCATCACCGGGACCAATATTGGGCGTGTATGCCGCTGGCCAGTCATTGAGGACCCCGATGTTGGAAATCAAAACCTGCATATCGGAATCGGGGTGATTTTCATTTCCATAGGCGTATTGCGGGTCAGGCGGGCCAATCATTTCGATGATGGCTGCCTCGATCTCCTCAATGCGTTGGTTCGTAACATCAATATTCGTACCGGAGGGCATGCGGACATAGATCGTGAACTGCCCGGCATCGATCGAAGGAATGAGCTCCCGCCCAAGCCGCATCAAACCAAAGATGGACCAGGCACAAAGCCCGATGGCAACGATCACGACCACATAGCGGAAACGCAAACATGACCTCAAAACCCGGCCGTACCAGCCATCCCGGGCCTGGGCTGCCTCGGCGGCGCGAGACTCGGGGACCACGACTTCAGCGGTAAGAAACTTGGCGCAATAAGCTGGCACCAGCGTGATGGAGATGATGTAAGATGACACAATGGCAATGGTCGCCGCCACGGCCAGAGGAGTGAACAAGTACGACGCCAGCCCACTCAGGAACGCCACCGGAAAGAAGACCACGATAAACGTGATCGTGGAAATGAGAATCGGTACGGCTACCTCCCGGGTCCCGTCCAGGGCGGCTACGGGCGGTTGTTTTCCCATCCGCACATGCCGCACGATGTTCTCCAAAACTACAATCGACTGATCAACCAGGATGCCGATCGCCAACGCCAATCCACCTAAAGTCATGGCATTGATCGTGTCCCCCGTGAAGTAAAGCCCGACAATCGCCGCCAGGATCGCCAGCGGAATGGCAAGCATCACCACCAAGGTCGACCGCAAGTTCCGCACAAACAGCAACACCACAATACCGGCAAAGACTGCCCCCAAACCAGCGGCAAACTGCAATCCAGCAATACTCTGGCGGACCGGTCCCGACTGATCGACCGCGACACTCAAGACGAGTTCGTCAATGCCAACATCACCAGCCCGCTCCGCTTTCAAACGCTCCAGAATATTGCCGAGCTTGTCTTTGATCGTGTCGACGATCTTGATCGAGTTCGCACCAGGCTGCCGGTAAATCGGAATGTAGGCTTGCCTGGCTCCGTTGATGCGAACGATGTTCGTTTGGATTTGGGACGTGTTCTCGACGCGTCCCACATCACTGATCTTCACAGGGATACTATCGACCACTTTGACGACCGTTTCATTTAACTCGTCGATCGTTTCGGGAATCGCATTGGTAAAGAGTTGAAAATCTTCCTTGCCCACCTTCATATTCCCGGCGGGGATGAGCACGTTGTACTTCGCCAGTGCCCGCTGCACATCCATCAACGACAGTCCGTACGCTTCGAGCTTGCGCGGATCCATGTAGGCATAAATGCGGCGAAGCTTGCCACCAAAGACCGCCGGCGCAATAACACCCTGAATCGCTTGCAGCTTGTTTCGCAACTCATAGTAAGCAATGTCATAGAGCTGCTGCTCATCCATCCCCGGACTCGACACCACCACCAGACACAACGGTAAAGAGGCGGTCGGATCGACCGGCATCAACATCGGTGGAATGGTCCCGGGCGGCAAATAGAACATGTCGCTCATCGCATAGCTCGTCGTTTGAGCCATGGCCGTGTCGAGCGAGATCCCTTCTTGGAAAAAGTCCTTCACGATACAGACACCAGTCATGGCCTTCGCCTCCTGGTGCTCAATCCCAACACTCTGGCCAGTCCACCGCTGCATGCGGCTCATGATGTCCTTTTCCATGACCTCCGGGGGCATCCCGGGATAAAAGGTCACGATTTGGACCGCTGGCGTCTCAAAGATCGGCAGCAGATCGGCCGGAATCTTGGGGTAGGTGTAGATCCCCAGCACGGCAATGGCCAAAGCGGCCACAATCACAAGATACGGGTTGCGTAGAACCGTCTGGGTCATGACGGTGGGTAATCCGTGGGTTGAACAAAAAATCCAGCGACGCAGATACGACGCAATTCGCGACGGATAAGCCAACAACGGCGTAACTCGTGCGTAACAGGTAATACCGTTCTAACCCATCGACCCGTTAAAGTCCGCGCAATGAGTAAAATATGCCTGGATCTTTTATTTTGGCACATTCGGCAAACAGCTCTGGGCGGCCCGGGGGATAGCACGACCCTGGCCTGATCGAAGACCGTGACCCCACGGCTCAAAGGACCCTTCTGCCAGCCTTTTCCGCCACCCGTTCCATTTCGAGCAGTCGACGCTTCATCCGCACTCCCTGCGGGGCCGAAAACCCACCTACCCCGCCCCCAGCCGCTAAAATGCGATGACACGGCACCACGAGCAGAAATCGGTTCGAGGCCATCACTTGGCCCACGGCTCTGGCCGCCCCTGGTGAACCACATTGGGCCGCTAGAGCCCCGTAAGTGCTGGTCTGGCCCCACCGGACCCGACGGCAAGCCAGCACGACACGACGTCCAAACGGGGTCAAATGGTCGGTAACAAGCCGTACATCGCGAAAGTCGACATCAGCACCTTCGGCAAAACGTGCCAGACGGGAGGTCAAGATTGTTTCGGAATTTCCAGCCTTATTCGCAGCAATCGTGGCCGAAGGGACCCCATTTCCCAGCGTGATATGCGGTAAAAGTCGTCGCAAGGCCATTTCGGCCCGCGGCCCGCTTCTGTAACCAAACACCAACCCGCACAATGCTGATGACCGCAAAGCGAGCGCGATCCAGCCCAGTTCAGTCTGAAAACACAGTACTTGCCCCAGGTTCTCTCTGTTGGCCGTCGTTTTGGGGCTCACTTTGGCACGGCTTGACATGATCACTTTCCCGGTAAACAGGCTTTCCTGCCGCGTTGCTGTTACCCGCTGTTGCTTTGACAACCTAGAAACCGGCATTTTATACTGTCAACGGGTAGCGTCGAGCACCTGATTGGTGAATCTGCCCGATGGCACGGATCGAACGAGGAACAAGCAGTCACCCTAGGCGTGCGGGTAAGATTCGACCCGACCTTTCTCCCCATGATGTACACAACTTGGAGGGTATCGATCGACGATGGAAAACTACAGCTCCTTGGCCGATGACTTCTACGTCAATATGAACCTCAGCACGGAGATGGACTTGGCGGGCAGTCGAGAGACCATTCTGCACTACGCCGAACAGATGCAGAAAAAATACCCCGAGATGAGGAACTTCTACGGGCGTGACAAGGGCGATTTTGTGCTGGAAGAAGACAAGGACGGCGGGGCCTATCGCTGGTGTTCGGTCGAGCCACGACGGGTTTGTTCAGGCTACGTCAATCCGCCCAGAACCGTTGACGCTCTGACGCAGCATCGTCACGCATTGGATTTGGCGCCTTACATTCTGTCGCTGAGTCCGCTCGACTGCGAAGCGCTGGACCTGCTCATTGGATTCGATTTCACCTATCGCGGCAATCAGAACCAGTTAATAGCCGAAGCGCTGGGTGTTTGTCCGGCATTGGAAAAGTTATCACACATGCCTGGCACCACGTTCATTAACAATGAACCGACGTTAACACTGTCACTGGATGATGACTGCCGCCTCCAGTGCCGCGTTAGTTTAGAAACTCGCACCAATGCCTACCAGATTCGCACCGGTGAGTTTCAAGAAGAGCAGCTGAGCGTTTATGTCACCGCGCGAAAATACGGCAGCCTTGACGCCAGCACGACCTTTGTCGCCGCAGTCGATGAACTCTCGGATCTTGCCTGTGACCTGGTCGAAAACTACGTCGCCGAGGCAGTCCTTGAACCGCTCGCGCGCACAATTTCACTCCGGTAGCTGGTCACTCGACTCGGGTCAATCGCAATCACAGGGCAGGTGCGACCGCCTGTCCCAAAATCCAGCTAGCGCCTTCGACGACATAACGACCTGGGCCGGGTTAGGATCAGGCTTCCAGGATGGAGCAGCCCCCGGGCAGCCGCGGTGATGGCCTACCCGATCAGCCGGTTCACGCTCGCGATCAGCCGATCCATCGGGAACGGCTTGCGGAGATAATCGTCGACACCCAGCATTTCGGCATACGCCTTATGCCGACTCCCTTCGTTGGCAGTGATCATGATGATCCGCTGTTGACCATCTCGTTTTCGCTTGAGTCGCTCAAGGACCAGAAATCCACTCCGTTTCGGCATCATCATGTCGAGCACGATCAGGTCTGGATCTTCGCGCTCAACGAGTGCCAACCCCTGATTACCATCACGGGCAACGAGAATCTCGTAGCCGTTGGCCTCCAATGCCAGGCGGAGAGACTCGATGATTTCTGCATCGTCGTCGACCAGAAGAACGCGTTTCCCTTTTTTACCGCTGCTATCTTTTGCCATAGTTTTTGTTAGGCTTTGTTGAATTGTGTCGTTTCCGTGCGGTGCGTGGTTTCGCCTGGCTTCAGTTTGTCAAAATTCAGGATGTCTTGCCATAATTGGTCGGGAGCACGGGTTCCCGACCCTATCGCAAACCTGTTTGGACATAATTTTGTAATCCTTCATATATATCGGTCGTTGCGAGATTTGCAACCGCTTGTTATCCCATCAAACTTGTTATCCCATCAAAAAAGATGTCTGCAAAAAAACTGACCTGTGGTAGTGATTCGGTGGTCGTTGCCGCACCCCGGCTGGCTTATCAGCCAAAAGATCCAGCTGGAAAATCTCCAAAAATCGGCTTGATCGGGTGCGGAAACATCACCAAGTGGCACCTGAGGGCATACCAGGCGGCCGGATATCAAGTTGTTGCACTGTGCGATATCGATCGCTCCAAGGCCGAGGAACGCCGCAAAGCATTCTATCCCACCGCGGAAGTCCTGAATTTTGACGAGTTGCTGTCGCGTGACGAGATCTCGGTCGTCGACATTGCGACCCATACTGCGACCCGCCCTCCACTGGTGGAAGCAGCCCTCACCTCGGGAAAACACGTCCTGAGCCAAAAACCCTTTGTGGAAGATCTCACCGAAGGGGAGCGGCTAGCCAATCTGGCAGATAAAGTGGGGCGTTTTTTGGCGGTGAACCAAAATGGACGGTGGGCCCCCCACTGGAGCTATCTCCGCGAAGCGGTCAAGACGGGACTTTTGGGCGAATTGTCGGCGGTGCACTGTGAAGTGCATTGGAATCACGATTGCCTGAGTGGAACAGAATTCGAGAAAATGCACCATCTTATCCTCTTTGACTTTGCAATTCACTGGTTTGACATTTTGTGCTGTTTCATGGGAGAACGGCAGCCATTGCGAATCTACGCGTCGCTGACTCGCAGCCAGACTCAAACCATCGGCCCTCCCTTGCTGGCCCAGGTAACCGTGGAATACGAAGGTGCCCAAGCCTCTCTTGTTTTTGACGCCAACACCTGTACCGGTCCCTGGGAGACTACTTTTGTGGCAGGCCAACGGGGCAGCGTTCGCTGCCAGGGCCCGAACATCCGGAACCAGGAATTGGTCATGACCACCGAGGAAGGGATCTCCCAACCGGCGCTGACCGGCACCTGGTTTCCCGACGGTTTTCACGGCACGATGGGAGAACTCTTGTGTGCAATCGAGGCGGGCCACCCGCCAACCCATTCCGCCCGAAACAACTTGAAAAGCCTCGCCCTTTGCTTCGCAGCGGTGGCAAGTGCCGAATCGGGAAAACCAGTCGCACCTGGCAGCGTCAAGAGCTTGATCGAAGCTGCGAACCAGGCACCGCCCGACTGAAACCGGGTTTGGCATCCGCTGAGTAGCCGGGGTGGCGTTAAGCCACCCCGGCACTCAGCCGTAGAGCTTCATCGTGAAGCACTCACTGCGAGCGATCGACCCAGAAATCGCAACCTGCAGCGAGCCATGTACTTCAACCCAGGGAGGGTGGCCACGCGGGACCCCGCAATCTCGCGTTAACCAACAATGAAGCTCTCAGGGTGTTCGGAAGAAAAGTGTGTTGCCCCGCTTTGCAGACCCAAACATGGGAAGTAACTCGCGTCACCTTGCCTAGGCTGCGTGTTTGTGAAATTTTTGGGAGAAATCCTCTGCCAGCATCTGTTCGACCAGTTCCCGCTCAGCATCATGATAATCGTCACCCGTCAGCCTTGAATTGGCGGCAATCAAAACGGCGTCTCCCGGGCACGCCCGCTGCAAAGCCCAGGCAGCGGTTGCCACCCGATCCACCAGCGGATGCGAGGTCTGCGTGTACACGACCGACACGTCAGCCAGCTGGTCTAACACCTGCTTCAAGGCCAAACACTTTTGCTTGCTATTCGCAACTGGTCCCACCGCACAAATGACGCGACCCTGCACAACCGCGCGAACGGCTTGCAGACTGGCACGTAATCGGTCGGGAGTGTCGGCCGCATCGATCCACACCGCGTAGCCTTGACCGCACTCAACACGCTCCATTCTTCCAGCGATTCGGCAGACAGCTTCCAAACCGCGGGCAATGGTCGCGAGGTCAATCCCCGACGCCAAGGCGACGGTTGCGGCCGCCAGACAATTCGCGACATGGTGGGCACCGAGAATGCGTGAACGAACTGCTACCGACGCGTTCCCAAAGGATATTAGAAATGTCTGCTCGCCGACGAACTGCTCGACAATTTGCGCGATGACATCGGCGGGCTGCCGCATCCCAAATGTCATCACGGGAGAATTCAGTTCGGCAAGCATTCGGCAACAAACAGGATCGTCGGCATTCAGAACCGCAATACCCTTGGAATCAAGGCCGTCAAAAATGCGCTGCTTGGTCCGGCGGTAGTTCTCCATGGTGCCATGCCGATCTTCACCGCCTCGCTGCACATTGGTAACGCAAGCCACGTCCAAGCTCAGACCAGCGGCACGACCTTCGGCAAGCCCTTGGCTTGAGAATTCCAAAATACCATGGGTGCACCTGTTCGCGTCCATGCGGGCAAGCCAATGCGCCAGTGTCGGAGCCGCGGGCGTCGTCGCAAATGATCGCTTGGACGTATACCCGTCGGAATAGCCTAAAGTCCCTACCGTTCCCGAGCGGCTACCAGCAGCTTTCAGGATTGATTCGAAAAGGCGGGCCACCGACGACTTGCCCGAAGTGCCTGTAATCCCTGTCACCTTAAGACGGTCGCACGGGTTTCCGACCAGCGCCTGGCAAATCTGTCCGAAGGCGGTTCGACTATCTTCGACAATGCACTGCGGCATACCAAATAATGGCAAGGGGCGTTCTGTAACTACCGCCGACGCACCTCGCTCAACAGCTTCACTGGCGTGGTCGTGACCGTCCCCGTCAGCGGTAACCAGAGCCACGTAAATGTCGCCGGGGAGCACCTGACACCAGTCACTCGTACAACTGGTAACCGGTGCGACCTGCCCACCCACGATCTGAGCGCCGTCGAGCAGTTCATACAACGATACACCAGCTCGTGCGAGAAGTTCAGCCATGGACCTCGGCCTCCTTGCCTGCGTCCAAACAACGTAAAAGATTCGGCGATGCCAGGCATCGCGGCCGCTACTGGAGCAACAACTTCGAAAAGCTACCGCTTCGCTGACCCACGGCTGCAGGACCCTGGCCAGCGACGCGGGGGGGATCCTCCTTGATCGGGACGACCATGTCAAGCCGACTTGCAGTGGCCGCTAGCAGCGTACCCGCCCGAGACGTGCTCCACGAATTCCGAAGTTGATTCGCTCACGCAGGACTGCAACAATCCCCCAACACATCCGCACTTAAAAAAACACCAGTCCCACAATGACAGCATGGCACAAGACGATTTCGACATCAACGGGCTCGCGAGCTATTTGCATATGATGCCTACAAATGTCGCTAAACTCGCAGACCGTGGCAAACTGCCCGGTCGCCGGGTGGCCGGCCAATGGCGGTTTGCGCGGGCGGAAATCCACCATTGGCTCGAAGACCGAATCGGACTGTCCGACGGGCAGGAACTTGTCCGGATGGAAGGTCTGCTCGATCGTGTCCCCAATGCCGATGGTATACAAGACGTTTGCATCGCCGAGTTGTTACTGACCGAAGCCGTTGCAGTACCGTTGGCCGCAAAGACCAAGGGAAGTGCCGTTGATGAGATGATCGAGCTGGTCGCCAATACCGGGTTGTTGTGGGATCCTGAAAAAATGGCCGAGGCTGTGAGGCAACGAGAAGCCATGCACTCGACTGCACTCGACAATGGCGTTGCCCTGCTGCATCCTCGCCGCCCCATTCCCAGTATCCTCTCCGAGGCTGTGTTGGCGATGGGTGTTTGCGTCCAGGGAATTCCCTTTGGTGGGAGCGGGGTACTGACCGATATTTTCTTTTTGATTTGCTCGACGAACGACCACGAACATTTGCGAATTCTGGCGCGACTCAGCCGGATCATTCAATGCACCGACTTGCTCAACAATCTACGAAATGCCTCGGATGGTGCCTCCGCACATCAATTAATCGCTCAACGGGAAGTGGTTGTCAGCAACGCCTGATGACTCCACTGGCTTCCGCCCGGAGATCTTTCGCATGGATACAAAGACAAATCCGAACCACAGCACCCGGGACAAGCCTCGGGTACTGCTGACTGGAGAATACCAGCACCCCGAGTTTTGCGAAGCATACCGCTTGCTACATGCGGACGCCGGTAGCCAAACCACCATGAAGCTGCCAGCAGCCATCGAGTTCATCTGCGGCGGCGATACTTCCACCGACCTGATCGTGATCGCTCAAAGCCGACCTGGTGAGATTTCCGCCAGTGACGTGGGCGACCTTTGCCGCGACGCCCCCCAAGCAGGCAAACTGTGGCTCCTGGGAAACTGGTGCGAGGGTGAACGCTGGACCCATCCCAATGGGCCTATCCTTGACCGTTCCTACTGGTACGAGTTCCCCGGTTGGTGGAGGCGTTTCTTGCAGGGCATATCGGCGAAATCTCTCGATTTCAACTGGAAGTGCGATACCCCCGCCCGACAACCCCACACATCGTTTGGTGCCATTCTTGTTAACACACCACACCTCACGACGTTTGAAACCATAGCCGCAACACTGGGAGAAGCTGGGGTGGCAGCCGTCTGGTGGCGCAGTGGGCATCCACCACCAGTCGTCGCTGGAGCCAGCGGGGGTATCTGGGATGGAGGACAACTCTCGTTCTCAGAAGAAACTGACTTGAAAGTGTTTTGTAAAACCATCTCTCCGGTGGGTCCGGTCGTGGCAATCCTGGACTTTCCCCGGCGGGATCGCGTCGCGGTCGCCAAAGCCATCGGCATCTCTTCGGTTCTGGGCAGGCCCTGGCTGGCAGAAGACCTGCTGGCCGAGTTGGGAGTTCCAATGCTACCAGCGAGTCGAACTGCGTGGCTGCGGGATAATTGCCCCGCCGCTTAGTCGAGTAGGTTCTTCATCCTTGACCCGTTAAATCGAACAACCCCATTCGGTAATTTGAGTACGCATGATTTCGCGCTGCCACCCTGGCTCGTGAACTGGCCAACAGCGGGTGCTTTCAAACCCCGTAGTACCGGGATCAAGTGGGACGGTGATTGGGAAGTTCAACCGATGGGCCTGTTGCCAGACCGAGGTCTCACGAGCCGACATCACCGGAGGAGTACCCATCACGTTGGATCGACGCCACGTAAGCGTGCCTTGGTCGCACATCGTCACTATAATTGGCGGCTGCATCTGCAACATTCGTCGCGCAATTAACTCGTGACTTGCCGTCGCATATTTTCGCTTGAGGGCCATCAGGTCCCAATCATGCAATTGTGCATCAGGTGAAAACCAACGCCGCGGCAACAGCAAACAGGTGGCCAGGGCACTAGCGACCCACTCTCGTGCCCTGGCAGCAGCTTCTTCGGAATGCGCTCCCAACTCCGCGAAGACTCGCTGGGCAGCACTTTCCCCCACTTCATGGGCAATGGCCCACTGTTTTCGCTCCGGTCGCTCGTCGTGGCCAACCAGGATCACGTCCCGTGTCGTGCACCTCCCTGCTTCACTCACACGAACAAACCTTCCCCGGTGCGACAACCCGTCTTCGTTCACCACAACCATCCCTGACGCATTGGCAACGTGGCAAGCATCAATGGGGGGCTCCGATACACCGGCCTCCCACAGCAGTTGCTCGGCGCACGCCCCGACCACCTCGGTAATTTGTTCGCTTGGGATGTCCGGGAACACGGCGAAGCCCCCACGTCAAACTGGCTGAACAATAAGTGATCATATGTACATGCATGCGCTTTGTCAACCCCCTCCGATGCGGGCCCGTCATTGGGACCGATCACGCCACACCGTTCCCGCACCACGCAAAGAGGGAAATCGATCCGGTCGCGTCTGGAGCGGCTCCGCAGGGGCTTTACCACTTTGGCTTCCCGGGCAAATTTCTGTGTATCGCAAACCGGCCGTCTCCGGGACAATCGATGCTGGTTGCAGGTGTTCATTCCGCTACACTTTGCATCAAAGCAATGCGGCAGTGCCTCCTGTAGCGCAAGGAAACTCGCCTGCCATAACCCTCTCGGCAATTCCACGAACTCGCCAAGCCATGCAATCATCCAGTAGCAGTCCCTATGAAAAAGTTGTTGCCAAGTTGGCGCGTCAGGAGCCCGTCATTCTGGACGGCGGTATCGGCACCGAACTTCAACGACAAGGTTTAAGGGATTTTCGTCTGAGCGATTCGAGCCACTGGGGTCTTGAGGCAGTTGACACCGCGGCAGACGCGGTTATGGAAGTTCACAAGCGATATATCAGCGCTGGATGCGATGTGGTAACCACCAGCACCTATGCAGTTCTCAGCACACCTGAAAACTCTGGGGTTTACTTGCCCCGCAGTACTCAGCCAACGCACTGGTTGGATCTTGCCCGCAACGCCATCGAGCTTGCCCGCCATGCAATCGATGGTTGTCAAAAACAGCGGGACTGTGCCATTGCGTTTAGTATTGGTGGTGATATTACGACCAAAGAACAACTGTCAACTGTTCGCTTGCTGGTGCGCGCGTTTAAGGATGTGCAACCCGACCTGGTGCTGTTTGAAACACTGTCGATGGTTGCAGAAAATTACACGCGGGAAGCACTTGAATTGATCATCGGCAGCGGGATTCCAGTCTGGCTAAGTTTTCGTCGCTGCCAGCGCGGGCTGTGTGGTATTTACGGACAACTGTGGGGGGAACCCGAAGGCGACTACTTTGGGAGGGTTGCGCAACAATTGGAGCAACAGGGTGCAGGTGCGATTCTGATCAACTGCCTGCCGGTCGACATGGTGTCGGGTACCTTGCCATGGCTGCGTGACTTTACCGATTTACCACTGGGAGCCTACCCAAACCTGGGCCGGTATCTCGACCCCCAATGGAAGTTTGACGAGAGCGTCACCCCGGCTGACTACGCCGACATGGCATTAATGTGGCGGGCAGAAGGAGCGCAAATTCTGGGGGGGTGTTGCGGGGTTGGTCCCGACCACATCCAGGCGATGGCAGCCGTCCTCGAGGGCACCACGCCATCTGTTCCACAGGGTCCCTCCGAAACGGGTGTCCCAGGAACGACAAACCGCACAAGTGGCGCCCCCTCTCAACCAAAAAGCATCGTCTCCTGGAACGACGACCGAGGCCGGGTCGTCTACCCTCTGCCATTACCCGAAATTCATTGCGATCCGGAAGTCTTTGTGCCGACGCAGGGAAGTTATCTACTCTGGAAATATTTGTTCAGTCACGAGATTGGTCGAGACAAGACCTGCCTCGACGTAGGTTGTGGGACGGGCATTCTTTCGGTGCAGTTGGCCCTTAACGGGGCGGACCATGTAACATCCATCGACATTCAGAAAGCAGCGGTTGCCAACACCCTGACCAATGCCTTCCACAACGGAGTTGCAGAGCGTATCGATGGTGTGGTTCTTAACCTGTATAACTTGGATGTCGACAAAAAATACGACCTGGTCGTGGCAAGCTTGTACCAGATGCCAACTGATCCCACGAGCAAACTTAGTGGCCACCGCCCGGTTGATTTCTGGGGCCGCAATCTGCTCGACCATCTGATTGGTCTCTTACCCGAGTTACTGGCAGAGGATGGGGTTGCCTACGTAATGCA
>Ga0310121_10000101_pt1 | contig 82763 bp, 77 predicted proteins | sample CB27_Tmax_986_MG_FD_203504 | JGI IMG/M metagenome (GOLD analysis project Ga0310121, IMG submission 203504) | Marine microbial communities from Western Arctic Ocean, Canada - CB27_Tmax_986 | ecosystem: Environmental > Aquatic > Marine > Oceanic | place: Canada: Western Arctic Ocean | collected... | reverse complement strand
CCGGCGCGGGGGGGGGGGGGGGGGGGGGGGGGGACTCCACCCCAAAACCTGGCTCGAACGCTCGCGCGACCCCGCCGCCACCCGCCGCTCCCTCGCTGGCGCTCACGTGCGCGGCGTGGCGATCACTCCGTCCCGAACGAGTGCAAGATTCTCGTTTGGGACCGCGCCTCACGGGCTAACCAGGGCGCCGGGTCCGCGGCCAAGCCTCCCCTGACCGTGGATCGCCGGCCACACGTGCCCGCCGCACGCTATAATCGACATCGTCATGCGACGCGTTCGTTTGGTGTGACGATAGACCCCTTATGATGCGCCAACCGCGGCCGACAGACCCCGCACCGCCCCGCATCACCTCTGCTGGCGTCGGAACCGCCCCCATTTTGGCAATCCTGCTCGCCTCCACGGCCCTTGGGGTCGCCGCGTTCGTCTCCTTCGAGCCGATCGTGCCGGAACGCGACATCGTCATGCGGCCGATCCAGGTCGAGAGCGACGGCTACGTCTCCTCCAGGACCTGCCAAGCTTGTCACCCGTCGGAGTACGACACCTGGTACGGATCCTTTCACCGTACGATGACCCAGATCGCGACGCCGGATACCGTGCGTGCCGATTTCGACGGTGTGCGGGTCGAGAACACGCATGGCCAGCCCATGCGGCTGGAACGCATCGGCGACGAATTCTGGGCCGAGTTCGATGATCCTGGTTGGGAAGGTCCAGCGGCGGAGCGTCCCCGGATCACAAGGCAGGTCGTGATGATCACCGGATCGCATCACCAGAACATCTACTGGTACGCAACCGGCCACGACCGCGGCGTGAACATCCTGCCGGGTGTCTACCTCATAGAAGAACGGCGATGGGCCTCGCGGAGCGCCATCGTGCTCCACCCGCCTGGGCAGTCGCTCGCGATGCTAAACGGACACTGGAACGCCATCTGTATCGCGTGTCACACCACCCTGGGCAAGACGGCAATCGACACGCCTTACCGGTCCGAGCCATTCGAGCAGCAGACGATCAACACGACCGTGGCGGAGTTCGGCATCGCCTGCGAGTCGTGTCATGGACCGGCAGAGGCGCACATCGAGGCGAATCAGAGCCCGGTTCGCCGATACGGGCTCCACCTCGCCGGCACCGGGGACGAGACGATCGTGCAGCCGACGCGACTCGACCCGCAGCGCGCCTCGCAGGTGTGCGGACAATGCCACAGCGTGTGGGAGTTCTACGACGGTGCGGGTGAGCGTCTCGCCAACGCCGCCGGCCTGCCATTCCGACCCGGCGACGATCTCCGGGACACTCGCTTCGTGGCGCAGCCATCCGTGGATCAGGCCTCGCCGGAGATAACCGCTCTAATGCAGAACGACCCGGAGTTCGTGCGGGGCTCCTTCTGGCCCGACGGCATGATCCGCGTCTCGGGGCGCGAGTACAACGGCCTCTTGGACTCCCCGTGCTTCCGGGACGCCACCGAGCCGGACCGGACGCTGACCTGCTTCTCGTGTCACACGATGCACAAGGCCCCGGAGGACCCGCGAGCGATCGCGGAATGGGCCGCCACCCATCAGGTCACGGCAGACATGAACGGAAATGAAGCCTGTTTGCAATGCCACGAACCGCTCCGGGCCGACCTGACCGCCCACACGCGTCACGCGGCGGGGTCGGCCGGCAGCAGCTGTTACAACTGCCACATGCCGTACACCAGCTACGGGCTGCTGAAAACGGTACGAAGTCACACGATCAGCAGTCCCACCGCCGCCGAAACCGCTGAGCTGGGCCGTCCGAACGCCTGTAACCTCTGTCATCTCGACAAGACCTTGGGCTGGACCGCGGACCGCCTGAGCGAGTGGTACGGCACACCCGTGCCAGAGCTGAGCGACGACAGGCGGACCGTCGCCGCCTCGCTGCTCTGGATGTTGAAAGGAGACGCAGGACTCCGCGCGCTGACCGCGCAGAGCATGGGCTGGACGCCGGCGCAGGAGGCCTCCGGCACGAGCTGGATGACGCCACATCTCGGCGAAGCGCTGGGCGACGTCTACGCCGCCGTCCGTTTCATAGCGGCCCGGTCGCTCCGGAGTCTCCCTGGCTATGCCAACCTCGAGTTCGATTTCGACGGCCCCGAGCCGGAGCGGATCGACGCGGCGGTAGGTCTCCTGCGGGAGTGGCGCACCGCGCCCTCGTCGCGAGCGCGGCGCGAACCGGAGCTACTGGTCGACGAGAACGGCGAACTGCGCATCGATGCCATGCGCCGGCTCTTTGACGAGCGTGACCGCCGCCCGCTCTTCCTCAGAGAATAGTGGCTCGCGCGACCCACACCACCGTCGACCACGCCAGACGCCACCTCCACTTCGGTTGGTGGTCTCTACTGTGCTTTCTGATCCTCGGTCTCGTGCTGGAGCTGCTGCATGCGTTCAAGGTCGGTCTCTATCTCGACGTGTCGAACGCGACGCGCCGCCTCATGTGGACCCTGGCCCATGCCCACGGGGCGTTGCTGAGTCTCGTCCACATCCTCTACGCGCTCTGTCTGCGTCTGTTTCCCAGCATGACCGCCCGTGACCAGGAACCGATCTCCCGGTGTCTGCTGGGCGCCAGCGTACTGCTGCCGGGCGGCTTCTTTGCCGGCGGGATACGATTCTACAGTGGAGATCCTGGTCTCGGCATTCTCGTGGTGCCGGTTGGCGCCGCACTGCTGGCGATCGCCGTGTTCCTGGTCGCGCGCGCAGCCGCATCGGTGACCGCGGCAACCGACCCTGCTGATTCATCCGGCAAACACTGAGAACCTGCCAGGCGGACGCTGGAACGGATGCGGAACGCCAGCGTCGACCCATGGTCGCGATCGTGGCGATCTCGTCGTCACGGGCCTATTCCGTAGGGTTGGTACTCTCCCGAATCGGCCCACTGCCGACTGTTCGATCCACCACCCTCTCGACGGGGCGAGCAGTTGGGGCGGACTTGGTGCTAGGATATGGGGCTGGTACGATTTGAGACCGTCGCTTCGGGCCGCTTGATCGCGAGCCACACGACCCCATGATCGTCGGAGTTCCCAGAGAAACCTTCCCGGGCGAGCGCCGCGTCGCGACCATCCCCGCCGTCGTCCCGGGCCTCAGGAAAGTGGGCCTCGAGCTAATCCTCGAGCCTGGTGCCGGGTTGTCGGCCGGGTTCCTCGACGCCGCCTACGCGGACAAGGGCGCGCGGATCGCCGGTAGCCGTGCCCAGGTGTACGCCGACGCCGAGGTCATCCTCCAGGTGCGGGCGCTGGGCGCCAACCTCGTCGCGGGCCGCGAGGACCTCGCATCACTCCGACCCGGGCAGACCGTCATCGGGTTCTCCGAACCGCTGGGTGAGCCGCAAGCGGCGCGCGACTTGGCCGCCCGGGGCGTCACCGCGTTCTCCATGGAGCTCCTCCCCCGGATCACCCGGGCGCAGAGCATGGACGCGTTGTCCTCGATGGCGACCATCGCCGGCTACAAGGCTGTGCTACTGGCGGCCGGGACACTGCCCCGAATGTTCCCGATGATGATGACCGCCGCCGGCACCATCGCGCCTGCGCGCGTGTTCATCGTCGGCGCCGGGGTGGCCGGTCTGCAGGCGATCGCCAGCGCCCGCCGTCTCGGCGCCAAGGTCGAGGCGTACGACGTCAGACCCGCGGTGAAGGAACAGGTCCAGAGTCTCGGTGCCACCTTTCTCGACCTGCCGCTCGACACGGACGAGTCGGAGGACCAGGGCGGCTACGCGAAAGCCCAGGACGAACGGTTCTACGCACGTCAGCGCGAGATGATGAGCCGCGTCGTGGCCGGCAGTGACGTGGTCGTGACCACCGCGCTGATACCCGGCCGCCCGGCGCCGGTGCTGGTCACCGACGAGATGGTCGCCGGAATGCCCCACGGGGCCGTCGTGGTCGACCTAGCTGCCGAGCGGGGCGGCAACGTCGAGCCGTCGAGACCGGACGAGACGGTCGTCGCGCACGGCGTGACGGTTCTGGGTCCGACGAACCTGCCGGCGACGGTGCCCTACCACGCGAGTCAGATGTACGCGAAGAACGTGTCGACTTTTCTGCTCCATCTCGTCGAGGACGGAATGCTCCAGGTCGATCTCGAGGATGAGATCACCCGGAGCACGCTGGTCTCACGCGCTGGCGAGGTAGTACACCCTCGCGTGCGGGACCTGCTCGCCCCGCCGGATTGAGGACACCGCATGGAAACCTTCTTACCCTTGTTGACGATATTCATGCTGGCGATCTTCGTCGGCTTCGAGATCATCACGAAGGTACCGCCCCTGTTGCACACGCCGTTGATGTCCGGCAGCAACGCCATCTCTGGCATCACGGTCATCGGGGCGATCCTCTCGGTGGCCGTGGAAGGCCGTGTACCGACCGTTTTAGGGTTCCTGGCGCTGGTACTGGCCACGATCAACGTGGTCGGTGGATTCCTCGTGACCCATCGCATGGTGGGAATGTTCAAGAAGAAGGACTAGCGCGCTTGACAGCCGTCCTCATCGACCTGACGTATCTCTTCGCGTCGATCCTCTTTATCTTCGGAATCAAGGGGCTGACGCACCCGCGCACCGCCGTGCGCGGCAACCTCCTGGGCGCCACCGGGATGCTGCTGGCGGTGGTAGCCACCCTCGCCGACCGTCAGGTGCTCGGCGCCGGTGCACAGGGGCTGGGACTGATCCTCGGCGGCGTGCTACTGGGCGCCGCCCTGGGCGCCGCCCTGGCGCTCAAAATCCAGATGACCGCGATGCCCCAGATGGTGGCGTTGCTGAACGCCTTCGGTGGCGGCGCCTCGGCGCTCATTGCCGGCGCCGTGCTGGCCGAAGGGGGCAACCCGACCACCCAGACCGCAATAGCGACGGTCGCCTCCGGTATCATCGGTTCAGTCACGTTCTGGGGCAGTCTGGTTGCTTTCGACAAGCTGCAGGGATTGCTGCTCCCGGACAACCCAGTCCATTTTCCAGGGCAGCAACCGTTGAATGCTCTACTTGGTCTGGCGGCGGTGGTGCTGGGTGTCTGGGTCGTGAGTGACCCCGGCCTGCTCAACAACTACGGTCTGCTCGTCGCGGTCGGCTCGGTCATGGGTATTCTGCTGACGATCCCGATTGGCGGCGCCGACATGCCGGTCGCGATCGCGCTGCTCAACTCGTATTCGGGACTGGCGGCGGCCTCGACCGGCTTCGTCCTGAACAACAACATCCTCATCATCACCGGCTCGCTGGTTGGCGCCTCGGGACTGATCCTCACCCGGATCATGTGCAAGGCAATGAACCGGTCGCTGCTCAACGTGCTGATGGGCGCCATCGGACCGGACAGCGGCACGACGGTCGGCGCGGACGAGGTCTACGCCGGTCGGATCAAGAGCACGTCTCCCGAAGAAGTGGCGGTGTTGTTCGACGGCGCACGCCGTGTCGTCATCGTACCCGGCTACGGTATGGCCGTCGCCCAGGCGCAGCATCAGATCCGGGAGCTGGCCAGCCTGCTGGAGTCACGCGGCACCGAGGTGGAGTTCGCCATCCATCCCGTGGCCGGACGGATGCCCGGTCACATGAACGTGCTGCTAGCCGAGGCGGATGTCGACTACGATAAGCTGCGTGAGATGGATGATATCAACCCTTCCTTCCCGCAAACGGACGTGTCGCTCATCATTGGTGCCAACGACATCGTCAACCCGGTCACCCGTACCGACCCGGCAAGCCCGATCGCCGGCATGCCAATTCTCGACGTCGACAAGTCACGGACCGTCGTCGTCGTCAAGCGCAGTCTGTCGCCAGGATTCGCCGGCATCCCGAACCCACTATTCGCCGCCGATAACACCCTGATGCTGTTCGCCGACGGGAAACAGGCGGTACTCGACCTCATCGCTGCCGTCAAGGACTCGTAGGAGACATCGTGCCGGACGTGATCAAAACGCTCTGGGTGCTAATCTCGGTGTCGGTGCTGGCGACCCTTTGGACGTCTATCACTCGGCTTTGCAAACCTTCGGGTTCGCCCGAATCTACAACAGCAAGGCCGGCAACGATCCGACCGTCGGCAGACGGCTCGACTGGCATTTGAACCAATTGCTCTATACCCGGGCCGATCCTCGTGTCGATCTTCGTGCTCTCCTACTGGCTGTTTCTCGCCCACCTGCCACGGAACACCCGCATCAGGTTTATCCAGGTCGGGGCTGTATTCGTCGGGGGCGCCCTAGGTGTCGAACTTGTCTTGGGCTACTGGACCGACCTCCACGACAGCAGCAACCTCGGCTACGGGATCATCGACTGGGTCGAGGAGTCGATGGAGTTGACTGGAGCCGGGCTCTTTCTCAGCGCGCTCGTCGCGGTGCTGGCTAACGAGACCGGCCAGCTCCGTCTGCTCGCCTGTACCCCCCCGCCGGCCGAGGCGGCCGCCGCGAACGGGAGCCCGTCCTCGGCCGCATCCGCAACGCCAGCGGCGTCCGAGCGAACATGAAGCCGGACGAAGCCGACGCCGTGAGACTGTCCGGTGTGCGGCTGGTACGCGACGGCAAGACGATCCTCGACGGCATCGACTGGCGCGTGCAAGCCGGTGAGCGCTGGATCGTTCTCGGCCCGAACGGCTCCGGCAAGACGTCGCTCTGCCAGATCATCTCGCTCTACCTACATCCGTCAGCCGGGACAGTTGCGGTGCTCGGCGGCGAACTCGGCCGCGTTGACGTCCGCGCGCTGAGACTCCGGATCGGTGTCACCAGCGCCGCGCTCGCCTCGATGATGCAACCGCGACTGTCGGCAGAACAGATCGTCGCCGCTGGCAAATATGCAGCGCTCGCCCCCTGGTGGCACACCTACGACGACGAGGACTGGACGGAGGCACGCCGGTGCCTGGAGCGGGTCGGCTGTCTCGACCATTCCAGCCAGCGCTTCGGCACCCTCTCGTCCGGCGAGCGACAGCGCGTGTTGCTCGCCCGCGCGCTAATGACTGACCCCGGGTTGCTCGTGCTCGACGAGCCGACCGCCGGGCTCGATCTGACCGGGAGAGAACAGCTAATCCGGACGCTGGCCCGACTGGCCGAAGACCGGGACGCGCCGTCGCTGATCGTCGTCACGCATCATGTCGACGAAATTCCGCCCGGCTTCACACACGCGTTGTTGCTGGCGTCCGGAAGCATCGCCGCAGCTGGACCGATCGAACAGGTGTTGACCGGAGGACGACTATCCGACTGTTTCGGTCTCGAGCTCGAGGTCGAACGCCGGCACGGTCGTTGGCGCACCTGGACGACGGCGCCCACGGCACTGCTCTAGTGGCCTGGTCGTGACCCTCAGCGTCGCGCGGCTGACACACTACGAAGCCGGCAACGCCGCTTCGAGGAATTCTTCGCGTAGGTACTGCACCCGGCTTCGCTGACGGTAGGTTTGTGGCGACGCCTGAAAGTCGAAGTGGGTCAGGCCTCTCGACGCCCGGCACGCTGTCCCGCAGCTCGGTGACGAACGATTGGACGACCCGGGTAAAATCGCCGGTGTCTGCGTAGACCTGCCGCTGACGGGCGTAGCTGGGTCCCGTCCGCATGACCTCGGGGACACGCATCAACTCGGCGTGGCTGCCGGGCCGCTTGGACACCGGCTCGAGCGACTCGATCAACCGGCCTATGCTCTCGGCCAGAGGCTCCAGACGACCTTCCTCGTCGACGATCACATCGGCATCGGGCGCCCAGCGCGCCGCGCGCCACTTATTCTCACGCACAATCCAGTACTGCTGCAGGGGTGAATAGATCCCCTCCTCATACTGGTCGCCCAGCCACACGACCATCGCTTGGATCATTGCCGTTATCGCGATGATGTCGTCGAGAGTCAACAGCCCGTCGCAGATGCGCACTTCGGCGGTGCCGAATTACGGGTGGGGCCGAACGTCCCACCAAATCTCGCGGACCGACTCGATGGCTCTGGCGTTGACCAAGGTGATCATCAACCGCTGGAACTCGGTCCAATTCAACGGCCGATACGGCAGCCCCGCGTTGGGCAGACTCTCAAATCTTCACCCGGGAGGACGCCAGCCCGATCTCCTCCCCTTGGAAGTACTACGAGCTCGCCGACAACGCGGGTAGGTGCGGTACGTAGGTGCTCAAGGAGTTGAAGACCGCGATCGCCTTCTCGCCACTCTCGATCCCCACGTGAACATAAAGCCCGAAGATCATCAACCGCCGCGCGGGACACTGGCAGCGTTTGACCAGCCGGTGATACCGCTCCTGCGATGCGATGTCCTGTTCGGTCCATCTCGAAAACGGGTGCGTCCCCGTACTAGCCAGTTCATAACCCAGTTCATCGCATAGTGCCAGCAGCGACTGTAAGCGGTGGTCAGCTCGAGGCGCACCGCCTCCACGTTCGCGCAGACGTCCGTATTCAGCTCGATGGTCGAGTCGATCAACTCCGGCTTGACGTGATGGATATCCGCTATACCGTCGAGGATGCGGGGGTACCCGAGACAAGGTTGCTCGTCTCTGGGTCGATGATCTGCAACTCGACCTCCACACCAACCGTGGGCTTCGGGGACCCATTGAAGTGGATGCGCATCAGAACACCTCGCCCGGCCAGTATATTCGGTCGGTCGCAACGCACCACTGGCGGACTGCCGACGTCTAGACGGCAGTCGGGATGCAACACGGTTGCCGTGGAACACCCTGGGACCCGGGTCGACACGACCAGCCCGCTACCATGGAGAGGGTAAGATAATCGCATTGGTGACAGACTTTACGATGCCCCGCACGGCGCTCAGCCGGTACGTGCTGTATCAGATCCCGGGGTGGCTGCTTGCGGTGGCCGCCGCGGTCGTGCTCTACCGCCGGGTGGGTCTGCCTGGGTGGGCTGCGGTAGCTTTCGTGGTCGCCTGGGCACTAAAGGACGCCGCGCTCTATCCCTTTCTACGAACAGCTTACGAGCCGGATCCGCGTAGTGTCATCGAACGGCTAGTGGGGATGGTTGGTATCGCCGTCGAGCCGCTGACGCCACGAGGCTACGTGAGGGTCCGCGGCGAGCTCTGGTTGGCTAAACCGACCGCCGAGGACGCGACAATCGGCTCTGGACACTCCGTAACCATCGACGCGGTGAGTGGCACGACCCTGATGGTGTCCCGCGTCGAGCCGCCCAGATCAGGCGCAACGACCTTGTCCGTCTAGGAGCCCGTGGTGAAACCCCGCATCGCACTGAGACGGGTGCTGCGTCAACCTGGCGGGGCGCAACGAGGGCTCATACCGGCCAGTCTTCGACCGAACAGCGACGCCGACAAGCGGGAGGCAGCGCCTGTCGAATGTGGCGGGGCTGTCGCCACTGGGTGCTAGGGTGAGGGTTGAAACGTGTGGGCCTGACACCACGCCAACGTCCGCGCGAGCCCGTCTTCCAGCGAGACGAGCGGTGTATAGTCCAACAGCTCGCGAGCCCGTACGATGTCCGCCTGTGAGTCGCGGACATCCCCGACGCGAGGGTCCGTGAACCGCGGCTCAAGACCGCTCCCGGTTTGCTCCCGCATCATCCGGTACAACGTGTTCAGAGAAATCCGTTCACCGCACGCCAGGTTGATGACCCGCCCGGCCACAGCGCGCGACGCCGTACAGGCGCGCAATGTCCCATCAACGACGTTGCGCACATACGTAAAGTCGCGCGTCTGCTCGCCGTCTCCGTAAATCGTCGGTTGCCGATGCTCGGCCAGACAGCGCGCGAACAGCGAAACAACCCCCGAGTAGGGTGACGACGGATCCTGACGCGGACCGAAGACGTTGAAGTAACGTACGGCAACGGTATCTAGGCCGTGGAGCTCGTAGAACAGCTTCGCGTACTGCTCGCCAATCAGTTTCTGCAAGGCGTAGGGCGATAGGGGGGCCGGTGGCATCTCTTCCTGCTTCGGAAGCGTGTCCACGTTACCGTAGACCGAAGACGAGCTGGCCAGTACGACGCGTTTGACCGCGTGACGGCTAGCCGCGACAAGCAAACTCAGGGTGCCGGTAACGTTGGCGTGGTTCGTCGCGATCGGCTCGGCGACCGAACGCGGCACCGAAGGGATGGCCGCCAAGTGGATCGCGTAGTCGGCACCCTTCGCGGCACGGTCGGCCACCGCCGGGTCGGCCATGTCGCCGACCGTCAGCTCCACGCCGGTGACATGCGCCAGGTTGTCCAGCCGACCGGTGACCAGATTGTCAACGACCCGAACCTGCTCGCCTCGTAACGCCAGCTCCTCGACAACGTGCGACCCGATGAACCCGGCACCGCCAGTGACCAGATAGACAGCCATGCTCGCGTCAGAATTCCGGAAACGCCGCACGCGGGATCCCTGGCACCACACGCAGGGCGTTCTTGTAGTAGACCTTCCGGAGGATGTCATCGGACAACCCGATGCCATAGAGCTTCCAGAACGCGTGGTAGCGCCGGTAGTAGTCGAAGTATTCGTCTCGGGTCTCGAAGGTCCGCCAGTAGTAAGGGAATTCGTCCGCCGCGTACGAGTCCTTGCCGAACAGTACCCGGTCCGAGTACCGGGTAAAGAAGGCCCCTGCGGCCAGCGGCTGGCGCCCCAGCTCGTAGAGAATGGCGCCGGTCTCGACTACGACATTGGGCAACCGGTCGAGCATGGCGCCGAGCCGGCCGAGATCATTCGCGTGCCAGCCCATGTGGGCGGCGATGAAACGTGTCTCCGGATGCCGCGCGAACAACCGGTCTCGTTCGGCCATGATCGCCTCGAAGCTCGGGTAGCGGTTCGCCGGCAGGCGGCGCCCGGGCCGTACCATCAGTTCGAGCCACCGCTCGTTGTAACGGTCGACCGGTTGAGAGAACTCGCTCGGTTCGCCCGTGTGGATCAACACCGGAACATCCAGCCTGGCGCACATCTCCCAGACGGGATCGAGCTCGGCGTCATCCACAGGCACCCGCTGGCCTCCGCCGTCGCGCACCGTCAACCCGAAGTTCTTGAATAGCTTCAGCCCGACGGCGCCCGCCGCCACGTCCCGCTCGAGCTGGGCGGCCGCGTGTCGCCCGAAGCCGGGTGTCACCCCCTGTCCAAAGTCCAGGTTGGCAAAAAAGACCATGCGCTCCGAATACGAGCTTTCACGGATCGCCCGCACTCCGTCGGCGAGCGTCGCGCCGCCCCCCCCGCTCAGGTTCACGAGCACCTGGAGGTTCAGCGCGTCCATTTCTCGGACGATCGCGTTCCAGCGGTCGCCCGAGAGCCTGGGACGATGATGGCTGTGGACGTCCACGACCGGAAACTTCGCCCGTGGCACCGGGTGCTCGGGCACGACGAGGGTTGACCGAGGTATGTACTCCTCGACCGTCAGTGCCCGCTCCTCGCCCCCCGCTGGCCCGGGCCGGCGCGTCTGTGCCACCAGCGACACCGCAACGCCGACCAGCGCAAGCGCACAGATTCCGATGAGGCCACGGCGCATCATGATGTCCTCCCCTCGGGCTGGTTCGCGTTGAACCGAGCTACCGACGACCCCCCTACCCCCGTATCCTGTGCGATCCTGGACAAGAATCCTGGCCGCATTCGGACCGTCGTTCGGAGCTACGGCGTACCCGCAAGGCGGAGGCACGGGGCACAAGGAAGGGCACACAGGCGACCGAGCCCGGGCGTGGGGACGCGCCCCACGTCGGTTAGGATCCGCCGCAGAAGGACGATAAGCCGAATTCTGTTCCCGGCCCGCGCCCGAAAACGCAAAGGCCAAGCGACGACCATTCCTCTAGCCTCGCCATCACTGGCGGGGTCCAGCGACCTACCCGGAGGCTTCGGACGGGCCGTCCTGATAACGCCTCCCTATTTGGTCTTGCTCCGTGCGGGGTTTGGCCTGCCATCCGACTTGCGACGGACGCGGTGCGCTCTTACCGCACCTTTTCACCCTTACCCGTCTCCACCCTACGAACCACGGCATGGCAAAGCCCCGAGAGGCCTGCCTCGCCGAAGCGCGCGAAGGCGGGCGGTATATTTTCTGTGCCACTTTCCTTCAGGTCGCCCCGACCGGGGATTACCCGGCGCACTGCCCTCTGGAGTTCGGACTTTCCTCTCCGCGTGACGCCACATCGTGACGTTACGCGCAGCGGTCGTCTGTCCCACTGCGGCGGATTGTCAAAGAACCCGATCACCCGACGGCTTCTATCCGGCCGATCCGGGTGTACGGTGCCTGGCCTCCATCCTTCGCCAGCCAGCCGAACCGCGCGCTTCGGCCAGTGCACCGGACCCTGCTTCCCCTCTGCTACCCGTCACTTTCCTGCTGAATCTGATGATGCTCGAGCTTCTTGTACAGGTTACTACGGGGAGTGTCGATCACCTCGGCGGTCTTCGAAATATTCCAGCCGTGCGCGCGCAGCTTCTCCACGAGGAACGCCCGCTCGACGACATCCTTGAACTCCCGCAGGGTGGCTACACTGGCCGACGCCGGGTAAGCCGTCCCGCCCCTGGGCTCGCTCGGCAGGACCGCGCTGACCTCGGGCGTGTCGATTGTTTCCCCAGGTGTCATCACCAGCAGGCGCTCGACGGTGTTCCGGAGCTCCCGTACATTGCCGCGCCACCGATCGCGCGTCAACAGATCCACCGCTGCCGGGGTGAACCGCTTCGGCCTAAAGTTGTTTTCCCGACAGAAGAGATCGGTGAAGTGCCCGACCAGTCGCGGAATGTCCTCGCGGCGATCGCGTAGAGGCGGCACCAGGATCGGAATGACACTGAGCCGGAAGTACAGGTCCTCACGGAACGTGGCGCTGTCGATCGCCTCCTCCAGGTTCCGGTTGGTCGCCGCGATCACCCGCACGTTGACCTTGATCGTCCGCGCCGACCCCAGCCGCTCGACTTCTCCCTCCTGCAGCACCCGCAGCACCTTCGCCTGAGTGCGCAGACTCATGTCCCCGACCTCGTCGAGAAAAATCGTCCCGCGGTCGGCCTGTTCGAATTTGCCGATCTGCTTCTGCGTCGCGCCAGTGAACGCACCCCGCTCGTGCCCAAACAGCTCAGATTCGATGAGCTCCTCAGGGAGCGCGGCACAGTTAACCTGCACGAATCGTTCCTTACCGCGCCGGCTGTTCCGGTGAATCGCGCGGGCGACCAGCTCCTTACCCACACCGCTATCACCCTGGACCAGCACCGTACTGCTGGTCGGCGCCGCTCGGCTGATCGCCTCGGTGACCTCCTTGAGCGCGGCACTGTCGCCGACCATCTCATGACGGATCTCCGCGAGCTCGCGATAGGAGCTCACCTCGCTCTCGAGCCGGTGCTGCTCCAGCGCGTTGCGGATGTTCAGCTTCAGCACATCGCCTTCGAATCCCTTCTCGAGGAAGGCGAACGCGCCCTTCTTCGTCGCCTCGACAGCGGTTCCGATGGTGCCGTGGCCAGAGATGACGATGACCGGAACGGTGTCGCCTCGCTCACGCATGCGATGAAGCACTTCCAGCCCGTCCATCCCAGGCATCTTGATGTCGAGCAGCACCAGATCCGGGCTCTCTGCGGCGATCAGGTCGAGTCCCTCTTGCCCGCTTCGCCCGAACAGACACTCGTAGCCCTCGTACTCGAGGGTCATCTTGATCGCCGCGCGTACGCATTCGTCGTCATCGACGACCAGAATCTGTTCGTTCATGCGTCCTCACCGGTCCCGGCCATTATAAGTTTTCGGAACGCCTGCTCGTCGATGGTCTCCACACCGAGCGACTGCGCCTTCTCCACCTTCGAGCCGGGCTCCGCGCCCACCACGACACTACTCGTCCTCTTTCTGACCGACGCCGTCACCTTCCCGCCACGTGCCTCGATCGCCCGCGTCGCCTCGACACGGGACATCGACGTCAGCGTCCCAGTGATGACAAACGTCTCCCCGGCCAAGCTCTGTTCAACCTCAACGACCGGAGCCACCCGGTCCGTGTCCATACGAACACCGGCGGCCGCCAGCCGCTCCAGCAACCGCTGGCTCACCGGATCGTCCAGGTACGCCCTGAGGGACTCGGCTACGACCGGACCGACCCCGACAACCGCTTTAACCTCCTCCAGGGTGGCTTCGAGCAAACCGCCCAGACCGCCGAATTGATATGCCAGTAACTCGGCTGCCCCCTCGCCGACGTGCCGTACACCAAGCGCGAACAGCACGTGCGCGAAGTCCCGGCGTTTGCTGCCCTTGATTTCGGCAACAAGATTGGCAGCTGACTTCAACCCCATCCGGTCCAGTCCCTCCAGCGTCTCCGTGGTCAGAGCGTAGAGATCCGCCGCGTCGGCGACGAGGCCACGGTCGACGAGTTGGTTGACCAGTGACTCGCCCAGACCCTCGATGTTCATCGCCCGTCGACCGGCGAAGTGCAGCAGACCGCGTCGCACCTTCGCTGGACAGACGTTGTTCGGGCACCGCCAGACGACCTCGTCAGCGCCCCGCTCCAACGGCGTCCGGCACACGGGACAGGAGGTGGGAATGACGTACGGAGGCGGCACCCCCCCCACGGTCGAACGGCGGCCGAGAATCGGCTTGACGACCTTCGGGATAACGTCGCCGCCCTTCTCCACCAGCACGATGTCGCCCGGCCGGATGTCCTTGCGGGCAATGTCATCCGCGTTGTGCAGAGTGGCGAGCTGCACGGTGGTCCCGGCCAGTTGAACCGATTCGAGCACCGCGTACGGTGTGACCGCGCCGGTTCGACCGACGTTGACCTCGATCCGAAGCAGTCGGGTGGTTGCCTGCTCGGCGGGGAACTTGAACGCCATGGCCCACCGCGGAAATTTTGCCGTCTGTCCAAGCTGGGCCCGACCGGCCAAATGGTCGAGCTTAATGACAACACCATCCGTATCGAACGGTAACGTCCGACGAGCCTCGGCCCACTCCCGGCAGAAGGCGACCACCTCGCTCATCCCGTCACACCGGCGCCAGTGACGCTCCACCGGTAGTCCCCATGCCGTGAGCCGTTGAAGGACCGCCGCCTGCCCGCTCGGTTGCGACGGATCACCACCCGCGCCAATACCACCCCGCGCGACCAGGTCATAGAGAAAGGCACTCAGTCCGCGGCGCGCCACCAGCTCCGGGTCCAGTGTCCGCATCGTCCCGGCCGCGGCGTTCCGGGGATTGGCGAACGGAGTCTCGCCCTCCTGGGAACGTCCGACGTTCATCCGCTCGAGCGAGGTCCGGGACAAGAAGATCTCGCCCCGCGCTTCGACGTCACCGAGCACCGCCGTCTTCAGCGCCAACGGAATGCCGCGGACCGCGCGTACGTTGGAGGTGACATCCTCGCCACGCACGCCATCGCCGCGAGTCACTCCACGCACGAGCAGGCCGTCTCGATAGTGCAGGGCGATGCTCAATCCATCGATCTTTAGCTCGGCGACATACGTCACCGCCTGGCCCAGGTCCAGACGCAGCCCTCTCCGCACCCGCCCATCAAACGCCGCCAGCTCCGCTTCGTCGTAGGCGTTGTCCAGGCTGAGCATCGGAACGTCGTGGTCCACCGTGGTGAAGCCGTCGGCCGGCCGGCCGGCCACGCGCTGGGTCGGAGAATCCGGAGTGACGAGCTCCGGGTGCGCCAACTCGAGCTCGGTCAGCCGGCGCAGGAGGTGGTCGAACTCGGCGTCTGAGATCTCCGGATCGAACAGCACGTAGTACCGCTCTTCATGACGACGAATCGCGGCCCGTAACTCGTTGATTTCTTCGACGATCGGCTCAGTGGCGGGCACGGTGGAGCTAGACTACTCGAAGGAGATTCATCGTAACAGCTGAGTCACGGGTTGATCGTGTTTCGTTCGCTCGCACTACAACCCGGTGTGTACAACCCGGTGTGGCGGCTCGATCTACTAATGTCCGGTGCACTCCCTCGGCGCGCCTAGTCAGACGAGCGCAGCGCCCGTCTCGGTGCGACGCGGGTTTTCACCGCCGACCGCTAGCGGTCGCGAGATAGCACGTAGTCGGGTAGCGCCAACAGGGCCTCGAGCGCCGGAGTAGGGGGGAACGTGCTCAGATGCCGTTTTGCGGCGGCCGCAAACCCCGCCGCCCGGTCGAAGGCGCGATCGAGAACCCGATGCTCGCTCAGTAGACGCCGGAGCTCCAGCCAGGACTCGGAGCTGACCGTCTGATCGCGCACGATACCCTCGAGCAGGTCGCGACTGCGACCCCCGTCCTGCTGGATGAGGTAGATGGCTGGCAGCGTCATCTTCCCCTCGCACACGTCGCCGCCAACCGGTTTTCCAAGCACTACCTCGTCCGCCGTGTAGTCGAGCAAGTCGTCCACTAACTGGAAGGCGATGCCCAGGTTGAACCCGTACTCGCGCAGCGCCAGCTGCTGCTCCGCGGACAGATCACCCAAAATTCCGCCGATCTGGGCACATCCGCCGAACAGATAGGCTGTCTTGCGCCGGATGATCTCGAGATGCTCCTCCTCGGTGATATCGACGTCGCCCGCCTTAGTTAACTGATAGAGCTCGCCCTCGATCATCCGCAATGTCACGTCACAAAGCAGACGTACCAACTCGAGGGAATCGACCGTCAGCGCCATGCCCATCGACTTAATGTAGAGATAGTCTCCCAGCAGCACTGTGACGTCGTTGCCCCAGCGGGAATGGACAGACTCACGGCCGCGCCGGATGACCGCATCGTCGATCATGTCGTCGTGGACCAGGGTCGCCGTGTGGATAAACTCGACGACCGACGCGTAAAGCGTGGCCCGCTCGCCCTGATACCCGCCAAGCCGAGCGCACATCAGCAGCAAGGCCGGTCTGACCCGCTTACCCCCACTCGTCTGGATGTAGCGGCCAATTTCCGGGATCAGCTCGACTCGCGACTCAATGTGGCGAACGAATTGCTGCTCGACGGCCTCCAGATCCAGCCGAATTGGCTCGAAAATCTGGCCGATGTCTGGTGGTGCTGAGGTTCTTGACAAGGCTGTCACTCGCGTTTCGGATCTGAGCACACTTGCGAGCCAAGTGTCAACGCTACAACCCTTTAGACGGAGAAACCAAGGGTTCGAACCGCGACCTGGCGTACGCATTCTGGCGTCGAGGCGTCGGCTGGCCGGGGACGGCGCGGAGCGAATCGGAAGGTGGTGGAACCTGAACAGTAGCCCGGTATCACCCCTCCGGGCTGTGCGCCGCCCACCGCACTACTTCGGGATCGTTGCACCGGCCCCGAACAGGCCCTCGAACGCCGCGACCGTCCGTGTTTCCAACGCGTCCGCCGTTACCCCCCTGACCTCGGCCAACATCTCCACGACCCTACCTACCCACGCCGGTTCGTTCCGCTCACCCCGATGCGGCACCGGCGCCAGATACGGTGCGTCGGTTTCCACGAGCAGCCGGTCTTCCGGCACCACCAGCGCCGCCGCACGGACGGATGCAGCCGCCCTGAACGTCACGATCCCGGAAAACGAAACGTGAAACCCCAGCTCGACGGCCCGCTCGGCCATCACCGCATCCCCGGTGAAGCAGTGGAACACGCCGGACACCCGCGGAGCCCCAGCCTCGGTCAGAATCGCGAGTGTGTCGTCCTCTGCCTCCCGCGTGTGAATCACGATGGGACGCCCGGTCTCGTGCGCGACCCGGATCTGACGCCTGAACACCTCCATCTGGACCTCACGCGGGGCGAAGTCGTAGTGATAGTCGAGACCGATCTCACCCACCGCACACGTCCCCGGCCTCGACCCGATCGTCGCGCGAAGATTCCCCTCGATCTCGTCCAGCCGGTCCGCGAACACCCCGGCCCGATGCGGATGCACCCCCACGGCGAACTGGACTGCCGGCCACAGGGTCGCGACGCGCGCTGCGCGCGCCGCCTCCGCCTCGTCTGTAGCGTCGAGGATGCACAGCGCTCGGTCGACTCCCACGTCCCGAGCACGTTCGACGACCATCTCGAGGTCGTCCCGGAAGGCCTCGTCTGCGAGATGACAATGGGAATCAATCATGGTGGCTACGATCTTCGGTCGGCACGTCTTCCGGCTCGGCTTTCCGAACTTCAGCCTTCTGACGCGCCCGAACGACTGGCCCAGCCCAACCCGAGCGACGCCATGCGCAAGACAAACACCACGAAGCCTCCGCCTACCGTACGCGCGAGCCAGGCGGCGCGGCCACGGGGTTATCCACTGTCAGCAAAACCGGGTTCCCCTCCGGATCGGTCGCGGCCAGCATCATGCCATTCGACTCGACACCCATCAGCGTGACCTCTTGCAGATTGGCAACGATGACCACAGCGCGCCCGACCAGGGTCTCTGGCGTGTAGGACCTGGCAATGCCGGCGACCAGGGTCCGCTCCTCTCCCCCCACATCGACCGTCACTTTCAGAAGCTTTCTGGACTTTGGAATCGCCTCGGCCGCCAGCACCTTCGCGATTCGCAGGTCGATTTTCATAAAATCGTCGAACAACAATCGCGGCGCCTCTCGTGCCGGGGGCGCGGCGGTTACCTCAACCGACGCCTCGACCCGCGCCACGCCGTCCTCCGGCGGCGGCCCCGCAGGCGTAGAACCAGCTTTGTCCATCATTCCGTCACCCGCTCCTTTCAATGTCGCCCGCCGTCCCGGCGCGGCTGTGACAGCCAGGGCCCTGGCCGGTGTCGTCGATGCGCGGCCAGAGCGGCGGCCCCTTGACAATGTGCCGCTGACCGCCAGACCACCCGACGTCCCGGTTCAGCTGGATTTCGGCGATCGACCCGCCACACCCCATCCGACGCAGGATCTCGACGCAGGAGGCCGGCATCGCGGGCCACAGCAGAATCGCCGCAATCCGCACCGCCTCGGCCATCTCGAACAACGCCTGGTCCAGCTCATCCCGACAGGCGGGGTTCTTGGCCAGAACCCATGGCTCTGATCGTGTGATGAACTCATTGGTGGCATCAATAAGATCGAACGCCGCCGCCATCCCGGCATGCAACTGGTGCTCGTCCATGGCCGCCCGATAGCGGCCAACGACGTCGGCGGCACGGCCCGCGAGCGCCGGGGTCGCTCCAGGGACCGGTGCCAGTCGTCCCTCCCGGTACTTGTGGGCCATGACGGCGACACGGTTTACCAGGTTCCCAAAATTGTTGGCCAGGTCGACGTTATATCGCTCCTCGAAGCGCTCCCATGTAAAGTCCCCGTCCTGACCGTAGCCAATCTCCTTGACAAGATACAACCGAAGCGGGTCTGGCCCGAGACGGTCGGCTGCTTCGAGCGGGTCCACACTGGTCCCGAGCGACTTGCTCATCCGCTGGCCTTGCCAGTTGACCCACCCATGCCCGAACACCCGCCTGGGTAACGCGAGCCCGGCACTCATTAGCATCGCCGGCCACACGACCGCGTGAAACCGAGTGATGTCCTTGCCCACCACATGCAGATCGGCCGGCCACCACTCATTGAAGCGTTCGTCATCCGTGCCGTAACCGACGGCCGCGATGTAGTTGATCAAAGCGTCGAACCAGACATAGACCACACTCGACGGGTCGAAAGGAAGCGGGATACCCCAGCTCTGGCCGGTCCGACTCACCGAGATGTCTTCGAGCCCCCGCTCGAGCAAACGCAACATTTCGTTGCGCCGCACATCGGGTTGCAGAAACCTCGGATTCGCCTCGTAGTGCTCGAGCAACCGGTCGCGATACTTCGACAACCGAAAAAAGTGATTCTTCTCCTTGATCCAGTCCGGTTTTGTTCGATGGATCGGACAGTTACCGTCGACCAGGTCCTTGTCCTGCTTGAACGCCTCACACGACACGCAGTACCAGCCTTCGTATTCCCCTTCGTACAAATCGCCGGCCGCGGCGATCCGCTGCACGAGCGCGGTCACCGCCAGCCTATGCCGCTCTTCGGTCGTCCGTATGAAGTCGTCGAACGACACATCAAGCTTGGCCCACACCCCTCGGAACACCTGCTCCATCTGGTCGCAGAAGGCCTGCGGGTCGAGACCCAGCTCCATGGCCCGCTGGTAGACGTTCTGGGAGTGCTCGTCGTTGCCCATCAGAAAATGAGTCGACAGGCCGCACAGACGGCGATATCGCGCGATGACATCAGCGGTCACCTTCTCGTAGGCGGTGCCCAGATGGGGCCGGCTGTTGACGTAGTCGATCGCCGTGGTCAGATAGAAACGCCCCATCACGTCTCCCCCGTCCCGGACTCCGGCGGCTGGGGGCCGGCAGGCCCTGTCTGGGAACCCTGGATACCCGCATCCTGATACGCCTTGACCGCGACGGCGTAAACTTCCTTCACCGGCACACCGTGTTGTCTGGCCAACCGCGCGCAATCGTCGAACTCAGGTGACACGTTGACCACCGCCGCGTCGCGCCGGGCTACCTTACAGCGTACCTCGCCGAACCGAGTCAACACCGACACGAACTCGCGCGGTAGGGTCTCGCGGTTTACCTCGCGGTACCGCACTCCAATGGTCGTCGACTCGCGGAACAAGGTTGCGCTGACCGCCTGCCGCCGGCCCGGCGGCACCAGAACGGTGACGTGCGTTCCCGGCCGGCTCTTCTTCATCTGCACCGGGGTATAGAACACCTCGACGGCGCCGGAGGCAAACAGACGCTCCATCAGCACCGCGTAGATCTGCGGATTCATATCGTCGATCTCGCACTCGACGACCGCTACCCGCTCGCACTCGCCTTCGTTAGACTCCTCTCCAACGAAAACCCGCAGCACATTGGGGTGCGCAGCAGGATCACGGGCGCCGGCGCCGTACCCGATCTTCTCAATCCGCATCGGCGGGAGCGGACCGTATTCGCCCGCGAACTCCGTCACCAGTAGAGCCCCTGTCGGCGTCAGCAATTCTCCCGGTGGGGGCGCCGCGTAGACCGGCGCGCCCAAGACCAGCATCGCCGTGGCTGGCGCCGGCACCGGCAGCGTCCCGTGCGCACAGGTCACCGTGCCGTTTCCAATGTTGATGGGCGAAGCCACAATCCGGTCGGCACCGAACCACTCGAGCGCGAACACCCCACCGACGACATCGACAATCGAGTCGAGGGCCCCGACCTCGTGCAGGTGCACCTGCTCGACCGGCACCTGGTGGATCGCCGCCTCGGTTTCCGCCAGTCGCCGGAACAACCGGTTGGCCCTGTGCTTGGACGCGTCCGACAGCGCCGAGCTGTCCACCAGCTTCGTGATGCTCGCGAGGTGGCGGTGCCGATGCGCGCCGCCGGCGTCGTCCGCCGTCTCGGTGACCGTGAACTTCGTGGCCGCAATGCTTGATCGGCTGACCCGCTCCGCCGACACTGTGTACTCGTCCCCGAGCGTAAGACTGCCCAGCGCGGTCCGCAGTGTGTCGAACGGCAGCCCGGCATCGAGCACGGCGCCGATCACCATGTCCCCCGACGCGCCCGAAAAACAGTCCAGGTAGAGAATGCGGCTCATCGTGTCTCGGTCACTCGAAGGAAACGGGAGACGAGAGGGATGTTTCCTATCCGTACTTCCCAGAGCTGGCCATCTCCCGGAAACTACATTGCCTCGCGTCAGCCAACACCAGATGGTCTATCACCTCGATATCCATCAGCCGCCCCGCCCCGACCAACCGCCCGGTCAAGGCCACATCTTCGTTGCTCGGCGTCGGATCGCCGGACGGATGATTATGGAACAGCACAATCGAGGCTAGCCCCGCCGACGGCCGCCTCCCGGAACACCTCGCGCGGGTGGACCAGACTGGCGTCGATAGTCCAGACCGACAGCACCGCGGTCTTCAACACCCGGTGCTTGGTGTCCAGCCAGTACGATACCGACTGCTCGACAGGACGCGCACCGTGGCCCGGCAGCAGATACGACGCCACATCGCGTGGATACCCCAGCTGGAACCGACGCTCAGGCTGGCGGACGAGCGTCCGACGACCCAGCTCGACCGCGGCCAGTACCTGCGCAGCCTTGGCGGCGCCGATTCCTTCAGGCGGCGCAGGTCGGCCTGGGACCGTCGCGTCAGCCGGTGTGTGCCACCCGCAGCCTCCAGCACATAATTAGCAACTTCGATCGCGCTTGCGCAACGAAAGCCGTGGCCGAGAATGACAGCCAGCAGCTCGTTGTCGCCCAGACCTAACGGCCCGAGACGTTCGAACTTTTCACGGGGTCGGTCGCGAAGAGCGAGCAACCTCATCGTACCATAGCGGCGGGCGCCAGAAGTCTCCCGGTGGCTCCGCGCTCCAGGAGCTTCGCTGCCCACCTCGTGCTCCCACGTACGTCACGACGGACTCTTGCGAGAACCGGACACAACCGTTGAGCGTGTGCGAAGGAGGAGGCACCTCCAGGTACGTAGAACCTGCACGACCCGACGGGGTGACGCACCGAAAAGCCTGCCGCCGGACGCCAGAGCACAAGAGGACTTCGGTCGAGGGTGACAGGTTTAGCCGTGCCAGCGGCCAGTCAGCACGACCTCCGCCCAACCCGTCAGCCGAATGCCTGCGTCGGTCCAGGTCACATGCTGTACGCCGCCGGGTGACACCACATCGACATCACGCGAGGCGGAGCCGTAAGCCGCCGCCGCCACCGCGCTGGCGCACGCGCCGGTGCCCGAAGCGGCCGTCGGGCCGACGCCACGTTCCCAAATCAGGATCCTGATCCGTGACGGCGACTCCACCTCGACCAGCTCGACGTTCGCCCCGGACTGGAACGTGTGATGTGTCGCGAGCGCGGGTCCCAAGCGCTGCAATCGTGCGTGATTCACCGGCGGGCCGAGCACGATGCACTGCGGGTTGCCCACCGACAGCACCACCACCTCGACCAGCTCGCCGGCAACCTCGAGCACACGTTGGCCGAGACCCGCCGGCTGTCCCATCAACGCCTCGAACGTCATCCGATCTCCGGCCGACTCGACCAGCGTCAACGGGATCGCTCCGGCGTCGGTCTCGATGACCACGTCGTGGGCGCCCGTCCTGTCCCGAGCCACGATCGCGGCCAGACAGCGGACCGCGTTGCCCGAGACCTCGGCTACCCCGCCGTCCGCGTTGTGCAGCGTCATCGTCGCTCCCGCCTCAGTCGGCGCATAGAGCACGAGGCCATCGGCGCCGACCCCGGTGTGGCGGTCGCACACCAGACGAGCCAGTGTGGAGCGATCCTCCTCGACCGCTTGGTCGATCGGGACAAACAGAAAGTCGTTCCCGTAGGCGTGAGCTTTGATCAGATCGATTGGCACAGGGGCTCGCCACCTCCTGGGAGACCGGCAGGTGTCAGCTGCCTCCTTCAGGATGTCCTTCACGGACTCAGAAAGCTCTCGAACACCCACGTCAGCCCGGCGGTGAGTCCCACACGCGGGTCACGCGAGGTGAACCCCGTAGTCAGGCCACCGTCGAGTCGCACCGTACGACGGGTGTAGCGCAGCCCGAACGTCATCCGACTACGATTCTCGGTACCCGGCGGCGGCGTACCACGCATGGTCCCGGCCATACCGTTGATCTCCGAGACTATCTCGGCCCCCTCGGCGAAGCCGCGTGCCAGGGAAAACCCGTAGATCAAGACGTCGTTCTGTATATGGCCTCGGGTTGGATCCGAGAGCATGCCGAACCCAATGTTGCCGACGAACCGAACCGACTGCACCGTCTTGCCAACAAGCAGGGACTGAAAGAAGTCCATCGTGTCCGTGCCGAGTCCACTTTCATTGCTGGCGATCGGTAGCCGCGTCGCGAACCGTAGGCCGATCGCAGGCACGCGCCGGCCCTCGCTGACTATCTTGACCTTCGCCCCGACGACGAAATCCTCGTAGGCGCGTGTCGAGTCCCCGCTGACGCGCAACAGGTTCGACAGCGGCGCGTCGAACCTATCAGAAATATTGAGGCGGCTCACAGACACCCCGTCGATCTGGATCTCGGCGTTCGGGCCCATACCCAGGCTGAGGCCGATTAGCGGTCCGCGTAGGAGGTTGCCCTCGAGACCCGAGGCGGTGAAAGTCTGGTCCCAGGCATGATCGATCCCAGCTTCCAGCAGGATCAACCCCTCGCCAACCGGCTCGGGGTCCTCGGTTAGCAGCGGCCGCTGCTGGGCGGCGGCCGCGCCGGCCGTCAAGCACAGGCCCAGCACCCAGCCTCCCACGCTCGTCACAGCCCGCGTCATTCTCTACTCCCAGGCAGCTCCCGCGTCCCAGCGCATGTAGCTGATCGCTGCGGCGTCGTAGGCGGCATGCGCCACGATCGGGGCCAGCAACCCGCCGGTCACGTGGGCAAGCCCACCCAACCCTAACCCCATCACCATGACCCACATCCCGAATAAGGCCGAGCTTCGGCCTCCGATGTGCGCAAGCCCGAACACGGCACTCGCCACGACCAGCCCAAACTCGGCCTGCACCGCGCCCCGGAACAGCAACTCCTCGCCGACCCCGGCGGCAAGGCTGAGGACTGCGACCTCGAGCGGTCTGACCTGCGCGAACACCGGCCGGAGCACCTCCCGATACAGCCCACGGATCGCCCGCACGGGCCGGACGGGCGGAGCGAGCCGCAGCACCGCGTAGTTCACGCCGGCCAGCACGACCGAGGCACCGAGCCCTAGCACTAGGCCCGCGACTGGATCACCGGGTCCGATGGGGAACCCGCGCAGGCGCATCCACACCAGGCCCACACCAGCGAGCAGCCCTTCGCCAGCGAGCGCAACCACGAGGAGGCGTCCGGCCAGCATCCCGGTTACACCCTGTGAGCATCGATCGCGACGACCGTGTCACGTCTCGATCTTGTCTCTCCCGCTCTCACCACGATAGCCTCGGCCCGGTTCGAGGCTGACCTCGCTAGAACGCCTTACCACTGTCCACTAGAATCGTCACCGGACCGTCGTTGACGGACTCGACCCTCATGTGCTTCTGAAACACTCCCGTCTGCACCGGAACGCCGTGACCACGCACCGTCTCGGCCACCGCCTCATACAGGGCTCTGGCGTCGACCGAAGACGCAGCCTGGTCGAACGAGGGGCGACGGCCCCGACGGCAGTCCCCGTACAGCGTGAACTGCGAAACCAGGAGCGCCGTACCTTCGACCTCAAGCACCGAGCGGTTGAACCGGCCCGCCGCATCCGCAAAGACGCGCAGCTCAACCATCTTCTTGGCGACGTAGGCCACGTCGTCCGCGTCATCGTCGCGAGCTATACCAATGAACGCCAGAAGCCCATGCTCGACGGCGGCAACCTGACGGCCATCCACTATCACTCGCGCCGAGATCACACGCTGCACGACGGCTCGCATCGACGGCTCCCGGTGGAATGGGCGGGCCAGCGACGTCGGCCCCCAACCCCACTAACGATGGACGGCGGCGCCTCGACTGGCTACCCATCCCGCCACGCCTCCGCACCTCATCGGCTCAGTGGACCGTAATCTCTACGACGGCATTTTGGCCGACGCCCTTTGTGCGCGGCCGCGCTGATGACACTGGCCGCTCAGTTTAGCGACACGCCACCACCCGCAACCGCGCTCTGGCCTACAATATCGGTCGCCGGACCCAGACCCGCGGGAATGCCGTCAACCTATCAGTAGACGCGGAATCGTCCGGTCCCACGTGAAATCGCCGGCGCGTGTCAGCGCCGCTCCGCCGAGCCGCTCCGCCAGGGCGACGTCGTCCATGACCCGCCGGAACGCGTTGGCCAGTGACTCCGGATCCGGCTCCGCGACCAGTCCATCCTCGCCCGGCCGCACCAGCTCCGCGGGCCCGCCGCTGTCGACACAGGTGATGACCGCCTTACGCGAGACGAACGCCTCCAACGTCACCAAACCGTAGTCCTCGGCGCTCGGCGGGTAACAGACCGCACGGCATCCGGCCAGATGCCCGACCAGTTCGGTTTCATCGATGCTGCCCGCGAGACGAACCCGTTCGCCCAGCCCAAGGGTCTCGATCCGTGACCGGAGGGCCGCACGCTCTTCGCCGTCGCCCGCAATCACACAGCGGATACCGCCGGCCACCGGATGTGCCAGCGCATCGAGCACGAGCCCGACGCGTTTAAGAGGTGACAATCGCGACGCCACGAACAGGTAGTCCCCGTAACCATCACAACGATAGGCGCGAGGTGGTGGTGGCGGATACAACACGTCGGACGGGATGCCGCCCCACCGCTCAAGTCGGCGCTGGATCGTCTGGGACTGTGCGAAGAGCCGCCGCACGTTGCGGGTCAGCAGATACGTGTCGGCCCGGTGTATCACGCGCCGCCGCAGCCGCTCCTTGACTCGCGCACGCCACGACAGCGGCTCGCTAAACCGCGGCCACTGGTCGTAGTACTCGCGCATCCGGTGGTTGAGCCAGCAGACGTGCGATGGGTGCCGCACCGCATAACTCGGAAACCGGAAGCTGACGACATGGTCGACCGGATGCCCGTCGTACGTCAGGCCGACGTCGGTCAACCAGGAGGCCAGATACGCCGCGCCCTGCCGACCAAATCGGTTCTGGGGTGTCCGAATCACCGTGGCATCATGCCCCGCCGCGCGCAACGCCGCCGTGAGCCCGTCGGCGATGACGAGATGTCCGCCCTCAGCGAAGAGAGGATGCGATGTGACGACCGCTACTCGAGCCACCGTGTCATCGTCCCGACATCGGGCGACACACCGCCCGCGCCACGCGACACCTGGCGATGCGACCGACCTGAAGCAGCAGAAGGGGTGTCTCTCACGGCGTGCGCGTGCCGACCGCCGGCCACCGGTCGCGCGCGGTCGCGGCAGGCAACAATGAACCGCCTCGATTCGCGCCGGTCAGAATCGCGCCCGGAAACCAACGCCGAACTGCACGCCGCCCACGTCGATCGACTGAGTGCCCCCGGTGGCGGGAATGTCGGCAGCTGCCCCGGCCCAGCGCGCGAAGAGTCCCCCGCCGAGCTGGTCGATTACCATATACGTAACGTCGACACCCAGGTGGCCGCCAACCTTGCGCTGCGACACGGCGCTGGTGGTGACACCGGTGATCGAGACGACCTCGAACGGCGCACTTACCTCCTCGATCGTCGCGCTCGTGATGATGGTCTGGTCGATGCTGAAGAACGACGGTCCCCCGAACACGGAGACATCGAGCCGGTCGATGACGGGAAATACCCAGACGGCCTGGATATGCACGCCGGTCTGCGTGTGCTCGAGGTCGGTCCGGTTCAGGAACCCTTTGCGCGGTCTGTTGAAGAACAGCGGATGGGGGATCTGACCGGTCACCGCGGCACCGGTGTTCGTGGAAAACCTCGTCAGCCCCACGCCCGCGGCCAGATTGCGCCAGACACGCACACCGCCGCTGATGTCGAAGAATCCTCCGCCCTTGCCGGTGTGAGCCACGGCGTAGGTCGCCGTTTCGTCGTAGATCGACGCGCTGAACGACTCGTTGAACGATCGGTCTTTTACCTGAGACGCGAAGTTGACGCTAACGAATCCCTGGTCTCCCCACGCGCGTTCGAACACGCTCTGCGCGTAGACAGCGGGCGTGGCAAGGAGCCCGGCCGTAAAAACACCGATGAATGTGAGTACACCTCTCATGAGCCACCGTCCACGATCCTGTATTTGATTATCGCTTTCAAAGCCCACCATCCGCCGGCTGGTCGGCTCGACATCAGACGGCGACATGGACATCCTTCGTCAAGCGTGGAGTCCACCACTCCGCCCGTGGACGATCCGAGCCCGGAATGGTAGCACAGGCCACCTCCGAGCCCCGATTCCGGCAGCCGCGCGACGACCGGCCGTTGGCCGCACCTGAGCTCCAGTCGCTCACGGCGACAGGCCAAACGTCGGTGTCAGCTGCACCGCCACACCAAGATATCGCGGGTCGCTCGAGTCCGGGTCCTGGAGCATCGGCACGAAGCCATCGCTGGTCGACACGGTTAACAGATACACCCAGGTGCCTCGCGAGAGCACGCCGCGTGGCGTCAGCACGACCTCGGTCGACACGCCGCGCCGCACGTCGACGCTGGACTCGCTGCCCCCGATACGCACCGTGACCCTGTTCTCGATCGGCGCCGACAGCGTCACCACAACGCTCTCCAACGGTCCATCGGTGCGAACGATGATATCCGACTGGCTACGCCCCGCGATCCAGATGCCAGGAGGCTCCGGGCGATACGCGTCCTCATCCAGAAAATACAGCAGCACGGTGGGGTCTTCCTGATACACCACGCGGGACCGAACCGGGTCGAGCACGACCGGCAAGTCGTTCACCATCGCTAATTCGACGGGCAGCCATCGGAGCGCGCCCCGCTGAACGCCCAGGTAGGGCTGCTTCGCAGACACAAAGGGATTGACCAGCATCTGCGCCGTAAACACGGCGCCCCCAAGCCAGGCGACAACCGACGGGCCAATCGAACGAAGTGGCGGCGCCAGAAAAAACAGTACGGGGTAGACGCTCAGGTAATAGCGGTTGCCGGATGGCCCGCCGCCGCCTGACCACGAATAGGGAAGCAGCACCAACATGACGACGGCGGTGGCCACGGCCGACGCCAGGATGAGCAGATGCCAGACTCGCAGCTCCGCGCTGCGCCACAGGGCCCAGATGACGACGACGACCCCAGGAAAGAAGAACGGTACAAACCCGAAATGCCGACCCACGAAAAAGTATCCGACGTTGCGGGTCAGCAGGCCGAGAGAACCCGCCGTGCTCGCCGGCGCCTCCTCGAGACTCAGGTCGTTAGTGGACACGACGACGCCGCGGTCCGCGAACCCTGCGCCCGGCTCATCGAACGGGAACGAGGCGTAATAGGTGCGACGCTCGCCCCCCTGATGGTTCAATTCGCCGGTCACCAGCGCGTTAACGCCAAAGCAGCCGACCACCACCAGACCATAGACAACGGCCACACGCCCCCCCACGACCCAGCGCCGGTGGCGCCAGTGCCAGAGCACCGGCGGGATGATCAGCAGCGCGTGATACAGCTTGGAGTAGGTGGCCAGTCCGAGGAGGACGGCCGCGAGTAGATCGCTCCGCGTGCCCCGCCGCCACCACCCCGACGCCTCCGTAGGGGCGGACGCAACCTCTTTGTAGAACCAGGCGAAGTAGGCGAAGAAGACGAGCGCGAAGTTGAAGAAGTCCGATGTCAGCCACACGACGTAAACCGGCACGATCGAGGCGCCGACGAACGCCAGGACATACGCCAGCGCCGGCGCCGCGGGCGACCGCGCCGCCATGAAGCGATACCCCGCGAACACGACCCCCGCAAACAGCATCACGTTGAACAGCAGCATGCCGTTGAGGCCGGCCATCCAGACGAGCGGCGCCACCGTGACGGGGTAGATGAACGCCTTGCCAAAAAATAACCGGTCGGTGCCCAGGTCGAGATCCCCGTCGAACTCGGGTGGCCACACGGTGCTGAGGCCCAGATGCAGTTCGCGCCCGAGCTTCAGGAAGATCCCTTCAGGGCCATTGTTGTATGTCCGAAAGAACCGCTCCAGGTCTCGACGCTCGTACGCGAGATCCCGGTCATAAGCCACGCTGGTGGCCATCCCGACGTAGGTCGCCTCGTCCCCCTTGATACCGCCGCTGATCTGCACCACGTCAACCGATAGGGACGCCCAGCCGCCAAGGATCAGGATCAGGATTGCGGCAAGCATCCCCGGATCCGGTCCCCGGCGGCTGAGCAAACCTCGATTTGTCTCCGGCGTAGCGTCCCCGACATCGGTCATGTGCCTCTATGATATCCGGGTCTCCACCTGGGCAATGCTCACGGCTCGTTCACCGCACCCCCCGAGCTGATAGCCTGGCGCGCAGGGTCGCCACCTGGTCGACTTCGCTGAGATTCCGGCCTCCAACGCATCGAGATCACTATTCTTCCGGTCCTGACCGTCCGATACGACACAGCAAAGCGGGGCGGACCATCCTAGGTTGGACCGGATCTTGCCGGGTCGGTGACGGGCTGGATGCCGGCCTGATTCGACACAGGCTGACATCCATACACGCGCCACGGCGCTGAGGCCCAACTCGCGGCTAGTCACCATGGCCCAAACTTCTAATCGAGCAACACAGACCGTCGTCTGGCTCGCGGCCGCGACACTGCTGGTCGCCTGCGACTCGGAGCGCAGCTCCAACCCGCTCAGCCCGAGCATCGCCGGTCCGCTAGCTGGTGTCACGATCACGGCACCGACCTCAGGCCGGCCCGTCGATGGCCAGTTGCTCGCCGTCGACGCACAACCCGTGACGCTGACCTTCCAGGGCGCCGAGTCAAACAGCCCGCGCCCTTTCTGGTACGAGGTGCAGATCGCGGAGGACGAAGCGTTCGAGCAGATCCTTGACACATTCGTCGACATCCAGGCTGGCGAAAACGATGTCACCTTGTTCGAGCTGCCGAACACGCTGGGCCCGGAGCATCTGTATCACTGGCGGGTGCGCGCGGTCGACGGCGCCAACGCAAGCATCTACTCGACCGGTGACCCCTTCGAAATCTACACCCCGCTCATGATCGGTGCACCTACCTTGTCCGCGCCCCCGGACGGCGCCACGACACAGATCGACGCGCCCGTACTCTCGGTCAACAACGCCACGTTCGACGGGCCAGCCAGCGACGTCGTCTATCGCTTCGAGATCTCACAGACACAGAACTTCTCCTCTCTGACTGCCTTGTTGAGTGTGCCGCCGTCGGCCAGTGCAATGACCTCGGCGAAAGCGGGCGACCTCGGCTACGACCTGATCTATTACTGGCGGGTGCAGATCCACGCGGCCGGACGAACAGGCAACGTCGTCGGTCCGTATTCGGCGACCTGGTCCTTCCGCACGCCGCCGCCACCGGTGGTCTTGGGCATTCCGGCCCCCGCGTCGCCGGACGGGAGCGTGACCACTCAGACCACGCGACCGACCTACATCGTCAACAACGGCACGGTGTCCGGACCGGCCGGAACGGTGACCTATCAGGTGAACGTGGCCACCGACGCGGGCTTCGTGATGATCGTCGACTCGCCGAGCATAGTCCGCTCGGGTGCCGGTCAGACATCCGTCCCGTCCCAGGTCGACCTGACCGAAGATACCGTGCATTACTGGCGAGCCCGAGCGACCAACGGCACCCTGACCACGAGCTGGTCTGCAATCGCCGTGTTCCGTACCCCATCGTCGGGCGGCGGGGACGGCGGGGACGGCGGGGGCGGCGGGGGCGGCGGGGACGGTGGGGGCAGTGGGGGCAGTGGGGGCGACGCGATCGACCTGAGTCAGGTTACCTTCTTGCACTCGGATGTCAGCGACTGGGCGGTAACATCGACTGTCTTGGATACAAATGTCGAGACGGGCTTTGTCTGCGTCTACCATACGGCTGCTGGTCAATGGCCTTTTTCGACGTCGGTGTTCGATGATGGTGCTCCGATCGAGGGCAATATCTGGATTTTTGCTGAATTCAACGGCCGGTGGTATGGCGCCACCTGGGACTGGCTGCGACCCGGTCAGGAATGCAAGTCCGAGTCAGCTGACGCGTTTGGCCGTGACCAGATCCGCATTCCCCCGATGGACTCCTCCTGGGTGCCCCAGGTGGGAGACCAGATCGGCCTCATGATGAGTACGATCGCACGTACCAACCTCCGGGCCGGGGAGGAACGGACCAACGTCGTGCTGGTAGATTGGCCCTACTGACCACTCATATCGCGGTGCAGCACGTTTGGCACCCCCCACTGATTGCCTTTCCACCCGTCTCCAACGGGTTGTCCAGACCAGACACTTGCGACCGGTGGGTGAGCTAACCGCGCCTCAAGCGCCCGTGGCCAGAACCGCCTCACAGCGTACAGTCGGAACACAGCATTTACAGCGGGGCCAATTAAAGCGCCCACCGCTGCGGGCGGTCCGGCTACCGTTTGTGATAGGTTGTCTGGCAGTTCAGGGCGAGATGCGCATGGCCGTGGCAAAAGCCCCGATGCATTCGACGGGCGCTACGCCTGTCTGCGTGGCTTCTCGGTCAAAAAGGGACGATATGCTCCCCGTCGCGCCTTGTCAGGCGGGCGCACCGCCCGTCTCGGTGCGACGCGGGGTTTCACCATGGGCAAGAGCCCGAGCAAGGTTGGAGCACAGCGTGACCCTACGACACGGCATGGCGGGCGCAATTGTAATTCCCGCGATGATCCTGATGGCGGCGTGCGGCTCTGGCAACACGGTGCCGACGAGCCCGTCGGCAACCGGCCTGAGCACGGTTCCCGCCCTGGCCGGTCAGCCCCCGGCTCTGGGCGCCGCGATCACGAGCCCGACGCTGCCTGCGGTCTCCGTCACACTTAAGGCTGCCGCGCCAGTCGCACAATCGCCAGCGTCCAACACGATCCTCCGAAACCGAACCCTCCAGCTGACCGTCGAGAACCCCGTAGCTACGTTTGTTCCCGCGGCACTCATGGTCACATTCGAACTCTTCAAGATCACGGGCGGTACACCGGTCTCGGTCCACACCGCAAGCGTATGGACAGGGCAGCCGAACACGTCCATCACGGTTCCACCGGCTATGCTGGACGATGTGCAGGAGTACGCGTGGCGTGCCTACGCCTCGCTGGACGGTGCGACGGGACCGCCGTCGACACCGCGGGCTTTTCAGACCGAGTTTGTTGTCATCTTGCCTCCGACGCTCCTGTCTCCGATCGGCGGCGAAACGCCGACAACCTATCAACCCCAACTAAAGGTGCAGAACGGCGACGTGCAAGGTGATGCGGGCACAGTCACCTACGAGTTCGAGCTCGACACGAACTCGTCCTTCTCCGACCCGGTACGGGTGGAGTCGGTCCGCGCGGGGGGCACAGGCGACACCACAATCGGGACCCTGCCGGCCGAGCTGCCAGAGTTGACGACGTACTACTGGCGGGTCCGCGGCACCAACGGTACCATCACCAGCGAATGGTCGACCACCGAGACGTTCACAACCCCGGATATGACCGCCGACCAGATCGACCCGAGTCAGATCACCTGGTTGCACACGGACGTGAGCGACTGGGAGATAAACTCGACGGTCACCGACGTAAGGGTCACGACCAACCAGGTATGCATCTTTCATACGGCTGCCGGTCAATGGCCTTTTTCGACGTCGATATTCGATGATGGTGCTCCGATCGAGGGCAATATCTGGATTTTTGCTGAATTCAACGGTCGGTGGTATGGCGCCACCTGGGATTGGCTGCGGCCAGGTCAGCAATGCAAGTCCGAACGGGCTGGTGCATTTGGCGATGAGCAGATCCGCATCCCCCCGATGGATAGCTCCTGGGTGCCCCGGACGGGAGACCGGATCGGCTTTATGATGAGTACGATCGCGCGTGCGCAGGCCGGCAGCGCCGGAGAGTTTCGGACCAACATCGTAGTCAGGGATTGGCCCTAGTAACGGTCCGTGGCGAACGTCCCGCGTCGTACCGCCGCTCGACCGCCGCTGCACCCAGCGCCGTGGTGCCGAAGCGGTAGGCAGCACACCAACATCGCTCGGACCGTGGACCCATAGCGAGCATCGGCGCACGCCACCGGCTGTCACGTGGAGGCCTCACCCGTGGGAAAGGCGAGCCGCGTTCCGTTCTCGGAGCGTGGCGGCAGATTGCGGGGCGTGCTGGATCTGGCCGCTGGCCGCTACCCCTCCTTTCTCTTCGGCGGCTCGACGGGTCGGCTGCTCCCGGTGTTTCACCTTCACGAGGTGAGCAGAGCCGTCCTCGAGCCCCGCCTGCAGTTTCTCGCCGAGAACGGCTACCGCACTGTCACCACCGACGCCATCGCCAGGCTGGTTCGCGACGGCAAGCATCCCGGACCATTTACGGTGGCCCTGTGCTTCGACGATGCTCTGGCCAGCCTGTGGACCGTCGCTATGCCAATGTTGCGGAAGTACAACTTCTCCGCGATCGCCTACGCGATTCCTGGTCGCATCGTGGACGCGGACACCACGCGGCCCACGCTGGATGACGGCGGGTCGACGGCGGAGCACGCGGATCTGAGCGATCGACCTTTCGTCACCTGGCCCGAGCTGTGTGCGCTACAGGCCGATGGACGGGTAGATGTCCAGAATCACACGTACTCTCACGCCAGTGTGTTCTGCGCCGACCGGGTGACCGGCTTCGTCGCTCCCGGGTTCGAAGCGACGCATCTACTGGATCGCCCGCAGGTCTCACAGGGTGGCGAGCCGGCCTTTCTGCAGCCGGACGACCTTGGTGCTCCGCTTTATCCCCAGCGCTCGCGCATGAGCGACGCGCTCCGATATGTCGAGGATGCGGACACGCGCGATCGCTGTCTCGCCCGGGTGAGAGAAGGGGGAGGCCTCGTCTTCTTCGCTCAGCCGGAATGGCAGCGAATATTAGGGGCAATCGCCGACGCGGGATCGGGTGTGTTCGAGTCGGACGAGACGCGGCAACGGGCCGTCCGGCTGGAGATCGATTGTGCGCGCGCGATTCTGGAGGACCGTCTACGAGCTCCGGTTCGTCACCTGTGTTTCCCCTGGGGGGTCGGCGGCCGCCTCGCGCGCGAGGCCGCGCGACATCTCGGCATCGAGACGGCGTTTTCCGAACGATTGTTCGGTCTCCGTGCCGTCCGGGCCGGTGACGACCGATATCGGCTCATGCGCCTGAGCGGCAAGTGGATTACCCGGCTGCCGAGGCGCCGGTCACCGCACGTGGTGGGCAGCGCTACCCTTAGGGACGTTTCAACGACCGGTACAAATGGACCCTCTTGACGACTTCCCCGACGACGTCTCGGTCGTCGTTGTCGCCCATGACGCGAAGCTAACGCTGTGGCCAACGATCGAGTCTGTGCTCGCCATGGGGTGTGCCCCACGACTAATCACCATCGTCGACGTGGCAGGCACTGACGGCTCCGTCGAGGAGGTGGCCCGGCGGCTTCCGGAAATGTGCCTCCGGCGAATGGAGGTCAATCGGGGTCCGAACCCGGCTCGAAATATCGCCCTCCGCGAGGGACCCACACCGTATGTGTTTCTCATGGACGCCGATGTGATCGTCGAGCCGCAGACCGTGCAGCGTCTGCGCGCGGTCGTGGACGCGGACCCCGCCATCGCCGTTGGCAGCCCCGTGGTCGTACATCGTGACAGTCCGAACCTGATTCAGTACGCAGATACGGGGTTCCATTTCATGTGCGAAGCGGTCAATCCGTATCTGGATCGTCCACTGGCCGAGCGAGGAGACTCCCCGAAGGACATCGGCACGGCGTCGGCTTCCGCGTTGCTCATCGAACGAGATGCCGCCATCGACGTCGGGCTGTTCGACGAACGCTACTTCATGGGCAAAGACGACGGTGACTTCACTCACCGAATCGTGATCGCGGGCTACCGGATTGTGGAGCTGCCGCAGGCCCGGGTTCACCACCACAGCCGGCGGCGTGGCGGCTGGCTCTTCTACTATCAGATTCGGAATCGATGGCATGTAATCCTTAAGGACTATCAGGTGCGCACCATTGTCCTGCTCCTCCCGGTGCTCGTCGTGCACGAGTTGCTGCAGGTGGGCCTGCTGATCGTGAAGGGGCACGGCCTGACCTATATCAAGGCCGTCGGTGGGCTCATAGCCATGCTGCCGAGTTTGCCAGCCGACCGGGCGGCTGTCGCTCGGACGCGTAGGCTGGCCGACCGTGACCTGCTGCGCAGTGATCCAATCGTGGCCCGGGACGATCTGATCCGTCATCCCTTGCTCCGAGCCGGCAAGCGCCTCTACGAACGCGTGCTGGCCAGCTACTGGAAATTGATCCGGCCATTGCTGTCAGCTTCGCTCAGACCGGGCGTGTCATGAGTGCCGCGGCCTCGTCCCCTGATCCCATGCCGGAACCATTTCGCGAGGCACAGGTGCTAGTCACAGGCGCCACCGGGTTCAGCGGCTCCGTCCTCGTCCGTCAGTTAACCGAAGCGGGCGCGCGTATCCGGGCGATCGCCAGGCCCTCGTCACGAATCGATGTGCTCGCCGACCTCGACATCGAGTGGGTCAGAGGCCAGGTTTACGACGCGTCGATCGTGAAGGCGGCGACCGTGGGCGTGCATTACGTCTTTCATTTGGCTGCCGCCTTGCGCGAAGCGCGATCCAACGAGGACAGCTACCGGCGCGTGCACTGCGCCAGCACCAGACTGCTCGCCGAAGCGGCTGCGAGAACACCCGGCTTCAAGCGGTTCGTGCATGTCTCCACTGTTGGCGTCCACGGGCACGTCGCTCAGCCGCCCGCCGACGAAACCGCCCCCTTTCATCCAGACGACGGCTATCAGCGTACCAAAGCAGAGGCCGAGACGTGGTTCCGGGAGTTCGCTTTGACGCAGGGCCTGCCACACGTCGTCATCCGCCCGTGTGCCATCTATGGGCCGGGTGACAGACGATTACTGAAGCTCTTTCGGATGGCGGCGCGGGGATTGGTGCCGGTGCTCGGACACAGCCGCGGGTTGTATCACCTCATCCACGTCGAGGATTTGGCGCGTGTCCTCTTGCGCAGCGCCGTGCACCCTGCCGCGCTGAACGAGGTGTTCATCGCCGGCAGCGACATGGCCGTCACACTCGCCGACATCGTACAGGTGGTCGGACGAACGCTCGGACGCCGGGTCCGGATTGTCCGTCTGCCGGCGTGGCCGTTCTTCGCGCTCGCTGCGGTCTGTGAGACGGTCTGTCGCCCGCTGGGTCTCGAGCCTCCGCTGTATCGACGCCGCGTCGCCTTCTTCACCAAGGACCGCTCCTTCGACACTCGAAAGCTGCGCAACGTGCTCGGCTACGCTCCTCTCTTCGCCGATGAGGAGGGGCTCTCGAGCACCACGCGGTGGTATGTCGAGCGGGGCTGGATTCGCGCCCCCCTGGCCGAGAGCCCATGACCGACACCGCGCCCCCCTACGATATAATGCCACTCGATCGATTCCCGCCAGGCAGGCCGTGACCGCAGCCGCTCTCGACCGCCAGGCCCTCCGCGTACTCGCCATCGCGCCTACCCCTTTCTTTGGCGACCGGGGGTGTCATGTCCGCATTCTCGAAGAGGTCCGCGGTCTCCAGGCCCGTGGGACAGACGTGCTCGTGGTCACCTACCCGACCGGAAACGACGTGCCTGGCGTGCGAACCGCACGGGCACCGAACGTCCCCGGCGTGCGAGCGCGAGCGCTGGGACCGAGCTACGGACGTCTGGTCCTCGATACGTTCTTGCTCGGTAGCACTCTCCGTGCAGCACACCGCTTCCGACCAGACATCGTGCATGCGCACCTGCACGAAGGGATCGCGGTCGGCCTAATCGCCGCCCGGCTGGTCGGCAGCCCACTCGTCGCCGATCTCCAGGGCAGCCTTCGCGGTGAGTTGGTGGACCACCGGTTCCTGAGGAACGGCGGTCTACCCTCCGCACTGGTGGATGGCGTCGAACGCTGGCTGGTGCAACGGGCCGACACCCTCCTAGTCAGCTCGACCACCGGCGCGCGGCTGCTGGTCACGCAGGATGTAGACCCCGCGCGAATCGTATCGCTCCCCGATGGGGTGGACTTGACTCGGTTCCGTCCGATGCCACCGGACCCGGCACAGGTGGACCGGCTCGGCCTCCGCGACAAGCGCGTCGTCGTATTCCTCGGTGTGCTCACGCCGTATCAGGGTGTTGACGCGCTGATCGAGGCGGCGCCGCGGGTAATCGACCAGGTGCCAGACGTGCACTTTCTGATCATGGGCTACCCGCACGAGGAGCACTATCGCCGCATCGTGTCGCAGCGTGGGCTGGAGCGGTATATGACCTTCCCCGGCCGGATTCCGTATGACGACGCGGCGCGGTGGCTTAACCTGGGGACGGTAGCAGTGTCCGCCAAGACCTCGCTGACCGAATCGAATGGCAAGCTGGTGAACTACATGGCGTGTGGGCTCCCCGTCGTGTCCACCGACACTCCGATCAACCGCGAGCTGCTCGGCGAGGCCGGGATCTACGCGGCAGTAGATGATCCCGCCGCGCTGGCCGCGTGCCTGAGCGAGCTGCTGCTAGCGCCCGCCCACGCGAAGGAAGTGGGCGCCCTTCTCCGCCGCCGGGCCGAGCAAAAGTTCAGCTGGCCTCGCCTAACCGAACGCCTCCTGCAGGTATACGAGCACCTGATCGCTGGTGCGACAGTGCCCAGCGCCTAAGCCAACCACCATGCGCAGAGACCTGGGGGCACTAGACCGGGATTTCGATCTCCTCATCATCGGGGGCGGAATTTCCGGGGCCTGTCTGGCGTGTGACGCCGCCCTCCGAGGCCTGTCGGTGGCACTCGTTGAACAGTACGATTTCGGGGCGGCGACATCCGCCGCATCATCCAAGATCCTCCATAACGGGCTCCGGTACCTCCAACAGGGGCAGCTCGGCCGCCTGCGGGAGTCCGCCTTCGAGCGATGCCGGTTTCAGGTCATCGCTCCGCATCTGACGCACTATGTCCCGTTTTTGATTCCGACGTATCGTGGATTTCGTCAGGGCAGCCCGGTACTGCGCACCGCCGTCGCACTCCATACGCTGCTCTGCGCTGGACAGAATCGGGCCATCCGCGACACAGAGAAGCGGGTACCATCGTGGCGTTCGTGTTCGCGCGCCGAGACCCTCGGGCTCGCTCCGGTCCTCGACGATCAGCCGACGCTGACCGGGTCGATCGTGATGCCGGAGTCGCTCATGCACAGCTCCGAGCGGATGACCCTGGCTTTCATAAAGACGGCCACTGCCAACGGCGCGGTCATCGCCAACTATGTGGCCGTCGACGAGCTGCTGACTGCCGGAGGGCGCGCCTTGGGCGTTCGGGCGCATGATCGATTGGGCGGGCGGGACACCCTGGAGGTCCGCGCCCAGCTCATCATTAACGCCGCGGGGCCCTGGCTTCCCGCGCTCAACCAGCGCTTCGAGCTTCCGCGGCTGCATCGCAACGTCACCCGCTTCTCGAAAGGCGTGCACCTCGTTACCCGCGCCGTCACCGATGATGTCGCGCTCGTGCTCCCGACCCGCCAGCCACAACAGACGGTGTTCGACCGCGGTGGCCGGCATCTGTTCGTCATTCCGTGGCGCGGACGATCGCTCATCGGCACGACCAACACGCCGTTCGATGGCACCCCGGACGACACGCGATCTACGCCGCAAGACGTGCAGGGCTTCCTCCGTGACCTGGCGGTCACCCTGCCGCGCGCAGATCTCAGAGAGCGCGACGTCCTGCACTCATTCGCGGGTCTCTATCCCCTGACCGCGAGCACGATCCGACCTGAGACGTACCAGGGAACCGGGGAGTATCAGATCGTCGACCACGGACGGCTTGGTCATCTCGACGGGATAATTTCCGTGCTCGGAGCCAAGTACACGACCGCGCGCCGACTGGCCGAGCTTACAATCGACCTCGTGGTCGCGAAGCTTGGGCTCGACACGCGCCCGTGCCAAACCAGGCGAACGCCGCTCGTCGGAGGCGATATCGAGCATCTGCCGTCATTTCACCGGCAGGCCGCACGACGGCTCGCAGACCGCGTGCCACCAGATGTCGTGCGGTACCTGGTCCAGCACTACGGCAGCGAAATTGATGCGGTTGTCGGCCCGCCGATCGATCCACCACGGCCCGCGGCGCGACTCGCCGCCAATCGAACATCGATCGAGGCGGAGGTCGCGTTCGCCGTCCGCGAGGAGATGGCGGTGCAACTGGACGACCTTATCTTTCGTCGAACCGGTTTGGGCACCATCGGACATCCTGGACGGGCCTGTCTTGATCGCTGCGCCAAGCTCATGGGCGCAGCACTCGGCTGGACGGAGACATACCAGGCAGAGCAGATCGCAAAGACGACCGCCCTCTTCCCCCGAGGTGACATACACGGCGATGAGACGCCCTGAACCCGTCGAGCGGACCGCGCAACTCGGTCCACCCGTCCGCAGCCGAACGACGGGCTGGGACTCGGCCAGCGCGTGGCTATCCAGTCCGGTCGGACGGTCTCTTCCGGGCGCGATCACCCTGACGCTCGTGGTCTGGGCCTGCGGGGGCTCGATCGAGGAACAACGGCAGGAACTCAATGGCGCGGCGCAGGTCGACGGCGCGGCCGAGGCGCCGGACCAGACTGTGATGCCGGCGGTGACGGTCGAGGCGCCGGACCGGTCCGCAATGCCGGCGTCGGCGGCCGACTCCCTGACCGGTGGCCGCACGAAGGTGGTCTGGGTCCAGGACCGGGGTGACGGCACCGACGTCTTTGGAGTCGGCACGCAGCTCGTGCTGATGGGGGTCGACACCGGCGACGATCTGGGTGAGCGCGCGATTCTCGGCACCCCGGGCAGTTACGCGAAGCCCCTCATCACGCCCTCCGGAAACCGCATCGTCTACGGCGACCGCCTGGAGGGAACGGTGATGGTGGTCGACTGGACCGGGAACAACCTGCGGCCTTTGGCTGACGGATTCCCGCTGGCGGTCTGGGTGAGCCCGGACGACGCAACCGAGTGGGTCTATGTCGGGACGGACCCGGACGAGTCCGACCCGGACTCCCATCGGCGAGTCTACCGCTATCGGATTGACCGGCCTGAGGACGCCGAGCTGGTCTGGGACGAGCGCCCGATCACCAGCGACGGATTTCAGGTCTCCAGGGACGGGCTGGTGGCGGCCGCGCTGGCGCCCTGGCCGAACGCCGGAGTCCTCGGGCTCCCGAATGGCGAGTGGCGGTCGTTGGGAAACGGCTGCTGGACGGCGCTGGCACGAGACGACAGCCATTTGTTCTGGTACTTCGACGGCCAGCACCGGAACTTAACGATCGTCGACACGGATGCGGAGGAGGACCGGCGCTGGACGGTGAACATCAACGGCGCACCGGGTATCGACGGGTTCGAGGTGTATCACCCGCGGTGGAGCAATCACCCGCGATTTCTCACGATGACCGGCCCCTATACGGTGGGCGGCGGCGACAATAAAATCTACGGCGGCGGAAATGGGGTAGAGATTCACATCGGCCGGTTCTCGGCGGACTACACACGGGTCGAAGCCTGGAATCAGATCACCGCGAACGACGCACCCGATTTTTTTCCGGACGTCTGGGTCGACCTGACTGCACGTGTGCCCGCGTCGACCCCAGGCGAGGCCATCGCCGGCCAGGGACGGCGGCTGGAAGCGGCCTCACCGATCGTCGTCGACGCGAGTGTGACCGCCGAGGTTACAGTGCCGACACCGAGCGACATCGCGCCGTATCGCAACGGGTTGCTGGTGCTGGAGTACGCAGTGCTCGATGTCATCTCTGGGCGCTACGACGACACGACGCTGCTTGCGGCGCACTGGATCATCCGTGACGCCACCCTGCTCGAGACCGCCGTGCGCCCAGCCGGCAGCGTAGTCCGCCTGACGCTCGAACCGTACGCCGCGCACCCCGAGCTCGAAGGTGAGCGGCTCGTCATGGACAACGATCGGTTCGACCTACCGCTCTTCTACGACCTCGCCCCTGGCCCATGACCGAAGTCCCACGGCCCTTCTGGCCCCGACTTCAAGCCCCCCGGCCCGCGGGTCCTGCCTTCCCTCCCCGTCCGCGGTCCCCAGTCCCCGTCGCCCGCTGACCATGGTCTTCAGCTCTCACCTCTTCGTCTTCTATTTCCTGCCGGTCACGCTGCTTCTCTATTACGCCATGCCGTGGCGCGGCCGACATCTCGTACTGACCCTGCTGAGCTACCTGTTCTACGGTTGGGCAAATCCGCTGTTCGTCGTGCTGCTCCTGTTCTCAACGGTGGTGGACTACGCGTGTGGTCTGGCACTGGTCGGCAGCGGACCGGTCTGGCTCGCCAGGCTGACCGGGGCCAGCGGCGCCGCCGAGCGGTGGTCGCAGACCCTGGAGCCGCTCACACCGGACACGACACGTACCAGGCGGCAACGCGCTGCCCTCTCGGTCTCCATCTGCACGAATCTCGCGTTACTCGGCTTCTTCAAATACTTCAACTTCGGCGTCGAGAGCTACGATGCCCTTCTCACCACGCTCGGACTCGATGCGCTGCGGCTCGAGCTCGCGTTCCGGGTCACGCTACCACTCGGTATCAGCTTCTATACGTTCCAGTCGATGAGTTACACCATCGACGTGTTCCGAGGTCATGGCCGCCCGGTGCGCCGCTTTATCGATTTCGCGTGCTACGTCTCGATGTTCCCGCAACTCGTGGCGGGACCGATTATCCGGTTCTCAGAAGTAGCCGGCCAGCTACAGCACCGAACCTGCACGCTCACGAAGTTCGCACGCGGCGTCGCGTTCCTCAGCATCGGCCTGGCCAAGAAGATTGTACTGGCCAACCCCTGTGGTCAGGTGGCCGACCTGGCATTCAACGCCGGGTCCCTCGGTGCCCTCGACGCTTGGTACGGCGTCACGGCGTACGCGTTTCAGATCTACTTCGACTTCAGCGCCTACTCGGACATGGCGATCGGACTCGGGTTGATGCTCGGCTTCGTCTTCCCCAAGAACTTCGACTCCCCCTACAAGTCCGCCTCGATTACCGAATTCTGGCGCCGGTGGCACATCTCACTCTCGTCCTGGCTGCGGGACTATCTGTACGTCCCGCTGGGCGGTAGCCGTCTGGGTACACGCCGCACCTACGCCAACCTGCTGCTCGTGATGCTGCTCGGTGGGCTCTGGCATGGCGCCGCCTGGAACTTCGTCGCCTGGGGCGGCCTACACGGCGCCATGCTCGCGCTCGAGCGAACACGCGGCAAGACCGCGCTCTACAACCGTCTACCCAGACCGCTACGGATCGCGGCCACGTTCGCGATCGTGTCGATCGGCTGGGTGTTCTTCCGCGCGGCGGATCTGGGCGAGGCGGCGCGGTATCTGCAGGCGATGCTGGGTCTCCACGCTATCGAGCCATCCCGTGCGGTCCTGGCCGGCGTGCTGTATCAACCGTATCTGGCCGGCACGGTCGTGGCGGCGATTCTCGTGACCTGGACCTGCCCGCAAACGTGGGACTGGACGCGGCGGTTGACACTACCCAAAGCCGGGTTAACCGTCGGGGCACTCCTGGTCGCCCTCAGCCTGCTCTCAACCCAGGCCTACAACCCGTTCATCTATTTCATTTTCTGACCTGGAGCTGCAGACCGATGATGACAAAGCCGCTCATGGAGCCCTCGAGCCACCCATGACCGTCGAAGCCATCCACGCTGCCCGCGTCGCAAGCGCCGAGGCCGAGGTCGGGCAGACCACGATCAGCCGCGGGGTGGCGCTGACCCTCACGGTGCTCTTCGTCGCGGTGAGCGCCGCGGTGCCGATCACCCAGGCCTGGGTCGACCCCGAAGTACTGCGGCTCGCGCCTGGCGCCGCCGGAGTTTCTCCAGATCTAGACGGACCCTCGCTGCTCAGCCGCGTCATGCGCGGGAACCGCCAGGCCCTCACGGCGATTCAACGGTTCGCCGACGGGCTGGACAACACGTCGCTGCTCGCCCGACAACTGCGGCCCGCAGTCCAGCGACTACTTTCGCGAAGCCTCGGCACCGGTAACGAGCGGATTTACATCGGGCGGGACGACTGGCTCTACTACGCCGAGGACGTGCGGCACGTGACCGGCCGGGGCTTTCTCGATGAGGGTCAGCTTGCGAGACGCGCGGCCTCGGGCAACAGTCTCGCCGACACACCTGCTCCCGACCCGCGGCCGGCGCTGCTCACATTCAACGCGGCGCTGGCTCGCCGCGGTATTACCCTCGTCCTGTTGCCAACCCCAGTAAAGCCGAGCATCCATCCGGAGCACCTCGGTCTCAAGACGTCAGCCGCGCCGGTGAGGAACGCCTCCTTTACTCAGTTCGCCGAGGAGCTGCGCGGAGCTGGGGTGCTACTGTTCGATCCCGCACCGGTACTAGCCGGCCTTGTCGAAACTGGCGACCCGGCGTATCTGGCCCGCGACACCCACTGGCGTCCGGAGGCGGTCCAGGCGGTCGCGCGCGAGCTGGCTCGGTTCCTCCAACGGGAGACCTCGCTGCCGAATCGGGAACCAGTCTCGTATCGAACCCGCTCGGCGCGGGTCCGGAACCAGGGTGACAGCATGGTGCTGCTCGACCTCCCGGCCAATCAGCAACGATATCCGAACGAAGACGTGGAGTTGCGGCAACCCCTGACACCGAACGGACAGCCGTGGCGACCGGACCCGAGCGCCGCGGTACTGCTCCTCGGGGACAGTTTCACCAACATCTACTCCCTCCCGGCCATGGGCTGGGGCGCAGGGGCCGGGCTTGCTGAACAACTCAGTCTCTCCCTGGACCGCCCGCTCGACCGACTCGTGCAGAACGACAACGGCGCGTTCGCCACCCGTGAAGCCCTAGCACGCGAGCTGGCCAGCGGCCGTGATCGACTCGCCGGCAAGCACGTCGTCATCTATCAGTTCGCCACCCGCGAGCTGACGTTCGGCGACTGGCGCCTGGTCGATCTCGACATGCAGCGAATGACCGTAGCGCAGACGGTGCTGACCCCTGAGCCGGGTCAGGTATTGACCGTCCAGGGCCGCGTTCGTCAAGTGACGCCCGCGCCACGGCCTGGCACTGTGCCCTACCGCAACCACATCATCGCGGTCGACCTCGCCGACATCGACACGGGCGGCACGGTGGGCGATGGCTCCGAAGCGCTCGTCTATTTGTCGAGCATGGAGGACAATGTCCAGACGGCGGCCGCCAGTCTCGTCGTCGGCCAGACCATCGCGCTCACGCTCCGTCCATGGGCCGAGGTCGCACCCGATCTAGACGGCATCAACCGAGCCGAGCTCATCGTGGGAAACGTGGTGTTTGCCGAGCCCTGGTGGGGAGCGCTGGCGACACCGCGCCTCGAACCGCCTTGACGATGGTCGTCGCCGCATCGAGCGCAGACGCTTGTTTCACAGCCCCGCCACACGTGGGGGTAGACATGTCGGGTGAACAGGACTTGTCCAAACGTTCCGACGTCACCTTTGGGAAATCTCCAGCCACGCCATGAGACATAGGCCACGCGCGGCGGCGGCCGCCCTGGCGGCATCCATCTCGATCAACGGATGCGTTGACCCGAACATCGACCAGCTGATTGAGTCGTTCCAGGGCGAGCTCGGTCGACTGGCGCGCGAGGCCGCAGCCGCCGAGCGCATCGCGGTGCCCGGGATCGACGGTTGGATCTTCTTTGGCCCGGAGCTGCGGCACCTGAGTGTTGGGCGCTTCTGGGGCCCTGACGCGGCAGGGATCTCCCGATCACCACGTGCCGAGGACGCCGACCCGCTGCCGGCTATCCTGGACTTCAAGCGCCAGCTCGACGACATCGGGGTCGAGCTTTTGCTCGTGCCGGTACCGCCCAAGGCGGCGGTTTTCCCTGAGAAGGTCTCCGACGCGCTCAGCGTCCCGATCCCGGTGCCGCGACTCGACCCAGCACATCGGCAGTTCTACGAGCGGCTCCGGACGGACGGGGTGGACGTACTCGATCTGACGGACCTCTTCATCGCAGAACGGTTTCACCCGGAAGGACCGCTCTACTGCCGCACCGACACGCACTGGTCCGGGAGCGGCTGCACCATCGCCGCGGCGGCGATCGCCAATGTCATCCGAGTCAGGCCCTGGTACGACGCACTCGATACTCAGCCGTACGCCGCCGCCTGGTACAGCATCTCCGTCACCGGTGACCTGACGCGCGAAGGCGGAATCCCCGGTCCACGGGAAGAGCTGCGGCTCCGTGGTGTCGTCACCCGCACGCGGCGGGAGCGCACGCCGGTTTCGCCAAACCCGGACAGCCCGATCGTGCTGCTCGGCGACAGCCACAACCTGGTGTTCCATGCCGGTGGCGACATGCATACCACGGGCGCCGGGCTCCCAGACCAGCTCGCCTTCGAGCTCGGGCTGGCGCTCGATCTCGTTGCGGTCAGAGGATCGGGCGCAACTCCGGCCCGTCTAAACCTCCTGCGTCGGGCGCAGACCGATCCTACGTACTGGGGGCGAAAACGGCTCGTTATCTGGTGTTTCGCGGCGCGCGAGCTTACCGAGAGCGACGGCTGGCGTCTGGCACCGATCGCCCCGCCATGAGCAGGGTCTCCCTCCCCCCTCGTGTCGTTGGAGCCTTCGAGCGCGACCACGACCGGCGCGTGTCGGCGCCGCTCGTAGCGCGGCTGGACCAGTGCCCGGCATCACAGTGCGGCGACCAGCAGGAACGGCCGGAAGGCGATGAGACGGCGTACTGCGTCCAGCTACTGGCACAGCGGGCCGGTGGGTTAGGAGCGTCCGAGGCTCGGAGGCACCGGCCCATCCTGCCCGGTCCGGCGGTCCCGGATCACCTTTGCCGGGACGCCGGCAGCAACCTGAAACGGCGGGATCTCACCGCGAACGACCGCGCCCGCTCCGATGATGGCGTCACGACCGACGCGGGCACCGTCGGCAACAACGACATGTGCGCCAAGCCAGACATTGTCATCGACCTCGATCCCCCTGGCGACACGTCCCTGGTCGAGCACCGGTACGTCGACACGGTCATGGAGATGGTCGCCGCCGACCAGGTAGGTGTACGCGGCCACGAGCGTGTTCTTGCCGAGGCGGACGTGGCCGCCCGAGAAGATCTCGCAGTTGAAACCAATGTTGGCACGGTCGTCGATCTCGATGTCGCCGTTCTTGCAGCTGAGAATCGTGTTCCGACCGATGAGGACACCTTTGCCGATGCTGATCCCCCGGTTGTCGGCACCCTTGGCATCGAGGCAGCAGTTGTCGTCGATGACAACGTTGTCGCCGATACGGATCTTGTGGGGGTGCCGGAGCAACACGTTGTGGCCAAAGACCACGTTCTGCCCCACCTGCCCCAACAGCCAGGGATACAGCTTGGACCGGAGGAAGAGCCCAAGCGCGCCAGGGAACGACGCGCACAGCGTCATGATCGCCTCGTAACGGATCAACGGCCAGAGCCCGCGTTGTCCGACGACGAGCGTGGCATAACGCTGCGCCTGCGTCCGCCCAGGCGTGAACAACTCTTCCTGGATGGCGATGATCCGCTGGCCGCGCTCGCCTGAGGCGTTGTCGTCCGGCGGAAGGGAGGACTGGGATACCACGAGGGTTGTGGGCGGGTCCCTGGCGCTCACACGCCTGGACGCAGTATACCATGCCCCGTGATATCCTCCCCCGTTGCTTCGAGATCGAGTCCCTCGAGCCGGCCGCCGCAAACGGCGACAGCCTGCGGGCAATCCGGGGGATTCCGCGGATAATGAATCGGAATATTTGCGTAACCTGAACGTAGCACCGGTGTTCGTCACCGTGGTTGCGAACACCAGTACTGCGCAGCCAAAACCCATCGTCCTCTCACTCTCGCCCAAAGCCTGGCCATGATCGCGTCAGAAATGCAACTGGGTGAAGAAGTCGAGATCCGGCATCCCCACCGCGGCAACTTCTACGGCCGTGACGTCGTCACCACCACGGAAATTGGCACCTTCGTCGAAATCCAACTAGACCTGACCGAGGTCAGCGCGTGATCCCCCTTGTCGACCTGCAAGCTCAGTACGCGTCGATCAAGAACGAAATCGACGCAGCAGTCCTGGGCGTGCTCTCCAGTGGCCAGTTTGCTCTTGGGCCGGAGGTGGCCGCCTTCGAACAAGAATTCGCGGCCTATTGCGGTGCCGACCATGGCATCGGGGTTAACTCGGGCACCAGCGCCTTGCACCTAGCGCTGCTCGCCGCAGGTGTCGGCCCGGGTGACGAAGTGATCACCGTGCCGTTCACCTTCGTCGCCACGGTCGCGGCCATCCGGTATACCGGTGCCACGCCGGTGTTCGTCGACATCGACCCGCAGACCTGTACCATTGATGTCGACCAGGTGGCCGGCGCCATTACCCCGCGCACGACGGCGGTCGTTCCGGTTCACTTGTACGGTCAGCCGGCGGACATGGACCCACTGCTCACGCTAGCCAGCCGCCACCACCTGACGGTGGTCGAGGACGCGGCGCAGGCGCACGGCGCCGAGTACCGCGGCCGCCGGGTGGGCAGTCTCGGTGACCTGGGGTGCTTCAGCTTCTATCCAGGGAAGAACCTCGGCGCCTGCGGCGAAGGAGGCATCGTCGTGACCAACGACGAGACCCATGCTCGAGCGATTCGTTCGCTCCGAAGCTGGGGCGAGAACTGCCGTCACCATCATGCCCGATCCGGATTTAACTACCGTATGGACGGCATCCAGGGCGCGATCCTGCGGGTAAAGCTCCGTCATCTTCCGGCATGGACCAGCGCCCGGCGGCGGATTGCCGCGACCTACGATGAGCTACTGGCCGGCACCGGCGTCACGACACCCGCGGTAGTGCCGTACGCCGGTCATGTGTATCACCTCTACGCGGTGCGGACCACGCGCCGCGACCGCCTGCATCAGGCCCTCGACGCCGAAGGTATCCAGACCGGCCTCCACTATCCGGTACCGATCCACCTACAACCGGCGCACGCCGACCTCGGAGGCCGGGTGGGCGACCACCCGCGCGCCGAGGCGGCCGCCAGCGCCATGCTCACCCTACCGACCTACCCGGAACTACCGGTGGAGGTACCAGCCCGCGTGGCCGACGTCGTTCGCCGAACGCTGCCGACCTGATCCGACCGACCGTGCCGACCGTAAAACTCGAACAGCTCGCCATCGGCTCCTAGTCCAGAACGACCGACATTTCACAGCCCAGCAGCCGGGTGTCGGTCGACTCAGGCTCGACCTCGGCTGGTACAAATCCGCCCTCCGGCGCACACCAGCCAAGCCAACGGCGCGACGAGCACGATGCGTCCCGGCGCGCCGTCCCACCAGGACACGGTGTATTGGAAGGCGGGGACCAGCCAGGCGGCGGCAACGACCCCCAGTCCGGCCAGGACCAGCACCGTTCGCTCACGCCGGTCGGAATGAGTAGCGAAGGTCATGGCGACAGGTCTGGCAGACCGCCGGCGAAGCTCCTCTTCGCTAGCAGTCTTTTCTCACAGCCCCGCTACACCGCGATGGCCAGCCATCTCCCCGTTTCACAAATCCTTGGTTCACACGTCACAATCGTGTCCAATGGAGATGTTTACGCGCGAGGCACTGGCATCACGGTCGACTCGTCGACCGGCGTGTCGAGCAGTTCACGGATGTGGTAAGTGGGCTTGCCCTGCGACTCATGGTAGGTCCGTGCCTGCATCTCGGCCAGCAGCCCAAGCGTCACCAGCTGAATGCCCGTGAACAGCAACAAGATGCCGAGCAGCAACATCGGGCGGTCACCGATGGCCTGCCCGCCGAACATCCTGACAAAGCCCAGCCAGCCCGTAATCGCTGTGCCGGCGGCCCCCATCAGCAGCCCGATCAACCCGAAGATCTGTAGGGGCCTGGTCGAGTAGCTCAGCAGGAACTTCACGGTAGCGAGGTCGAGGATCACACGCACCGTGCGGGAAATACCGTACTTCGACCGCCCATGACGGCGCGGCCGGTGGTTGACGACGACCTCCGCGATCTGGACACCCTGTTCACTCGCGATCGCGGGAATAAACCGGTGCATCTCGCCATACAGGCGGAGCGACCTGACAACCTCGGCGCGGAAGATCTTCAACGAGCACCCGTAGTCATGGAGCCGCACACCAGTGGCGCGCGAGATCAGCGCGTTGGCGATGACCGATGGCAATCGGCGGGACATCCAAGGATCCTTACGGGCCTTTCGCCACCCGCACACGATGTCATACCCCTCTTCGAGCTTGTCGACCAAGCGGGGAAGGTCCCGCAGGTCGTTTTGCAGATCCCCATCTGCGGTCGCGATGATCCGTCCGCGCGCCCGCGCGAACCCGGCGGTTAACGCCGCCGTCTGGCCAAAGTTACGCCGCAGCCGGATCACTCGAAGTCGCGGGTCCGCCGCGTGCAGCCGCGATAGGATATCGAACGTCCCGTCAGTACTGCCGTCGTCGACGAGGAGGACTTCGAACGTGCGGCCCCAGGCCTCGAGTGTCTCGGTCAGCTCGCGACACAGCGCCTCGACGTTGGGAGCTTCGTCCAGGAGGGGGATGACGACGGACAGCTCAGGACCCATTGGACAAGTCCGCGCATTATAGGTGTAGCCACACGACAACGTCAACCGAACTCATTGTATTGATGTAGGTTACACGTCCGAAGCCGAACCGGTGGCCGACCGCCAGCGGCGATGGCGCCTCAAGACTACGGAGACGCCGACACCGACCAGCGTGCACACCACCAGCACCAGCGCCACCTGCGGCCCGTTCGCGCGCAGGATCGCGATCGTCTGGTCCCCGTAACGCACTGCCAGGGCGGCTTCGCCGAAATAGCGCATCCCGCGCCCGACCGCAACAGCTCCAACAAAGCTGAGCACCCGGACCCTGGCGACCCCCGAGATCAGGACGAACAGCTTGAACGGCATCGGTGGCGGTAGTAGCGCGGGCACGATGATCGCCAGCACCCCGAACCGGTGGAACAGCGCCAGTGCCCGCTCAACCCGTGGCCCGGTGAATCGTTTGCGCACTAGCGCCTCGCCGCCCTTCCGCCCAACCCCGTGGAGCACCAGACATCCGGCGATCGACCCCAGAGTGGCCATTGACGCGTAGTACGTCATCAACGCCTTGTTCCTGGTGACCATCAGCACGACGAGGATGTCGTTGATTTCTGGCAGCGAGAGAAACGACGAATCGAGGAAGGCGACCACGAACAGCCCGCTCCCCCCTAACGAAGAGGCGACCATCTCCACCCAATTGACAACACTACTCATGGAGAGACCCGCCAAAACTCGAGTTGTTGCGTGCGTGGCGAGCGAACGTCTGAGCGCGGCCGGTATAGCGGAAGCGTGGGTGAGATATGGTGCGACCTCTTCGTTCTGGACCCATGGGTCGGCCCCGGTGCGCACGCGCATACCCGCGAGGGTGCGGCGCGGGACGGCGGGCGACCGAGACGGGGTGTGGGGCGGAGCCCGCCTGACACTAGAACCGCACGTTGAAAGTAAACGAGGTCGTCACCCCCCGCAGGTCGATCCGTTCGTCGAGAAACCCCTGGTCGATACCTACGATTCCCTGGACGTCCTGATATCGAACCTCGCCACCAACCGCGAAACGGGATCCGGCTAGCACCCGCAGACCGGCCAGATAGACTCCTCCGACATCGTTGCCCGTCGCCACAAACCGGTCGCGGACGATATCGAACGTGTTGAAGTCGACGAACTCGCCGACCTCGCTGTAGCGCCAGTTAAAGAACCCGACACCGACGCCCGCGTAGGGCTGAATCCCGGCCCGTAATCCGAACGGGAAAAACCTGGCCATCGTCGTAATCGGTGCCACACGCAGCCTGAAGTCCTGGGTAATCTCAGTGTTGTCCACGTTGATGTAGTCGTCGTACACGCTCAGGACGGTCTGCTGGTATAACCCTACGCCGAACCCCACCTCCACATAGTCACCGAACCCGATGAGCCACTCGGCGCCGATGCTCGAATTGTTGAACTCGTCCAGCCCGAATGCGAACAGCCCGAGGTTGGTGGCGATCACATCGTCTACAATCCGGGTGTCCTCGCCGCGGACCACGAAGTGGCCGAGATTTAGACTCAACGAGCTCTCCTGCGCCCAGGCTGGTGTTCCGAGCCACAACCACGAGGTGGTAACCATGACGATCGTACGAACAGACCTCCTCGACATCGCATGTCTCCTTGGCGGGATGGTCCCCGCCGGCCGTGCGACCAGGCACCGGGGTCGACACGAGCAACACTGGCAACCACTTTTGGAAAAAGCAGGAATGATGCCAAGTGGATGGAATTTATAAGTTCTTCTAAATATAAGACTTAGATCTGTTTGAGTGGGAGATCTGTGTCCAGGCTGGATCTCAGGTCGTCCGGTTTTGAGCACGTTCGTTGGTGTTGATCACCTCGATTATCTGGTCGTGAATTTTCCCGTTCGTCGCGACAATCTGTCCGCACTGCGTGTCGAAGGTCGTGCCGTCGAATCGTGATACTCGTCCGCCCGCTTCCTCAACTATGAGACTGCCGGCCGACAGGTCCCACGGACGTAGCCCCTGCTCCCAGAACCCGTCGAGCCGGCTGGCAGCCACGTAGCAGAGGTCAAGGGCGGCGGACCCGAGCCGCCGCACGGCGCGCGCCCGCGCCACAAACTCGCCGAACAGTGAGATTGCCTCGTCGACGTGCTCGTGGACGTCGTACGGAAATCCTGTACACAGCATGGAGTCCAGCAGCGTGTCGGCACCGGAGACCCCGAGCGGCCTGCCGTTCAACCAGGCACCGGCACCGCGTTCCGCTGTGAACAGCTCACGGCGTGTCGGGTCGAATACCGCGGCCACCTCCGGTCGCCCATCCACCTCGAGCGCCAGGCAGGAACAGAACGTCGGCAACCCGTGCACGTAGTTCACCGTGCCATCGACCGGATCGAACACCCACCGATGAGGGGTGCCTGGGGACGCGACCTCGTTCTCCAGCTCTTCGGCCAGCACCTTGTGGTCCGGAAACCGCCTGGCAATAATGTCACGGCACATCCGCTCCACCTCCAAGTCGACCTTGGTGACGAGGTCGATCGCCCCCTTCTTGTCGATCTCGAGCTCGCCGCCTTGGTGGCGAATCTGGATCTCGCCAGCACGCAGCACCACATCGATTGCGGTGGCCAGCCATACAGGAGGATGAAACATGGGCGCCGGGGTCGGCAATCTCCCGAACGCTCGAGCGCGTGCTCAGGCGTCAGGATGCGATTCGTCAGGATCCGGCCACGTCGAGAGTCTTGACCATCACCACCTCCATGCTGCCCTCGGGCACGCACAGGAGGCGCAGATCGTCCATAAAACTGCGCATAAAGAAAACACCGCGTCCGCTCGTCTTTAGCAGGTTCTCGGGGGCTAGCGGATCCGCGACATCAACCGGGTCGAACCCTTGGCCCTGATCGATGACGCGCACCGTCAATCGAGTCGGTTCGCCGGCCGGCGTCATCGAAACCGGCCAGCCGCCCCATACTCCTCGCCGACGGCATGGACGAAACCCAGCATGTCGACGTGGCTCCGGAACTCGAGATGCACGACGCTATCGGTGGCCATCCCGCTGGTGTTCCGCGTCATAAAGTGCTCGCCCAGATTCCGGGGTCGAACTTAAACCGTATTCCGGCTACGGTCCGGCGCGACGAGGGATTCAGACACTTGCGCGCGAGATCGAGTGCCGCCGGTATGATCCCTCGTCGCGTCAGGTCAGCCAGGGGCAGCGCGACGGCAACTGTATCGAGCCAGGTGGGAGACACACGACACTTTTAAACATACTGTCCGAACCGGCGATGGTGCAAGCGCCCATTTGGCGCGACGGGCCTTTACCCCGCTCGTCGCCCGCACGCCACAGACGTCCCGTCCGTCCAGCGTGATCGGTTTCCCATGAGGGCCTGCTATAGTGCCTGTATGGCGTCGGTCGTCGTTCGCCCGGTCGCCCGTGTGCACGGCCGCATCACGATTCCTGGCGACAAGTCCATCTCACACCGGTACGCCATCCTGGCAGCGCTGGCCGACGGATCCTCGACGATCTCACGCTACGCTCCTGGGGTCGACTGCGCGGCCACACTCTCCTGTCTCGCAGCGCTGGGAGTCAGGATCAACGGCCCGGGTAACGCCAGGGACGAGGATCCGGATCACCGCATCGTGACGATCCAGGGATGCGGCGTCGGCAAGCTGGTGACGCCGGCCAAGATACTGGATGCAGGCAACTCGGGCACCACGCTCAGGCTCCTATCTGGTGTGCTCGCCGGTCAGCCGTTCGACACCGTGATCACGGGAGATCGGTCCCTTTGCCGACGGCCAATGCGGAGGATCATCGAACCCCTGTCGCGTATGGGCGCGCGCATGAGCGGGGAGGACGACCGTCCCCCTATCACCATCCGGGGCGCACCGCTCTGTGGGATCGACTTCACGACCCCCGTGGCGAGCGCCCAGGTCAAGAGCGCAGTACTGCTGGCTGGGCTCCACGCTACGGGCAAGACTACCGTCCGTGAACGGCACGCCACGCGTGACCACACCGAGCGGGCACTTGTGGTGTTCGGCGTCGAGCTGGACCGTCACGATGGCGCGACCACGGTGTGTGGCGGTCAGCGGCTGCATGGCGCCACGCTCTCGGTGCCGGGCGACGCCTCGTCGGCTGCGTTCTGGGCAGTCGCCGCCGCCGCGCTGCCGCACTCCGAAATCACGCTCAGGGATGTCGGTCTCAACCCGACCCGCATCGGGTTTCTGGCGCTCCTCGAGCGTGTCGGCGCTGATGTTCAGATGTTTGACACGTCACAGACGGGTGGCGAGCCGCGCGGATCCATCCGGATCCGGCACGGCGGGAATGCCCGACTCGATCTCGGCCCAGGCGATGTGCCCGGGGTCATCGACGAGTTGCCGGTATTGGCAGCGCTGGCCACTCACGGCGGTGAGCTGCGAGTGACGGGCGCGGGCGAACTACGACACAAGGAGAGCGACCGGATCGCGGATCTGGCGGCGGGACTGCGCGCGCTGGGCGGACAGATCGAGGAACTGGAGGACGGGTTCCATGTGGTCGGCAACCGCCGACTGCGGGGTGGAACGGCCGACGCCTCGGGCGACCACCGGCTTGCCATGGCGTTTGCCATCGCGGCGCTCGGCGGCGAGCAACCCAGCGAGATCCACAACGCCGAGGTGGTTGACGTCTCCTACCCCGGCTTCTTCAAGACCCTGGCGTCACTCCGCGGCTAGGAGATCCGACCGCGTTCCCGCGGTGGCATAACGGTAACCTGCAATGCGCGCCGACAAAATCTACATCGTGGGCTTCATGGGCGCCGGCAAGAGCACGCTGGCCGAAGCGCTCGCCGCCCGGCTGGACTGGCGGGTGGAGGACATTGACAAGCTAGTGGAGCAGCAGGAGCGGCTGACGGTGGCCGAAGTTTTCGCGTTGCGGGGCGAGCCCCACTTCCGGAGCGTGGAGCGAGCCGTGCTGACCGATCTCTTGCCGGCCCGGCACGTGGTAATCGCCACCGGTGGTGGAACCTACGCCGACCCGAGCAACCGTGCCCTGATCAATCGGGACGGCGTCTCGATCTGGCTTGATGTATCCTTGATGCGGGTCATCGAGCGTCTTCCACCGGACGGTCGACGACCACTGGCGGCGGACCGATCCAGCATGGAGCAGCTGTTCCGCGCACGCCAGTCCGCCTACCGCCACGCTCACGCGAGGCTAGACGCCGAGCGCGCGTCGACTGGTGAACTCGTCGAACGGGCGCTGGATTGGCTCGCGGCGTAGCGACCCGTGGTAACGACCAGAGTCGCGGTGAAACCGGTGCTGCCCGGTTGACAAGGCGCGACTTGAGGTTCGGTAACAAGCACCGAGGAGCTGCGCAGCCGGTGACAGATGAGGCCCCGTGTTCTGATGCGTTTCCTGATCCTAAGCGACATTCACGGTAACATCGACGCCCTCGATGCAGTGTTGGTCCGGGCGCCTCGCGACTCATATGACCACTTGCTCGTGCTCGGCGACCTAGTCGGCTACGGCGCCAACCCGAATGAGGTGGTCGACCGGATCTTCGACCTGAACCCGGACGTGATGATCAGGGGCAACCACGACAAGGTGGCCTCGGGGGTGGAGGGAGCAGACAACTTCAACCGGATCGCGGGCGAGGCGGCGCGGTGGACCCGCAGCGCACTCACGCCAATGAACCTGGAGCGGGTCGCGGCGCTACCGGCAGGGCCGAAGAGCGTAGACCGTGAGATCGAGGTCTGTCACGGGACGCCGTACGACGAGGACGCCTACGTCCTCGACGAGGACGACGCGGCGCGTGCGCTCGAGTCCGCCCATCGCCCGATCTGTTTTTTCGGACACACACACCTACCGGTAGCCTATGTCCAGAAGGACTCGGCCCTGACGACCGTGCACCTGCAACCGGGCAGTCCCGAGACGACCGTGGTAAACATCGTCAAGAAGAACCGGTATCTGATCAACCCTGGCGCGATCGGACAACCGCGCGACACGGACCCCAGAGCCTCCTACGCGACCTACGACTCCAAGAAACAACGCGTCGAGATCAGGCGGGTCCCCTATCGGATCGAACTCGCACAGCAGCGGATCACCGAGGTGGGCTTGCCGGAGAGTCTCGCTTTCCGGCTCGGTCTCGGGCGCTGAGGACGGGACCCCCAGGGAGGCGTCAGGCGCGACTGCCAGACGCCTTCTTGCTGGCTCGCTCCTGCCGCCGACGCAGCTCGGCCGCATACGCGTCTGCCGCCGCGCGTGAGCCTAGAATCCAGCCAACAACCAGCCCGAACAGCAGGATGGCGGGGATGTAGATGAAGTGTCCGGCAGGCATGGATCACGCAGGGGCCAGGGCACAGGCGGCAGGAGCAGCCGGCCGGTCTCCCGCGCCCGCTCTCCTTGGCACGTAGTGTTCGTTGGAGCTCAGGACTGGCCCCGGTCAGCGACGCGCCTGGTGATATCCGCGAGCTCACGCTCGACGGTGCCAAGCCGCCTCCAGATTGTCCAGAGATAGCCGATCGTGATCGCCCAGACCGCAGAGTAGGCGGCGACCAGCAGCGGCGCGGCGGGGAGCTGCTCATCCGCCGGAATTTCATCCATCGGCACGAACCCGTCCTGCGCCGCCTCGGGCGGCTGGGCCGCCAACAACGTGGTCGGAGCCCAGGCGAACGCAGCACAGTAGACGGCCAGCGCCACAGCCATGACCCTCCGACGACCGCGCCGGGCAATACGCCAGACGACTCGGTCCCCCGCAGGCCGCCCCGCCCAGTCCACGGTCTTGATTCGCCCCATACTGGTCCTAGTCCTCCTCAAGTGCCTGATACAACCGTTCGAGCGTAGAGCGCTGCTCTTCCAGACGGCTCCGCGCCGAAAGCAGGGCCAAACAGAGAACGATGAAACCGGTGAACGACCACCACAACGGAAGACCGAAGTCGATTGGTAACGTCGGCACGACCGACGTCCGCGGATGCACCGTTCGCCAGATCTCGGTCGAGATATACAGGAACGGCACGTTCGCCATCGCGAAGATGCCCAGACCCGCCGCGAGCCGGTCCGCGCCAGCGCCCCCATATTGACGCAGCAGGAGATAGGCAACGAGGATCAGCTCGAGGATCACGGCCATTGTCAACCGCGCGTCCCATTGCCACCAGACGCCCCAAGCCTTGACACCCCAAAGCGGCCCGGTGACTAACCCCATCAGCCCGAAGATCGTCGCCAGTTCAGCGGCCGCCACCGCCAGCCGGTCGGCCGTAGGCTTTCGACCGAACAGGTAGATCACGCTGGCGATGCCCAGCACGAAGATGGACAGAAACATCGCCATCCAGGCCGGAAAGTGAAAATAGAAGATCTTCTGTACGAGCCCCATGGTTGACTCGTATGGTGCACGTACGATGATGATCGGCGCCGTCACGAACAGGAGCAGCGATACGGCGGTCAACAACGGAAATAGGCGTCGGTTCATCGACGGGTCCTCGGCGGACGATCAGGCGTCATCGACCGCCCTCATTCTGTCATGACGGGCTCGAATGTCCATAACGCCAACGTCAAGAACACGGCGTCAAAGAACAGTAGGAGGCTGATCCAGAGCCTCGCCATGACCAGGTCCGGCTCCGGCTGGATGAGCGCAGCGGTTCCGCTAACGCCCATGATCAGCACGGGGATGGTCACGGGGTACAACATGACCGGCAGCAGCACTGCCCGGCTCTTCGTGCGGACGAGCATGGCCGAGAACAGGGTGCCGACACTGGCGAACCCGACCGTCCCCAGCGCCAGCAGCGCCAGCAGTAACCCGCTGTGCTGGAACAACGGTGCCCGAAACAGAAACGCCACCATCACAACGACCACCGCTTCCACCACGGCCAGCAGCAGCAGCAACCCCAGTAACTTGCCGACGTAGATCGCCGGACGGTCGACCGGGGCCAGCAGCAGCCCCCGCAAGGCGTCGTGATAGCGCTCCCGCTCGAAGGCGCGGCCAAGCGCCAGCGTGCCAGAGAACGCGATCGTGATCCACAAGATGCCCGCCGCCGCCCCTTCGACCGCCTGCCCCCCACGCACGAAACCGAACGAGAACACGAGTACGCATGACACCGCGAAGAACAGTGTCGTGAAGAGCATCTCCCGGCTCCGCGACTCGACACGGAGGTCCTTGCGCACCACGAGCCAGGCGACGCGCAGAAACTCGCTCATGGCCGTACCACAACACCCGGACCGGCGCCCCGGCCCGCGCCGCGGCGTGCGACCCCGCCATCGGCGAGCCCGATCTGGTAACGCTCGCGCAACGTGCCACCTGGACCCAGCTCGTGCACGCGTCCTCTGCGCAGAATCACGGCACGATCCAGAACCCCGTCGACCACGTCCAGATCGTGTGTCGCAAGCACCACGATCCGCCGCGCGGCCCGCAAGCCCCGCAATCGCGCGACCAGCGTTCCGCACGACGCCTCGTCCAACCCGGTGAACGGCTCGTCGAACAGCACCAGTCGCGGTGAATGCAGAAGGACCCGCTCCAGCGCGAGTCGCTGACGCATGCCTCGTGAAAACCCCTCGACGATATCATCCGCCCGATCCCGCAACCCTGCGTTGGTCAGCGCCTCGAGTGCCCGCTCGGTGGGATGGTCCAGCCCGTACAAGCCCGCAAAGAACTCGAGGTTCTCACGGGCCGACAGCTCGGGGTACAGCTGGAGGTCGTGCGAGAGAAAGCCAAGCCGCGCTCGCAGGGCGGCCCCCGCCTCGCGCGCCGTCCAATCGCCGTAGCGCACCTCACCGGCCGAGGGCTCAGTTATCGTCGCGAGCAGCCCCAGCAGGGTGGACTTACCGGCGCCGTTGGGCCCGAGTAACCCGATGATCTGTCCAGCTGAACAGGTCAGCGACACCCCGGATAGCGCCCGCCGCCGCCCGTAGTATCGGGAGACGTCGGAGACGGTCACCTGCTCGAAGTCGGCTGTCTCGGGATGCGGCACTGGGTTCTGGCGTATCTCTTTCAGCTGACGGCTCCAGCGGCGTTGCTCCTCGGTCGCGCATGCCCAGATGTGCCCCCTCGTTGCGCCTGGTCGGAGTCCGCCGCTTCTCCCACGACGGGTCTCGGTGCAAGGCGGGGCGTCACCCGGTGCTCCTGGTGGCCTCGCGCGAAGTCCTGTCGGCGGCGTCGGCCACCGCTGGTGCCAGCCCTTCGTCCAGGTCCTGGAGCACGCCCTGCAGCTGGCCAATCAACTCGGCACGCCGGGTGCCGTATCGCGTCGCCCCGATCTTGCCCTGACGGTGCTGTCGCTCCACCTTGACGAGCGCGGTGAACAGCTTCTCGCGCGCGATCCGCAACCCGGCCAGCCGCTGCGCTTCCGTGTCGCTGCCGCCCGCCCCGCTCCCCCCCCAGACGCTCACCGCGACGATAAGCCCAGACAGCGACAACGCGATAATGCGTGGCCAGCCGCTGTGATGTGGTAAGCCGCTGAGTTCGAGCACGATCGGCCGTCCGGCCGGCACCGACCCTCCGGCCGCCCACAACAACGCGGACCCGCCCGTGGAGTCGGCCTCCGTCTCTCCTCGTCGATCGATCAGAGGCGACGCCACGTCCATCGCGCCCCACTGCTCGACCAGGACGAGCAGCTGGTCAAAGTCGGACGGAAATGTCTGCGACAGCGCTAGACTACCACCCGCATACGGCAGTATGTACGCCAGCCGGACGGGTGTCACACCAGGCGGGAAGGCGCCGGAGACCCACGCCCGCGGCCCGTCGACGACGGCTCGCGGCGTCGACCCCTCCAGGACAGTCCCGGCCTGCGCCCCGGACGGCAGCGTGAACTCGAACGATGTCTGCGGCTCGATCGGCGTGTCGGCGACATTGAGCACATCCAGGAGGTAATAGACCTCGATATTTTCCTCGCCGAGCTCAATCAGAATCCGCGACTCCTGACCCAACGTCACGCGGCCCGGTCTGGCGACGGAGGCCAGTGTCGGATCGCCACCGCCATCGCCGGCGACACCCACCAGCATGACCGCAACACCACCGCTACCGGGCGTCGTGAACGGCTGCGACTCAAGCGTCTGCCCGTCAAGCACCGTCGTGACGCTAACCCGCGCACCTGGACTAAGACTCGTGAAGATGGCCCGCCCCTCCACGTCGGTCTCCGCCGTCGACAGGCTGTCGCCGGCCAGTAGCTCCACCGGATGCCCCACCACGTTGTTGGCGAAGGTCCCGCGGATGACCCGCACCGTGATCGTCCCGTCCGGCAGGTTGGGGTCTGGACGAGGAATGCCGGACATTTGCCTAGGATCCGGCTGCGCCCCTAGACCGACCGCCGCGATCAGCACGAACGTGCCGCCCGTAACCCCCAACCGGGTCCATCCACGTCGCACGGCGTCAATCATCCTCTCGGGTTCACTCACAGACGTCATAAGCAAGGGGAAGTCGCTTCGTCCGATGCCACTTAAGTGGCTCCCAGCTCGTCTCGCTACAGCGGTTTGCCGCACCCCTTGCAAAAGTGAGCGTCGCGGTCGTTCGCGGTCCGACAACTCCCGCACACGCCTCCGTCATTCACCGCGAGTGACCCGGACGTCTCCGTCGCGGTGCCCAGCCGCCCCTGCAACTCGCGTTCGATGAGCGCGGCATAGTCGACCGATTTCACATCTAGCTGCTTCATCAGCCGGATCGCCCGTAATCGCAGTCGTCTACCCATCTCGTCGAAATCGCCGTCGGACACCTTCCCCATCGCCTGGTCAAATTCGAGCTCCTTGATGGCGCGCAGTACCAGGATTTTCTCGCGCTCCACCGCCGCACGGCTGCGCGAACCGGCCATGACGGTCGCCTCCTTGAACTCCTTACGGGTCAGGGGCGCGATCGCGTTGTAGGTGGTCAACCCGACCAGGCCCGCCGCAACGATGGCCAGTGTCAGCAGGATCGCGCCAACCGGGTCGGAAGGTCTGGCCACCAGGATGGCGATCGTCGCCGCGACGAGCGCGGCCAGGACGAACAGGTGCCAGGGACGAAACGAGGAGCTGTCAGTGGCCCGTGTCATGCGTACAGCTAGGCACAGAGGGCGCACTCGACGGATGCCGCGCGCGCGTCGCTGCAGGCGCGAGGAGGGAACATCCAGACCATATTCAACCGACGAGCAACTTCGCGAAACGGCATGCCTCGTCGACCGAATGCGGCCGCACTCGTGGAACGGGCCACTCAGTCGAGATCCCGGAGCTCATCATCCAGACGGGCCTCGAGCTGCGCATCGCCGTCCGACGGGCTGGTCGTGCGCTCCGGGTCCAGACCAGGCCGCGACCAGCGAATGAGCGTGCTGCCCAACGCGACCGCGGCCGTGGCGGCCAGCAGGTAGGGAAAGAGCCAGGCCAGCCGGTTGAAGCCTTCGTCGAGCGGTGCCGCCAGCGGCTCCTGGCTGCCGTGCTTGTCGATATAGAATCTCAGGACCTCGTCGCGTGTCAGCCCCTCGGCGACCAGGCCCTTGAGCTCCGCGCGCGTCGCGGCAGCGGTCGCGCAGGTGCACTCGGCTAAAATCTTCTTGCCGCACCCCTGGCTGCCGCACATGCAGACGAGCCCCCGGCGTAGCTCGAGCTCTAGCGCGCTCGTTGGCACGCTGGCTTCCTGTCGGGCGCCCTCGAGCGGCTGGGCCGTCGCCCTCACGGGCGCGAGCAGCGACAGCGCGGCCGCCAGCAGCACGGTGGATGTGGTCGCCGCTCCCTGCGGTAGGGCGGCCCCAGCATAGGCGAACGCGCTCTCGGGCAACATGGCGACGCCGGTGCCCAGGGCCAGGACGGTAAACCCAAACCAGATCCAGTTAACGAGAGGAGTCACGGTGACCTGGAAGCTTGCCGCCTGGTCGTCCAACTCGTAACCGGCGAGCACGATGTAGAGATCTTCGGAAACGGTACGCCGGATGGCGACCTCGGTCGTCGGCTCCGTTTCGTGCTTGAAGAAGAACCACCGCGCCGGGTACAGCTGTGCGATCTCCTCGCCGTCCTCCAGCACGGTCATATGGGCCGTGATCATCTGCTTCTGCGAGTCAGAGTTCTCGCTCAGACGATCGTAACGCACCGTGAACTGGCCGATCTCGGTCTCCTGCCCGGGCCGCAGCAGCACCTGCGAATCAAGCGTGTAGCCAGACCCCGCAAACCCGAAAAACATGAGGACAATCCCGACATGGATGATGTAGCCGCCATAGCGGCGACGCGACCGCGCGACCAACCCGACGAGCGCCGTGAAGAGGTCGGTGCCGGTCGCCTCTCGTCTGACCGCGGCGCCGCGCACGAATTCCTGGCTGATGGTGCCGACCACGAACGCGCACAACGCGAAGCACAGCCCGGACACCCAGACCCTGAAACCGACCGCGTACAACCCGGCCGCCGTCGCTACCGCCAGCCCGACCGGCCAGATGAACTGATAGCGCAGGTTCGACACGGTCGAGCGGCGCCAGGCCAGCAACGGGCCAATCCCGGTCAGCGTCAGCAGGATCAATCCGATCGGCAACATCCACTGATGGAAGAACGGCGGTCCGACCGTGAGCCGATTGCCGGTCACCGCTTCGCTCAACGTCGGGAACATCGTGGCGAACAGCACGAAGACGGCGGAAAACAGCAGAATCCAGTTGTTGACCAGGAAGGCTGCCTCACGCGACACCCACGACTCGAGCTCGTTGCGCGCTCGCAGCAACGGCAGCCTGTAGATGACCAGCCCAAAACTGACGGTCAGCAGCGTCACCATGAAACCCGCGAACATCCAAGCCAACGTGACATCCTGTCCGAAGGCGTGCACCGACTGGACGATGCCCGTACGGGTCATGAACGTCCCGAAGATCGTCAGGAAGAACGTCATGATCACGAGCGTCATGTTCCAGACTCGCAGCATGCTCCGCCGTTCCTGCACCATCACGGAATGCAGAAACGCCGTGGCCGTGAACCAGGGTAGCAACCCGGCGTTCTCAACCGGATCCCAGCCCCAGTAGCCGCCCCAGCCCAGCTCCTCGTAGGCCCAGATCATACCGAGCGTCAACCCGAGCGACAGAAACAGCCAGGACATCATGGTCCAGCGCCGCACGGCCCGAAGCCACGAGTCGTCCAGGTGCCCCGTAATCAGAGCGGCCATCGCGAACGCGAACGGGATCGTCATCCCCACGAACCCGGTGTAGAGCGCCGGCGGATGAATCGCCATGTACGGGTTCTGGAGCAACGGGTTGAGCCCTCGTCCGTCCACCGGTATCTGCGTTAGATAGGTGGCGAACGGGTTCTTGTGCATGATCATCACGAACAAAAAGAACATCTGCACGACCGCGATGACCGCGACTACATAAGGGATCAGCTCGCGCTGGCGTTCCCGGTTCGAGCGGACCGCTACGGCGCCGAAAATGGCCAGCAGCGTCACCCAGAACATGATGGATCCGTCGAGCCCGCCCCAGTAGGAAGTCAACTGATAGATCAGCGGTTGGGCCGAGTCCGAGTAGTTGTCGACATAGCGGATGGAATAATCCTCGGTGACGAAGGCATGGATGATCACCGCGGACGCCAGCAGCATGAGCGCCGTGACGGCGTAGAAGGCACCGACTCCGCTCTCGATCAGCCTGGCGGAGCGCCGGCGCGCGCCGACCACAGAGACGGCCGCCGCATAGGTGCACATGACGAACGCCGCCAGGAGAGTGAACGAACCCAGGGGTGCCATTAATCAACCTCGGCTATGTGGCCCGTTTCGCTGGGACGACGATTACAGCTGGATTCGAGCGCGAGGCCTCCAGCTTGACGGCGTTACGCCGCGGTCGAATCCTGCCCATCTGCTCCCTCGTCCATCCCTGACAATGGCCGGGAAGTGCCACCGGCACGGTGCCGGAACACCTACTGGCGAATCTCTAAGCCAGAACACCGGATGGCTCGCCGGCACACTCCCCCTCTCGCCGCCCGTCACGAAGGGTCGAACCGTGCGATCCGGCTGACTAACTGGACGCCGCGGAGCCCAGGGTGGGCTTGGGCTCGTACTTCGATGGACACTTGGCCATCACGCCGTTGGGCACCACAATGAAGCCGTGGGGACCAAGCTGGCCCGTGATCACCACCTCTGAACCGTCCTGAAAGGTGTCGGGCACGATGCCGGTGTACTCCGCGTCGATCACCGCGCCGTTGTTTTCGACCTTGAACCGGTACTCCAGCGTGTCCGGCTTGCGAAACCGTGATCCGGCGACCACATAACCATGAACCTGCAGGTTCTTGCCAAGCCATGCTTCAGGCTCGACCATCACCTCGTCGACGTGCATGTAGTACTCGGTGCCCTCGGCAAGCGTCCCCCAGAGCAGCCCGCCGAACGCCGCGGTCAGGACCAGGGTCGTGACGAGTGTCTTCGCGGTCTTGGCTGACATAAGGACTTAACTCCTTTAGACTTGAATCCCTCCCCCGTCTCGGACACCTGAAGGATACCGTGGTGGGGCCCTCCGGTCAATCCTATCGGCGACATCGGCCTGGGACGTCGTGGCCCGTGCTCGTCGCGGCGGGTACCGATCGCCTGGCGGATGTCGTCTCGACATGTCCCGCTCCGGGTCCCAAGCGCCCGCCACCGGTTTCGCCTGACTGCCCAGGCGCCACCAGGTCGGTGGGCTGGGCCAACCCGCGGCCCTGGATCGCCCGCAGCAACCGGTCGACGAGGGCAATCGGCAACCCGACGACATTGGTGTAGGACCCGTCGATCCGGGTCACAAAGCGCGAAGCGAGCCCCTGGATCGCGTAGGCGCCCGCCTTCCCCCTCGGCTCTCCGGTCCCGACATACCAGGCGATGTCCCCAGCGGTCAGCTCGCGGAACGTGACTCGCGTCGAGGCGATGTCGGACTGCTCTTCGTGCGAGGCAAGCAGCGCGACACCGGTCAGCACCTCGTGGGTCCGGCCAGACAGTCGGCGGAGCACGGCGGCGGTCTCCTCATCGTCGGCCGGTTTCCCCAGCACCCTACCCTCAATCACGACGACCGTGTCAGCGCCGAGCACGACCAACTCCGGGTGGGTCCCCGCCACCCGGGCCGCCTTCTCTAGGGCCAGCCGGCGCACGTGCGGCTCTGGTGCCTCACCATCGCGGATCCGCTCGTCGATGTCAGCCGGCACGACCGAGAACGTGTAGCCGGCACGCGTTAATAGCTCGGCGCGGCGGGACGATCTGGAGGCCAGGATGAAAGGCACGCGCCGGATGATACATTACGGGGGGGGGGCGCACGCAGGAAACGGCACCAGCGCGTTGTCTCGACCGTTGTTCCCGCTTCACGTCCGATCGCGGGTCACCAGTCTCCGATCCCAGGTAATGATCGCGGCACAGCACTGTATGACGCCGGCGTTGCAAGCGCTGTTGCGGGACCAGCCACTATCGAGCGGCAAGGTGTCGCTGGCCTGGAGCGCGGCCGTCGGCCGCACGATCGACCGGGTCACGAGCGTCTCGCTCGACTCGGCCGGCACGCTGACGGTGTCCGCAATCGACCGCCACTGGGCCCGTGAGGTCGGTCGGTCGGCTGCGCTGATCAGGTCGCGGGTGAATCAACTACTGGGCGACGGTGTCGTCACGCGCATCGCGGTCACGACCCGGCCACCGCGCTGAGTGGTGCGCGTCGTGAGTGCGGCCACGCACCGAGACCCCCTGACGGAGACCGCGCCCGGTAGTATTCGACCCCGGTGAACAAGAGCCCGGCGCCGCCCATGTCGGGATGTGTCGGACGCCGAATGCGGTCGTCTCTATGACTCGAGTCAACTAGGAACGGCGCGGGAAAGCGTGCCGGGCGTGGTCCGAGCCGGACGCAGGAGAGGTCATGCGAGAGTCCGTCATCGTCAGCGCCGTGCGCCTCCCGACCGGTAAGTTTCTCGGGGCGCTCAAGAGCCTGCCTGCTCCAGAGCTCGGTGCCAGAGTGGTGCACGCGGTGGTTGCACGAGCCGGTATCGAGCCTGGGCTGGTGGACGAATGCATCATGGGAAACGTCGTATCGGCCGGCACCGGTCAGGCCCCGGCCCGTCAGGCCGCACTCCGAGGTGGGCTGGCCGATCATGTCGCCGCTCTGACCATCAACAATGTCTGCGGATCCGGACTGAAAGCGATCATGCTGGCCGCCCAGGGGATAGCGACCGGGGATATCGACGTTGCCGTCGCCGGCGGGATGGAGTCGATGAGCAACTGCCCGTACCTGCTGCCGCGCGCCCGTGAAGGGTTCCGGATAGGACACACCGAGGTCGTCGACTCGATGATCCACGACGGCCTCTGGTGCGCGCTGGAGCACTGGCACATGGGAGTGGCGTGCGAGGCGGTCGCCGAGCGCTACGCCGTGTCACGCGCAGACCAGGACACGTTCGCCGCGGCGAGCCATCACAAGGCGGCACGCGCCAGCCGCGAGGGCTGGTTCAGCGACGAGATCCTCCCGGTCGAGGTCCCGCAGCCCAAGGGAGACCCGACCCGGTTGGAGGATGACGAATCGGTGCGACCTGACACAAGCGCCGCGACGCTCGGCGCGCTGCGACCGGCCTTCAAGCAGGACGGTGGCAGCGTGACCGCCGGTAACGCGCCGGGGTTGAACGATGGCGCGGCGGCGGTGGTGGTGATGGCGACCGAGACGGCGCGGAAGCTGGGGGTGGCCCCGATGGCCAGGATCGTTGGGCAGGCGGTCACTGGATTGTCGCCGAAGTGGATGCTCATGACGCCAGTCCAGACGGTTCAGAAGCTGCTGGTGAAAGTGGGCTGGTCGCTGGACGACGTCGATTTACTGGAGCTGAACGAGGCATTCTCGGCGCAGGCGCTCGCCGTCATCCGAGAGCTTGGTGTCGACCCAGAGCGGGTCAACGTGCACGGCGGTGCCGTCGCCCTCGGGCACCCGCTCGGCGCGAGCGGTGCCAGAATCCTGACGACGCTGCTCTACGCACTGCGGCGCCGGGGCGCACGCCGGGGGATCGCGACGCTCTGTCTGGGCGGCGGCAACGGCGTGGCGCTAGCGGTCGAACGGGCGGACTAATCCGGCATCACGAAGGACGGTTACTCCTCCATCTTCCAGAAGGCGATACCTCCGGCCTGCTTGCCAACGTCAACGGCAGCGACCCGCTCACCACTGGCCACCCGATACACCTCGACCGTGCCCGGATCGGCGCCGACCCCTTCCAGGGTGACGAAAGCGTACTCGCCGTCCGGGGTCACGACGACGCCGTGCGGAATCGTCCGGCTGGTGCCGGTCCGTGCCCGCTCTCGCCCGCTGTCGAGATCCCAGAACCCCACCGCATCGCCGGCTTTGTAGGTTGCGACGAGGGTTGACCCGTCCGGGGTCAGGTCGAGGTTGTAGGGTCCGCGGCCGGTCTCGAAGATCCGCTGGACACGCCAGGACGAGAGATCGACCTCGAAGATCTTCGCGACGTTGTTCCCGGTCACGTAGGCTTTCCCGCGAGTCGTCGGTCTGGTCACCCACGTCGGCATGACCCCGTCTCCGAGCGACAGCCGCCGCCGCACCTCGAACCCGAGCGCATCGAGCTCCACCAGCTCGCCGTCCATCATATTAACCGAGTAGAAGAAGGATCCGTCCCGACTCAGCCGTCCCCCGTGAGGGCGAACGCCGGTGTCGACTCGGGCCACCTCCGTCATAGTCTCGACCTCGACTACCGAGATGCTGCTGGGCTCGAGCGGACCGTGGAGATTGAAGTTCGCCGCGAAGAGCAATCCGGTGGTCGGCGACACGTCCAGCGTCGCCGGAAAGAGCCCCAGCATCACGGCACCCACCCACGTATCGGTCTCTGTCTCGTACTGGTGCACGCTGCCATACGGGAAGCCGTGTGCGATCGAGACGTACCAATAGCGCCCGTCCGGGCCAACGCTGAGGCCGTGGGGACCCTCGATCTCAGCCGGAAAGCTACCGACGCTGATGGTCTTGACGTTTTCAGCTCCACTCGGCCCGTACCGGACGATCGACACCTCGTCGTCCGATTCGGCCGCCACGTAGACGTAGTAGCTCTGCTCCGGCGGGTCCGGGCCCACGGCGGCGACGAGGCCCACCGCGACGGCAACCGGCAGCGCGACCGCGGTGAGGCTACGCGCCGGAGCGAGCCGAGCAGCGGCGGCAACACGATGAGGCAGCCCACCGGCGTCCGCTGTTTCCTGCCTTCTGGCGCCTGTCTCCTGTGGGATCAACAGTCCGGTCCTTCCCTACTGCGGCTCCCCGATGATCGCCCCTGGACCGGTGTGATCCGCCAGCTTTACCGCCCACAGGCCGGTATTCCAGTCGGTAAAGAAGATGTGCCCCTTGAAGGGCTGCGGCCCCCAGACGAACGGCGCGTTGGCAATAAAACCCTGCGGATCCCCAGGCAAGAACATGGCGATTTCACGCCCCTGCTTGTACAGGTCGCCCATCAGCTCGCCCGAGATGTCCACCACCCGGAGCCCGCCGTTGTAGAAGGCGACATACATGACGTCGTCTTCGATCCACAGGTTGTGCGAGCCGGCCTCGGGCACCTGATACCGTGCCACGTCGCGCGGGGTATCCCAGTCGCTCCAGTCGATGACGTGTATCCAGCCGGTCGCCCGCGACGGGGCGCCTCCCTTCTCGGGGTTGAAGGCGCCGAAGGGAAACGACTCGTCGCCGGCGAACAGATAGAACTTGCCGGTCGAGTGGCTCCGGTACGGGAACGCCGCGTGGGTCCAGCCACTAGGGTAATCGTAGCGCCCGAGCTCAACCGGATGCGCCGGCGTACCACCGCGCCCGCCTCCACCGACGTCGATCGCGACCACTCCGTCTGTCCAGTTCGACGAGAACGCCACTCCGTCGCTGACCCATACGTCGTGGACGCTGTGGGCCGGGGTCTCGAGCTCGAAGCGGCCCACCCGATGTGGGTTGCGCGGATCCTCGATGCTGATCACGTCAAAACGCCGACCGGCGCTCAAGGCAAACACGTGGCCCTCGGAGATGAACACGTTGTGGACGCCACCAGTCAACTGGTCGGTGAACTCGGACAACACCGGTACCCCTTCGCGGGGATTGCCGACGCCGAGCACCACGATCCCGTTCTGGCGGTCCGAGGCACCTTCGCGACTGATGACCGCGACGTCGCCATCTTCAGACACCTTCACGTCGTTCACGGTGCGCGCGTCGACCTGGACCTCGGTCAGCTTCTCGATGTTGGCGGGGTCGGTCACATCCCAGACGTACGCGTGGCCATCGGCGCCCCACGTGCCCGTGATGGCATAGTCGCGGCCATCGGTCCCCTCCCAGATCCAGAGATCCGACGTATGCCGGTCGAGCACCTTGCCACGCCCGACCACCTCGACCTCGCGGCGCACCTCCCGCCGCTCGACCGACACGGTCCGTGCCGCCGAGTGGCTGCCGGTGCTAGCAACAACGGTGTACGTCCCGGACCGCTCGGCAACGAACCGGCCGTCCTCGGCGATCTGCGCCGCCGCTCCCGCCGCGATGATGCCGGGCGCGGTCTGTCCGCCCACGCCGTACTGCACCGGCACTTCGCGCACCGTCAGCCCGCGCGCGTCCTTCGCGATCGCGGTCAGCCGCACAACGTCCCCGGTCCTCACCGTCGCAGCACTCGCATGAAGCTCGAGGGAGTTCACCGGATTGGCGTCGACCGCAACCGACAGCGTGTCCGAGACTCCCCCGGCGCTCGCGACGATCTCGACCGTCCCTGACTGGAGCAGGGTAAGGAACCCGAAGCGATCTACCGCCGCCACACGCGGTGCGCTGGTCGTGTAGGACACCTCGACATCCGTTCGGGTGTCCCCGACCACGTCGATCACCTCGACGGCGAGCCGCGGCCTGGTGCCTGCGTAGAATTTCAGCGGTACTGTCGTGAAGGCGATTCGCTCGACCTCCGGCTTCGGCACCGTCACTGGAATCTCCACCTCGACCCGCGCATCCGGCCGCCGGCTGTCATCATCCGGGTCACTGGGCACGAGCGCAATCAACGTGAAATCCCCTGGCTGATACGCCTCGACCTCCCCTCCGCGGGTCACCGCAACACTGCGTCGTGCCCGGGAGAAGTAAACCACCGTGGCTCCATCGACGACCACGCCGGCGGCGTTCCGCACGGTGGCGGTCAGGCTTGCCTTCTCGCCCACCTCGATGGTCAACCGGTTCGGGCTCACCTCGATGGTCAGCGGCTCCGCCGGTTCCTCCGGTTGCTGCGACCGTGCCGAACCGAGCGCCACAGTCAGCGACACCGCGCCGGCGACGATCAACACCAGCCCGCCTCGGCGACCTCTGGCCTGTCCAACAGGCCGTGGTGACACCGCGCCTCGCACCGAGGCAGGCGGCGCGCCCGGCTGGCATAGCGCGGCGACGGAGCATCCAGGCAGTACTCGACTGCGGAGCCACGTAGCCAGCCGGGATGCCCCGCCCGGCCACCGCCACTGATTCACTCTAGACAGGCCGCTGGCCACTGAGCCCTCCTTGCGTGACGCCGACCGGGTCGACGGCATCTCGGCCGCGTCTGCAGTGGCCGGGCGACGTCGGGTCATGATTCGTCCGTCCGCCGCGGCGCCCTCAGCACATGACCACCGGCACCTCGGCCACACTGCCTCAGCCTCGACTTACTCGCGGTCGTTGCATCCGAACGTGCGCGCGATCAGGTTGTTCGGAAACGAACGGTTATCCTTGCTTTACGCGCGAACCGCATCATTGTATCGCTGTATCGCTGTCGCTCGATGGCCACACGCTTTTCGGTGCCGTCCCGCTCGTCCCGCAACCGGATGACGTTCCCGTGCTACCACCGTGCCGGGTGGCTCTCGACGATGGCCCAGCAGCCCTCCGAGCGTGCCCGTCAGGTCGGCGTTCTCCGCGCCGGCCGCGCCGTGAGCGACCACACCGGCAGATTCTGGGCCTGCCTCGAGGACAGACCGTGCAATTCCGTACAACACCAGAATCAACTGGCGAAAGTCTACGACTTCATAACATATTGACTCAACAAGAGATGCGATGAAATCGTGTTCTATTTTCGCTTGACATTCGCCTGGAGCGTCCCTAGAATACGAGTCCTGATCTGGAGACGAGGAGGTTTGCCCTGAAGATGCACCGACAGGTCGAGAGGAATTCACGGATGACTGAGGATCGCGGCTCGAGCGAGCGTGCGAAGGCCATCGAGATGGCGGTGGGACAGATTGAAAAGCAGTTCGGCAAGGGCGCCATCATGCGTCTCGGCCAGGGCGCCGTCGCCCGTATCCCGCATATCTCGACCGGGTCGATTAGCATCGACCACGCGCTCGGAATCGGCGGTGTCCCCCGTGGACGCGTCGTCGAGGTCTTCGGTCCAGAGGCATCGGGCAAGACCACCTTGACCCTCCAGGTCATCGCCCAGGCGCAACGGCTCGGCGGCACTGCCGCCTTCGTCGACGCCGAGCATGCGCTCGACCCCACCTACGCGAACAAGCTCGGGGTCGACCTCGACAACCTGCTCGTGTCGCAGCCCGACAACGGAGAACAGGCACTCGAGATCGTGGAGGTGTTGGTACGGTCGGGCGGCGCCGACGTCGTGGTCGTCGACTCTGTTGCGGCGCTCGTGCCGCGCGCCGAGATCGACGGCGAGATGGGCGACGCGCAGGTCGGCCTGCAGGCCCGACTGATGTCGCAGGCCCTCCGCAAGCTCACGGCGGTTGTGTCGAAATCCCACACGTGTCTCATATTCATCAACCAGCTGCGTGAGAAGATCGGCGTCATGTTCGGTAATCCGGAAACCACCACAGGCGGCCGGGCGTTGAAGTTCTACTCGTCGGTCCGGATAGACATCCGCCGCATCGGCGCAATCAAGGACGGTGACCGCGTCGTCGGCAACCGGACCCGTGTGAAGGTGGTCAAGAACAAGGTGGCCCCGCCGTTCCGGATGGCCGAGTTCGATCTGATGTATGGCGAAGGCGTCTCCCGCGAGGGCGACCTGCTGGATCTGGCGGTCGAGCAGCGGATCGTCGAGAAGAGCGGTACCTGGTTCTCATGCAGCGGCGAACGCCTGGGTCAGGGCCGCGAGAAGGTCAAGTTGTTCTTGAAGCAGAACCCGGAGATCTTCGCCATGATCGATGCTCGGGTCCGCAAAGAGCTGGGCATGACGACCGACACGGAACCCAAGACCGAGCCGGTGTCTGCGTAACCAGGACGACGCCAGGACGACGATTCAAGTGGCCTGTTCAGGCTTGCGAAAGAGTACGATGCGGTTGGTGTTGGTCCCCTTCCGGTTGTTCGAGATGCCCCAGCAGTTCGCGGTCTTGGTGAACATCTGAGAGTTGATCACCACGGCCATGGCCTCGAGGCCGACCGAGACTCCGCAGGGAATGACCGTTTCCTCAAGCTTGATCGTACCGCCCCTGACCTCACCGACCTCAAAGGCAACATACCCGCCAGGCACCAGTACCCGCTGCAGTTCCACGAACACAGCGGACATCGCCGACCGCCATGTGTCGAGTGTGCGAGCAGTCGTAATCGGCACCGAGTCTGGCTCAATGCCACAGAACCAGCATCGCAGCCAATTGTCCGACGCGTAGTCGACAACATCCAGAAACGGCGGAGACGTCACGACGAGACTGACCGACGAGGAACCGATCTCGGGAGTGCTGTTTGACCGCCGCGCCAGGAGTTGAGTCCGCGCGCCATATTGCCGAAGCCGCCGTCTGGTGTCCTCCCCACAATCCCTCAGGAGTGACTGACTCTTCTTGACGATGAGATGGACCACGTCGCGAACGGGAGGTGTCTGTTGGCGCCGTGCGTTGATCTTCCGTTGCGAGTCAATCGACACTGCCTGATTCGGGGGAAGTGTGTAGACGGAGAAGAAACCGCGAGAGTGCCCCGTCAATCGATTCACCGCCACCATCTCGATCCATTCGTCGACCTCGTCCGTGGCCTCTTCCGCATGTCGCTTGAGTAGATAGGACCGGAGCGCGCAAATCTGGCTGAGCGTCTCTGGATGAAAAAAGACCGTCAAGTCCTCGCGATACCCGTCACCGGCGGTCAAGTCGAGCGAGTGCAACCGTTCTGACACCTGGATCAGCGTCGGCGGCGTCAAGCGGGGCCTGGCAAGCACCACGCTGACGGGGTTCACGTCGCATCCGGCAACGGCTCGGCCCAGCAGCGCCGCCTCCACAACGGTCGTCCCTCGCCCCATGAAGGGGTCGTAGACCAGGTCACCCGGCTCACTGAGCCGTTCCACGAAGAAATCAACCAGTTGGGGCTTAAAGCAGGCGCGGTAGGAGATCTCGTGGAGGCTATGTCCGGCGCGCTGCTTGCTGGTCCAGAACTCGTTCGTAAAGTTCTTGACCCTCGCACGCTGGCCATCGCCATCAGCCTTGGTCGTGGCGACCGCCGTAGGTCTCCCGTTCCAGACGAACCTCCGCAGATCGTTCTCAAACGCCGTAACGCCAGACGACCCGACGTTCGGGCCGTCCAACAGTGCACGCTGAAGGCGAGTCATGTCGGCTGTCCGCACATTGCAGCCCGACTCACGGGCAGGTGACGTCAGACCGAACCGCGTAAACCTACGAACACGGTGGGCCTTCTGGGAGTCCGCGGAGGGCAGGCTCCGACCAATGCATCCCGCCGCCAGCCTACCACGACATCAGGCCTGAAACGCCGGGTGTCCCTGGCACCTCGGTCCGGTGGGCGGGATGCCTCCACTCCCCGTGTCTTCTCAGTTCCTCCGGCTGAGCAGTCCGTGCAGCAGTTCCCGATCTGAGGATTTGAGCCGCTTGGCGTAGAGGGCAAGGGCCTCGCCCGCCACCACCCGCTGCGACCTGCCGAGCAGACGTGTCAAAGCGTCCAGCAGGTCCTTCGTCTCAGGGTCAAGTCGGAGGGTGGTCTGGACGTAGCTCGTAGTCACGGCCAGCCCATCTTCGCCAGCCGGTGGACGACCCGGGAGCCGCTTCATCGAACGCTTCAGCATGGGTGCGACACGATACCATCTCAGACGCTGTCATAAAAGCATATCCTATTGTTGACATCAACAACATGTCATTGTATAAGTGGCCCACCTGCTGACCGTGGTGGAGAAACAGTCCTGCCAGCGAGGACGTGTTGCAGGAATACGATCAGGCGACCCGACTGGATGGTCAATGGTCAGTTGCCAGTAGTCGGCAGGACGCCATGACCTCCCCGGTCGATCGACTCGACGAGTTGCCGCCGCTGCCCAGACGCGTCCCGGTGCCACGCCGAACCTGGCGGTACGTGCTGCTGCTCGTTACCATTCTGCTGCTCGCCAACGCCTTCGTCGGCGAGCGTGGACTCGCGACGCTGCTCAGGGCCGACCAGGAGCACATGCGGCTGCAACAGGCGATCGACACGCTCCGCGCTGAGAACATCCGGCTGCATCGCTACACTCGGGCGCTGACGGACGAGCCGCGAGTCATCGAGGACCTGGCGCGAGGCGAGCTCGGGATGATCAGCCCGGGCGAGCAACTGTTCATCGTCGGCACGACGCCGGCCGCCCCACCGAACGCTACCCTCATTCGGTAGCAGGGCCCTTCACGACCGCTCCGTGATCCACCTCGGCACCAAGATCCATCATAGCGCCCGTCCTTGTGTAGCAGGACCCTACCGTGCCGCGCCTCTGGTCGCCGTCCTGGGGCCCATCCAGGCTAGCCCAACACCGCGTGTAGGGCATCGCCCGACACCTGCACTCCCCATCCGGCGAGATCGGCCAGTAGGTTGACCTGTCTCGGGGTGAGGCGCGTCAACGCACCCGCGTTCTCGCCGATCGTGCCGTAGTGAGGAAACCGGGCGAGGGAAACGTCCCGGAGGCTGGCGGCACCGGCGGGCAACACGCGTCGCACCTCGTCGCCAAGCCCCGCTTCCCAGCTCGACACGCGATCGTTGTACACCCAGCACACCGACACGTCCCAACCCCCCTCGATCCCCCACCAGTCGTTAGGTTCCACTCTCAGATGCGTGGCGGCAACCAGGGGGCGACCGGCGCGCTTGGCGGCCTGCCATGCCGACACCACCTCCCGATACGACGTGGGCGAAAAGACCCGGTTCCGGAGCCCGTGCGGGCTCGGCTCCCCGAACAGAGGCGGCACCGCCGGGTCCACTTGCCCGTGCTCGGGCCACCCTCGCGGGTCGTGGTCGAGCGCGAGCGGCCACACCGAGTTGATGAACACGACAATTGCCGGGATCCGTCGGCGCAGCATGCCGAGGAGCGCCAACGGGTCGACGTCACCACCGTCGGTGAACAGGTCGTTGACACCACAGGGGCCGCCGTCGGCGGCGGGCAGCGTCCAGTACGTCGCATGGGGATACGCGCGCACATCACGGTCACGGGTATTGAACGCGCTGCTCGCCGCGATCATGTCGCCGAGTGTGAACGGCTGCGGCGGCGGTGTGACCGCCACCCGCCCGTCGGTATCGATTCCACCCCCGGGCGCCGCACAGCCGAACCCGAGCGGTTCCACGAACGTGCCGCCGACGGTCCGCTCGCCCGCCCGCGCGTCGCGCAGCATTCGGCGCCGTGGAGAACCGACATACAGCGGGGTATATTCGAACGGCAGCTGTTGCTGGGCGGCCGACCAGGACTCGGGCCAGTTCAACGTCGAGTGCAGAACCGGAAACGGTCGCGCCGTGCGCGGACGGTGACAGCGCGGCGTCAGCGTGCCGCCCGCCGCGCCGCCGGACGCCACCGAGCCGGCCGCGGCGGCGAAGCCGACCGGGTCTCTCGCATCGTAGAGCCCGCCTGGCGCTAGGAAGGTTGCGCCGACCGCTCTAATCCAGACCTGATCCGAACAGACCGTGTCGTCAGACTCCAGACGCTCGAGGGTGTCCCGAAAGCGACTGGTCGCCGGCAGGAGCAGCGACCGTGCGTCGAGCCTCGCGAGTCCGGCGAGGGTCAGATGCTCGGGCGGCGTCACCGCACCCAATCGTTCCGCTCCGTCGGCGGCGAAGAGATAGGGCACGACGGCCCAGGTGCTTCCGGACACGCAGGAGATGTACCCAACCCGGTCGATCAGCCCCAACGCGACCAGACCGCGCAACTGCCCCACGGTTGCCGCCATCGACCTGGTGCTGCCGCCCGAGAAGCAGACCGCCGTCTGCGGCAACGGCTCGGTCAGCACACCGGCCCGCTGTTCGGGCGCGCGGCCCGGGCCCTCGTCGGCCCAGACACGGACCCGCACCCCAGACTGCAACGGCATCGCCGATCGGTGCCCCTACAAGCTATCGGGCTGGGTACTCCATCGTGAACGGGTCCGGCAGTGGAATCCGTACCACCTCGCCCGGGCTCATCTCCTCGAGTGAATACTCCGGCCGCTCCGGGTCTCCTGCCAGGCTCGCCTCAAGGTTGCCGACCACGAGAATGACCAGCTCGTCGGGGTGGAGGTAACGCTGCGCCACATCGAGCACGTCATCCGCCGTGACCGCGGCGATGTTGTCACGATACGCCGCCAGATAGGCCGGGTCGCGGCCGGTGTATTCGTCACTTGCGAACAACCCGGCAATCGACGCCGCGCTCGAGAAGCTGCGGGAAAACGTCTCGACGAAGGACGCGATCGATCCCCTGAGCTCGTCGTCTTCGACCGGCTGCGTCCGAATACGATCGATCTCCTCGAGTACGATCGCGGTCGCCCGCGCGACCGTCTCGCTGCGCGACTGGAACCCAGCATAGAACGCCCCTTTGTAATAGACGCCCACGCCGAAGTTCGAGCTCGCGCTGTAAGCCAGTCCCTCATCGGACCGGATACGGGTCAGCAGGCGGGCGCTGAACCCACCCCCACCGAGGATGTCGTTCATCACCAGCAGCTTGTAGCGGTCGGGGTCGTCACGTGTCGTGCCGAGATGCCCGATGGCGACCCGCCCCTGGTTCACGTCCGGCTTGTCGACCAGATAGAGACCTGGCCGCAGCGTGAAGTCGGGGGACGGCACCGGAGGCACCGGCTCGGTGCCCACGGCCCAGCCGGCCATGCGTCGCTCGATCTCGGCGAGCACCGCCGCGGTGTCCACATCGCCGGAGACCGCGAAGATGAAATTCCCGGGGTGGTAGAAGCGACGGTGGAACGCCACGATGTCGTCGCGTGTGATCGACTCGGTCGTGGCGCGTGTCATCGACCTGGTCGAGAAATGCTTGTCCCCGCGCATCAACCGGCCCCACTCACGCCCCTCGATGCTCCCGGTGGAGTCGTTGCGGCGCTCCATCTGCTGGATCGCCTGGCTCTTGGCCAGTGCTAGCCGATCGTCGTCGAACCCAGGATTCCGCAACATGTCGAAGAAGAGATCCAGGCAGGCGTCCAGATCCTTTGTCAGACAGTTCAGGCCCGCGCTGCCACTGGTGGAGCCGATGCTGCTCCCGATCTGCGCCGCCAGGAAGTCCGACTGCTCGTCGAACTCGGCCGCGCCGATCGTGGTGGTGCCGCCGGCCCGCATCTGGCTCCCCGTCAGACTCGCCAACCCGATCTTGTCCGCAGGATCGAGATACGCGCCGGTGCGGATCGTCACCGAGATCGAGACGAGTGGCAGCTCATGGTCCTCGACGACGAACGCGACGACGCCGTTCGCTAACTCGTGCCGATGGTCGCTAGCGACCGGTGGCGTGAACGAGAGCGCTGGGTAAACCAGGTCGGACGGGTGCACCGGAATGGTCTGCGCGCCGCTCGTCGTCGCCACTGCCAGCGACAGTGCGACGACCAGAGCCACGGACACACCGCCGGCCGCCAAACGAGCGCGGGACCTCATCGTCCCCCCCCGGCGGCCGCGCGCCGCTCCCGCACGATCTCCAGCAGCACCGCCGTCATATCCTGGTTTTCTGGCGGCGCCTGACCGGCCATCTGCTCGAGCTGGCCCATGAGCTGCCCGAGTTGCTCGGCATCCATCTGCCCCATCGTCGTCATCATCTGGCGCACCTGCTGCCGCTCCTATTCATCCAGCGCCTCGAGACGAGGATCGGGCGCTTCATCCAACGCGCGACGATAGTAGACGGCCACCGCCCGGTTTTCCGGCGCGAAGTACGTGTTGGCCACCCGCATGATGTCCTCGGCGGTCACCCCGTCGTAGAGCGGCGGGTCCGTGTTGATCGTCTCCCACCCACGATACGCCTCCCGCACCAACAGCTGGTTCATCAGCCTAAAGCTCGCCCGGAGCCCACGGAATGTCGAGGCCGCATTCTGGTTCTTCACCTTCTGGAGCTCGCGCGGATCCACAAGCTCGGTCTGCAATCGTTCGATCTCGGCGTAGAGCGCCTGCTCCACCTCCTCCGGTGTCCGGCCTTCACTCGCGGTCCCACGTAGCGCGAACCGGCCCTCGAACTTGTAGCCGGACTGGCCTCCCGACGCGTTCGTGGCCACTTCCTGCTCCTCGACGAGCGCCTTGTACAGACGACCAGTACGCCCGCTGAGAACCTGCCCGAGCACCACGAGCGCCGGCTCGTCGACATGCCCGTCCGGGACAGAGTGATAGCGGATGGTGACCCGCGGGTTGGTGTCGGCGTAGGCGTGCATCCGCTTTTCGGCCAGTTGCGGCATCTCGCGGGTCCGCGGCTGCACGGCCGGCTGTTCGCTCGGCGAGAGCCTTCCGAAATAGCGCTGGGCCAGCGCCTTCGCCTCGCCAGGGTCGAAGTCACCCACCAGCGCGGCAGTCAGATTATTCGGCGCGTAGTAGACATCGAAGAACGCCAGCGCCTCTTCGCGCGTGATTCCCTCGAGATCACTCGGCCACCCAACGACTGGCCAGCTGTAGGGCGACGACTCCCAGAACATGGCGTCGAACTGCTCCTCGAACTTACCGGTCGGCGTGCTGTCGGTGCGCAGCCGGCGCTCCTCGTGCACCACCTCGCGTTCCGAGTAAAACTCGCGGAACACCGGGTTCAGCAGCCGGTCCGACTCCATCCAGAACCAGAGCTCGAGCTTGTTGGCCGGCACGTTCACGAAATAGATCGTGAAGTCGTAGCTCGTCCCGGCGTTCATACCCGACGCGCCCTGCCCCGAGTAGATGCGGCTGAAGTCCTCCTTGATGAGGAGATCGCTTTGCTGCTGGAGCAATGCGTTAAATTGCCCAATCAGCTCCCGATGACGGACCGTCCGCAGGGCCGGATCACTCGGGTCCTCGATCTGCCCGAGCCGATGCGCCTCAAGCAGCGCCGCCTCCTCGACCCTGATCTCCGCCTTCACCTCGTCGAGCTCGGCGATGAGCTGGAGATCCTGCTCGATGTTCCTGGTGCCGATGGTGGCCGTGCCCTTGAACATCATGTGCTCGAACAAGTGCGCCACTCCGGTGATCCCGGGCCGCTCGTAGACCGACCCGACCTTGGCCACCCACCCGGCTGCCACGTTCGGATCGCCGGGACGCGGTAGCAACAGGATAGTCATCCCGTTTTCGAGCACCACCTCCTCGACCGGAACCTCCTGCGCGGTGGTGCTCGTGGTGGCCAGGACGACCGTCCACGCCACCGCAACAACGTATTTCCTCATGATCTGCCTTCTCCCGCAGAACCCGCCCTCTTGGGCGCCCGGACATCTATCGAACCGTGTCCCCGCAGTCTGGCACAGGGCGTCGCATGAACCAAGTCTGAGCCCCACGACACGGTGTCAGCCTTGGGCCCATGGTGAACGCACCACTGCACTCGACCGGTGGCGTACCCCGTCTGGGCGGCGTTGCTCCTTGGTCACACATGCCTCAATGTGCTCCCTCGTCACACCTGGCAGTACCCGACCGGCCGGCGGTCGTCGTTTCTGCTCACACCGCTCGCATCGATCACCGAGTACAGAATGATAGAATACACTTCGGTGTGACCGATCGAGGCACTCAACGCGATCGGCGCGATCCTCGCCTGTGCGTTGATCTAGCCCATCACTCGCCGGCTGGGTCCAGAGTGCGGCCTCTTCATGATTCTGAACGTGGGCCCGCCCCTTCTCTTCGGCAGCTTCCTGTCGATGGGCCGTGTCGCCAGCCCGTTGTTCCCAATTTTCATGTATCTGGCACTGGTACTGGCCGACCGGCAGCGTCAGGCACTGGTGTGCGGCTTCGCCTGCGTGCAGGGGCTGGCCGCGGTCATCTTCTTCACGTGGCATCGTCTCCTGTGACGGGGGATTCCGTGGTTCCAGGCCCGAAGCGGGCGCTCGTCATCCTGCCCACTCTGAACGAGGCGAAGAACCTCCCCTTGATCGTCCCCGAGATCCTGGCGCATGACGGCTTCCGGCTGCTGATCGTCGACGACCGATCGACCGACGGCACCGGCGACGTCGCCGCGGCCCTGGCACGTCAGTTTCCTGGACGGATCGAGGTGCTGCATCGCACCGGCAAACGCGGGCTGGGCCTGTCCTACGCGGAAGCATTTTCGATGGCGGCGGCCGCCGACGTCGATGTTGTCTGCCAGATGGACGCCGACCTGTCACACGACCCGCAGTACCTGCCGACCATGGTCGCCGCCACCGAACGCTACGACGTGGTGATCGGATCGCGCTACGCCGAGGGCTCCGGCCTCGTAGACTGGCCCGGCCACCGAGCAGCGTTGAGCCTGGGGGCCAATGCCTACGTGCGGATGGTGACCGGACTGCGGACGCGCGACTGCACGAGCGGGTATCGCTGCTGGCGCCGCGCGGTTGTGCAGCAGATCCGCTGGGAGCGGGTCGGTGCCGAGGGCTTCGCCTTTCTGGTAGAGACTCTGTACGAAGCCGCGCAGATAGGCTGCACCATCGGTGAGGTCGCTGTGGTTTTCGTTGGGCGACGTCACGGCGCCTCGAAACTGACCGGTCGCGTGTTCAGGGAATCGCTGATCGTTCCCTGGCGTGTCCTAATGCGATTTCGCCGCCGCCCGCCGGCACCCGGCGCCCAGTAAGACGACGATAGCGCCAACGAATGTCGCCGGTTGCACGGCCCTCGCACCGTGCGGTATCGTGTCGGGTGCCGCCGCAGGGTAACGGCCCACCCGCCTGTAAGGCCTTGTTCCCGGCGTGCCGAGGTAGCTCAGTCGGTAGAGCACATGACTGAAAATCATGGTGTCGGCAGTTCGATTCTGCCCCTCGGCACCACTTCTTTTTTTTTCGCTGGTTCAACTAGTTACACAGTTTTGTTCGACAGCGCGTTGTGGATGATCCAGTTACTTTGTGCGAACTTTGTGCGAATTGTTCCAAATACCTCAGCGAACAGCGACCCTCTGAAGCCGACATCTTCGACCACATCCTGGCGATCGCTCCGGCGTTCAACCTGCGTATCTACCAGAGTCCGGCAGTAAGCGACGTGCGGACCCTGCTGGCCGCCCTCAACACGAAACCCCCATGCTGAGACTCCTCATCGAAGTGTTCGTGACCTCAGGGCTCCTCTACGCTCTGGCGACAGCGTTGCCCGGCGTGCGCCTGAAATCGTTCGGCACCGCGCTGGTCGTCGTGTTGGTCTACGGAGTGTTGAACTACTTTCTATTCTGGCTGGTCGCGCTGATCGCCTTTATCCCGATGCTGCTGAGTTTCGGCCTGTTCGGGCTGGTCATCAACGCGTTCCTCCTGTGGCTGACCGACAAGCTGATCGACGACTTCGAGATCGATTCGCTTCGCACGACGCTGCTCATCGCGATCTTGCTGACGATGGCAAAAGTAGTGCTGCGGGCGATCCTCTGAGAGCCACGGTGCGTCAGGAGAGCTCGAAGGTGCTCTCGCTTCTGACCCCCTGCCCCTCGTTAGGATATGTGTGGACGGTCTCCACAGAGAGTGTGGAGTCACCACCACACCACCCGATGTGCGTGATCGGCTCTTCAAACTCCCCCTCCGCGTGATACGTGAAGCTGATCCGATCCTCGCTTGAGAACTCGCTCTGCAGCCCATCTCGACCACACAGCTCAAACGGGGTCAATCGGCATCGATAGTTCAGGCTGTCGAATGTCCTGCAGACGGTATAGGGCAAATGTGCGCCACCCTGCTCAAGAATATGAGCCTGTACAGCAGTGGGCACACAGGTGAGCAGCTCGGTCAGCGCCGTGTCTCCATACTCGAGGAGTATCGCGTGACTTGTGCCCAGTGCGTAAAAGGTGACCCGATGATCGAGCCATTTCACTCGTCGACGGTCGAGGATACGCAAAGGCTCCAATCGCACTCGTCCGTCTACCAAAAGGAAACGAAGGGTCGAAGCGCTGTGGATCATCGTGTCTCTCGAACGGTCCGCCATGGTATTTTTGGACGACCGTCATCGTATAGGAAACGCGAGGCTGGCATCAAAACAACCGGTAAGCCACAATATCCTATCCATGGATCAGCAGAAAACCGCTTCGAAGGACGATCGTCGAGGCAAGACCCAGGCCCTCCTCTTCTCGGTCTTCGCCATTGGCACCTGTGGACTGATCTACGAGCTGCTGGCCGGAACCATCGCCAGCTACATACTCGGCGACAGCGTCACCCAGTTTTCCACCATCATCGGCGTCTACCTTTTCTCGATGGGGTTAGGCTCCTACCTGGCTCGCTACGTCCGAAAAGATCTAATCGCATGCTTCATCCAGATCGAGATCCTGGTTGGCCTCATCGGTGGGATATCGTCCTTGGTCCTCTTCCTGGCTTTTTCCGAGCTCGAATCGTTCCGGGTAGTGCTCTATTCGTGGGTCACAGTCACCGGGATCCTGGTAGGGCTGGAGATCCCGTTCATCTTGCGCATTCTCGAGGACCAGTTCCCGTTCAGCGACCTGGTCTCGAAGGTCCTGTCGCTCGACTACCTGGGTGCTCTGGCTGCGTCACTGTTGTTTCCCCTGTGGCTCGTCCCCCAGGTTGGGTTGATGCGGTCGTCATTTATCTTTGGCTTCCTGAACGTCCTCGTGGCGATCTGGGCATGCCACCTGTTTCGTGAGGAGCATCGACGACCCATGCTCACCCTCCAGGCCTACGCGACCCTCGTGCTGCTCCTGGTGGGCGTGGCTTTCTCCGATGTCTTGTCGGAGTTCACCGAGCAGCGCTTGTATCAGGACCCGGTGATCTTCAGTCGTGCCTCTCGATATCAGCGCATCGTCGCGACCAACGCCCAAGGAGAGATGCGGCTATTCCTTAACGGCCAGTTCCAGTTTTCCTCCCTCGACGAGTACCGGTACCACGAGGCGCTGGTCCATCCTGGGCTGGCGGCGGTGGAGTCGCCACGGCAGGTTCTCGTTCTCGGCGGCGGGGACGGCATGGCGGTTCGAGAGATTCTCAAGGACCAGAGGGTCCAGCGCGTCACGCTGGTTGACCTCGATCCGACGATGACGGAGATCTTCACGTATCACGATACGTTCGCGGCCCTCAACAACTACGCACTGCGGTCGCCCCGGGTGCAGGTCGTCAACGCCGACGCGTTCGTATGGCTCGAGGACAACACGAGCCTGTACGACTTCATTGTCGTCGATTTTCCCGATCCCTCGAACTACTCCCTGGGCAAGCTCTACACGGCCACGTTCTATCTACG